>Ga0164293_10001914_pt1 | contig 17608 bp, 20 predicted proteins | sample GEODES118metaG_FD_111487 | JGI IMG/M metagenome (GOLD analysis project Ga0164293, IMG submission 111487) | Eutrophic lake water microbial communities from Lake Mendota, Wisconsin, USA - GEODES118 metaG | ecosystem: Environmental > Aquatic > Freshwater > Lake | place: USA: Lake Mendota...
ATAAATTCTTGACTTCTTATCCCTCATTTTCTGAATGGATTCTTCTAGTTTTAAAATTTGTTCTTGATTCATATTTTATATATTATTTATTATTTTTTTCATTAAAAGTGTATTAAAAGCAATTTTAAAGGGAATAGTTACCTCATTACTTTTCATACCTAAATTTTCATCAACCTCATTTACTTCAGTTAAGATTGTGTCAACCATTGCTTTAACTGACTCATATTTAACTACGTGAATATTAGTCTCACCGCTTACTCCACTATATTGTACATACTCCTCAAGTTTGTCTAAATCAATATAATAGTTTTCTCCAAATACACTAAACATTTCCTTCTATTTTTTTAATTGTTAATTCCAAATCAGATAATGAAGAAATTTCGTAGTCCGACTCGACGTGTTTATTATAATCCGTAATAAACTTTATAACAATTTTATTATCGGGTTTATTTAATAGTAGGTCAGGATTAGACGTAAGTAAAATGTCTACCTCGTCCCACATATTATTTTTTGTTATTTCACTATAGAAAAACACCTTCTCAAGTAAACAACCAAATTTAGATAAGAAAAAAAGTGAGGAAGGTTTTGATCTTCCGATCTCATCTGAAACAATCATTAAGTCATATGTGTCTCTTAGGTTATAGTAAATATCGTTTAAGATATTAAATGATAACATTTCCGTAGATGGTGCATGACCAAACAATTCCATTGTGTACTCCTCATACATAAATGAATATAATTCATCTTTAGATGGAAATGAAAAATGAGACCCTAAATCCAATGATGTTACAGGACTTAAGATTTTATATTCAAAGTTATTAATCTCCGAACTTTCATTAATTTCAACAACCTCATCGGTATCACCTGAAAATTCAATCTCATATGTTTTGTCGGTTGATTCATATAAATGACTATCAACTAAATGTTTTTCATATAACTCAGTAAATTTACTAATGGTGTCCCGTAAGACACCATTAATCTCAATCCCTATTTTCTTCATCGTATTTAACTAATATTTTACTAATTAATGGGTTTCTAACATTTTTGGCATTTTTAAAATCATAAACACCAATGTCTGATATTCCGTTAAATCTTTGTAATGCGTCGTACAATCCAGATTGTTTTTTGTCTTTATATCTATCTGTTTGTTCTAAATCACCCGATATGAAGAACTTACTATTAAACCCAATTCTTGTTAACAAAAGTTTCATCTGATTTGGAGTTGCGTTTTGAGCTTCCTCGAATATTAATATTGAATTATCAATATTCATACCTCTCATATATGCCAACGCGAATACCTCAATAATTTCATGTTCTTTTAATTTTTCTCTTGCTTCTTTACCAATAATTTTATTAAGTAAGTAATAAGATGGAAAAATATATGGATCTAATTTTTCTTCTAAATTACCAGGTAATGAACCTAATTTTTCTTCAGCCTCAACTGCAGGTCTAACGATTATTATTTTCTCATATGAATTATTTGGGTCCATTAATAGATCAACCGCCGCTTTCATTGAAATGTAACTTTTACCAACACCTGCGGGTCCTGAACAAATTGTAATTTGATTATTAACTAACAAATCATAATACTCTTTTTGATTGTCAGATAAAAATTTACTTTTTTGTCTCTTCTTAATTACGGAGTTAATAAAATCTTTTCTTGAAATTTGTGGTTGAGTAGTCGACGATGGTTCGTCTTTTAAAATTGGTTTTTTTCTACTTGTCATAAGTTTTTTTATTTAGATTAAATATAAAACCATCTTATAAATAATAAACAATTACCTACTTTTGACCCACCTTAAATAAAGTATCTTTTGATTGCCTCAGTTCTCTTTTCTCTTTGTTCTAAACTTGAGTGTAAGGCTTCAGGACCCTCTTCCAAGTTGATCAAACCATTTGAAATTAAAGATGGGATAACCTTGTAATTGGAATAGGAGGATATTTTTATATCTTCACAAGTTGGTTCGTTTTCTAATAAAACACTTTTTAAAATTTTACTATCCATAAACATAAACCTCCCTTTCACAACATCAACCATAGTGTCGGTATCCTCATAGGGTTTATGTGTGTGTGTTGAAGTCCAGTAATCTTTTTCCTCATTTAAAACAACTCCCGAATAACCAATTATTGGGAATACTGTTTTAGTTTTATCTATGGTTTCATACGTCTTTATACAATTTTCAATGACATCTGTTTTATCGAACATTATATCGTCATCTAATGTAAAAATGAAACCTTCATCAACCATTGACCCTATTACCCATCTTGGCCAACATTTAAAATTGTTAGATGAATTAATTTGGACATCTACATCATAAGACGTTGTGTCTTCGGAATTATTATTCCATAACCATATGTCAACCTTAACTGATTGGTCTCGGATTGATTGGATTACTTTGACAATATTGTCTTGACGTTTCCAATTTAATAATAATGCGGTTACTCTCATTCTTTAAAAAATTCTAATTATAAATTTCACTAAAGATTTTTATTTGGTTCTCTAAATTATCACATGGTAATAATTCATATGTTATAATACCATCGTAATTTAATGACTTTATTTTTTCTGAAAATTTTTTGTGAAAAATTAAATTAGATAATGGTAAAAGTTTATTTTCTGAAACATGAATATGGTGAACATAGTTAAAATACTTCTCAATCATTTCAACAGGATCCTCACCCTCCAATATTAAATTATGAGTATCTACCATAGTTTTTATATTAGTAAAATTGTTCGACTTTAAGAATTCTGATATCTCAGTTATTGTGTGGAAATACTCACCGTTGTATATTTTACTATTTGGTTCAATACACATTGTTATATTATTTTCCGACAATAACTCATCAACATTTTTTAAAACGTCAACAATTATTTCATTATTAAAACCATTACGTAAATTAGGTGATCCAAAAACTAAGACGTTAAATCCCAATGTTTTAGAAAACTCAATTAATTTATTAATATGTTGGATGAATTTATTTTTTTCATTTAACGAGTTTATGTCCACACCATAAAATATGGATTGGATCGACCCCATCTCCACGTCAAATGATTCTAACATAGTCTTAACATTTTTTAATTCAGCATCGTCAATTAAGTCCCATTTATTTATCTTACTTAAAACACCCTCAGTCTTTTTGATTTTGTATTTTTGTAAAATTTTTAAAGTACTTTCAAGGTCTTTATGTTCCCACGCTAAATTACTTATTGATAAATTCATTTTTATATTTTTTTAATTATAGTTTATTTAAGATATAATCAACAATAGACAAATCATTTTCATCATAAAGTAATAAGTGTTTTATTTTATTGATATTGTCAATTTTAACATTAATATTTGGTAATTCTAATCTTAACGTATCTTCATAATCTTGTTTATTTTTATCTAAAATTATTGCAACATCCTCAAGATCTACAATACCATTTAGTACTTTTTTATACACATCACAATTATCGTTAAAGACAACAGGTATACAACCAAGTAATAAACTATGATAAAAACCTTTTCTTGATTGTCTATCACCATGTGGTTGTAATGAAAAATGACTATCTAAATAAATGTCATCTATTTCATTGTAAGTTTCCTCGGTGTTAATACTGATCCACTTATCGTCAACTATTTTATTTGTGTTTAACACATTTATATTGGTAAAGTAATCAATTTCTTTTCTATGTCTACCAGCATAACTTATTAAATGTTTTTTATTGAAATTTTTAGGTATCTCATATTCTTTTGGATCTTGTTTAATGTGTGTACAATATGGTACCGGAATTTGATTGTTTTCACTTAACACGTCTTCATAACAAACAAAATAAACATTCTTATGGAAATTAAAATGATTTAAAAAACATCTCTTATCTTCCCACATCACATCCGAATAAACAATAATAACTTTTTTACCATCATTAATACATTTATCTATCAATGGTTGGATTAGGTTTATTTTATTAATTATTTCATTAACATCATAGAAATATTTTTTTACCCAAGCGGAACAAAACAAATAAACTGGTATGAATATGACATCTGCATTTTTATAGTCGTTCGTTAAGTTATCATGTTCTTTAAACATAGAGTGTAGTACCATCTCCAAAGAATATTGGGACCTCAAATATTTATAATTTTTAAATTTAGTAAATACATTATTTACAATTTCATTATCATTTATATAGATAGGTAAAATATCTGAATTAAATTCAGGACCAATGTCTAAAATATAAAAACTATTATTGTCAACCATATTAATAATTATGAAACTTTACATTTATGTGTTAAAAGAATTAGAAAAGGTAATGTCTTTTTTTAATTCGGTTCCACCAGAAATGGACTTATATGATATATTCTTAGAAAAATTAAGAAAAAAATATGAAATTGTTAATGACATTAATGATGCCGATATTGCCTTTATTCCTATAGATTATATTAAATTAATTTATGGTAAAGTAAACGACAATCGATGGCACGTACTACAGCGATTATTAGGTAAATGTATTAAGTATCCTGATTTAATACCAAGTGAACAACCTCGTACATTTGGTGTTGGATATAAAGAAAATTATATAAATTTTTTTTGGTCCAATTTTGTAAAAGATAAAATAAATACTAATGTAGAAATACCACATTTTATTTTATATAATTACGTTTTATTTGAAACGTCTTTTGATTCAATAGATAAAGATATTTTTATTTTAAGTTACGAAGATGAGGTTTCGTTTTTTAGTACAAATAAGACATTTAATATAGGTACCCATGATAGAATGATAACAATACCTTACGTTTTAAATGAAAATGATACTTACTCACTTCCTGAGATCAAAAGAGTCATAAATAGTGAAAAAACACAAGATTTAACATTTATAGGATCATTACATGGTGAGGATAGACCATTGATTAAACGGGTTAGAAATTTCTTAACGTTATTAAATTTAGATATACATATTGGGGATATGATGAACATTAATAATGAATTAATGAATACAAAATATTTATTTGTGTTAAGAGGGGATACCCCCACTCGTATATCTTTTTACCAATGCCTTTCATATAACATAGTTCCGATAATATTTGAAAAAGAGTTAAATCTATATCAACAAATATTCACTGAAGATGTGGATTTAAAAGAAAGTTGCTTAATTTTACCTGACATAAATGATTTATCGGACATTACATATTCAAAAATTGTAAGTGAAATATTAAATGATGAATTATCGGACCCTAAAAATTATACTAATAAAATTAAGGATCATAAAAAACTATTTGATCAGATAAATTATTTTAGTGAAGAATGCCTTCCAATAGAAAATGTAATTCAAAAAATAAAATTAAAATACTCTACTAAAAAAATTAATTGATAATTTCTTTTACCAATTCTTTAATTTCGTTTAAAACTATTTCTTTAGGTTTTATGTATCCTGTTGAGGAATATTTAGTTTTAAAGTCATACTTTATTTTAGTTTCCGAAAATGTAACATTTTCTTTATGAGTAGGAAATAAATTAATTATTTCTTCACTATCCAATGGTTCTGTAAATAAATTAATTATAACTTCGTTAGGGTATTTTTCTTCATAAAAATTTATGTCATTTACCAAATCATTTAAATTATACCATTGGAATGATGAATTTTTATTAATCATATGAATATTATTATTATTTAATAAATCATATAATATATTTTTTTTAATGTTTTTACTAAATAAAGCTGGTAATCTAAATACTTTTACGTTTTCATAGTTTAAATGTTTAGTGACCATCTTTTCAAAGAGGTACCTATTTGATCCATAGGAAAAATTTTTAAATACCGGATCAAAATCTTCATCTGAACCTGTGGGTGAATTTTCATAAACATCAATGGTTGATATTAAATAGATATTTCTATATGTGACGTTACCTATAGATTTAATAATATCCACGACAGTTTCTATATCGGTTTTTGTATCTTTATTAATTAACCATTTTGTTGATGGTAAACAAGATAAATACAAGTCACATCCATTAGGGGGTGAGTAGTTATGGATTGATTTTGAGTTATATTCAAAATCAAATTTTATATTTTCCTTTAAAGTTTGTCCCACTAAACCCGTATTTCCTATTAATATTTTCATCGTACTAATTTTAATTTTATATCTTTTGATCTAACCAACATATAATTTTTTAATTGAAATTGCAATAATCTTTCCGGATACGAACAATAATAATAGTATAATGAATCTACGTGACCCTCATACCCTTTTAAGTTATAGTTACTTCCATCGTAAGAAATATTCTTAGGTACCTTCTCAAATTGTTTTAAATTTTCATCAAAAAATGATTCGTTTAAAGTATCGTAATTATTATATAAATCACAATATGATTTCATTGAACTCATACTTCCGTATGCAAACATATCACATATTACATTTGTGTGTCCGAATATATGTACTCTTTTTCTATTGTGTGAATAATATAAATTATCACACGCCCAACAAGATGTCCCAAAGTCTAAGTGAGTATGGTTATTGTCGTGGTTAGGGGTGAAGATTATATCGTTAGTTTTAATATCTGTAATTGTTTTGTCTCTTAGACTAAATGATTTCATGTTGCAGTCAAATCTAGCCTTTAAAACCACATCATATTCAATATTGTTCTCTTTAGAATATTCCTCCATTAACTTGTATGATCTATTAATTGAATATAATTGAGATTTAATAAAAATTTCAGGTGAGGAAAAATTAAAGTAATTGTTTTTTATTTCTTGAGATTCAATCCAAGACTTATTATTCTCAATGTCGTATTTCTTAAGATTTGCGTATTTGTTTATTTCGGTCATTACCGTTGATTTAACGGTTAAATCGTTCAATGAAGTTTCATTACCTTTTAATCCTAAATTATCCCATGTGTGTATGAATATATGAAAATTTGAGTTATTACAAAATTGTAATATACCTTCTAATATTGAATTTTTTCTAATGTGACCACTTAATAAAATAGCAACTTTTAATCCACCTGGATTAGTGTCATTTTTCATTAAATTTAAATATTCATCACAATTTAATATTTCTTCCTCAAAATTATCTACTGTTTTGCTACCATGAGCTTTTAATTCCGCTGGTGTGTAACCTCTTTTTAAATAAGTGTTAAATAGGTACGCTAATTCTTTATTTGTCATTATTAATCATATTTAAAATGTAATCCTCAATAATATATATTCCTTGTATTTTTCCCGTAAAACAAGAAACAATATTATTTGTTTGTTTTATTACTGGATATCTACTATCCGACTCATCATTTATTTTACTTTTTATCGATAAAAAATATGAATCATACTCAAAGTAGTCATTGAACTCCGGCATAAATACCTTAACTCTATCCTCAAATTCCTTAACTTTATTTAAAATAAATTCATCATCTATAATTTTTTTATATTCATCAATTTCATTAATTGTAAAGAACTTTTTTAATGGTGTTAATTTAACGTCTGTTAATGTAAATTTATTATCCTTATATGGGTAGATAGAAAAAAGTTCCCCATCAACAAATGTTACAGAATCAAAATTAGTTTTTTTAATTTTATTGTAAATTAATGTTAATGTTAATTCATAGAAAAAATCGGTATTTATTAAACCCATAAAATTATTTGTTGCATCAATAACTAAATCTGAGTTTTTAGAAATTTCTTCTAATTTTACGTTATCAACGTTTTCATATTTCACTAAACTACCTAATTCTTTTTCAAAATGAGATCTAATTTTTTCAAAATTAATATGTTTTTCATTTGTCAAAATACATCCTTCGGTATTTTTAAAATTATGAATAGTTAGATCGGAAGGATACTCATCAAAAATTTTTAAATATGTGTTTAAATCAATTAGGGATAATTTTTTAGGAACACAATAAAAGTTCTTTTCAATATTGGTCACACAAAATCCATAATCGTTTATAAATCTATGGAAAGTTGTTTTACATAGATTTCTTGTTTCGTAGTTTCTAGCGTAATGATACCCATAATGTAATCTGTTTTGATTATTAAATGATGTTCCATTAAAAATCCCATCATTTTTTTCATATAATGTAATTTCGTGTTGGTCTTTTAAAATAGTAGCCAAATGACAACCGACCCACCCTGTTCCGATGATTGATATATTCATATTAATTATGTACCGTTAATATTTTATTTAGTTTTTTTATTTTTATATTTGGGTATTTAGTACACTCCTCAACAAAAATACCATCACACCATTTGTGTTCAGGTTGGTTAATTCCTACTTTTTTTGCAATTTCAGTTCGTAAAACAAATGACCCCCAATCAATTTTACATATTTTGGGAATGGTATCCAATACGTTGTACCTCAAATGATTATGAACACAATTATACATAACCATATCACAATCGGTTAAAGCTAACAACAATTCATCTACAGTATTAGGTGTGTAATAATCTTGAATAGAGGTTTGAATAACAAATTCTGTCTTCACCAAGTCCAAACTATTTTTTCTATTATAGTGACCCCAGTAACCAGTTGATGAATCATTGTATACTAATTTTATTTTATCTGTTTTGAAGAAGTTAACACACTCTTCTATATATTCATTTTTCTCATCACAATGAATAATACATTCCCAGTTAGGGTTTTTCTGTAACATTAAAGAACTTATAAATTGATATGAGTCTATCGTTTCTTTATATGCGGTGGCAATAAAAGTTATCATTTTTTAAATATTTTATTATAATTTTTTATTATAAACGGTTCCAAAGTTTCTGTGTAATCAAAGAATTCTTTTTTTGAATTCTCCTCATTCTTACCTCTAGTTTTACTTTCATAGTGGTAAGCAACTAAATTACCATCATAGTAATTTTTAAAACCTGATACTAAACAAGATAAGTTTAATTCCACATCTTCAAAACAAGTCGTATACTTTTCATTATAACCCCCAAGTTTTAAAAATAAATTCTTTCTTATCATCATCAATGCCGCGGTATTACCATAAGTTTCTTTTATACCATTGGTATATAAATAGTATGACCCAAGATTAGCATGAGTTGGAATTATATTATTTTTTGGACCCATTTTGAATACGATCCCATCATGTTGTATCGTACCATCTTCAAAATGTAATCTACATCCTACGGTACCTACCCCATTTTTTTCTTTGAATACCTTTAACATCCCATAAACAACATTATTCAATACCTTTATGTCGTTATTCGCAAAAAGTAAAAATTCATATTCCGAAGAAACATGATTATTTACAACATCATTATTAATTTTTGCAAAATTATAGTAATCATATTCAATAAGGTTAATATTACCTAATGGTAATATTTCATTTTTAATACGTTCTTTTTCTTCATCTGTAGAACCAGTGTCAGCAATAAAAATATCAAATAATGATGAATTACAATTATTGTAAAACGATTTAACACAACCATATAATAGATCAACATTTCCTTTAGTTGGTATAACGATTGCAACTTTACCCACACCTTTTAATGGTTTTTCTTTAATTTCGGGATTTGAAATTGTTTTTGGTTTCAAATCTAACGGTAAAACACTTCCCCACTTCTCAACAAACTTTTCTTTACTCTCCCAAAATTCTTGATTTGGTTTACCTACGGACTCGTGAGTTATATCAAATGAAGATGTTACACCGATTTTAATTCCGTCCAAATAGTTTGGTAAACAAAACAAATGATCGTAAAAGTGGAACTTCCCAATTGATTCGTCAAACGTATGTTTTATTTTTGTTTTATCGAATGATATAAATAAACCATCTATAGTGACAACAGGGATTAAAAAGGGTAATTTTGTTGAGTATCGGTTAATCCATTTTTTTTGACCCTCAGGGTGATGATAAACTTGTCCAACCATTGTTTGATGCATTCTTTCCCAGTATACACCTGATTCAGGGAAATAACAAGAACCGGCTTTTCCAATTATACCGAATTCGGGGTTATTAGAAAAATCCTCCAATAACTTTTTACCCCAATTTTTTTCAAGTTTAATGTCGTTATGACAACAAACCACAATATCATAAATTGATTCTGTTAACCCAGAATTATAAACATTAGATAATGAATATTGATTATGATTTTCGTATTCCACTATTTGAGGATCTTTCACCCCTATGGTGTCCAATAAATGTTTTTTAAATTTATTGTTATAATCCTTATCTTTATGTGTTGAGTAAATTACCGTTATCATATCCCAGTACTACCAAATCCATTATCAGATCTGTCTTTATCGTTTATCTTATCAACCTTAATTAGATTTAACCACTTACCACAAACTACCGGACAAACAACCGCCTGAGCTATTTTTTGACCTTCTTGTATCTCAACAGGATTATTTGTGGTGTTGAATAATATAATTTTAATTTCTCCTGTATAACCTTGGTCTACCGTTCCTGGTGAATTTAAAACCATTAACCCTTGTTTAAGAGCTAAACCACTTTTTGATCTTACTTGTATTTCGTAATTTTCAGGAACATCAAAATGAATTCCTGTCGGTACTAACATCCTACCAAATGGTTCGATTGTTAATGACTCAGTTGAATATAAATCCATACCTGAATCAGTTGGGTATGCAAAATTAGGATCATATTCTTTGGATGAAAATTTTAAATCCATCTTTGGTTGATACTCACCCATTGATCTTTCAAGTTCTGAAATATCAAGACCATGTTTATTCATTATATCATCGTAACTTAATTCAGATATTTTGTCATCAAACATTGAGTCCAACTCCTCCAATTGTTTTGCTAATTTTTCAACGTCATCCATTATTTTAATTGTTTTAATTTGATTATTGCATCAATTAGAACATCCACATCTCGTTCACAATATTCCCCAATCTCTTTTAACATACCTTTGTTCCAATAACAATCATGGACTTTGTCTCCTGTTACATCACCACCTTTTGGTGTTGGGATGTCCAAACAAGAACACATTAAATCTAACGAACCGATTGCGGTGTATGCTCCGTATTGCCACACATCTTTAGTATCAATTGCTTTAACTTCCCAAGGTTTAGTATCGTATGATGGTAAAATTGAAGATGGTTTTAATCCGTTAATGATCATTCTTTTTGCGATCATTGGGATGTCGAAGTTTTTTAAATTGTGACCACATAAATGAAAATCCAATTTACCACAACGATTTAATAATGTTTGAAGGTCTTTTAATAGTTCACCCTCATTTTCACTTGAGAATGTTTGTTTCTTAACTTCATTGTTATCCATAACAAACGCAACACTAACGCAAACTATTTTTGCAAATTCAGGAACTAATGCAGTCCTTCTTGAGAAAATCTCATCCAAAGATGATTGTGCATCCTCAGGAAATCTTTTTTGAAACCAATCAATGTATTTTACAAATTGTTCTGCAATTCTTGGGTATTCTTTCACACAAGATTGGTAATCTTTTGTAATCCCCACCGTTTCAATGTCGAGGAATAAAATTTTTGTAATTGGAATATTAATCATATATTATTTAATTAAAGATTTGTAAAATTCTGATCTTGTTTTAGTGACTTGATTAAGGTCATATTTGTCTTTAACCGTTTCATATAGTCGTTCACCTAAATCAACAATCATATTAGGGTTCTCGACCAATTTTTTAATATTTTTTGCCCAATCACTATGGTTTCTTGCGTTATCTACTAACAATGCATTCCCATCAGTGAATTGACCTTGATTTAACGCGTGTTTAAGATCGATGGTGTATGGCCCAACATTTGATGCAATTAATGCTTTTTTATAGAATCCTGCCTCAATAACTTTTAATTGGGATTTCATTCTGTTAAAGACGTGGTCTTGGATTGGAGCCAATGATATATCAAACTTAGAGTAATTCTTAGCGTAAGAATTAACAGGTTTAGTCCATACTCTTACATAGTTTTCATTTTCTGATCCAAAGTATTCTTTATCCTCAAACTTTTCTAAAAACTCTTTGTATTTTGGTGTAATAATTTTATAGTCGTTGGTAAATATTTTTTCATATTTTAACCAAACCGTTTCTTCAGGTTTAATTGGTCTTTGAGTTTTTTCTCCTGTTTGTTTATTTATTTCCGTTACGGTACCACGAGTATCGAATCCACAAACATAATATTGTAATTTATCTTGTAGTGGTGATAATTTAGAAATCGTACCATCAATTAATTTTAAATCATGTAAGTGAGATGAACCACCTAACCAACCAACTCTGATTTTATCGGACGGTAATGTAGGTTCTTTAAATTGAGATTCGTTGGGGTCAATTGCGTTTGGAAATACGACTACGTTTTTATTAAATTTACGTATTTCATTTGCAAAAATTTCTGTGGTTGTCATTACATATGATGCCGCTTTTAAATTTTTAACAATTTTTTCGTGCAATTTATTTTGCATAATTAACTGATGAATAGGATGTTCCTTTGTTGGTAACCAATAATCATCAATATCTGCAATAACTATAATACCCATACCTTTTAATTTCTCAATTAATTCAGGACATGAATCATAATCTTGACCAATGGTACGGTGAAAGTGTACAATTTGATATTTTTTCCAATAGTTTTCGTCTTGAATTTTCGGTGTATAATCCACATCGACATGGAAGTCGTTAGGATATAAGTTTTGTAATTTTACGTGAGGATCTACCGATCTAAATTTACCAACACCTGAGGTGTCTGAGGGTAATACTAATACATTAATTTTTTCCATAGTTCTAATAATAATAGAAATGTAATGTAAACTTGAAGAAATATCAACCCATTAAATAAAAAAACCCCAATCAATGATTGAGGTTTCACTTTAATATTAAACTAAATTATTTTGCTATTTTTTTTACTCTCACTAGTTTCCCTTCAAAGATATGTTGACCAACTCTAAATTTAAAAACTTCGTTACTCTTAGTTTCAGATTCTGTTAATAATCCATTTTCTCTAAGTACATCTTCTACCGTTTCTCTAACAATGTCTCTGATTACGTTAGCGTCCACACCTACATTAGATTGTGGTTGTTGTTTTCTTTGTGGTTGTTTACTCTCGATTAAATCTCCCTTTGCGTTTGTGTTCATTAATCTACTTGCCTTTTCTACTAACTCATTTGATAATGTACCTGTACCAGCTCCCATTGTAGGTTGTTGGATAGGGTGTTCCATCATTAATTTTTTAATTTCATCAGGTAATTTAGAATCCATAATTCTATCAGATGTCATCGGACCATTATTAACTGGTTTTGTTACCTGTTGTTCTGATAAAAATTCTTGTGGTAGGTTATAATTTGCTTGTACAGGTTGGAAATCTTCCACCATTGGTGAGGACATTCCTCCTGTTGATTGGATACCATTTCTACCCATATCATTATGTTTTTCCATGATCTTTTTAGAGATCATTAATTTTTGTATTAAATCTTGTTCTGAATTCATATTATGCTAAGTTTTCTCCAGTGTTATCAAAGACTGCGTTAATAATAACTTTAGTCATACTTTTATCTCCATTAGGATTATAGTTTGGTCTTGGTTCATTAAATGTCTCTGCCGTAGGTCTGATAAATTGGACTTTATCCAATCTAAACATTCTCCAACTTGGTAAAGGTTTTTCACCTAAATATGCTCTGTGTGAGGCTCCTTCCATATCCCATGCTCGTAATACAGGATTTCCTCTTTTACTATATCCAAAACATACTGGTTCAATTGTTCTTAAACCATTCCCTCCCGGTTCATCACCATTATAATAAATTACAACGCGTCTTCTTTTCTTAATAGCGTCAACGACTGATTCAATCGACGCTACTTCAACAATAAGACCTTTTAATGTATTGTAAAGTTTCATTACGCTGATGGTGTTGTGTAAGGTTTGTCTTTTTGGAATTCGTTAATTTTTATCTCACTAATACGTTCTACATTGTCCACAGATGAACCACCATTAGCCGTATCCAAGAATATACCAGTACCTTTACCAAATTCATCACCATCAGATATTGCATCTTTATTGGTTGCAGAATAAGGGTTAACTGATTTGTAATCATTCTTAGGGATTAACTTTTGTCTTTGTTGTTCAGCAATTTGACCTAACTCGTTATTAGGTTGACTAAAATCCAATCTTTCACTTGTTGCCATATTAAATTATTTTTTTCATTATATCGTTTATCCTTTTTAGGGCTTCTGTTATTCTAATATCATCATTAACAGAACTATGTTCTTTTGATGGTCTATTCATATCTGCCAACCAACCCATATCATCAATTAAATCTTGATTAACATCGTCTGGCATATAATCTCTATGTATTTCAGTATTTTGTTGATCACCTTTTCTTAGATTACCAATTGTGTCGTTAACCCAATTTTTAACATAATCACCACCATTTAATATAAAAGGTGCGTCAGTACCATCACCATCATAATTATCAAACCAATTTTTCATTCTTCCTAATTGTTGGTAGGAAACATGACCTTTATCACGTAAATCAAGATTACGTTTATGACCTTCAATTGATGGATCTGAATTAGGGACATAATCAAAACACTTACCCAAGTATTCGGTAATTTCTTTCGGTAATGAAATTAATTTACCATATAAGTTTTTATTCACCTTCTTTTAAATGTTTGATTAATTTATTAAGACTGATACCTTCCTTCTCAGCAATTTTTTTAATTGATTCAATATTTCTCATTAATATTTTACTAACAGGTGAATCTTCAGACCCATCTTTAGTGACCATATCTTCTGTACTTTTCTTTTTCTTTAAAATTATTTCATCAATAAGATCCGTCATTTTTTGTTTCTCCAATTCAGATAATCTTCTTTTGGTAAAACAATTTCTACACATCCCTCTTTTCTTTTCGTTCTTAAGTTGTTTATCTAAGTTTTTATCAAAACCTAAACGTTTAACTCTTTCCTCACGTTCCACATCATCCTCAACACCTAACTCATCTCTGAAAATTTCATCCGCCTCATCATATGTTGAAACGTCTTCCGTTTCTTCAAAACCAAATGATTCTGACTGATCAACCTCATCCAATAAGTTTTCGGATTTATCTTCCTCAGATTCACCCCAATAACGTTTATAGTATGGCCATTGATTCGCCCTTGACATTTTAATGGTTTGGTCTAATGTCTTATGTGGGTGTAATTGTTGGTTTAACATTGGAATATTAGAACCTAACAATGTTCCGTCCTCGTCAACAAATTCTGCCAACTCACCTTCAATCTCCTTATCTTTATATTTTTCAGGAATTTTACTATGTAATTTAATACCAAGTTTTCTACCAAACTCAACTATAAATGGAGTTGCCAATGTTGATCCAGGTAATACTTGGAATACAATCAATGGAATTAATTTTGCTAAGTCAGATGATTGGTCTTTAATAAATTCTTTATCTTCTTTAGAAATTTCAAAATCTTTATCTTTTAAAAATTGTTTAGCTGAAGATAAAATAATTTTTATCAATAATTTTGTTTCCTTAAATTCGTTACTAATAGTCTCCTTATATTTTTTCAAACGAGAAGTTATTTCGCCAGTTTTCATTTTTTTATCTTCCGATAAAATTTTAGTAATGAAAATTTTAACATTTTTTTCTTGCGATTTATCAAAATCCATTTTACTATCAATTTGTTTTGCCTCGTTTAAATTATCTGAAACTGAGTAATACAAAGACATTTTATCTCCTTTGTCTTTCAAAAAGAAATAGTACGGTTTTTTAAAATATTCTGTATTAAAGTTAATCATAAAAACTTTTTTAATATAAATACTTTCATTTATGGTATTTATTAATAAAAAGAATGGCGGAACAAAATATTAATCAATATGTCTATAAGAAGTACAGGATAAATCTTGAGTCTGATAGTATGGATATGTCTTTAACTTCTGACGAGAGAGACTATAATGAAGAGGTTATATTCTCCCCATTTTTGATTGCTCAAACTTATGGTGATCGTTTACCAATCAACATTAACATTAGTGATAGATTAAGTGCTCAGGACCTAACTTTGACATATAAGAATTATAATTTCAATAATGTCTTTGTTTCCCAAAATTATTATAACCCAAAAAATTTAGATTTAACTTGTTTTTCTTCGTCAACGGCTTGTGATATTGGTTTAACAGGAATTGACAATGGGTTGGTCACAAAAATGTCAGGGGAAACAATTTATTTTACAAATGGATTGTATGATGATAGTTTAAAATTTGATAGATTACATTTTGATAGAAGATTAAAAATGTTCCAAGTTACCGGTTATACGGAAACTAATCATAGATTTTCGGGTATCCCAAAAACAACATTATATGAAGTTGTAAGTAAGACCGACCCAACTTTTGGAAAGTACCACGAGTTATATGGTGGTTTCTATCAGGGGTTCTATAAGTTGTTTGGATACGACTACGATATTTTCCCTGAAAGAATGAATAAAGGATGGTCAGTGGAAATGGTTATTAAACCTAGATTTGTTGATGAGTATTTTCCTGATTCTGATGAAACAACATTAAATCAAATATACCCTAACAATAAAAATATCTTTTTTTACTTTGGGACAAGAGCTGAAAATAAATTTTATCATCATGCGGATGGATCACCAAATTGTTTTACAGGATATACAAGAGTTACATCTGGATTAACAAAAGTTGAAACTTGTGGATGTTGTAATACGTATACCAATAATAGTAGATGTATCTATGTATATCCACCAAGATCTGTTGGGGATAAACATGATTACCATTTAAATTATGGTTGTAATTTATGTAATGGTGATTACGAAAAAAAATTAACTTGTGGTTGTAATTGCGGTGAGGAACCTTGTGCGATATGTGGTTGGGAATGTCAAACTCACATTTGTCCTACGGTTTTTGTTACACCAACACCTACACCAACACCAACGGTGGAACAAGGATGTTATTGTACTCCAACACCAACACCATCATATACTCCAACCTTAACTGCGGAAAATTGTTTATTACCTCCTGTATGTACACCAAGTTGTACAGGTTGTGAGACTTGTTATGATTGTTTGGATTGTGCATCAACAGGATTTACATCGGTTGAGGATACTTGCGAAAAAGATCCTTTATTTGATTCTTTATCAAACGCATTCTCATTAAAATTGTGTGGAGATCCTAAGAATCCAAAGATTGGTGTTAAAGTATTAAAAATCACTGGCGATTGTCAAACTTCAGGAACTTGCGTTACGGGACAAACTTATGTAACAGGTTATACAATAACCGAATATTGTTCACCAAATGGTATCTACGATTATTGTGTAGATAAATGTGCACCATTCTTTGATGTTGAGAAATGGGTTAGTATTAATGTGGTGTGGAGTAGATACACCTATTTAGATACTTGCGATTTAAAATATAGAGGTGGATTAGACGATATTACAAAACGTGAATATCTTGACTCACTTGCAAACGATACTATTAAATTAATCACCGTTCCTATTACCAGTGGTAAAAAAGAGGCGGAAATGATTGAACTTGTTAATCTAAATCAAAAATGGTTAGATGACAAAAAATATAGAATGGGTAGATTAAGAATTTACGTTAATGGTAAACCATTCTACACTATTGAAGATTTTGAAGAAATTATTCCAAGAGCGCTTAACACAGATAAAGAAAGACAACTTGGTGTCCCATTCAACATTTCGTGGGGTGG
>Ga0164293_10001916_pt1 | contig 17603 bp, 25 predicted proteins | sample GEODES118metaG_FD_111487 | JGI IMG/M metagenome (GOLD analysis project Ga0164293, IMG submission 111487) | Eutrophic lake water microbial communities from Lake Mendota, Wisconsin, USA - GEODES118 metaG | ecosystem: Environmental > Aquatic > Freshwater > Lake | place: USA: Lake Mendota...
CGCTGTTGTATCACTACGCACAAACAAGGCATTGCCTCGTATGGGTGAACTATATGCTGCATACCTACACCCACGTCAGTCAGCCGATCTTCGCGCTGAAACTGGTACAGGTGGATTCCAGGAGCTAACAAAGTACGTTGAGCGTACACCGTTCGTTGCTGGTGCAGTAGGCGTTATCGAAGGTGCATTCATCGTTGAGACACCACGTGTCCTAAACGGTGCTGTACAGTCAAACGGCCTTATCTCAACAACAGTTGGTACTGCAATCACTAACGTTGCTGCAAATGGAACAAACGCAACAATCACAACATCAACCGCACACGGTATTGGTGTTGGACAGGTTGTTACAATTGCTTCATCTAACACAACATTCAACGGAACCTTCACAACCATCGCTGGTACAACAGGTTCAACAATTGTTTACGCTCTTGCTCAGACAGTTTCATCTGTTGCAGCAACAGGTACAGTTACATTCACCAACAACTACCGCGCAATCGTCGCTGGTCGTGAAGCATTGGCTGAAGCACAGGCAGCAGACATCTCAACCGTTATCGGTCCAGAGATTGATGCGCTACGTCGTTTCCGCACAATCGGTTGGTACTACTTCGGAGGCTTTGCTCGCCTTCGTGAAGCTGCTCTCTATCGTATTGAGTCAGCAGCAACAAACGGATAATTCCCGTTATTGCTCGGCAGGGGGTGGGGAAACCCACCCTCTGTCACTTAGGAAAGGTTGGATATGCCATACACATTAACAACTCCGTACCAGTGGCAAACCTGGGGCGCAGGGTATAACGAGTTCACTCCTTATGCTCGCCTTGCAGGTCGTCGTCTCAATGGTGGAACTATTGATGGTGCTATTGCTCCAAGCCTTACAGATATACCCCGTGGTCAATCATTGCTAGTAACAGGAAACAATGTTGTTATCAATATGACCCCAAGCCAAGATGACTTGGCAGCGTGTGACTACTACTTCCTCGGAGGTCACGAATACGTGATCGGAGATCAGCAAGCAGCAGTACTTACTGCCGCTGGATATGGAAGTTGGTTAACTCCAGTATGAGTCTACATAGAAGGCAGACCCATCCAGAATATGTTGAAGGATGCTTTGGCTGCAAGATAGGCGAACTAGAACTAAGCGTTGGCGTTGCAAACCATAAGGGAATACCTACGGCAAAACAACACGACAGAGAACTACAGTCTTACTACGATGCAACACGTCAAGGTATAGAACCACGTTCAACAAAAAGCAAAGATATAGATGCAGCAGTCCAACTTTCCAACGAGGCTGGTAAAGCTTTCGATGGAATCTCAATGACCTTCAAGGAGTAGTAATGAAAAATTCAGAAAACGGAATGATGGATGATATGGGTATGGAAGAAGATCTAATGCCTTATCCAGCACCAGACAAGCAGTATCCAAATGCAGCAAAGTATTCAACTTATGAGTCAATCCAAACAGGCGCTATGGGAAAGAAGGCAAAGTAATGAAGAAGAAGCCAATGGCAGGAATGTGCAAGAAGTGCGGTAAGTCAAAGAAAGCGTGTAAGTGCTAATGAACAAGGCAGAGAAGAAGGCTAAAGTAGCCAAGGTTATGAAAGAGTTTAAGGGTGGAACACTTCACTCTGGCAAGAAAGGTCCAGTAGTTAAGGGCAAGAAGCAGGCAATCGCTATCGCTCTATCTGAGGCAAAGATGTCTAAGAAGAAGATGGGCAAGAAGAAGTAATTGGCTAAGTCTCCAGCGTGGCAAAGAGCAGAGGGCAAGAACCCAAAGGGTGGCCTCAACGCTAAGGGTCGTGCCTCTGCCAAAGCGCAGGGGATGAACCTCAAGCCTCCAGTCAAAAAGGCTGAGGCTGCTAAGTCTCCAAAGTCTGCAGCTAGACGCAAGTCTTTCTGTGGTCGTATGTGTGGGATGAAGGCAAAGAACACTTCTAGCAAGACTGCTAAAGATCCGAACTCAAGAATCAACAAGTCACTTCGTGCTTGGGATTGTAAGTGCAAATGAAAAAGAAAGTAGCATTCTGGGATACAAAGAATCCCAACAAGAAGTCAAAGCCTTTAACGCCAGAGCAAAAGAAGCAGGCAAAGGCAAGAGCCAAAGCAGCAGGGCGACCATACCCCAATCTAGTAGATAACGCTGCAGTCAAGAGAACCAAGAAGAAGTAGGAGACATAGGTGGCACTAGGACAATACGGAACAACGTTATTAGATGAACTTAATCGTTTGGCTAATGGTGGCACCTATAGAGCACCAGGAGCGATGGTTGGCGAAGCCCTTGCTGCGAAGCAATGGGCTGACCAACGCTCAGTAACGACAAACTTAACAGACACAGTGGGAGTCTTAAATGCGATTGCGGGTACGTCTAGCGATAATCGTCTTGATTACAATGGCGTATGTAATTTCATCGCTGGCACTTTTCAACTACCTGCAGCGCAAGCTCTCAGAGCGGTGTCATCTTGAGTGCTAAATACAACTTGGTCTGTGACCAAGCAACCACATTTAATTTTCAGTTCCAGATTCTCAATGACAACACTCCTTGGAATCTAACGAACTATGTAGTCGTAATGACTGTACGACCATTCGTTGGTGCATCTACTACAACTGTAGTGGCAAGTACTGATAATGGAATGATCTCTGTTGATGGACCCAATGGTCGAATCACAGTAACTATTGATGCAGTAACTACTGGCAATATCAGCGCTGGTCGTTATGCATACGATTTAGTAGTAGATTCGGGTAGCGTAATCACACGCATACTTGAAGGTAAATTTGTGGTGACAGGAGCTGTAACAATATGACAACTATCATTGTTATTGAGAACATCACACCACAAGTAGCAGTAGAGCTTTCGCAAGACCAAGGCCCACAAGGTGCTCCAGGTAATACTGGACCAACAGGACCAACTGGTCCTGCGGGAGCAACTGGGCCAACTGGTTCTACAGGTGTACAAGGTGTCACTGGTGCCACTGGTCCGACGGGAGCAACAGGTGATGTGGGTATTACTGGACCGACTGGCCCGACGGGTGCCACGGGTCCTATCGGAGCCACGGGAAATACAGGACCCACAGGTCCTACGGGCGACACGGGAGTTACAGGTCCAACAGGACCTCAAGGAGTTACAGGAAGCATCGGACCGACTGGACCAGTTGGTGCCACGGGTTCCATAGGTGTTACTGGACCTACTGGCCCTATCGGTGCCACTGGTGATGTTGGGCCTACTGGCCCTATTGGTGCAACTGGAGCAACGGGACCAATCGGAGCAACAGGAATAACAGGTCCTACGGGTCCAATAGGAGCTACTGGACCAACAGGTGCAGACAGCACTGTTCCTGGTCCTACGGGCGCTACAGGCCCTACAGGACCTACTGGAGCAGATGGTCAGTCTTCTAGTTTTTATGATTACCAGACCAAAACAACTGCTACAAGCGGATCTCCTGGTAGTACATTCTTGTTATGGAATAACGCAACTCAGACTTCTGCTACACAAATTAACATTGACCATATCAACGCCGATAATGTTGATATTGATATTTTCCTTGCACTTCTTAGCATTGGCGATGTTCTTGTAATCCAAGATAAGGCTAACTCTGCTAACTACCAGAAGTGGGAAGTTTCCTCAGCAATTACAATCATTACTAATGACTATGTTGAGGTTCCAGTAACCCTTATCGCTTCGGGTGGAACTGGAACAACAGGATTTTCTAATAACGTAGCAGTCATTCTTGCTGTAGTTAGTGCTGGTGTAGTTGGACCTACAGGTCCAATCGGTGCCACAGGACCTACAGGTTCTACAGGTCCAGCGGGGGCAACAGGACCCGTCGGAGCCACTGGTCCTACTGGACCACAAGGAGTAACAGGTGATCTTGGACCAGCGGGTGCAACAGGACCTGTTGGTGCCACAGGGCCAATCGGTGCAACAGGTGCAACAGGCCCTGCTGGAACTAACGGTACCGTTGGTGCTACAGGTCCAGTAGGTGCAACAGGACCACAAGGAACTGCTGGAGCAGTAGGTGCTACTGGTCCTACTGGTCCAATAGGAGCCACAGGTCCAGCAGGTGCTACTGGTCCACAGGGTGTGACTGGTGCAACTGGTCCATCTGGATCTCCAGGATTGGTCATCAATGCTCAGACTGTTTCATATACTTTGGTTCTTTCAGATGCAAGTAAGTTAGTTGAAATCAACAACGCATCAGCCAATAACCTAACAGTCCCATTGAATTCCTCAGTAGCGTTCCCAATAGGAACTCAGGTAAGCCTTCTTCAAACAGGAGCAGGTCAGATGACAGTTGTAGCAACAGGCGGCGTAACCATTAACGCTACGCCAGGATTAAAACTGCGTGCTCAGTGGTCTTCTGCGACACTCGTTAAGCGTAATACTGACACCTGGGTCTTGGTTGGAGATCTTTCAGCGTAAGATTCTCGTATGAGATTTCACGTTATGAGCCTGCCTCACACGCAGACAACCAAAGATTATGTCAATTGCGCCTATACAGAAAAGGTGCGCCGATTCTGTATGATGATGAAAGGGTTAGGCCATACGGTCTATCTCTATGCTGGTGAAGAAAACGAAGCTCCGTGTGACGAGTTAATTACTTGTATCACAAACGAGCAACGAGAAGAATCACTAGGCGGTAAACATTACACAGAGGCACCGTTTGATTCCAACCTACCGCACTGGCAGATCTTTAATGGTAACGCCATCAAGGAACTAGGCAAGCGCCTAGAGCAAAAGGATTTTATCTGTGTCATTGGCGGTGCTTCGCAGAAGCCTATCGCAGATGCCTACCCAAATCATATAACAGTAGAGTTTGGTGTTGGTTATGGTGGAATCTTTAGCAAGTATAAAGTCTTTGAGTCATACGCTTGGATGCACAGCATCTATGCAATGTTTAAGAACCCAACGACAGTAGATGGTAACTTCTATGATGCGGTTATTCCTGGCTACTTAGAACCAGAGATGTTTCCCTTACAAAAGAAAAAAGAAGATTACTTCTTATACGTTGGTCGTATGATAGATCGCAAGGGCATAGTTATCGCTCAGCACGTATGCAAGGAATTAGGACTCAAGCTCATTATGGCTGGTCCTGGCAATGACCCAAAGATCGAATACGGTGAATGGGTAGGACCTGTCGGTCCTGAAGAACGAGCAAAGCTAATGGGTGGTGCAACTGCTTTATTTGCTCCAACACTTTATATAGAACCTTTCGGTAACGTTGTTATCGAAGCACAGACCTGTGGCACTCCAACGATTACCACAGACTGGGGTGCATTTACAGAGACTAATCCCAATGGTGTTACTGGATATCGTTGCAGAAATGCAATGGAATTTGCAGCAGCTACAGAGTGGGTAAAGGATCTGAACCCGTTAAAAATACACAAGCGAGCAGTGTCTCTTTATTCATTAGATGCTATCGCACCACAGTATGAACAATACTTTGCAAGACTGCTAACTCTATGGGGAGATGGCTGGTATGAGAGGAAATAATGCCAACACTGAACGAACTGGTAGACGAGGTAAAGGCTAACCTACAAGGTTATGCACTACGCCAAGACCGCATCACTTATGTTGCTAACCCTTCTGGTTTGTCAACCACTAGCACTGAAATTGCCGTTGGTTCATCTTCTAACCTAGCCAAAGGTATCATCGAAATTGATGATGAACTTATCTGGATTGATTCATTTGATAAAGCCAATAATGTGCTCAATGTTATTCCAGGCTTTGGTCGTGGATACCAAGGAACTACAGCTTCACCTCACGCACAGTATGCCCCAGTAACGTTATCTCCAACTTTTCCACGTAGCTCTATTAAAAAGGCTATCAACGATACAATCAATAGTTTCTATCCTAAGTTATGGATTATCAACTCTTACACATTTACCTTTAACGCATCTCAGGTTACATACCCATTGCCTGATGATTGCGAAGGTGTTTTATTTATCTCTTGGCAAACTACAGGTTCTAGCCAAGAATGGTTACCAGTAAACCGTTGGCGCTTGGATGGTATGGCAAACGCTGCCACCTTTAATACACAGAATACAATAAATATCTATGAGAACGTACAGCCTGGTCGTACAATTCAAGTTTGGTACACCGCCACGCCGAACACTCTTGACGCAAACACAGATGATTTTGCTGACGTTACTGGCCTCCCAGATTCTTGCAAAGATGTTGTTGTACTCGGAGCAGCATACAAATTATTGTCTTACCTTGACGCTGGGCGAATCAATCTCTCTAGCGCTGAAGCCGATCTAAATGACTCCAAACTTCCATCGTCTGCTGGAGCCGCTGCATCTCGATATATCTTTGCCCTATACCAACAGAGACTTAATGAAGAAGCGTTAAAGCTTTCTGACAAGTATCCAATTCGCATCCATTACACCCGATAAGGAAAACCAATGACACGTAAATACTCAAGTATCAGCGTACAGACAACGCTGGCCTCTGGTATCTCAAACACTGCTACATCTATGACTGTAGCTACTGGTACTGGTGCTGCCTTGCTAGGTGGTGTAACTCTTGCATCGGGCAACATTGATACCTTCTCGGTAGCAATTGACCCAGATACTCAGAACGAAGAGATTGTTTTTATCACAGCTAACTCTAGTGACACCTTTACTATTGTTCGTGGTCAGTCAGGCACTAGCGCAATTACTCACTCAGGCGGTGCAACAATCAAGCACGTCTTTGTATCTGAAGCCCTTAACGCTTTTGAGGCTGGTCTTAATGAAACTATCCCACTAAATGCTCAGACTGGAACAACATACACTTTGGTAGCAGGCGACGCTGGAGAACTTGTAACTCTCAGCAACGCATCAGCAATTACCTTGACAGTGCCAACTAATGCTTCAGTACCTTTTGCTATTGGAACTCAGATAACAATTACTCAGGCAAACTCAGGACAGGTAACCGTGGCTGGTGCAGTTGGTGTAACAGTTAACGCAGCAGATAGTGCAACCAAACTTAGAACTCAATGGTCTGCAGCAACACTAATTAAAACTAATACAAATTCTTGGATCTTGATTGGAGATATTGCTTCCTAATGAGAATTCTTGGAACAGTCGCATCTTCTTCACGTGAAGTGCCAGGTGCGCCAACGATTGGAACGGCAACCAACGTCGGAACTGGTCGTGCCTATAATAACGGTGCGGCAACAGTAACGTTTACAGCACCTTCCTTTGATGGTGGTTTGCCAATTACCTCATACACAGCTACATCTAGCCCAGGTGGATTTACTGCATCTGGTGCCTCATCTCCATTGACTGTAACAGGGCTTGCTTCAAGCACCTCATATACCTTTACAGTAACTGCTACTAACTCTCGTGGAACAAGTGCAGCTTCTAGTGCATCTAATAGCATTACTGCAACTACAGTTCCACAAGCTCCTACTATTGGTACTGCAACTGCTGGAAATGCAAGCGCAACAGTTACCTATACAGCAGGTGCTACAGGTGGCGCAGCAGTGTCTGTTTACACAGCAACTTCAACCCCAGGAACATTAACTGGAACGGGTACAAGTCCAATCACTGTTTCTGGACTAACAAATGGAACTGCTTATACCTTTAAGGTTAAGGCAACAAACGCTAACGGAACATCTTTAGAGTCTGCTGCTTCTAACTCAGTAACTCCTGTTCTTCCTGTTCCTGTTGTTGATGGTGGAATTCTTGCATCAGATGCAACTTATTATTATCGTTATTACTCCGCTAGTTTTACTCTGACAATTAGCAATGCTTCACTTGTTGCTGACTACACAATTATTGGTGGCGGTGGTGGCGGAGGAATTGGAGCAAGAGACAAAAATCCTTGCGGTGGTAGTGCTCTATTTTGGCAAGCAGGTGGCGGTGGTGGCGGTGGTGGACAAAAGTCATACGCAAGCCAAACATTAGCCCCTGGTTCTTATTCCGTTGTTGTTGGTGCTGGTGGAGGAAGTTGCGCCAAAGGAACTAAATCAACCTTTAATGGACACACTGGTTGTGGTGGCGGCCCAGGAACTCAAAGCACTGACGGCGGTTCAGGCGGCGGCGGTCTTTCTTATTGGGCAAGCTGGTGTGGTGGTTTTGGTTCTTATGGTGTTGGTGGAACAGCTACTTCAGGTCAGGGTAGCAACGGTGGCACTGGCTATTTTCCTACTTGTGCTAATGGTCTTTCTGGTGGCGGTGGTGGAGGCAAAGCAAGCGCTGGTACTAGTGCTTCCTACTCAACACCTGGAAATGGCGGAACTGCGGCGTATCCTACTTATTCACTAAGTTCATTTATGCCAATTCTTTCTGGTGGCGGTGGCGGTGGCGGTGGTTCAGGCGGAACTGCTGGTGCAGGTGCTGGTAAGGGCGCTGGCGCTAATAGCAGTGGTTCAAATGCAAGTGCTACCCAAGCAGGCGGTGGCGGTGGCTCTGGACTTAGAAGCACGAACGGCTATTCTCTAGGTGGTTCAGGCGCAAGTGGTTATTTTGTAATCCGTTACACAAGATCTCAGGTAGGTGGATAATGGCTTATTGGGCAGAAATTGATGAGAACAACATTGTCGTTCAAGTAATTAGAACAAGTAATGATGAACCTGATGAGGGTTATCAATGGATTATGGATAACTTAGGTGGACGCTGGATTCAAACATCTTACAATTCATTAGGTGGAGTTCATTATCTACCTGATGACCAGTTGGATGAAGATGGAAAACGCATACCTTCAGGTCAACCTCATCTAAGGTATAACTATGCTGGAATTGGCTATACCTACGATGAGAGTCGTGATGCTTTTATTCCAATTAAAGCAGAGTTTATGATAAAAAATAATTGGATTCTTAATGAACAGACTTGTCTTTGGGAGCCAACCGATATAGAGTAATCTTACTTCAAAGAAAGAAGGAGCTATGAATAAGATTACCTTTACAGACGTGCATCACCCTGACGGAGTTTTTGAGAAACCCAAGCCAGCAAGTGAATACATACCAAAATGGTACAAGGATGCTAAATCTTACTTAGATCCTAGTGGCAAAAAGGCTCCAACATTAGATGGCCAACCTTATGCAACCGTTAAAAGGTGTATGCCTTTATGGGATTTGATGACTGCTGGTTATATTATTGAAACTCCATATGACATCTATGTACGGCAAACACCAACAGGACCTTATTTTCAATGGGGGACAGATGAAGCCATTGCCTTTCAGTCAATGGATCAATTTCAAAATCATCCTTATTCACGCGATATAAATTATGCAGTTAGAATTGTCCACCCTTGGAGTATCAAAACTCCTAAAGGTTGGTCAGTTCTAATTTGCGAACCACAGCATCACGAACCAACTCCTATAATTACAGCTAATGGGATTGTAGATACTGACAATTATTCATTGCCGTTTAATATGTTTCTCAAGCTACGAGATCCAGAGTTTGAAGGAATGATTCCTGCTGGCACTCCATTTGTTCAGGTGATACCTTTTAAGAGAGAATCTTGGGTATCAGAATTAGGTGGAGAAAAGGAAAGAATTAAATATCAATCCGATATACGTAAGTTTTCGACTGTATTCTTTGATCGCTATAAAAAGTTTTGGTGGCACAGAAAAGAGTATAAGTGAAACGAGATTGCGGAACTTGCACTAAATGCTGTGAGGGCTATTTACACGGTAGCGCACACGGCAAACCTTTCTATCTGGGTAATCCTTGCCATTACATTTCTATTGGTAAGGGCTGTACTATCTATGACAAGCGCCCTAAAGATCCTTGCATAACCTTTCGTTGCCAATGGCTGGATAATCCTGAGATACCTGAATGGCTTAAACCAAACGAAATAAATGCCATCATAACTAAAAGAACTATTAAAGATACTCAGATTGAATACTGGGATTTATGCGAAGCAGGCGAACCAATGCGCTCAAACGTTCTGACTTGGGTTATTCAGTACGCCTTAAACAATGGAATCAACTTACGTTGGCAGGTTGAAAACGGAAATCATTGGATTGGCCATCAAGATTTTATGGAAGCAATGGAAAAATAAGTAACAACTAAGTATTACCACCTGAGTATGTGGCTAAACTGCTCTACTTTCATTTCTATTTAAGGAGACATAGTGTCCTACGGCGACGACATCACAGAGGGAATCCCCTACGTACTATCCAACCCAGTAGGTGCCACTAACTATTCATCTACTGGCGAGGCCTACGATGTAGCTATAGCTGGTCTACCGTTCTTCTTGCTTAACTCTGATGATGCTCCTTATCGTCGTGTAACAGCTCAGTATCGTAAGCAACAGATTGACCAGAGCCGTGAACCTGGTGAGCAAACACTGACTGGTTGGTGGTTACGTAGCCAAAGCTCTTTCCACTATGGTCAAGGCATCAAATTCTTTGAACCTATCCAAGATGAGTCGCTACGCTTCCAGTACACAGAATCTAAAGGTGTAGATGTTTGGACCAAAGGACAGGCAACACTTCTTAAAGAATCTGATAGTCAGCATATAACAACAGGTGGCATCAGAACCAATGGTCGTCCGTGGCAGTTAATGCGTTCTATTCAATGGACCACCAGCAGCAATCTATATAACGGTGTACTTCTTACTGATGAGTACGATGTAGATAAAGTTTTTCCAGCAATCACAGTATCTATTAGCAACAAGGCTTTGACTTCTAACGTGGCAACGCTGACTACAACTGCAGCACACGGTCTATCTACTGGTATGCAGATTACTATTACTGGTGTGGATGCTACCTTCAATGGTGAGTACCGCATCACTGGTGTACCTACAACAACTACTTTTACCTATGCAAAGACTGCCAGCAACGTAGCATCAACTGCCGTATCTCCAGTAGGTACAGGCGTTGCAGAGGTTATCCACTTCATTGACTACAACTCAGGCTCAGACTATCCAGTACACGCACTCTGCGATGATGGTGTCTATGCCTACTGGGTTACTAACGTACTCAATGCTGGTACTCCGCGATTAAGAGTATATAAGAAACTACTATCTGATGATAGTTCTGTATCGCCTACATTAATGATTACAGAAAACAGCATTACTGTAAACAACGCTGTAATGGAATATACCAAAGAACGTATTGTAATGTGCGTTAACGATAAGGTGTATGAGTTTGCCAGTAGCGCAACATCACTACCAGCGGCGGTCTATTCACACAATGACCCAGATCATATTTTTACTAGCATCACTTCAAGTGGTGCAGCTATTTATATCTCAGGCTACTCAGGTATTCAATCCAACATCTACAAGTTTACCTTGTCTACTGCTGGTGCTATGCCTACACTGACCAGTGCAATTACTGCAGCAGAACTTCCAGTAGGTGAGATCGTATTTAAGATTTCTTATTACCTAAGCAATATGGCTATTGGAACTAGCCAAGGTATGCGTATGGCAGATGCAAGTCAACTTGATGGTTCTATTACCTATGGTGGATTGATTTTTGAATCAGACCAGCCAGTCTATGACTTTGCTTTCCGTGATAGATATATCTGGGCAGCTACTGGTGTTGATGGTCAGGTTGGGGTAACCCGTATAGATATGGGTCAACCATTAGGTAACCTTCAGTTCCCTTATGCTTGGGATTTATACGACCCAACAGATGCATTAGATCATTACACAACAGCCTGTGCTTTCCTCGGTGATACCAACCGACTTGCTTATTGCAATGCTGGCAATGGCGCAGATGGTGCTATCTATATTGAATCTGCATCTACCCTAATGGAAGAGGGAACTCTTCGCACAGGATACGTTCGATACAACACACTAGAATTAAAGATCTATAAGTTAATGCAGGCACGTGTAGATACTACCGACGGTGGGCTATACGTAGATTCTATTGACTACGCAGATAACTTCTTCCGTATTGGTACATTCTCACAGGGTGAGTTAGTACCAGAAGTAAACATTAGTTATCCGCAGGCAGCTCAAGAGTATCTTGGTTTCCAATTTACGTTAACTCGTTCATCCACCGATAACTCTAAGGGTCCACTATTTACTGGATACCAGATCAAGGCGTTGCCTGCTATTCCACGCCAGCGACTAATCCAGTATCCATTGTCTTGCTTTGACCACGAATCAGATCACTTCGGCGTTGAGGTTGGTTATGAAGGTTCAGCATATAACCGTATGGCTCAACTTGAATCTGTTGAAAACCTTGGCGACACCATCCGTGTTGAAGACTTTAGAACTGGTGAGTCCTACATTGGACTTATCGAAGAGCTTGACTTCAGAAACACTACACCATCAGATAAGCGATTCTCTGGATACGGCGGATTGCTCTTAGTAACCATTAGGACGGTCTAATGCAGGCACAAGACTACGCAACAATTGCTGTTGCAGTATGCACAATTGTAGGAGCATTTGCTACAGCAATACGCTGGTTAGTAAAGCACTACCTGAATGAACTCAAGCCTAATGGTGGTTCATCACTAAAGGATTCAGTCAAAAGATTAGAAGATCGTATAGATGATTTATATAAATTGATTGCAGAGAAATGAGCAACGATGAAACCTATTGCCAAGAGAGCCACACCTGCCGCTATTGCTGTACTTCGACAGGCCACCAAGATATGTCCTTCCCGCAAGAAGGCATCGGATGGTTTGCTTCCGTCAAAGGAACACATCAAGCAGAATCCTAATAGCGACCACAACACAGGGTTTGCTGTAGATCTAACACACAATATCGAGGTTGGTATTGATTGTGCTGAGGTATTCAAGCAGCTACAGAAAGATCCACGAGTAAAGTATTTAATCTTTAACCACAGAATCTGGACACCAGAAAAGGGTGTAGATATTTACACAGGTTCTAATCCGCATACAAAGCATATTCATATCTCCATCAAAGAAGACTGTGGCAATGACACTTCCCCTTGGTTTGCCTGGTTAGACAAACCTGTATACAAGACTGCTGACCAAGCCAGGTTAGCGGCCTCAAAGCTAAAGCCACTACCTAAGAAGAAAGCGAAGAAATGAAACTAAAACTAAGCAAGAAGCATAAGTCAGTTATTAAGTCTTATATCCGTGCAGTTGCAGGTGCTGCAGTTGCTATGGGTATCACACTACTGACAGACCTAGCACCACACTATGCAGTATTGATTGGAGCTGTCGCAGCTCCTGCAATCAAGTGGGCTGACAAGACAGAAGCAGAGTTTGGACAGGTACTAGAAAACTAATCTAGTGTAACTGCGAGGCAACGGCCCTCATCCCTTCGGGGATGGGGGCTTCTTTTTTTATGCCATTTTGTCGGCGGGGCAGGGGACTGTGACCAGATTGCCACAGTTGACACAGGTTCCATCAAGGAACCACCAGACTAACTCGTGGTCTTCAAAGCTTGCCATAATCTGGAAGACCTGAGATCCACAGGTACATACGTGAATGGGTCCTAAACCCCGCAAATCGGTTCCAAAAGGCTTAGGAATGCCACTCCAGGACTTAGGTAAGGACAGTCTGGGTAGGCGGATTCGCATACAATATGATAACTGTGAGCAGGTGTCGCGTGACCTACGACACGCCGTTGGTGGTAGCCTTGGTCTATGACAACAATCGTAGGTGTAGAAGGTATTGACTTTGCAGTACTTGTAGCTGACTCACAGATTACAGAAGATAATCTAGTAACCATTGCTACCTCTACTCCAAAGATATTAGAGGTTGGCAAGTATCTTATTGGCATTTCAGGGGACACTAGACCTGGTGACATTCTTGCCTACAACTGGAAACCACCTGCCTATAAGGGTGAAGATCCAGCACAGTTTATGGGTAAGAAGATAATCCCAAGTATCAACCAAGCATTTGCCGATAACAACTACGACTATAACAAGGTGGACAAAGATGGTGGCTTCGATTATCTCATTGCTTTTAACGGCAATATCTTTCGGATTGCTTGTGATCTCTCTTTTTTCCAAGCAAATCACGGAACGTATGGCATTGGTAGTGGGGGTCAGCTTGCTCTTGGCTACCTGTATTCAGCTATCAAACCTGATGTGGACTTAGCCTATGCCAAGCGACACGCCCGTAAAGCCGTAGAGATAGCTTCGGTTCTTGACGCTAACACAGGCAAACCCTTACAGTTGGTGGTACAGGAAAGGCTGTAAATGAAAAAACTATTTAAGAAGTTACGTTGCTGGATATGGGGCCACGTATGGTTTGCTGATGGCATAAGTGCTACCGTGATTTGTCTAGAATGTGGGAAGGAATTTTAATGGAAGTTAAATCAGTACATATGACAGATGAATATGCTGCTCATTACTTTTATCAGATGGGTTGGATGGCTTGCAGGCTTGCCTACAAACTGCACGAAGAGGCAGAGCAGGCTGGAGCGTTTAGAGTATGACAGATCCTAAAGAACTATTGCTCAATGCACTACGTGCTAAAGATGCAGGTCGTTCACGTTCTACTCAGGTACAGATAGGACCATCAGAGTTAGGTGGCTGTCGTCGTAAGGTCTGGTACAGATTGAACGATCAACCAGAGACTAACGATAATGAGATGAAGCTTGCTGCAATTATGGGTACTGCTATCCACGCTGCAATCGAAGAGTCGTTGGCTAATAACAAAGATGTTCTTATTGAAACTGAAGTTGAATACAATGGAATGAAAGCACACGTTGACTGCTTTGTGCCAGGGACAGGCGATGTGATTGACTGGAAGACAAGCAAGGTAAAGAACCTTTCATACTTCCCATCAACACAACAGCGTTGGCAAGTGCAGACCTATGGCTATCTACTAGCAAGGAATGGTTACGATGTAAAGCGTGTATCTCTAGTTGCTATTGCTCGTGATGGTGATGAGCGAGATGTCAAGGTACACACAGAAGAGTACAACGAAGAGATGGCATTAGAAGCTTTGGCTTGGCTAGAAGGTGTCAAGGCATCTACCGAGGCACCACAACCAGAGCGAGAAGAAAACTACTGCAAGTTCTATTGCAAGTTCTATGACGCAAGTGGGCAGTTAGGATGCGTTGGTCTAAAAAAAGAACGTATCGCTAGTGAAGGGGTGTTAATCCAAGACAAGGATGCCTCAACCAATGCGATGAAATACTTACAATTAGATTCACAAATTAAAGAATTGACAAAGCAAAAGGATTCACTAAAGTCTTCCCTTGAAGGTATCGCTGGCGTTACTGATACTGGAATACAAGTGCGATGGCACAGCGTAGCTGGACCAACGTCAGTGGACAAAGATGAAGTCCTTGCTAAACTAGGTTATGTACCTACCAAGCAGGGTGCAGATTCATTACGGTTAACAATCAAACAATCTGGAGGAAAGTAAATGGCTGCAAACGAAAACACAAAGTTCCAAGTTAACTACAAGTTAGCTGACGGAACTCTTATCAACCTTTATGCAACTGATGTAAAGGATCTAGAGACAGGTCTTGCTGACCTTGGAATGGTTGCAACTCTTATCAAGTCAACTGCATCTGAACTAGGTACTGCATCTGCACCAGCTCGTGCTGCTGCACCTTCTGTTGCATCTGTTGCATCACAACTAGGTGCAACTGTTGTTGAAGGACAGGCACCAAGTTGCTCACACGGAGTGATGAGCTTCCGTACTGGTACTTCTGCTCGTGGCCCTTGGAAGGGCTGGATGTGTGCTGCACCAAAGGGTGCAACAGATAAGTGCGCAACTATCTGGGCTTAACAAATGCGGGAACCACACGAGTTTGAGGTTCCTTTATGTGCTCAGGTAGGTGGAGATCTTTTCTTTCCTGACAAGGAAAACGAAGGCAAGCTTGTACGTCTGAGCATTGCATCAGCAAAATCAATCTGTCGTTCTTGCCAACACATTACTGAATGTGCTGAGTGGGGTATCCGTAAGGAACGTCACGGTATCTGGGGTGGACTCACCGATGGTGACCGCAGAAGGATACGAAGAGAACGACGAATAATCTTGGAAGAGGAGCAGAGTGCTTAACCTATCCCGTGCCTGGGGTGGTGTGACTACCAAAGCCACACCGCTACCTGACGTGTGGAAAAATCTAGTTAAGCATTCAATCAAGTTCCGTCGTGGCCAAGTCTGTATGGTTGCCGCAGCTCCTAATGCTGGTAAGTCAATGTTCGCATTGATCTATGCAATTAAGGCGCAAGTTCCAACGCTATTCTTTTCTGCTGATACAGACACAGCAACAGTAATGATACGTACTGCTGCTCATCTTTCAGGTCACTCACAGGTGACTGTCGAAAACAACATCAATAAAAACCAGCGTTACTACGATCCTTATTTGGCTAAGGCTGCTCACATTCAATGGGTCTTTGACTCCAGTCCGTCTCTTGATGATATTGAGATGGAGATTAAAGCCTATGTTGAACTCTATGGTGTAATGCCAGAGTTGATTATCATAGATAACCTAATGAATGTGGCAGCCGAAACAGATAATGAATGGGCTGGACTTCGTGCAATTATGATGGAGTTGCACGATATGGCACGTAAGACTGAAGCTTGTGTGCTTGTACTCCATCACGTAAGCGAGCAAAGCGAATACGGATCTCCAATGATGCCACCACCTAGACGTGCGATCCACGGAAAGGTGAGTCAATTGCCGAGCTTAATGCTTACGCTTGGGTATGATCCAACACAGGGTCTACTCAGGGTAGCATCAGTTAAGAACCGCTTTGGTCCACACTTTGCAGATGCCTCACAATGGGCATCGCTGTTTGTGAACTTTGGTTCTTGTCAGATAGGTGATGATGATGCGCAAGGTAGGGCCTACCTGCGTACCAACAACGAGGAAAGTACATATGGTGCTATCTAATGGCAAATAAGAACGGACGCAAAGGTTCTCAGTTTGAGACAGATGTTATGAAGTGGCTTCGCAAAGCTGGAGTTATTGCAGAACGTTTGACTAAGGCTGGGGCAAAGGATGAAGGGGATATGGTTGTTATCATATCTGGAGAAACCTACATCCTAGAACTAAAGAACAGGCAGACCCTTTCCCTGCCTGAGTTCTGGAAAGAAGCACAAGTTGAGGCGCTTAACTATGCACAGGCAAGAGGTCTTGGGGAAGTTCCTCTGTCATACGTGGTAGTTAAGCGTCGCAACGCTTCAATAGATCAAGCTTGGGTCATCCAAGATTTAACTCAATGGCTAAAGGAGAAACAGTAATGCCAGTACCAGAAGGTAACATCACAACAACAGAGATACTTGTACCAGAAGTTGTACCAGAAGAAGTAGTTGAAACTTCAACTACAGAAGAAGACGAAGATGATCTGTCAGAACTGTCTTAAAGGCGGAGAAGAGAACACGCTTGCTCACTACAAGCGAGCTGCTCATTGGCACGACAAGTGTGATTTTAAGGGGTGCGTATGCCAGCACAAGACTGGTCCAGGGTTCGTAAAGCGTCCAACCGAAAGCACTCCGTTGATGCAACTTCAATCCCCATAGGAACTATTGTTTCCTATTACGGTGGAGAAGTAAGAGAAGGTAAGTCAGCAGCGGTTCGTTGCTGTATACACACAGACAGCAGACGTAGTGCTGTAATGAACACGTATGACAACCTCTACTTCTGCCATACCTGCGGTAAGGGTGGCAGTTCAGTAGATGTTGTTATGCACATAGAGAACTTGGAGTTTAAGGATGCCCTCAATCGTGCAATCGAAATCATTGACGGAAGCGGCCAAACATTACAGCCGAAACATAAGCGCAGAGGCTCTA
>Ga0164293_10001918_pt1 | contig 17602 bp, 17 predicted proteins | sample GEODES118metaG_FD_111487 | JGI IMG/M metagenome (GOLD analysis project Ga0164293, IMG submission 111487) | Eutrophic lake water microbial communities from Lake Mendota, Wisconsin, USA - GEODES118 metaG | ecosystem: Environmental > Aquatic > Freshwater > Lake | place: USA: Lake Mendota...
AGACCGCCACCGCACTCGTGCCGATGGCGACATGGGCCGAGGTGACGCCAACGCCATAGACAAGCAGCGGCACCGCCAGCACGGAGCCGCCACCGCCGACCAGCGCGAGGATGAAGCCGACGATCGTGCCCGAAAGGCCGGAGAGAAGGTCGGTCATCGCACTTGTCCTTTCAATTGGCAGCCGCTGCGACACGGTTCCACGGTGCGCGGGCCAGCAGCTTCGCCATGCCGCAAAAGCCGGTGACACCTGCAAAGACCAGCCCGAGGCCGACAAAGCCCGACAGCGCGTGGAAACCGGGATGGACCAGCGCGCCGAGAACCGTACCGGCAGCAACCAGCGAGCCTGCACCGATCTGGACCTGACGCATCAGCTCAAGGGGTTGGCGCGCGTCCTTGCGGGTTGGGAGGCCGGCATCGCGCCAGGCCTCGATACCACCTTCCAGAACGAAAGCCTTCGCGCCGGGGACCGAGGCCGCGAGGTGTGCAGCGTTGGCCGCTGTGCGATTGCCGCTCCGGCAATGGAAGATCACGGTGCCCTCGGACCTTGGCGGATGCCGCCCGAGTGTGGAGAGCGCGTGATGGTGGGCCGCGGGAATATTCTCCCGGCGGTACTCATCGGCCTCGCGGATGTCGACGAGGATGGCTCCCTTGTTCATCAGCGCAAAGGCGTCTGCGGGGGAGAGATGTTTCAGTGACATGCTTGTTTCCTTTCAAGGGTGGTATCAGGCCTTGTGGCAATACAGGCGGTACAGTTCGGCCATCAGGTCACGGATGCGATCGTCGGCAATGCGATACCAGAGCGTCTGGCTCTCGCGCCGGAAGGCGAGCAGACCTTCGTCGCGCATCTTCGCGAGGTGCTGCGACAGGGCTGACTGGCTGATCCCGACATGCGTCACCAGCGTGCCGACATTGGCCTCGCCGGCCTCCATCAGCACGCAGAGGATCTGAAGCCTGCGTTCGTTGGCGATGGCCCTGAGGACATCGGCCACCTCGATGGCATTGGCCTCGAAGGTGGTGCTATCCAGCGGACGAATGAGCATGTTCATGAAAATCCCCTAATCAATCTGTTGCTTATTTAGATATATCTTATATATAAGTCAAGACGGATTGCGCTGACTTTGCGAAGGCCAGCCAGTTCCACAGCGCACGTCCAAACAAGGAGCCTGCCATGCCTGACCGTCTCAACAAGCCTGCTGATGCGCACCTGCAGCCGTCGATCCATGCGTTCTTTGACAACGCCACCAACACGGTCAGCTATCTGGTCGCTGATCCGGCGACGCGAGAAGCGGCAGTGATCGACCCTGTGCTCGACTACGACCAGAATGCCGGAGAGGTCGACACCCGCTCGGTCGATGCCATTCTCGCCAAGGCAGGAGAGGAGGGATACCGCATCGTCTGGACGCTTGAGACACATGCCCATGCGGACCATCTCTCGGGCTCGCCCTACATCAAGGCGAAGACCGGTGCCCGCATTGGTATTGGCGAGCACATCAAGGAGGTGCAGCGCATCTTTCGCCCCGTCTTCAACGCCATCGACCTCAAGACCGACGGCAGTGACTTCGACCACCTGTTCTGCGAGGGCGAACGCTTCGCCATCGGCCAAATGGAAGGCCGCATCCTGCACACGCCCGGCCATACGCCGGCCGACATCGTCTATCTGATCGCCGATGCGGCCTTTGTCGGCGATACGCTGTTCATGCCTGATTACGGCACGGCACGGGCCGACTTTCCCGGTGGCGACGCGCGCGTGCTCTACCACTCGATCCAGCGTGTGCTGTCGCTGCCGCCGGAAACGCGCCTGTTCATGTGCCATGATTACAAGGCACCGGGCCGTGACCACTATGCCTGGGAGACGACCGTTGCCGCGCAGCGGTCGCAGAATGTGCACGTCAAGGACGGCACCAGCGAAGCGGACTTTGTCGGCATGCGTGAGGCGCGCGATGCGAAGCTGGCCGTGCCACGGCTGCTGCTTCCGTCAATTCAGGTCAACATCCGGGCCGGCCGTTTCCCCGCAGCGGAGGCCAATGGCGTGCGCTATCTGATGATACCGGTCAAGGCGAAGGGTGCCGCAGCCCAGATCGCGACTGCCTCCTGAGCGAAGGGGCGCGGTCCTGCATCATGCATCGGCACGGTCTTCGAGGCTGCAGGGGCAGTCTGATCCCGGCGAGTGATGAAATGACGGCGGACAGGAAGCCGGAGGCGAGCGCTCTGCTTTGACTTCCGCTCATCCATTTGCAAGTCGGCAAAATTCTTTGCAAGTGGCGGGGTGGGACTCGCTTGAATCGTTCAAGCGAAGGTTGCCCTCTGCTTCTGCCCCGCCCTGACGAGCGGGTTTGGCCTCCTGCGGGGACGCATGCGGCGACAGGTTGCCGCGCCTTCCCCTGTATGCTTTCCTTGGCAGGATCTCCGGCAACGCCGCCTCGATCCATGTCGCCAGTGCAACCACGGGTTTCGCGGCGTCGTGGCCCAAACCCGTCCACTCATAGACGACGTGCGGCGGCACGACCGCATGGCGCAATCATCGGCGCGGCAGGCGAAGGGCGCGTATCCTCTGCCGCCCGCAAGGACTATGCGGAGGCAACTGCCGTAACGGCGCTCGATGCATCCCTTGCCGGCAAGATCCATGAACTTGCCGGCGATACGGCGCATATCGGGGCCGAGTTCGCCGCCGCCGTGGCGACGGCTTCGGGGAAGCCCATTGCCTATGTGAGCATGCCGCAGCCCGAATACACCAAGGCGCTTCGGGGCTTCGGCCTGCCCGAAGGTTTTGCCATCGCCCTGGCCGATAGCGATGCGTGCGCTGCGAAGGGCGCGCTCCACGACGCGAGCCACTGCCTTTCGTGCCTTGTCGGCCGCCCGACGACCCCGATTTCCGAAACCATCACCGTCGCATTGCGTGGAGCTTGACCATGAAGACCGCTCGGAAAACCCGAACGCTCATCCTTGCATTTCTGCTTCTTCCTGGTTTTGCCTTGGCGCAGGCGCCTCGGAATTCGACCGGTGCCGGGGTGTCAACACCACTTCTGCTTACACCCCGACAGGTGGAGGGGCCATATTATCTCACCCAGAAGCTTGCGGATCGTGACAACGACCTGACCCGCGCAGGGAATGGCAAATCGGCGCAGGGGCAGGAACTGTCCCTGTCTGGTCGGCTTGTGGATGAACAGAATACACCGATCCCGTCGGCCCGGATCGAGATTTGGCAGACTGATCATCGCGGCATTTACATGCATCCGAATGACCCGGGGACAGCGGATAGGGACCGCAACTTCCAATTCTATGGGGAAGCCGATACGGACGAGGCTGGCCGATTTAGCTTCCGGACAATCCTTCCGGGTGTTTATGGCTCGCGTCCACGGCACCTTCACGTGAAGATCGTCCCGAAGCAGGGTCCTGGCCTCACCACTCAGCTCTATTTCAAGGGCGATGAGCGACTTTCGAGTGACGGGATCCTTCGCCGTCTCGGTGCCAGCATTGCGGCGCTTTTGCTGGACCCCGAACGGCGCAGCCCAAATGAACTGCATGCACAGATCTCTTTCGTCCTTAGAAGGAACTGAGGCGCAAACCGATACAGGCTGCGTTTGAACGCTGCTGCGCGCTTGGCTGGTGGTCTGATCGTTGCAGCCCAAGGCCGCATGGCCCCCATGCTGCGTGGACGGATGGCGCCCGCGCCCTGCTTGCCTCATCCTGACTGATAGGTTGGCCGCGGCGTTGCGCGGGGCGAGCGGCGGGAGCGCAGGGGTTGAGCACGGCGGACGACAAGGACGAACAGACCTCACTCTCCGCCTCCGGACCCGTGCTGCCGGCCTTCCTGCCGCAGAGCTTCCGGGCCATGTCGCCAAACCTCGCAGCCTCCGTCCTGATGATTCTGGCCTTCATGGTCTTCACCCTGATGTCGGTGCTGATCCGCTATGTCGGCGACCGGGTGCCGATCGTGCAGGTGGTGCTCGTACGCCAGCTGGTCGCCTTCGTCCTGTTGGCGCCGTGGTTCTGGAGCGAGCGGGCGCAGATCCGGCGGCCCACCGGGTTGAAGCTGCATCTCGCCCGCGGCGTGCTGGCCGTCGGCTCAATGACCTGCGGGTTGAGCGCCGTCCTGCTCATCCCCCTGGCCGACGTCACCGCCATCCAGATGGCCGAGGTGCTTTTCGTCACGGCGCTGGCCGCGCTGGTCTTGGGCGAAAAGGTCGGGTGGCGGCGCTGGAGCGCGGCTGCGGTCGGCTTCCTAGGCGTCGCGATCATGGTGCGCCCCTTCGGACAGGGCGTGGAGACGGCGGCGCTGCTGGCGCTGGCCGGCGCGCTCTTCGGTGCGGGCGGCATGGTGGCGCTGCGTCTCGGCTCCGCCCATGACGGCACGGGCACGGTGCTTTTCTGGCAGGGGGTGGTGGTGCTGGCCCTGATCACGCCCGCGGCGCTGTGGTTCTGGGTGACGCCAAGCCTGGCGGATGCGCTGATGCTGATCTTCATGGGTGTGGTCTTCACCGTCGGGCAATGGCTGTGGACCTATGCGTTGCGCATGGGCGAAGCCTCGGCGCTGGCGCCGCTCAACTACATCAAGCTCCTGATGGCCGGCGTGGTGGGGTGGCTCGTCTATGGCGAGACGCCCACCGTGGAGACGGTGGCCGGCGGCCTGCTGGTGATGGGAGCCGCGACCTACACGATCCGCCGCAACGCCAAGCAGGCGGCCAAGGTGCGCCCTGCGACGCTGACCCCAAGCTGAGGCGCGGCCGGGCGATGCGTTCCTGAACGCGGCGCTGTTTGCGACACTGGCACAGGCACGGTTTGCCCTGTCGATCTGGCATGCGGACGACAACGGCGCCGCCCACACTCGAAACTGAACTGGCAGACGCCATCGGCCTTCGCCAGCACCTTCCACCCGCGCCGTGATCTGGAGCTAAGCTCCGCCAAGGTCTCTTCGCCAGGCCCCGACGCTCACAGCAACGCAAACCCAAAATCCAACCGCCAGAGCGAACTCAGAGCTGGACAAAAGTTGGGGGCAACGTCAGGCGCACTGCAGCCGGCTAAGGGGTCGGAACAACGTTCCAGCTGCCTCACATCGTTGGGGCAACGCCGCAGTGATGACTGCGATTGAATGCCCAAAAGCGTTCTCTTGCTTCATTGGCCGGTCCGCGCGGCCCATGCGCAGCTCAGGACCAGGATTGTCATTCCGATCCATGTCCAAAGATCCGGGGTTTCGCCGAAGAGGACGACGCCATACCCCGTTGCGAACGCGAGCTGGAGGTAAGCGAGTGGTTGAACAACATTCGCCTCCGCAAGCTGATAAACCTTGATGAGCAATCCATGGGCCGTGGAACCAAAGACACATAACAGCGCCATCCAGCCCCAATCTTGCGGCGGAAGCGGCTTCCAGAAAAACGGCACCACGAGACTGAGCGCCACAAAACCTATCAGGGCAACATAGGCCACACTGGTTTCCGGTCGGTCATGCTTTGAAACGAGGCGGGTTAGCACGGTGTAGATCGCGAAAATCGTGGCGCCAAACAGGACCAGAAGAGCTTCCACACGGATGACGCCCAGCCCCGGCCGCAACAGGATCAGCACACCGCAGAAGCCCACGCCGACAGCCAGCATCCGGACAAGCGGCACCCTCTCATGGAGGATCAGCGCGGACATCAGCACGACGATGAGCGGATAGACTGAGAAGACGGCATGCGCCTCAGCGAGCCCCAGCACGGTAAAGGCATACACGAAGATGCTGAGCTGGGTGATGAGCGCAAGCCCGCGCAAAATCTGCAACCCGAGCGCTTTGGTGGCCAGAACCTCACGGATTCCCCCCTCCCGGACGATCGAAACTGCGATGACAACGACGGCAAAAAAGGCGAAGCGGATCCAGTTGATCGAGATTGCGTTCGCTTGCGCAGCCAGATGCCGTGACAAGGCATCCTGTGTTGCGAAGATCAGCATCGTTAGCGCCATCAGGAAAATGCCCAGACGAGGATCGCGAGAAGCCATGCTGGGGCATTTCCCTGGTGAGGAATCGAGAAGGATGAGGGGCCGATAATGAGCATACCGGGATGCCCATTGTCTCCGGCCTTTCGAAGGTTCCTGGTGCCTCAGGTATTGCGACGTTCCTGATCGGGAGAAATGGCCGGTTCCCGGCTGACTGTTGATGGTGGTGAGACTTGTCGATCAAAGGCGCAGTCTGATGGACATATGGGCAAATTGGCTGGCCGCTTGAGGCTGTTCTGGTAATCAGCAACGGGGCCGTGAGTTGCGGCGCCACGATCAACGGTGCGTCAGCAGGGATCGCTGGGATACAAGCCGCCGGCACCTGAGGTCTTTGTGCCCGCCATGGCCGCGCGGACAGCTGCGCAAACCCATCCGTCGGCAAGCCGACCACCGCCCGCGACGGCATCGAGGCCGTCAATGCACCAGTATTCCAACCGGGCCACCCGGTGGAGGCGGATCACCACCACAGCGTCTCACGCGCGTCATCGAGATGTCACGTGACCCATCAAGAGACTTATCCTCGCCGACCCAATCCCAGCCTGAGATCCTTATCTGGATCGACGGCACGTCACGAGGAAACACGCCATGCCTGTTGTCAAATTGTCGCTCGACCAGGCCGTGGATGCCAGCGCAGAACTTGTCTTGCCGGTTCCAATCGATACACCCGAGCAACGTGTATGTGACGTCGACGTGTCCGGCTTTGACGTCAGCCATGGCCGGGCTCTGAACAGTGGTCAACCCGTTTTGCGCCTGCGCCTGCGCGCCGGGGTGTCCGGTGAGGTCAGGTTGGTATTCGATGAACCTGGAACCGCATTTCCGGGCTGGGTCTTTGTGCCGGGCGGGGGGCAGCATGAAACACCTTCGGCCGAACTTGCGAGGTTGATCGAGGGCGTAGCGCCATTTGACTTGCCTCCATCGGAACGTGTCGAACGCATTATTCGTCACATCCACGAGCGGTTCACCTATGGCGTCCGCGATGTGGGACTTGCGGACGACCTGGACGCCATGCCGCCGCTCGCATGCGGCGTGCACAAAGGAACCTGCGTCGACACGCACAGTTATGGTGTCGCCGCCTTCCGCGCGGGCGGCATTTCGGCTGCCTATATCAGCGGCCTCTATTTTGAGGAAGGGACAAGGGTCTCCAGACCGGGTCATTGCTGGATGGCGGTCATGGCAGAGGGAGCGCCGCATCATTGGGACGTTTCCCATTTCCTGAAGTATGGACTGGGACCCACCCGTTCCGTGCTCAACCCGCAGCCGGGCGTCCGCTTCGCGATGGCGGTTGGGCGCGACACAGTGGTCGAGGGTGAGGATGGTCCGATAAAATTCAGCCGGCTCTCAGGCTTCAATGTCTTGTCCGGGCCTCAGAGGGGCCAACATCTCATGACCCGCGCTGAACTGCTTGAACCGGCGTCCTGATCAGCTGGCCGCATGGCCGTGGATCTGCTTCGGAGTCTGATTCATCAGGCGTCCAGCAATGACCCCGGTGCTCCCGCAGTTTGCTGGATAGCATCAACTGCTTGCCGGCATCTGGATAGGGTCAGCCTTCGGAGCCGATCGTGGGTCAAATGGCATGCCGATTCACAAACTCAGGGAGCTTCAGCTTCCGGAAAACTCGGGGCGGTTTATCCTGCCAACCTCACATGCCATCGAGCGCCCCGGCGACGGCGCTCAATGCACAGCCCAGATCGGCGTCGGATATCACCAGTGGTGGTGAGAAGCCCAAGACGTTTGGCCCCTTCATCGTGAAGGAAACGCCGGCCTTCAAGCCGGCGGCGACGATCTGAGCCTCCATCATCCCAGGCCTTGTGCGAAAGCTGATGGCCCGCAGCAGGCCAAGGCCGCGAACGCCCGTGATAAGGGTGGCCTTTCCGGCAATGCGTTCGCAGATCTGCGCCTCGAGAACAAGGCCAAGGCGCTCCGCTCGGCCAACCAGCCCCTCATCTTCGATGATCTCGATCGTGGTCAGCGCCGCGCGCGCCGTGACCGGGTTCTTCTCATGTGTGTAATGTCCCAGCGCGAGTTCTGGCGCCACATCGAGGCCCGCATCGGCCAGCACGGCTGCTATCGGCAAGATCCCCCCACCGAGCGCCTTGCCGAGCACGACGACGTCCGGCGTCGCACCGAAATGCTCATGGGCGAAGAAGCGGCCAGTCTTGCCGAGCCCTGCCGGGATTTCGTCGAAGATCAGCTTGACCCGATGCTGGTCGCATATGTTTTGTACCGCGCGCCAGAGGCCAGCAGGCGGAACGATGCAGTTTGAGCGCATCGGCTCGGCGATCAGGCAGGCGATGTCGCTGCGCCCCCCCAGAAGCGCCGAGAGGTCGCGGAGCATGCGGTCAGCGCCGCCGAGGGGTTCGTCCCAATACGGCGTGATATGGTGGACATCGGGCATTTGACTGCCCAGCCTCGGATCGAGCGCGTGCGAAGACAGCGCCAGCGCCCCGAAGCCGTGACCGTGATAGCTGCCTTCAAGTGCGATGATGCCGGAGCGGCCGGTTGCGGCGCGTGCCAGCCTCAGCGCGATCTCAATCGCGTCAGAGCCGCCCGTGGCCAGCAGCATCCGGGACTGCCCCCCCCGGAAACGGGATGTCAGCTTCTCGCCCAGTGTGATCGCCACATCGTTGCTGTAGCGCCGCGGCGCGAAGGCCAGGCGGTCGAGCTGGTCCTTGATGGCGGCGATCAACCTTGGGTGGCCATGACCAATATGATGAACCGTGTTGCCGTGCAGGTCGATGACGCGCCTGCCAGCCTCATCCTCAAGCCAGACGCCGCTGGCCGCACGCAGCACGCCAAGTGCCGGCGTCGAGCCATGCTGGTGCAGGAACACGGCGGCGTCGCGCTCCCGCCAACCGGGCAGTGCCGTCATCGATGAGTGTCTTTTCCGTGCAGCATGGCGCTGATCGCGGTGTGCAGGGTGCGGTCCCCCGCCGCGAGGATCGAGTGCGCAGCAAGCGGATTCGTGCCATCCATTGCAGTGATGACGCCGCCCGCTCCGGTAACGATCGGCACCTGCGCAGCAATGTCGTAGATGTCCAGTCCTGTCTCAATAACTGCGTCGATGTGGCCTTCCGCCAGCATCGCCATCGCGATGCAGTCACTGCCATAGCGCAGCATGCGGACGTGTCCGGCCAGGCGCTGCGTGGCGGCGAACAGTTCGGGTTTGCCGGTGATGGTGGAGCTTGCCCAGATCATCGCATCGCCGAGCGCAACGCCTTTCCGGCTCTGAAGCTGCGCCTCGCCATCGTGGCGTCTTCGCCAGGCTGATGTCATGGTGCCGGCAAAGCGCTCACCAAGATGCGGCTGATCGAGCACGCCAAAGACAGGCTGCCCTTGATGCAACAGTCCGATCAATGTGCCCCAGGTCGGTATTCCCGAAATGAAGGCGCGGGTGCCGTCGACAGGATCGATCACCCAGACATGCTCCGCATCGGCTCGCACAATGCCGAACTCTTCGCCAATGATGCCGTGCTGCGGAAAGTGGCGCTCGATCAGAATGCGGATCGCGGCCTCGGCCTCACGATCCGCTGCTGTGACAGGATCGAACACGGCCCCGGCTGTCCGGCCCCCGGCTGACTTGTCGTCGATGCAGAGGGGGCGCCGATAGAACGGCATGATGGCTCGGCCGGCCGCATCAGCCAGTTCGTCCGCAAAGGCCGCGAATGGATGGTTCAACGTTCTTGCCGGCGCCACGCCTGCCTCCTGATGATCAAGCTGCGCAGCGCCATCTGCAAAGCGGTTGCAGCAAGGCAGATCAGCATTACCAGCACCGCCAGCGCCGTAGCCTGGCCAAAGCGGCTGCCCTCGGTCATGTTGACCACTGCAATGGCGGCTACGCGGGTTTGCGCGTTGAACAGAAACATCAGTGCCGACACAGTCGTCATGGCATTGACAAAAAGATATCCGGCGATGTCGATCAGCGTGGGGCCCAGCACGGCCACATGAATGCGCCGGCCCGTGGCGGCAGGCCCGGAGCGCAGCGCCTGCGCGGCAAGATCAACCTCCCGGTCGAGCTTGATCAGCCCGCCGACGGCCATCAGATGCGGCACGGTGTAGAAATGAGCGATGGTGCAGAGAACCAGCAGCGCCATCGAGCCTTGCAGGATATGCAGCGGGTTTGCCGGATTGTTGAAGAAAAAGACATAGCCCAGCCCCAGCACAAGCCCCGGCACCGCCACGGGAACCATGGCGAGGCCCTGCAAGGCCTGTGTGAGGCCGGCGGGAAATGCTTTGCGGCTTACCATCCAGCCGCTCATCGCCACCAGGCATGTGCCGACGGCAGCTGTTGCTGTGGCCAGGACGAGGCTGTTGGTCAGTGTGCGCAGTTCGTCAGGATCGGACAGTGCCTTATGGTAGTTATGCATCCCCAGCGCGAGGTTGTAGGGCCAGAAGCGTACAAGGGAGCCGTAGATGGCCATCCCGATAATGCCGAGGATCGCGACTGTAACCAGCGTGACCAGAACGAGACAGGCGACGTCGCGAGAGCGGTTCGCGCGCAGCGCCACCGGCACGGACCGGCCGCTGAAGGTCGCGCGTTGACTTCTGCGGGCCAGGACGTCCACGCCATAGGCGATCAGTGCTGGAGTGAGCAGCAGCACGCCCACAACGGCGCCAAGCTCGAAGTCGAATCGCCCGATCACCTGCTTGTAGATGTCCGTCGCCAGGACGTTGGTCGAGCCCCCAATGACAGTGGGGATGCCGAAATCGGTGAAGACGCTGACGAACACGACGCAGCCCGCACTGATCAGGGCATAGTGGCACGAGGGCAGCGTGACCTGGACGAAGGTTCTGGCAGGCGATGCCTTCAGCGCCCGTGCCGCTTCGTAAAGCCGCTGATCGCCGCTGGCCAAGCCTGCCGACAGGATCAGGATCGCGTGCGGCAGTGCATGGAAGACCGAGGCCGAGACGATGCCGATCGGCCCATAGATCGTGCCACCCATGAGCCAGGACTTCAGCAGTCCCTGATTGCCGAACAGATAGATCATGCCGAAGGCCGGCAGCATCGACGGGGCAAGCAGGGGTGCCAGCATGATGACGCGGAACAGCCCCTTCAGCGGAATGTCGCTGCGGTGCAGGGCGAAGGCGTAAGGAAAGGCGATGGCCAGGGTCAGTGCGGTCGATATCGTGGATAGGCTCACCGAGTTCCAGATAGCGACGGCAAGACCAGGTTCGCCGATATAGCGGGCGAAATTGCCGAGGCCGATGAAGGCGCCCTGCTGGTCCAGAAAGCTCTTGAGCAGCAACGCCGTGATCGGCGCGATGATCGCAGCCAGCAAAAGCGCGATCAGCCCCAGCAGCAAAGCCTGTGCCAGCAGCCCTGCAAGGCGGGACGACTGATAGGGTGTGTCAAGCGCGGGGCGCGCCTTGCTGGCCGTCATCGCTCAGGCGCCATCGCCAAGGATGCGCACCTGGCCGGCCGGGAAAGCAACAGCAACCGCATCACCGATCGAGGGCAGCAAGGGTAGCCGTGCGGACGGTATTTCAGCGTTGACGGGTGTTGCTTCATGCCCGCCGACCTGTAGCGTCAGCCGAACGGTGTCCCCGAGATAGAGCACCTGACGGACCCGAGCCGCGAGCGGCCGCGGTGCCGCCTCCGCTTCCGCCCCGATCAGCACAGCGCCGGGCCTGATGCAAAGATGTGCGCGCGCCGGTAACGAGCCGGAAGCCTCTGCAAGCATCAGCCGCACCGGTCCTGCCTCCACGCCATCGTGGTCAACGCCAGTAATGGGGAAGGCATTCATCTCGCCCATAAAGCGCGCAACGAACAGGTCTGCAGGAGTCTCGAAAACCTGCCTTGGCGTGCCGCATTGCACGATGCGGCCGCGGTTCATCACGATGATGCGGTCGGCAACCGCCAATGCCTCCTGCTGGTCATGAGTGACCATCAGCGCGGTGACGCCGACGCGCCGTTGAAGGGCCAGCAACTCCAGCCTCAGCCGCGCGCGAACATTGGCATCAAGCGCCGACAGTGGTTCGTCAAGCAGCAGCAGGCCCGGCGACAAAGCCAGCGCCCGCGCAAGCGCAACGCGCTGCTGTTGCCCACCTGACAACTGGGAGGGGTACTTTCCAGCATGCTCGGTCAGGCCAACCAGGGTCAGCAGCTCTGCGACCCGGGCCTGCTGCTGCGCACCGCTCGCGCGGGTCGCCTCAAGACCGAAGCCGACATTGCCTGCAACGGTGCGATTGGGAAACAGCGCATAGGACTGGAACACGATGCCAAAATCGCGCTCCTCTGGCCGGCGCGTCGTGACATCGACGCCGTTCATGGCGATGACGCCCTTATCTGCGCGCTCAAAGCCTGCGATCAGCCGCAGCAAGGTCGTCTTTCCGCAGCCCGACGGCCCGAGTACGCAGACGAACTCGGACCTGCCAACTTCAAACGCGACATCATCGACCACGGTAGACTGCCCGAAGCGCTTGCTCAGTCCTCCCACGGACAGAAACGGAGCCACCTGGGTGGCTCCGTTCTGCAGGCGCGTGTCCGATTGGTGGACATTCACGACATCAGCCTTCGGCGCGACATGTCAGCTGCGCGGAGGAACCTTCGTGCCATAGCGGCGCTGCCACTCGGCCATCACGGCGTCGCGGCTGGCGGCAAGCTTGCCGAAATCCATCTTCAGCAGCTTTTCGTTCTCACCCACGGGATAGTTCTTCGGCAGCGCCTTGATGTCGTCATAGGCGGTGATGGGCAGGAACTTCGAGGAAATTTCGGCCGCTTCGCGGGAGGAAATCCAGTCGGCCATCAGCTTGGCGTCGGCGAGGTTGCGCGCGCCCTTGACGATGGCAGCGGCCTCGATCTCCCAGCCCAGACCTTCGGATGGCAGGATGATCTGCAGCGGCGCGCCGTCATTGATAAGCTTCACGCCCGGCGTGGCGTAGGAGATGCCGATGATGCTCTCGCCCGAGCCTGCCAGCCGGCAGGGCGCGCTGCCTGAATGGCCATACTGCGAGACATTCTCATGCAGCTTGTCCATAAAGGCCCAACCCTCAGTCTCACCGAAGGCGGTAAGCCATCCGTTCACGGCCAACAGTGCTGTTCCGGAAGAGAGCGGGCTCGGCATGGTGATGTGACCCTTATAGACCGGCTTGGTCAGATCCATCCATGAAGCCGGTGCCGGGATGTTCTTCTTTGCGGCTTCAGCCGTGTTGAAGCACACCGAAGAGGCCCATGCGTCGATGCCAACCCAGACAGGCTCCGCCCGGCTATCACGCATGAGCGGGGCAATCTTGTCGTAATGGGCTGGCTTGTAGGGCAGCAACAGGCCGCGTGCATCAGCGGCCATCAGGGCCGAGACGGCGTTGCCCATGATGATGTCGGCCTGCGGGCTCGCGGCTTCCGCGATGACGCGCGCGATGATCGGCGCGGTGGAGCCAAGGATGGCGTTCACTTTGATGCCGGGGTTCTTCGTCTCGAAACCCTTGATCAGCGCCTTCGCCTGATCCTCGTCCAGAGAGGAATAGACCGTGAGCACGCGCTGTTGTGCATTGGCGGTAAGCGGCAGCAGCGCGCCGAGCGCGATCGTGGCAAGTGCAAGTCTGCGCGTGATGAAATTGAACATGGAAGCCCCCTAGTGATGACGATCTGGCACATTAATCCACGCTAGCTGACAGTATGATGACGGTCTGGGCACTTCGTCATGGTCGACCGGGCTCCTCGCAACCTGGCGAGGAGAATGGCCTGCATTGCTCGCGGCGAGTCCAAGCAGAACACCTTCGACAAGAGCTTCATCGGCAGCTTCCGCGACGAGCGTCTTAAGAACACACTTCTCTCGACCCACGTCGACGCAAGGCTGCCATCCGTCCATGGAAGGAGCACGACAACCGCCAGCACCTTCGCCCAGCACTCGGCAACATCGCGCCCGCCGAGCCCGAATCGCAATCGAAATCCGGAAAGCAGGCTGCACAAGGCTACAACCGACACCCAGGCCACTCCCTCAAGCCAGAAGAGGACAGGGTTTCAGTTCAATGGGAGCACCTCATTTGCCGAGAACTCCTGCCCAGCGACGTCCCTCGATGGATTCCTTGCATGACGGGCTCGTTGAGGATTTGTGGCGGTCCTGTTTCTGTTTTCTGAAGAAAATGTAACAGGATCTTTCAGCTACCAATGCCGATGCGCCCGGCATCACTGAGGTGTGCCAGCCTGCCGCCAGCGATGGTTCCGACAATGCGCGGCGGCAGTGGTGAACGATCCTCGATCAGGACAAGATCTCCCCGGAAGCCGGCTTCGATGCAACCGCGATCGATGAGTCCAAGTGCGGCTGCCGGCCCGCTTGATACCAAAGTCCAGGCTTCGTTGAGCGACAGAATTTTTTCGGCAGCCAGACGGAACGGTGCCAGGGGGAGCGCTGGATAATAGTAATCCGAGGCAAGGATGGTGCAGAGGCCCCGCGCTGACATCTCCGCAGCAGAGGGGCACCCTGTATGGGAACCACCACGCACGACATTCGGCGCACCGAAAACAATCGGATCGCCGCCAGCAGCAGCAGACCGGGCTGTCTCTTCGTTGATTGGAAATTCCGCAATCGAGCAGCCGAGATCACGATACCAGGCGCGCATCTGCGGCGTCATGTCGTCATGGGACAGCATTGGCAATCCGGCACGGTGCGCCGCTGCCGCCAGCCGCTGGATCGAGGCAGGGACTTCATCGGCGCGGGCGTAGACTTGCTCGATCAGGACGAGAAACGCCGCTTCGCTCAAGCCTGAGCGCGTAACCATGCCGGCCATCTTGTCAGGCCGGTGACGTTGCTTGATCGTTCCGGCCATGTGATCGTTAAAGGCAAGGCAATCGATCCGTCCATTGGCGATCCAGTCGAGGATGAGCGCCTCGGCGTCGAGATTGAACGTTTCGTGGCGCAGGTGATAACGCGTATCGACCACCAGATGTGGCCTCAGGACTTCGAGCGCCTCCAGGATCGAGACGGCAGCCTCTGTGCCGCGCGTGCCACCCTCCCATGACCATGTCACCGAATGATAGGCAGTCGTGATGCCATTGGCGATAAACTGCCGATCAGCTTCCAGCAGGGCGATCAAGGGATCGACAGGCGCGGCCGGCCGCGGAGTGACGAGCCGCTCGAAGCCATCACCATGGATATCGATGATACCCGGCAAGACGTAGAGGCCCTGCGCGTTGATGGTCAGCGCATCGGAGATGTCCTCGGTCTCGTTGACGATGAGACCGTGAGCGACGCGGACACTCGTGCTGGCAAACGCGCCCTTGCTCAGCACTTTCCCGCCGGTGATGGTGATCGGCCGCATCGGCCGCGATGCCATGCCTTGGCTTGCAGTCAGTTTGCCGGCTTCGATGTTCATGAGATCGGTCCAAACGCGAGGATTGCTGCATGAACCTGTTGGGTGACATCGACGTGACATCTGTACGTCATCAGTGCGTCACGCCGCGATGGTGACAGGAAGATGGTGAAGCCGTCTTTTCGCAAGCTCCAGGAGCGACCCCATGAACCGCCGCGACCTTATTGCCACTGCAGCTGTCTTGACGGCAGCCTCTGCCATGCCTGCTGTTGCCCAGACTCGCCAGAGGCTGCGCTTTGCCGTCACTGATGTCGATGGCGCCGAGAACCTTCAGCGCGAATTCGGGCCATTCAAGGCAGCGTTTGAAAAGGTGATGCCGAACGTCGAAATCGCGCTGTTCCCGGTTTCGGGCCGCACTGCGGCGGTCGAAGCGATGAACGCCAACCAGGTCGATCTGGTGCTGACCGGGCCGGCCGAGTATGTTGTGTTCAAGGCCCGCATGCCGGCAGTCCAGCCGGTCGTGATCTGGCAGCGCCCGGATTACTTCTCGCAGGTCGTCGTCCTGGCGGAAGGCCCGATCAAGCAGATCTCCGATCTCAAGGGCAAGAAAATCTCGTTCGGCGAAATCGGTTCGACCTCACAACATCTCGGGCCGGCGCAGATTCTGGTTGATGCCGGCCTTGCCTATGGCCGCGATTTCGAAGCGCTGTTCCTCCGCCGCAATGTCGCTGTCGAGGCGCTTCGCCGTGGCGACCTTGCCGCCATCGGCATGAACCTCACCCATATCCAGCAGATCCGCCGCGCCGTGCCTGACGTCAAGCTCGGCGTCATCGGCCGTGGTCGCGATCTGCCGGATGATCTGATCATCGCCGCGCCGAGCGTGTCTGCCGATCTGGTCGGCCAGGTGCGCAAGGCCTTCATCGATCATGCAGGCCCTCTGCTTCAGGCCGTGCTGCAGGTCGAAGCCAATGCCCGCTGGAATGGCGGCACCTTCCTGCCCAACGTGTCGGATCGCGACTACGATGTGATCCGCCAGATGTATCGCGCGGTTGGCATCAACGAGTTCACGCGCTTCATCGGCCAGTGAACGTCGTCGCGTTCCAGCAGACCGCTCCGGAGGCGGCGGTCTCTCCCGCCCGATCGGGCTTGCCTGCTGCATCGGTACGCGGCCTGAGCAAGCAGTTTGGGACGGGGCCTGTGATCATGTCCGGTCTCGACCTCGACATTCATCATGGCTCGCGGGTCGCGATCATCGGGGCCAACGGCACGGGCAAATCGACCCTGATCCGGATGCTCGTGCGGCTGGTCGAACCGAGTGGCGGCGATATCAGACTGCTTGGTGAGGATGTGCGGAAGCTGGATGCGCCCGGCCTCAAGCGCCTGCGCTCGCGTGTCGGCTTCGTCTTCCAGCGGCACAATCTCGTGACGCGGCTCAGCGCCCTCACCAACGTGGTCCATGGCGTGCAAAGCCGCATGAGCGGGCCGCGCACCTGGACGCAGTTGCTTGCACCGCGGGAGGTTCGTGCCGAAGCGATGAACTGCCTCGAACGCGTCGGTCTCGCCGACAAGGCCATGGCCCGGATCGATACACTCTCGGGCGGTCAGTCGCAGCGGGTGGCCGTCGCGCGCATGCTGATGCAAAGGCCCGAACTCGTCATCGCGGATGAACCTGATGCGAGCCTCGATCCGAAATCTGGAGAGGAAGTGATGGCGACGCTTGCTGCCCTTGCCAACGAACAGGACGCCACACTGATCTTTGTCTCGCACCGCATGGAGCATGCGATCCGGTTCTCTGAACGGATTGTCGGTCTTGGCGGCGGAAGGGTGGCACTCGATCAGCCGTCAGACACCGTCTCGGAGGCGGAATTGACGCGGTTCTTCCACCATGACTGAGGCGCTGACGCCAAAGGCTGGGCAGCTGCCGCCGCGCATCCAGCGCGTCAATCCGGTTGCCTTTTCCCTGAGCGTTGCGGTCGCCGCCTTTGTCATCTGGTCCATGACCACGGCTGGTCCGTCACCCGACCAACTGGCACGCGGACTGCCGAACATCGGCAATATCCTGTCGCGCATGTTCCCGCCTGACTTTGAACGCATCGACCGGATCCTGTGGTCCCTGTTCCAGACCTTCCAGATGGCCATCGCGGGCTGCGCCATCGGTCTTGTGCTGTCGGTGCCGCTGGGCATTTTGGCAGCGGAAGGCTTGTCGCCGCATCCAGCCATCAGGACAGCAGCGCGCTCCCTCATTGCGGTCTTCCGCACGGTGCCTGATCTGGTCTGGGCGCTGATCTTCGTCATCGCGGTCGGGCTCGGCTCGCCGGCCGGCGTACTGGCCATTGCCATTGACGTGATGGGTTTTGCCGCGCGCTTCTTTGCCGAAGCCATGGAAGAA
>Ga0164293_10001920_pt1 | contig 17579 bp, 19 predicted proteins | sample GEODES118metaG_FD_111487 | JGI IMG/M metagenome (GOLD analysis project Ga0164293, IMG submission 111487) | Eutrophic lake water microbial communities from Lake Mendota, Wisconsin, USA - GEODES118 metaG | ecosystem: Environmental > Aquatic > Freshwater > Lake | place: USA: Lake Mendota...
GTTTTATATGCGTTTAAATGACAATACGGAACCAGGAAAAGAAACCGTTCGAGCTATGGACATCTTATTCCCGGGCATTGGTGAAATTGTTGGTGGATCACAAAGAGAAGAACGTCACGATGTCTTGATTGAAAAAATGAAAGCATTAGGAATTGACGAAGAAGAATTAGGGTGGTATTTAGATACACGAAAATTTGGCACAGCCGTTCACTCCGGTTTTGGGCTAGGCTTTGAGCGTTTAGTTCTATTTGTTACCGGAATGACAAATATTAGAGACGTAATTCCGTTCCCTAGAACGCCACAAAATGCAGAGTTTTAAAATTTGTTTCAAGTTTCAGGTTTCAAGTTGTTAATCAGTTGAAAACTTGAAACCTGAAACCTGAAACCTGAAACTTGAAACCTGAAACTATTTAATAAATAAAAATGCTCAAACACAGCTTACAATTCAAACTATCTCAAAAATTATCTCCTCAACAAATTCAGTTGATGAAGTTGATTCAATTGCCTACCCAAGCTTTTGAACAGCGTCTGAAAGAGGAAATGAATGAAAATCCTGCCTTAGAGGGAGGAAAAGAGGAAGATGAATTTGCGGATGATTATGAAAAAGAAGAATTCGACGATTATGAAGAAGACGAATATGATCGTATTGATGCTGAAGATATCAATATTGATGAATATTTGAGTAATGATGAAACTCCGGAATATAAATTACAAGCCAATAATTATAGTGATGATGACGAAGAGCGTGAAACACCTTTTGCAGCTCCAGTAACTTTTCATCAAGATTTAATCAATCAATTAAATACCTTCATCCTTTCTGATGAAGATCGTGATATTGCCGAATTCTTAGTTGGAAGCATTGATGACATGGGCTATATCAGAAGAACTGTTACTGACATTGTTGACGATTTAGCCTTTACGCAAGGTATTTACACCGACGAACAGAATGTTCAACGCATTTTACAAATCGTTCATGAATTAGAACCTTCCGGTGTTGGTGCTCGAGATTTACAAGAATGTTTATTATTGCAACTAAAACACAAAACGCCAACAGAATATGTTGATTTAGCGATTGATATTTTAGAAAATCAATTCGAACAGTTTACTAAAAAACATTACGATAAACTTTTACATAAATATGGTGTTTCACAAGAGCAGTTAAAAAAAGTGATTGAAGAAATTGAAAAACTGAATCCAAAACCGGGTGGAGCTTTTACCGGAAATAATAAAATGGTAGAGCACGTTGTTCCTGATTTTACCATTCGAATTGTTGAGGGAGAACTTGAACTGTTGCTTAATGGAAGGAATGCTCCGGAACTTCATGTTTCAAAAGATTATCAGGATATGTTACGCACTTATAAAGATTCACGTGACAAATCCAGTGCTCAAAAAGATGCCGTTCAATTTATCAAACAAAAATTAGATTCAGCCAAATGGTTTATTGATGCAATTAAACAACGTCAAGAAACCTTATTTGTGACAATGAATGCCATCATGCATTATCAACAAGAGTTTTTTTTAGAAGGTGATGAAACCAAACTTCGCCCTATGATTCTAAAAGACATTGCCGATATGATTGGATTAGACATCTCAACCGTTTCTCGCGTGGCAAACAGCAAATATGTGGAAACACCATACGGAACTAAATTAATCAAAGAATTCTTTTCAGAATCAATGAAAAATGACCAAGGAGAAGATGTTTCTACTCTAGAAATTAAAAAAATTCTACAAAATGTAATTGAAGAAGAAGACAAAAAGAAACCACTTCCGGATGATCAATTGGCTGATATTTTAAAGGAAAGAGGCTATCCCATAGCCAGACGTACTGTTGCAAAATACAGAGAGCAATTAGATATTCCCGTGGCGAGAATGCGTAAGAAAATGTAACTTGAAAAAAATACTTCCTATATTTTCTTATCTCTTCCATCCGCTTTTTATATCGGTTTATGCTTCTTTACTGTACTTTATTTTGTTCCGTGATTTTTATGTTTTGCAAGAAATGTATTTATTCATGATTCAAATTGTCATTATTACAGTTTTAATTCCTATTTCACTTTTCTATCTTTTACTTTCTTTAGGGAAAATTGATTCTATTATGATTGAAGAAGTAGCACAACGTAAAATTCCAATACTTTTAAACTGTATATTACTGTTTGTTCTTACCCAAAAAAGCATAACCCTTGACAGAATACCGGAATTATATTATTATTTTTTAGGTGGACTGTTAAGTTCGATATTAATTTTTATTTTACTAATAGCTCGCAAAAAAGCTAGTTTACACATGGTTGGAATTGTCGCATTAACTTTTTTTGTAATAGGACTAAGTCAATGTGTAGAAATACAGATGTTATACACAATTTCTACCTTAATACTACTGATTGGTTTTGTAGCTTCATCCCGCTTAGTGATGAAAGCCCATACATTTACAGAATTAATTTTGGGTTTTATTTGTGGCGCACTCCCTCAAATTATATTTTGGCCCTTATGGCTATAAAATATAAAATTGAAGTCCTAAATGTAAGACGCTAACATCTAAAGCATTTCCTCCAATATTAGCTACAGTTGAATCAAAAAGCGAATTTATGCCATAATAAGCATAAAAATTCCAAGTATTATATCCCGTTGCTAAGTAAACACCATATTGGAAAGCATTAACTTCCGAATTATTTTTAACTATTTCATTTCCTACATTAGAGATAAAACGAGATTCATCATACAGTAAATAACTTAATTTAACCCCTGTATATAATCGGAAAAATCTATGACTTTCCGGTGTAGAAGTACGCCATCTGAATTCTATTGGAAGGTCAACATTTAACATCATAAATTTGTTTCGTGTATAAGAAACATCCGACTCAATAATAGAATAATTATAATCTCCTTGATCTTCTGTAATTAATAAATTTTGACTATACGCTTGGTAAGAGATTCCCAAACCGGTTGCTAACGCAAAAGTTCGGGCTTGGTTAATGGGCATATCTCTTAAAAAACCTAAATTAATTCCAGGTGAGAATGTTTTTTGAGCCATATCACTAGGCTTGTTAAGAAAGGTATTATAGGTGATTCCAACATAGAATTGATCCTCTCTATATTTTAAATCCACATTTTTTTTTAAAGTAAGCGTATCTTGTGCTGCTAAAGAACAACTTAAAAAAATAAAAAAAACAAGTAATCGCATACGTTCAATTTTGAAAGTTAAAATTACAAAAAAAAGCCACGCTAAGCGTGGCTTTGATATGATTTAATAGATGTTAATCAATCACACTACCTTTTGTAGTGGTATAATTAATTTTTAAAGCATCCATTTTTCTTAATTCTTGTTTAATTTCACCCACAAGCCCCATCTTAGCATCTTTATCAACTTTTAAGGACGTAGTAAGTACTTTTTCTAATTCAGGATTTCTAGCTGCTCTTTCTGCTAAAATAAAATTCTTTATATCAGTAACATCTGAAAGGCGATCATTTAATTGTATTCTGGCACCTTCTCCATATTGTTTACGATACTTTTCATGAGGCTTACCTGCAAAAATAAACATTACACGATCTTTTTTCTCCAATTTTGTAATTTGATCTGCTTTGGGCAGACTATTTTGGATTAATAAATCCTCGTCTTTCATTACAGTGGACACCATGAAGAAAAACAACAACATGAATACGATATCAGGCAACGATGCTGTTGAAATAGCGGGAACATCTCCGGTTGCTTTCTTTTTAAATCTAGACATTTTTCTAAAATTTAATATTAATTTCTTTTTGGCTCAGCCTCAGAAAGTTTTTGTGGAAACAAAGCTTGAATATCTTTAATCAAAGGTTCAATTTTATTTCTTTTAGCTTCTTTGGTTTTAGGATCATCGAACATCGACTCAAGTTCTCTAAATGTAACATTATACCTTGCAAGACATTCTCTGTCTCTTAAAAAGTAGTAGGCTGCAACCAATTCATTCTGTACTGCAATATAGGCTTTATAGGATGTTTCAGCATCATTTTGAAGCGATATAATTGCTTTTTCAGGATTATCAGAAGAAGCTTCATCATGTGTGCCTCTACAATAAGTACAAGTACCATCACCCCCATTATCAAGAAATTTTATTGCCGCTTGTCTTAAATCTTTTAAATCCATTAACTTATCTTCAACCAATAACTGATCGTTTCTGTTAATTAACACAGTAAAAATATTTTTCTCTTTTACTAAATTATCTTCAGGTCTTTCAGTATCATCAATAGGAGGTAACTTACGGTTAATTCCTTGATCGGTTTGAATGGTCGTAGTCACCAAGAAGAAAATCAAAAGTAGGAATGCAATATCTGCCATTGATCCAGCATTTACTTCGGGTGGCGCACTTCTCTTTCTTCCCATAATTAATTATTTTTTGAATTTTTTAAAGTTGGAGAACACTAATGTTCCAACAGATGCTATGGCTAAAATATAAAAAGTATTTAATCCTGTACTAATTGCTTTTGAGTATCCTGAACCAATTACAATTCCATCTTTTAATTTCACTTCAGTACTATCTGCAAAGATAAATGCTATCAAAACTATACCAAGAAATAAACCTATTGTAATAAGGGTTTGTTTCAATTCATCTTTATGTTTAAATAAATTTCTGAATACGAAATATAACACTGCAATAATTGCAGCAAATAATACAACATAAGACAAAAAAATAAAAATTCCAGTAACACTGCTGTCTATCGTTTGAGTCTGACCTAATGTGATAAAAAACAATACCACGCTTATAAGACCAATAATTGCGACAACTATTTTTGTTAGTTTATAAATATTCATTTTTAATTTTATTTATAAATTATTTTTTTAGATAATCCGAAAGAATATCTATCAAACTGATAGAAGCATCTTCCATATCATTTACAATTGAGTCAATTTTTGCAGTAATATAATTATAAAATACTTGTAAAATCATTGCAACAATAAGTCCGAATACGGTTGTTAATAACGCAACTTTAATACCTCCTGCAACCAACGAAGCATCCATATTTCCTGCTGCCTCAATTTTATCAAATGCAATAATCATCCCGATTACAGTTCCCAAGAAACCTAACATCGGTGCCAAAGCAATAAACAATGAAATCCAAGAAACATTTTTCTCTAATAATCCCATTTGAACACCACCATAAGCAACAATTGATTTTTCAGCAGAATCAATTCCGTGAGATGAACGGTCAAGACCTTGATAAAAAATTGAAGCTACTGGTCCAGGAGTATTTCTACAAACTTCTTTTGCAGCATTTACTCCACCAGATTGAAGAGCCTCTTCAACTTCTTTAATTAATTTTTTTGAATTTGTAGTAGAAAGATTTAAATAAATAATTCTTTCAATTGCAATAGCTAAACCAAGAATTAAACATAAAAGTACCGCCCCCATATATTCAGGACCTCCTTCAATAAAACGTTGTTTTAATTCTTGTGTAAAACCTCTTTCTGCCGTTTCGTCGGTAGCCTCAGCAGCGACATCTTCCGTAGTTGCTTCAGCAGCAGGAGCTGCTGCAGCTTCAACAGCTGCCGGTTCAGTTGTTTGAGTAGAGTCTTGAGCTTGAACTGTTCCAAACGTCATTAGACCTGTGATTGCCAAAATAGAAAATAATTTCTTCATTGCTTTTGTTCTTAATTTTAATTAGTTAATCAGGTTAAAGGTATAAATTAATTTTTAAAAAAACACACATTGATAAAAAAATGAGCGGAGAGAAAGGGATTCGAACCCTTGATACCCTTTTGGAGTATACACACTTTCCAGGCGTGCTCCTTCGACCACTCGGACACCTCTCCTACATTATTACAACACATTTCAAGGGTGCCAAATAACAAAAAAAATCTCACTTGGAAAAATTAATTTTGTTATTTTTATGACAATTCTCCTCGCAAGGGAGTTTCAAAAATGGTTTTGAACACTTTAGCTGAAACATTTTGTCCTACTAAATACATTAATTTGGTTATTGCAGCTTCTGTTGTGATGTCTTTTCCTGAGATTACTCCTATTTTTTTTAGATAGGTACTCGTTTCATATTGACCCATATTGACACTTCCACCGGAACATTGTGTCACATTGATAACGTAAATTCCTTTTTTTATTGCTTTTTTCAGGGTAGAAATAAACCATTCTTCCGTTGGAGCATTTCCAGCACCGTATGTTTCTAAAATTATTCCTTTTAAATTTGGTATTTCAAATAAAGCCGATAATACCGTTTCATTTAGTCCGGGAAACATCTTTACAATCACAACATTTGAATCCATTTCTTTGTGAACAACTAATCTTTTAGTTGAAATTTTTGTTGAAATGGTTTCATTATTTATCTTTAAATGTACTCCGGATTCAGCTAAAGGCGGAAAATTAGGCGACCGAAAAGCATTAAAATGCTCAGCATTTATTTTTGTTGTTCGATTTCCTCGGTATAATTTATATTCGAAATACAAACAAACTTCTCTAAAAACGGATTTCCCTTTTTGTTTAAGGGATGCAATTTGTATAGCTGTTATTAAATTTTCTTTAGCATCCGTTCTTAAATCGCCAATAGGGAGTTGAGAACCGGTAAAAATGACCGGTTTTGATAAATTTTCCAACATAAAACTTAATGCTGAAGCGGAATAGGACATCGTATCAGAACCATGTAAAATCACAAAACCATCAAATTCTTCATATTTTTGTTCTATAACTTCTGCCATTTCAACCCAACGTTGCAAATTCATATTAGAAGAATCTATTGGTTTTTCAAAAGATAGTGTTTCAATAGTGCAATCCAATTGTTTCAATTCAGGGATTCGTTGCAATAACTTTTTGAAATTGAACGCCTTTAGAGCTCCAGTCTCAAAGTCTTTCATCATTCCGATGGTTCCACCGGTATACAACAATAGAATATTAGCCTTAGAGTGCATCGTGATAAATCAACTTATTACTGACCGGATTAGAATACATTGCTAAAAAGCTATCTACCATCACTTGATTTGTATTATCTATTTTTAGTTCTAAACGTCTTTCAAAAAGTGATTTCTCGTTTTCTGTATACAAATGACTGTTTTTATCCGTTTCATGCAAAATGTCATAAGCAATAAAATTAGTAGGCCACAAGCGATACGTGCTCAAAATAGAATCATCAATTACTTGTGCTAAACATTGAATTTGACGATTAGAATTATCTTGTTTACGTTTAATTTCATCAATTTCCTTGTCTAAAATATCGCCCACATGAATATGTATTCTTTTTTTCTGCCCCATAATTCCGCTTAACAATGTAATAAAATCTTCATTTTTTTCTTTGATATAGATTTCGTTATTGGCTTCGGCCATGAGTTGCGGCATTTTTAGTGCATCCGTCGGATCATATTCGTAGGAGATGGACACCGGAACAATTTTTATTTTTTTAAAATAATCCATCACATTCTCCTCGTCAGAACCCATCGCGAGCATTTTTAAAACACCTTGATGAGTGGCATCGTTGCCATCTTTAGTTCTGCCTTCTCTTTGAGCAATCCAAACAGAACGGTTTTCTCGTAAAAGCAAATGACCTATGTATTCCGACATCAATTTAGAACTTTGCAATAATTCTCTAGGAGGCAAACCACGTAAAACCAAAAAATTACGATTAAGCTTGGATAATTTTAAAAGAAAATCTTTCTTAACCAAATTATCTCCAATTGCCGAAGCAGTCATCACTAATCCGTGGTCAAAAAGAGACACATTCAATAAAGAGGTATCTAAAATGATATCGCGGTGATTCGAGATAAAAAGATAGGAAGTATTTTTCTCCAATTTTTCAAAACCAGATGTTGTTAAGCCTTCCGAACTGCGTTGCAAAACCTTTTGAACAGATTGATAAATAAAATTTACTTGAAAATCGCGAATGGAATGGGTCTTAGTTAATTGTTCCTTCCAAACCGCCTCTTCTAAATCAGGGAATGTAAAATTCATCAAAGCTTTCATCATCGGATGGTGAAGCAGTGAGCGGATTCCTTCATTTACTTCACTATCATAAAATGGACGAATCGAATCGAATTTTGGCATTTAATTGGTGTTTTATTATACAAATGAACAAAAAAATTGTCACTTTTTACGATTAAATTAATTATATCCCAAAGACTGTTTTGGAATTTTCAGTCGTAATTTGAGCAATTTCTACCACAGAAAGCCCGTAAAGTTCACTTAATTTTATGGCTACTAAAGGAACATAACTGCTTTCATTACGCATTCCGCGAAAAGGTGCCGGAGCTAAATAGGGTGAATCAGTTTCTAAAACTAAATGTTGAATTTCAATTTGATTTATGAATTGGTCAATTTTTCCGTTTTTAAAAGTAACAACACCGCCAATTCCTAATTTCATTCGATAAGAAATTGCTTTTTTGGCTTGTTCTAAATTTCCGGAAAAACAATGAAATATGCCAAACAACTCTTCACTTTTTTCATCCTCTAAAACTTCAAATATTTCATCAAATGAATCACGGCAATGAATCACGATGGGAAGCTTATATTTCTTTGCTAATTGAATTTGATACTTAAAGGCTATTTTTTGAATTTCCAGTGTCGATTTATCCCAATACAAATCGATGCCAATTTCGCCAATCGCTACAAATTTTCGTTGAACCAATTGATTTTCAATATGTGATAATTCTTCAGCATAATTTTTTTTGACATAACAAGGATGCAATCCGGTCATCAAAAAAATATTTTGTGGATATTTTTCTTCTAAATCATACATCGATGTTGTACAAGTTGAATCAACCGCAGGGACAAAAAAACGTGTTACTCCGTTTGAGATAGCTCTTTGAATCATTTCATCACGGTCTGAATCAAATTCATCAGAATATAAATGAGTATGTGTATCTGTTAAAATCATTGTACAAAAATAAGTAAAAAAGGCAGATAATACCGGTAGCTTTTGTTTCAATATGAATTTTAATTTACATTTGGAAATCAAAAAGAGTAAATGAAAAACCTACACGCTGTTATCAAAAAGAAAGGCTATAAGAAAATTGCTTTTAAAGTTTCTAAAACACAACATTTATTGGTAAAAGCTACCATAAATGGCGTTAAAGGAAATTTTATTTTAGACACCGGTGCGTCAAACTGTTGCATTGATTATGAGTTTGTTGATTTCTTCAAAGTGAGTGCAAAAGATTCAAAAACCAAAGCTGCCGGTGCCGGAGCTACCGGAATGGATACCCAAATTGGAAAAGGCATAGAACTGCAAATGGGAAGATGGAAAACAAACAAAGTGCAGTTGGTTATATTTGATTTAACCCATGTCAATTTAGCGTTAACTCAATATAAAGCCAAGCCCGTTCACGGTATTATTGGTGCCGATGTCTTGTTAGAAGGAAAAGCAATTATCGATTACTTTAATCATTATTTATATTTGATGAAATAATTTCATATATTTGAGATTCAATGCCAAAATTTTTTTAATGAAAAAAATATACCTCATTTTACTTTTATTACCTTTTAATATTAAAGCTCAAAATAATACTTGTGATGTATCAGAACAATGTATTTACACTGTAGCTTTAGAAAGTGCAAATGGAAGCGGATGGAATGGAAACACGATGACATTTTATCAAAATAATATGATCATAAAAACGATTGGTCAAAATTTTACTACTGGTAGTTCAGCTTCAGACATGGTGTTTTTTTGTAACGATACTCCCTTTCAAATGATTTGGAATGAAGGAGGCAATGCCCCTGAAAACATTAAGGTTAGCCTGATAAGTTCTTTTAACCAAACCATTTATCAAAAAAATTACGGTGAAGGAAATCCTAATTCAATGCTTTTTTCCGGAATATCAAATTGCTCTACAGATTGTTGCTTTTTTTGGCCAACGAATCTAAATTTTATCTCCAGTACAGAAACATCCGCTCAAATAAGTTGGGTAACGACTTACAACCCTCCCCAATACGATGTTTTTGTGACCACAGACCTATCAGCAACATCGCAATCAAATTCTCCTTTTGTAACAGTAAGTTCTAATCCGGCAGAAATTAGTGGTCTTTTACCTTGTACAGAATATAAATTTTTTGTTCGTTATCGATGTTCAGAACTCGAACAAAGTTTTTGGTCCACAGAAAGCATGCTGTTTTCAACCCAATGTGCCTTAGAAATTAACGATAATTCTTTACAAAATTTACTGTTATTTCCAAATCCGACTCATGATTATATTTCAATTTCAAATGATTCTACTATTCTTAAAATTGAAGTTTGGACGATTTTAGGCCAAAAAATGCTCGAAAAACAAGTTAATTTTACAAACATGACGATTGATCTTTCCTCTTTTGAAAGCGGATTATATTGGCTAAAAATATATGATGAAACCAGAATGAAATCGGTAAAAATTATTAAAAAATAGTTTCTCTGTGCTTTATTTTTTAAAAAAACGTGGCATCTTTTTATATCTAAAAAATGTTTTTTGACATTATTTTTGAAAAATTCGATAAAGTAACTACTTTTAAAACCTAAAATGTTTAAGAATATGAAACAAAGATTTACCCTTACAGCATTTGTGTTATTACTTTCAACCATTTCTTTTGGGCAAATTCAGCCTTTTGGACATTTGACTATTTTTTCAGAAGATGGTGATAAATTTTACCTGATTTTAAATGGAGAACGCATTAACGATGTTGCTCAAACCAACCTTCGTGTAGAAGAATTAGTACAACCTTATTACAATGCCAAAATTATTTTTGAGGACAATACCAGAAATGAAATTTCTAAAAACTATTTACAAGTTACAGATGTAGATGGTTTATTTATGGATGTAACTTACAAAATCAAACGAGACAAGAATAACAACAAAAAAATGAAGTTAAATTTCTTCTCGATGATACCGGTTGTTCAAGGTTTTGTTCCTCCTTCCAATGTATATGTAACGCGTTGGGGCCAACCTGCACCAACGCAACAAGTAATTATTCAACAATCAACTCCGGTTGGTGTGGTACAACAAACAACCACTACTACCTCAACAATAGGCGGTGTAAATGCAGGAGTAAGCGTTGGAGGTGTTGGTGTCAACATTTCTATTAACGATCCGGTTTTTAGCGGAAGTACTACCGTGACTGAAACAACAACAGTAACAACAGGAGGTACAATTGTAGGTCATCAAGAACCTGCACCTGTTGGTTGTTATGGAGCGAGACCAATGAATAATGGAAATTTTAGTAGCGCTTTGCAAACTATTAAAAATCAAGGATTTGACGAATCAAGACTTAAAACAGCAAAACAAATTGCCCAAAACAATTGTTTAAACACAAATCAAATCGTTGAAATTTGTAAGATTTTTGGGTTTGAAGAAACCAAATTAGACTTTGCTAAGTTTGCTTATGATGCCTGCGTTGAACCACAAAATTATTTCAACGTTAATAATGTATTTTCGTTTAGTTCGAGTGCAGATGAATTGAATGATTTTATTTCTAGGAGATAAAATCAATACTCCCTAAATAAAAAATTCCCGATTAGAAAATTCTAATCGGGAATTTTTTTTTTATAGAAATTTGAAACTATAGTTCCAATGCTTTTTTAGGATTGTTGTCCATCAATAATTCGGTTGGGTTTTCTAAACCTTCTTTCACCGCAACTAAGAATCCAACCGACTCACGTCCGTCAATGATTCTATGGTCGTATGACAATGCAACGTACATTACGGGAGCAATCACAATTTGTCCGTTTTTCACAATCGCACGATCTACTACATTGTGCATTCCAAGAATTCCCGATTGCGGTGGATTGATAATTGGAGTTGACAACATACTGCCAAATACGCCACCGTTTGAGATGGTAAATGTTCCGCCGGTCATTTCATCAACTGTGATTTGCCCATCTCTGGCACGAATTGCAAGACGTTTAATTTCAGCTTCAACACCTCTAAAAGAAAGTGTTTCTGCATTTCGCATGACCGGAACCATCAATCCTTTTGGACCGGAAACTGCAACTGAAATATCACAAAAATCGTACGCAATTTTTTCCTGACCGTCAATCATGGAATTAACATCCGGATATAATTTTAGAGCACGCGTTACGGCTTTTGTAAAAAACGACATAAAACCTAAACCTAAACCGTGTTTGTCTTTAAATGCATCTTTATATTCTGCACGCAATGCATAAATTGCAGTCATATCAACTTCGTTGAACGTCGTTAACATTGCTGTTTCATTTTTTGCCGAAACTAATCTTTCCGCCACTTTACGACGAAGCATTGATAACTTGGTTCGTTCTGAACCTCTGTTTCCTCCGGTTGGCGTTCCCATTGACGGAACGGCATTTACTGCATCATCTTTCGTAATTCGTCCACCTTTGCCTGTTCCAACGATATCGGATGGCTGAATGTTTTTTTCGTCTAATATTTTACGGGCAGCTGGCGAAGGATGCCCCCCAGTCCCCGAAGGGGGAGTTTGAGCTACTGGTGCAGCTATTGGATCTTCTGCTTTCTTTTCTTCAACTTTTGGTGCGTCTGCCTTCGGGCTTTCTTCTCCCCCTGTGGGTGTCGGGGGGCTTGCAGCTGTATCGATTAAACAAACTACCGCTCCTACTGCAACCGCATCACCTTCCGAAGCTTTTAAAGTGATAATTCCACTGGCTTCTGCAGGTAATTCTAAAGTTGCTTTATCTGAGTCTACCTCAGCAATCGCTTGATCTTTTTCTACATAATCACCATCTTTTACTAACCAAGTAGCAATTTCAACTTCTTTAATTGATTCGCCCGGTGATGGGACTTTCATTTCTAAAATCATCTGTATGTAACTTTACTTTTGTTATTTTATTCTAATAAATTTTCTATTGAAATATCTTCATCAATTTCTTCCCAATGAACTCCTTCTCCTTTTCCAATAAAACGCCATTTTTCAAGTTGTTCTTTGGTAGCTTTTCTGAGTCTTGGAAACCACTCTAAAGGCACTGAAAGTTCTCTCCCATCTTCTAAAAACACAATCATTTTAGAATCGGAAAAAACAATATTTACCGCATTTTTTGATTTACTAACTATTGAAAAACTCATCCCATTTTTGAATTAAAATATCATTATTTTCTTCTACTAAATTACGAATTTGTTTTAATTCACTCGCATTAAATCCCGAAGACTTGATTAATTCAATATTTTCCAGATTAAATTTTGCTGTTTTTTCAGCTTTTTCAATATGGATATGTTTTGGCAAATGTTCGTTACTGTAGAAGAAAAAACGAAAACCTTCTACATAAAAAACAGTTGGCATTTATCTAAATAAATTTTTATCAAATACCATTCTGATGGCATCTGCATGACGTCTTCTGTCGCGTGTATGACTTCCGGCAGCTGGAGCGGCATAGGCTTTTAGCGATGCTAATCTCCATTTTACCAAGTCAAAATTCATCAACATAAAACTATAAGCACCCATGTTTTTAGGCTCTTCTTGTGCCCAAACATAATCGTCTGCATTTGGATAACCGGCAATAATCGTTTTTAATTGTTCAACCGGCAAAGGAAACAATTGCTCGATTCGTACCAAAGCTACGTCATTTCTTCCTAAGTTTTCTCTTTCGGCAAGAATGTCGTAGTAAAATTTACCGGTACAGAACACCAATGTTTTTACTTTTTTCTTATCTACAGAGTTATCATCAATAGTTTCTTGGAAACTTCCGTTGTACAACTCTTCTTTGGTTGAAATGCATAAAGGATGACGTAATAAACTCTTAGGTGAAAATACCACCAATGGTTTTCTGAACTTCGTTTTCATTTGTCTACGTAACAAATGAAAGAAGTTCGCTGGCGTTGTACAATCAGCTACATACATATTGTGACGGGCACATAATTGTAAATAACGCTCCATTCTGGCAGATGAATGTTCGGCACCTTGACCTTCATAACCATGCGGTAACAATAAAACAATACCGTTTTGGTTGTTCCATTTGTCTTCCCCGCAAGAAATGTATTGGTCAATCATAATTTGTGCCCCATTGGAGAAATCTCCAAATTGTGCTTCCCAAATCGTCAAAGCATTCGGATTGGCTAAGGCATAACCGTAATCAAATCCTAAAACACCATATTCGGAAAGGAACGAGTTAAACACATTGAACTTCCCTTTTTTATCTTTTAATCCGTTTAATAAGATTACTTCTTCCTCACTGTCTTCCACTTTCACCACTGCATGACGGTGTGAAAAAGTGCCTCGTTCAACATCTTGTCCGGAAATACGAACATCATATCCTTCCATCAATAAAGTACCGTAAGCCAATGACTCAGCAGTTCCCCAATCTATAGTATCGTTGTCATACATCGTTTTTCTATCTGTAACAATCTTACTAATTTTACTGATGAATTTTTTATCAGAAGGCAACGTTGAAATAGATTCAGCAATCACATCTAATTTCTTTTTGTCGAAAGTAGTTGTTACTTTTTTCAACATTTCATCATCACTAACTTGAACAAATCCTTTCCATTCATTCAGCATAAATGGAGTGATGATAGTCAACGCTTTTTTTCTGGAAGCTTCTAAATTTTGATCTAATTTAGCTTTGTAATCGCTTTCAATTTTATTGATGTAGGCTTGGTCAACAATCCCATCAATAATTAACTTTTCTGCATAAATATCTCGCGGATTTTTATGTCGAGCGATTATTTTATATAAAACCGGTTGGGTAAAGCGAGGTTCATCTCCTTCATTGTGACCGTATTTTCTGTAACCTAATAAATCAATAAACACATCTCTACCAAAAGTCATTCGGAAATCTAATGCAAATAACATTGCATGAACTACTGCTTCGGTATCATCAGCATTTACGTGTAATACAGGTGAAAGCGTCACTTTTGCAACATCGGTACAATAAACTGACGAACGAGCATCTAAATAATTGGTGGTAAAACCTACTTGGTTATTGATAACAATATGAATGGTTCCGCCTGTCTTGTAGCCATCAAGTTGCGACATCTGAACGATTTCATAGACTATTCCCTGACCGGCAACTGCTGCATCGCCATGTACTGCAATAGGCAATACTTTTGAGAAATCATTAGGGAAATATTTATCTTGTTTCGCACGGGCTATTCCTTCAATTACAGCTCCAACTGTCTCCAAATGTGATGGATTAGGTGCTAAATTAATGTTGATATTTTTTCCTGATTTTGTTTTTCTGTCAGCCGTTAAACCTAAATGGTATTTAACGTCTCCGTCAAAATATTCTTTGTCGTAATCTTTCCCGTCAAATTCTGAGAAAATGTCTTGGGTTTCTTTCCCAAAAATATTGGCCAATATATTCAAACGCCCGCGGTGTGCCATTCCCATCACAAATTGTTCTACGCCTCGTTCCGCAGCAGTTTCAATTAATGCGTCTAAAGCAGGAATGATACTTTCACCACCTTCTAATGAAAATCGTTTTTGACCTACATATTTGGTGTGCAAAAAGTTCTCGAAAGAAACCGCTTCATTTAATTTGCCTAAAATGTGTTTCTTTTCATCTGTAGAAAAATTTGGCAAATTATCATTAATGTTCAAACGATTTTGAATCCACTCAATTACTTCCGGTTTACGGATATACATGTACTCAACACCAATGGACTGACAATAAACATTATCCAAATGCTTAACAATATCCTTTAAAGTAGAGGGTTGATGACCTAGTATTTTTGCTGCATCAAAAATAGTATCCAAATCATAAGCAGATAAACTGAAATTTTCTAACGCTAGGGTAGGAGCATAAGTTCTTCTGTCACGCACCGGATTGGTTTTGGTAAATAGGTGGCCACGTGTTCTATAAGCGTCTATTAATTTTAGAACATTGAATTCTTTTTGCAACTTATCGGATACCAAATTGTACTCTTGATTACCAGCTGAAAAATCGGCTAATTGAGCAACAGCAAGTTCCTCATTTGATGTTTCCATGCCAAAATCAAAACCTTGAAAAAAGGCTCTCCAACTTGGTTCAACAGTATCCGGATTAACGGTATATTGTTCGTATAAATCGGCAAAAAATTGAGTGTGTGCAGCGTTTAAAAAGGAAAACCTATCCATAATTAGTAGTAATATACCTTATTTGTTAAAAATAGTTTTGCAAAAGTACAATAATTGAAATAATCTTTTTATTATTTTTACATACTTTTATATTTTTAACTTCTAATAACCTATAGTTATGAATTACTTTCAAAAAATGAATAAAATATGTTTTCTTATGTTTATGCTTTTGTGTTTCGCAAATGTGAGAGCACAAGCAGATGCAACCGCCAAGAATGAATTTTGGTCACATGTCCGATTTGGTGGTGCCGTGGGATTAAATTTTGGCAATAACTATACTGAAATCACTTTAGCTCCAAGTGCTATTTACGATTTCAACCGCTATTTTAGTTTAGGTGTTGGCTTACGAGGCAGCTATGCTCAAGAGAAGGACTATTATGAATCTTGGATTTATGGCGGTTCGCTAATTGCATTAGCAACACCAATTGATTTTCTTCAACTGTCTGCTGAATTAGAACAATTACGTTATAATGTGACGAATGAATATCCATTTACCTACGATGATGATTTTTGGAATACCGGATTGTATTTAGGAGCTGGTTATTATTCAAGAAATGTAACGGTGGGTATTCGTTACAATGTGCTTCATGACAGCGACAAAATTTATTCGGAACCTTGGTTGCCGTTTGTTAGATTTTATTTCTAAACCAAACTTTCTGCCATTCTCTTTTTAAAATTAAAAAGGCCACTTGTTCGGCGAGTTCTGAAATATCTGAGCCAACTAATTTTTTAACTTCACTTTCTGAAACATCAATGATATAAAGGAGATTCAAATACTCTGCAAATTTATATTGAATAAGGCGGTATACTTTTTCATGCAACTGAATTTTAAGTTCATTTGGAGCCGTACTTAAAGGTATATCAATCGGTTCATTGGCAAAATTAAAATCCTTATTGAGTTGCTCAATTAATTTAATGTAGAGGTTTTCTTTTTCAGCTTCGGTTAAAAGGTGATCGGTTGATTTGGGAATTGGATACATTAAGATTGCTTATTATTGATTGACGATTGTTGATTTTACTTGCCGTTTACCCAATACTATTTTTACACATTACGCTTCATTAACTTTTCACCAAAGGCTCTTAATACCATTTTTTTATCGACAGCAATTTGCATCCGCTCTAACGTTTCAAATGCTTTAGATGTATAATCTTCTATCGCTTTTTGAGTAGCTGCAGATGCTCCGGTATGTATAAAAAATTCCTTAACCGATGCAATTTTATCAGAATTGTCTTGTGGCTGAATAGTATATAAATGCAGTAATTGTTCTCGCTCCTCTATTTTTGAAAATTCTATCGCTTTTAGATACAAATAGGTTTTTTTATTTTCAATAATATCTCCGCCCACTTGCTTTCCAAAAGTTTCAGGGTCACCAAAACAATCTAAGTAATCATCTTGTAATTGAAATGCAATGCCCAAATTCAACCCGAAATCATAAATCAATTCAGCATTTTCTTTCGAAGTTTGAGCAATAATGGCTCCCATTTTCATCGCAGCTCCCACCAAAACTGCAGTTTTGTATTCGATCATTTTTAAATAATCGGCAATTGTAACATCTTCTCTGGTTTCAAAATCCACATCATATTGCTGACCTTCGCAGACTTCCA
>Ga0164293_10001921_pt1 | contig 17579 bp, 17 predicted proteins | sample GEODES118metaG_FD_111487 | JGI IMG/M metagenome (GOLD analysis project Ga0164293, IMG submission 111487) | Eutrophic lake water microbial communities from Lake Mendota, Wisconsin, USA - GEODES118 metaG | ecosystem: Environmental > Aquatic > Freshwater > Lake | place: USA: Lake Mendota...
CGATCCTGGGAACAATCGAAGAATTACCTCATTCGATCGCTGTCTTGGTCAACGAGATCGAGGATCGAAGTGAGGATCTGGTCGCTATCGATGCCACGATATTCGTCGAGCGCGATAGTCAGAAGGGGATCATCGTCGGCAAAGCCGGATCGAACATCAAGAAGATCGGAACCGTCGCAAGACCGACGATCGAGGAGATCGTAGGGAAGAAGGTCTATCTCTCGTTGACGGTCTCGGTCGCCGCAAAGTGGCAACGCGATCCCAAAGCGCTTCGAAGATTCGGAATCATTCGGGATGAGTAAGATCAACCGATCGTTGGGCTAGGCCTTCTACTCGCAAGGAAGGAACCGAGAAGGACCAAAACGACACCGATCGACATTGAAGTCGTCACTGGCTCTCGGAGGATGATGGTGCCGAGAAGGACCGCAATCAAGGTATTGATGTAGACAGTCAATGATGCCCTCGCTGGTCCGATCTCTGCCATCACCTTGAAATAGATGATGAATGCCAGCGATGTGCAGAGTGCGCCGAGGATGAAGACACTGGCGATCGCATCCGCTGGCGGGATCGCAGTGGGGAGTACGAAGAAGAGCGTTGGGAGATAGACGAGAGTCGCAACGCTCAATGCAATCGCATTGATGGCAAGAGCCGAAACGTGTGGAAGTTTCTGGTTGATCATCGATACCGAACCCGCATAGAAGAGCGCTGCGATGAGCAGCATCACCACAGCGACGATCTGTTCTGAGAGCGAAACGCCAACGCCAATTCCTTCGAAGCCGACAAGGAAGAAGACGCCAAGGAATCCAGCGACGAGGCCGATCACTCTTCTGCCATGCCAGACCGTCTTGTCACCATAGAAGTAGGCGAAGATCGAAGCCCAGAGTGGAACCGTCGCGACGAGAAGAGCAGCTGTGCTTGATGGAACTGTCTTCTGGCCGGTAGCGATGAGGTACCAAGGGATCACCATCTCACCGACGCCAAAGAGCGCGATCACCTTCCAATGCTTGAGCGCCGGTATGAGGACACCGCGATAGTGGGCGATGGGCAAGAGGATCAACGAGGCGATGAGGACTCGAGTGAAGACGATGAGTGGGACGGGAGCTTCAGATTCGACCGCGATTTTGGTGAAGAAATAGGGGATTCCCCAGAGAAAACCGATCAGGAGGAAGAGTCCCCATGCCTTCTTCGTCAATGAGACCTCGAAATCGTTGAGCGTGTGAGCGCGTGAGTTTGTGAAGAAGGTGAGTCTAGTGAAGTAGCGAGCGATAAAGCGAAATCGTCTCAGATGCGATTCGATCCCAACTGAATTGCATACGAACTCGCTCTCGTCCTGCCTTGCCGTAGCGCTCTCTGCGCGCAGAATCTGAGAAGAGAAGATTGACGGTCTCTGCGAAATCTGATTCGAAGTCCTCGGCGCGGCTGCTGTAAGGGACGAGATCACCAGTGACCCCATGGACGACAACTTCAGGGATTCCTCCGACAGCGGAGGCAACCACGGGGCACTCACATGCCATCGCTTCGAGATTGACGATTCCGAGCGGTTCATAGATGGATGGGCAGAGGAAGATTTCTGCGTGGGTGAGAAGTTCAATCAGATCCTCATGACGTAACATCTCGGGAAACCACCAGATGTTCTTTCGCGACTCCTTGAGTTCACCGATGAGCGCTTCGATCTCGTTGCCGATCCCTGGCTCATCTGGACTCCCAGCGGCTATGACAAGCCCCAATCCACTATCGACCAACTTCCAAGCACGAAGCAAGTGAGCCAAGCCCTTCTGACGCGTGATCCTGCCGACGAAGAGCGCAAAAGGCCCATCGATCGATGCACTTTTGATGAAGTCATCCGAGTCGCGTGGGGCAAAGCGCTCACTATCGACTCCATTGTGGATCGTTCTTACCCTCGATGGATCAAGGAAGTCATAGGTCTCAAGTACGTCATCACGCATGCCATCGCTGACTGCGATGATCGCGTCAGCATTTCGATATGAACTCGCCTCGATCCACGAAGAGATGGCATATCCAGAACCAAGTTGTTCAGCCTTCCATGGCCGTCGAGGTTCGAGAGAATGGGCTGTCACCACATGTGGGATGTCGATGGCGCGACGGGCAAGCTCCCCCGCGAAATTGGCGTACCAGGTATGCGAGTGGACGAGATCTAGTGCGCCCGACCTTCCATCTCGCATCTTGTCCATCGACATCTTGCCGATGGAGATTGCAATATCATGGCCGATCATCATTGTCGCTAGTGCTGGGTTGATCGGAGGAAGGCTCGGATCGAGTTGATAGCCGAAGGCATCACTCCTTGGGCCATCAAAACAGTGGACGTCGACACTCACAGAATGCTCACCATGGTGAGAGCGAAGTGCAGCCACCAAGTTGTTCACATGTACTCCAGCACCGCCATATACCTTCGGTGGCCACTCACGAGTGATCATTCCGATGTGAAGTGCTGACATGAGCGCAACTATAAGACAGTCACAATCCTCTATCTTCAAAAATGGCTCATCGCTAGACTCCCGTCATGGTGAGCCGAAATAAACCGCTCGGAATCGTCCTAGCAGGTGGTGAGGGCAAGAGATTGATGCCGCTCACTGCAGATCGCGCGAAACCAGCCGTCCCATTCGGCGGCTCCTATCGTCTCGTCGACTTCGTACTCTCCAATCTCGTCAATGCAGGTATGACTCGGATCGCAGTCTTGACGCAATACAAGTCACACTCACTCGATCGTCATATCACCACGACGTGGCGACTCTCATCCCTCCTTGGAAACTACATAACTCCTGTCCCGGCACAACAACGGTTGGGCCCTCGTTGGTACACCGGTAGCGCCGATGCGATCTTGCAGAACTTCAACCTAATCCAGGACGAGCGTCCGGAGCATGTCTTGGTCTTCGGTGCCGATCACGTCTATCGGATGGATCCTGATCAGATGTACCAGCAACATCTAGAGAGTGGGACTGGAGTGACGGTCGCCGCTATCCGAGTGAAGCGCTCCGAGGCGCACGAATTCGGCGTCATCGAATTGGCCGAAGATGGCGTGACCATCAAGGCGTTCCATGAGAAGCCCGCGAACCCACCTGCGATGCCATCGAACCCTGAGCTCTCCCTCGTTTCGATGGGTAACTACATCTTCCGACGAGATGCCATGGAAGCAGCGCTCCTTGCAGACGCTGCCGACCCAGAGAGCCGTCACGACATCGGTGCCAACATCATTCCGATGATGACGAAACAGGGAATGGCTCGTGCCTATGACTTCGCGCATAATCGTGTCCCAGGTGAGACGGATCGAGACCGTGGTTACTGGCGAGATGTGGGAACGATCGATGCCTATTACGACGCGCACATGGATCTCGTATCGGTCCATCCGATCTTCAATCTTTACAACGATGAATGGCCGTTGCTGACCAACCCGCCATCACTGCCTCCGGTGAAATTCGCCAACTATGGATCGGCTCAAGAGTCGATCGTTGGTGCTGGTTCGATCCTTGCCGGTGGGACTCTCTTCCAGAGCGTCGCCTCCTATGACGTGCAATTGGGGCAAGGTTCCCGCGTAGAAGGCTCGGTACTCATGCCCTCTGTTCGAGTAGGAGCACATGCTCAGGTCAGGAATGCGATCCTCGACAAGAATGTCATCGTCGATGAGGGTGCGACGATCGGATTCGACCCAGAACGCGATAGAGAGCGATTCACCGTCTCGGAGTCCGGGCTAGTCGTGGTCGGAAAAGGAGTTCGGGTCACTCGTTAGAGAGTGCCATTGCTCAATCCGGATAGGACCTCGCGGGCGCGCTCACGCAGCTGATCCAAATCCTTCAAACGATCGAGACCGCGAACTTGTTGTGCGATGCGATGGTTCTTTGAGAACTCCTCTCGGTGTCGGTCGAGGAAGTCCCAATACAAAGTAGTGAACGGGCAGGAGTCAGTCTCGCTACGTGTCTTCGGGTCGAAGACACATCCTTTGCAATGATTCGACATCCGAGAGATGTAAGCGCCGCCTGCGGCATAGGGCTTCGTCATCATCCTGCCGCCATCAGCGTGGACGCCCATTCCGATCACGTTCGGGACCATGACCCAGTCATATGCATCGATGAAGACCTCGGACATCCAATCCAAGAATTCCTCGGGATCGATACCGGTAAGGAGAGCGAGGTTCGACAAGACCATCAAGCGTGGGATGTGATGGACCCATGCGCGCTTCTCCACGGAGGTGACGATGTCATTGACGCAAGCCATCTTCGTCCGCTTCGGTTCATGGAAGAGCGGCAGTAAGGGCCTCGTGGCGCGCAATCGATTCTCTTTTCGATACTCCTCACCGAAGAGCCAATAGATCCCGTAGACGTATTCGCGCCAACCGATGATCTGTCTCACGAAGCCCTCTATCGATGAGAGTGGGATGTCACCTTCCTCGAAGCGAGCGATTGCCCGATCGATGACTTCGCGAGGGTGAAGAAGTCCATTGTTGAGATACGGGCTTAGGAGCGAGTGATGTACCTGCCAACTCTCTTCCGCTCTTGGCATCGCGTCCTCGAGGGGGCCGAAATCCTTGAGATGGTGTGCGAGGAAGTGCTCCAACTGTCGCAGTGCACCCGAGCGGGTGGTCGCCCAACTCTGATCTGGGTCATCACCCCAGAGGTTCGGGTAGCCCGCTCGAAGTTCTTTGATCACCTCTCCATCAATCTCATCTCGCTCATGACGGAGATATTCCGGCCAGATGTGGTTCTTGGGTGGCGGTAGACGATTGTCATGATCGAGATTCCAGGTGCCACCTAGTGGTTGATCTCCATCCATCAGGATGTTGAGTCGAATTCTTTGTGCTCGATAGAAGTTCTCCATCAGCAGTGACTTCTTCGAGGCCGCCCACTCCTTGAACTCTTCCTTGGCGGTGAGGAAGAGATCGTTCTCGAGAAGTCTGTAACCGTGGTCGAGCAAGGTTCGGTGAAGTCGGAAGGAGGCGGGCTCCATCGCCACCTTCATCGAATTCGGTAAGGCCGCATCGACCTTGTCCAAGGCATCGGAAAAACTCTCGGATCTCAGGTAGAGCACTCGGTAACCTGCCGCTGCAAGCTCTCGGGAAAAGTGACGTGCTGATGAGATGAGGAAGAAGAGTCTTTGGATATGCCAACGCTTGCCTCGCAAGTTCTCGTCGCTCTCTATGAAGAGTAGGAGATCGGAGGCCTTGTCGATCGAGCGGATGATCTTCGAGTCGTGACCTAATTGGTCGAAGGCGATGAATCGCACCGTAGAGATCTGCGCTCCGTCTTCGAGAGGCAGACTCTCATATAAGGCCATGTCCCTAACGCTAGACTGAGCCCGTCAATGATGACCACTTGAACGCTTTTCTCGCGTCGAGTCCTTCGATAGCGAGTTACCGAAAGAGATTATTGAGATGAAGTTTGGTGTCCTGACCGGTGGCGGAGATTGCCCTGGTCTCAATGCTGTGATCCGAGCCGTCGTCCGCAAGGGCGTGAAGGAATATGGCTACGAGTTCGTGGGATTTCGTGATGGGTGGAAGGGTCCGCTTGAAGGGCTGACCATGCCGCTCGATATCAAGGCGACGAGAGGAATCCTCCCTCGAGGCGGAACCATCCTTGGCTCGTCTCGAACCAACCCGTTCAAGATCGATGGTGGCGTCGAGAGGATCCAGAAGAACTTGGCATCACATGGCGTCGATGCCTTGATCGCAATCGGTGGCGAAGACACGCTAGGCGTGGCGACGAAGCTCGACTCATTGGGCGTGAAGGTCATCGGCGTCCCGAAGACGATCGACAATGATCTCAACAACACCGATTACACATTCGGATTCGATACTGCAGTCAACATCGCGGTCGAAGCGATCGATCGACTCCACACGACTGCCGAGTCCCATCACCGTGCCCTCATCGTGGAAGTGATGGGGCGTCATGCTGGCTGGATCGCACTTCATTCCGGTCTCGCAGGTGGCGCTTCCTGCATCCTCATCCCAGAGGTCCCTTTCGATCTGGAACAAGTTTGCTCCTATGTCGAGTCTCGGTTTACACAGTCCTACGCACCGATCATCGTCGTCGCAGAGGGTGCGCTTCCGAAGGATGGCGACATCGTCACCAAGGATGCGAGCAAGGATGCATTCGGTCACGTAAAGCTCTCCGGTATCGGAGAGTGGTTAGCACGGGAGATCGAGGCGCGAACAGGCAAGGAGGCGCGCACCTCGGTGCTCGGTCATATCCAACGAGGTGGCACACCTACGGCATTCGATCGTGTCCTAGCGACGAGATTCGGACTCCATGCGATTACGGCAGCACATGAGGGCGACTGGGGGAAGATGGTGGCGCTCCATGGAACCGACATCAAGCGCGTCCCATTGGCATCGGCGACCACGAAGTTGAAGACCGTCGATCCAGCGCTCTACAGCGAAGCCGAAATCTTCTTCGGCTGATCGATCGATTCTCCTAGGCTTGCACAATGATTGACCTGGCTCGACTCTTCGATCGATCACTCGAGGCCGCACAACAGCCTCTGTGGCCGGATCCTCTGCAACTTGCCAGAGTGGAAGCAGATCTACGGAAGTTACCGCCACTCGTCTTCGCGGGCGAGGCAGATGCTCTCAAGTCACGGATTGCATTGGCGCAAGAGGGCAAGGCGTTCTGGTTGCAGGGTGGCGATTGCGCTGAGACTTTCGAAGCAGCGACGGCAGACTCGATCCGAAATCGAATCAAGACCATCTTGCAGATGGCTGCGGTCTTGCAATATGGCGCGAGCATGCCTGTCATCAAAGTCGGAAGGATGGCAGGTCAATTCGCCAAGCCACGGAGCAGGGACGATGAAAGACGAGGAGATATCTCGCTACCGGCCTACCGGGGCGATGCCGTCAATGACCTTGAGTTCACGGCAGAGGCGAGGCGTCCGGATCCAGAGAGGTTGCTTCGGGTCTATCACACCTCATCAGCGACGCTCAATCTCGTTCGAGCATTCACCCATGGTGGATTCGCTGACCTTCGAAAGGTCCATGAGTGGAACAAGGGATTCATCAAGGATTCGAAGATCGGACCGCGTTACGAAGCGATGGCGAAGGAGATCGGTCGAGCGCTCGACTTCATGAAGTCAGCAGGGATTGAACATGATGCGATCAAGACCGTCGACTTCTACTCCTCGCATGAGGCTTTGATATTGCCTTACGAGTTTGCGTTGACACGGATCGATTCTCGAAGCGACCTCCCATACGCGGTTTCTGCGCACTTCCTTTGGATCGGGGAGCGGACCCGTCAGATCGATGGCGCTCATATCGACTTCGCATCCAAAGTTCAGAACCCAGTTGGCGTGAAACTCGGGCCGAAGACCACACCGAGTGAGGTCGAGGCGTTGATCGAGAAGTTGAACCCTGGGAACGAACCAGGTCGCCTCACCTTCATCACGCGGATGGGTGCGACGGATATCCGCGAAGCGCTGCCACCACTTGTGCGACGCGTTGAGGAGATAGGAGCGAAGGTGCTCTGGGTCTCCGACCCCATGCATGGAAATACCTACGAAGCCCCCTCTGGATACAAGACGCGGCGCTTCGAGGATGTGATCGAGGAGGTGCATGGTTTCTTCGAGGTCCACCGCACCATCGGCACCCATCCAGGTGGGATCCATATCGAACTCACTGGAGACGATGTCACTGAGTGTGTCGGTGGCGGCGAAGAGATCTCACATGAGGATCTGGCCACGCGCTATGAGAGCGCCTGCGATCCGCGCCTCAATCACACGCAGAGTTTGGAGTTGGCATTTCTACTCGCTGGAGAACTCAGCGAGCGATGACTCTGCTCACAAGTAGCGTCGCAACCCCGGTTGGACCCTTCTCTTTCACCGCTCGTGACGGGAAAGTGATCGAAGCGACCTTCGGCTCCTCGCAAAAATTGCGCGCACGAGGTCGAATCGTGAGGTCGATCCCAGTCATCTCGCCGGCCCTTCGCGCCTATTTCGGAGGCGAGCTCGAGGCGCTGGAGATGATTCCAGTTGAACTCTCTGCGACCGAGTTTCGCACTCGTGTCCTTCGTGCGATGAGAAAGATCCCGGTCGGCAAGACGGTGAGTTACAAGGAGTTAGCGCGGAAGTCAGGATCTGAGGATGCAAGCCGTGCCGTAGGTAGCACCTGTGCCAGCAATCGAATTCCTCTGATCGTTCCATGTCATCGGGTCATACCGAGTGATGGCTCCATCGGTGCTTATGGTTATGGAACGAAGAAGAAGCAGTGGCTTCTCGAGTTCGAGGGAGCTATCTAGCTTTCTTGAGGGCGTTTCCAATAACCTTTACGGCTTGATCGATCTCATCACTCGAGAGATCACCATGCGTGACGAGGCGAAGATACTTCGACCCTAACGCTCCAGTGAGGATTCCCTCTGCACGAAGAACCTCAGCGAGCTCTGCTGCGGTGATGGAGAGCGGCGAGAGATCAATGCCAACGATATTGGTCTGCACCGTCTCAAGGTCGACCAATCGTTCATCGATGTGAGCGATCGCATCTGCAAGGCGTTTGGCGTGGAGATGATCCGCTGCCAGCCGTTGAAGGTGATGGTCGAAGGCGAACTCTGCAGCAGCTGCCAAGAGACCGACCTGGCGCATCCCGCCACCAAAGCGCTTTCGCCAGATGCGAGCCGTTGCGATCCTCTCGCTTGAAGAGATCAACATCGAACCAATTGGCGCCCCTAGGCCTTTGGAGAAGCAGACGCTGATCGTTTCGAAGTAGCGTCCATATTCCTTGAAGTCGATACCTGTTGCCACATGTGCATTCCAGATACGAGCACCATCGAGGTGGAGTTGGATTCCAGCGCCGCTTGCAAGGCGGTGGAGCTTTGCGATCTCATCGAGCGGCTGGATCACGCCACCGCCGAAGTTATGTGTGTTCTCTACGGCGATCGCAGTCGTAGAGACGAGGTAGGGACCGGCATCAGGGGTTGCCACAGCAAAAGCGCTCTCTGCATCAAGGATCGATCTCTTGCTTGCGAAGGTACGTGTCGTTATCCCACTGAGCACCGCAGCAGCGCCAAGTTCTGCTCGAACGACATGGGCCTTCTCGTCTGCCAAAAGCTCTTCACCTTCGCGAACTAGGGTGCGGAGCGCGAGTTGATTGGCGAGCGAACCAGTGGAGGTGAAAAGTCCAGCCTCTTTTCCAAAGAGTGCAGCCATGCGGGCCTCGAAGGCGTTGACGGTCTCATCGTCACCGTAGACATCGTCTCCGACCCGCGCCTTGCTCATCGCTTCCAACATGGCCGCTGTCGGCTTGGTGACGGTGTCGGATCGAAGATCAATGACCATCTTCGACCGCTCTCGCAACTGGATCCTCAGACTTATCAGTCAAGAGGATGAGATACATACCTGCAGTTACCAGCACTCCGCCAAGAATCACGCGAAGAGTCAAGACCTCGGTGCCCGTTGCCACGGAGAAGATTGCGGCGAAGAAGACCTCGGTCGTCAAGAGCACCGCGACGGTCGTCGCTGCGATGATCGATTGCGCCCAGGTCTGCACGATGAAGGCAAGGACGGTCGCGAAGATGGCGGTGAAGAGGACCACGTACCAGCCATTGCTTCCTACGGGTCCGCTGATTCCATTGGGTATTGCCGCAATCGTGGTGAGGATCGCGCATGTCGCAAGTTGCATGGTGGTCAAGGAGTAGATGTCGAAATCCTTACTCCAAGCGCCCAAGGTGATGATGTGGGCGGCGAAGAAGATCGCGCTTATGAAGACTGCGATCGCTCCCCAGGAGATCTCGAAGCCATTGAAGGAGAGGACGAGAAGCCCGCTCGTTGCCATCATGACTGCGATCCACCCGATCATCCTCACTTTCGAGTGGAGGAAGAAGATGGCGAAGATGGGAGTGATCACCACATAGAGACCGGTGATGAATCCAGTGATCGCAGGTGTCGTAAGTGAGAGTCCGAGGGTTTGGAAGATATATCCGAGTGCGAGGAATGTGCCGGCGATACCACCCTTAGTGATCAAACTCTTTGAGAAGCTCGCAATCACCCTCGGCCTGATGGCGACAAGGAAGAGCGTTGCAAAGAGGAAACGGAAGGATAGGAAGTCATTGATCCCTTGTCGCTCGATCGGATCGACCATGAGGACGAAGGCCAGACCCCACATCGCCGCGACAGTGATCAGTGCGAGAGGAGCCAGTGGCTTGAACTGGATGGAGCTCACTTTGCCACCGCGCTTCTCATCTTCTTCAACAATTTCACTTCGCGCCCATGTTCTGGTTCCTCTCCTGGAGTCTCCAGGATCAGTGGTGCGTTCTTGATCGCCGGGTGAGCGAGCATCTCCTTGAATGGATCGACACCGATCTCACCATCGCCGAGGTTCTGATGACGATCCTTGAGCGAACCCAGGACATCCATGGAGTCGTTGGCATGGACGAGTTGAACTCTCTCGATCCCTACGACCTCCACCAAGAGATCCAACGTTGCCTTCATCCCACCTTTGCTCTTGATGTCATGGCCCGCTGCGAAGACGTGACAGGTATCGAGACAGATTCCGACCTTGGGGTGATGTTCGAGCGCATTGAGATAAGACTTGAGATCCTCGAGTCGCTTGACTAGAGACTGACCTTGACCGGCAGTAGGTTCAAGCAAGAACCACGGGTCGTCGTCTTTCAAGTTCTCAAGGATCGGCAACATCCCCTTCGTTATCTGCCGCCACGCAGATTCCACGAATGACTCATCGACCGCGGAACCGGTATGGACGACTACGCCGAGTGCGCCGATCTCACGACCACGTCGAAGTGCATAGGCGGTCGATTTGAGTGAGTTCTCATAGGTTGCTGGGTTGGGCGAACCGAGATTGACCAGGAAAGGAGAGTGGATATAGGTCTCGATACCGAGCGCATCGGCCTTCTCGCGGAAGGCGGCGTCTGCCTTTGGATCGGGATCTGGCATCGCCCAACCACGAGGATTCGAAGCAAAGACTTGAATCGCCTCAGCCTCGATCGTCTCGGCGTATTGGATCGATCGCTTCGCCATCCCGCCTGAGGTAGGGACATGTGCTCCTATGCGTGGATGCAGAAGGTTTCCATCTTCTACTTTCTTAGCGCGCGGCACCTTGCGAGTCTAACGGACGAGTTCTCTCGCTCTAGCTCAGCGTGATGGTCACAGTGGTGCCGCGCTTTACTCGATCGCCGACCTTGGGAGAGACATTGGTGACTACCTTGCTCTCTCGCTTGCCGATGGTCTTGGTCTCCACGATCAATCCAAGATCAGAGAGAAGCTTCTTCGCCTCTGCACCCTTGAGGGAGAGCACATTCGGGATGAAGACATACTCCGTTCCTTCTGAGATCGTGAGAATGATCGCGCTTCCCTTCTGAAGCGGTTGATCAGCGGCGGGCACTTGCACGATCACTGCGCCAAGTGGAACGGTCTCCGAGTACTGATACTGCACATCTACGTCGAATCCTGCAGCATTGAGTTCATTGAGCGCTTGTTCTCCGGACTCACCGACATAGCTCTTGACTAAGACCTCTTCGGTGCCTTTGCTGATCACATAGTTGACGAGAGAGTCTCTCTTGACTCGAGCGGAGGCGGCAGGTTCTTGACTTACGATCAGTCCCTTCTCGAGATCAGGGCTGAATCTCTCGCTGACCGTACCCACCTTGAGATTGCTATCTTCGATCAACTTCTTGGCGGCTTCCGGTGTCAGACCTCCGATTGAGGGGACGGTGTAGCGCTCCTTACCTTGACTGACGATCAGGTAGACAGTGCCACCTTCAGCAACTCGACCTCCACCGGCAGGATCGCTGCGCAGAACGAAACCCTCCTCGATCTCTTCGCTGAATTCGCGCTCACCGATCTCGACGGAGAGCCCTAACGGGGTGAGTTCATTGGTCGCTTTGACGATGCTCATGCCCGCAACTGAGGGAACGACGACGCGATTACCGGGTCCTATCAGGAGGTACCAGACGCCGGTAACGATGGCGACCAGCAGAAGTGCAGCGATAGTGCGATTTCGCTTCACGCGCTTCGAGAGTTTTCGCTTCTTCGGTCTGCTCACCTGATCCTCTTTTCGCACCACTTCAGATGCTTCTTTTACCTGCTCGGTCGACGACTTCTCTTCTGCTCTCTTTGGTGGGAGTGCGTTTTTCACGGCAGGCGGAATATCCAACTCTAGGCTCATCTGTGCGCTGCTCTTTGCTGATGGATCCCATGTCGAAGTGACTGAACGAAGTCTTTCGAGGAATTCACCGGCATCTTTAGGGCGTTCGTCAGGATTGCTCGACGTGGCGAGATAGATCAGATCGTCAAAGCCCGGATCTATTCCGACGAGTAGCTGCGAAAGCCGGGGAACTCGCTCCTTGACATGTTTGAGCGCTACCTGGACCGGATCATCTCCCATGAAAGGACGCTCACCCGTGAGGGCTTCAAAGATCACGATCGCTGCCGAGTAGACATCACTTCGGGCATCGGTGACACCACGCTGGACCTGCTCGGGGGCGAGATAGGAGACGCTGCCAAGCACCACAGAGGATTCCGCCGTCATCGTCTCGCCGATGAGAGAGCCACGGGCAAGACCGAAGTCGGCGATCTTCACTCGGCCATCACGCGCGATGAGAATGTTCTCTGGCTTGATGTCTCGGTGAACGATTCCGAGTCGATGTGCCGCAGAGAGTGCGCTCAACACCGGCATCATAATCTGCATCAATGGAGCCAACTCGATCCGTCCTTGATGATCCAGGTGAGTGCGGAATGTCGAGCCATCGACCAGCTCCATCACGATGAATACGCAGGGTGTCCCACCCTGATTCCAGCCCTGATCTTGGATGCTAACTATGTTGGGATGAGAGAGAGCGGCGGCCGCCTTCGCCTCGCGGATGAAGCGAGAGACGTAGTTCTCGTCATTTGCCAGGTGAGGATGCATGATCTTGACCGCGACCTCACGATCGAGCCGCAGGTCGAGGGCTGCATATATGGTCGCCATGCCACCAGCGTCAACGATCCGAGTGAGTTGATATCGACCATCGATCACTTCACCGGTGAGATCAGCCACGGTTGGATTTTAGGATGTGCGAGCGTTGCAAGCCGTGATTGCCACCCGACTCAGACGAAGAGTTCGCCGTCGAGTCGCAGATGCGCAGTATCAAATGTGTTCTCGGCTGCGAAGTGGAGTAACTCCTCACCTTGCCAGGAGAGCATTCGACCTCTGTACTCTTCAAGATCCGTCGCGAAGAGACTATCTCGTTGCAAGACTCGCTCGAGACCTCGAGACGGTGTGATCTCGATCCAGACCATCGTGGTGGCAAATGGTCTGACGATCCGCTGCGAAGCTCCTACTCCCTCCAGGATGAGGAAGGGATGTTTGGGGATGGTGCGAACTTCGCCTGCGGCGCCACGATGCCAATCCCAAGCGCGATAACCACCGGTCTTACCGAGTCCGATGGGATTCAAGATCTGATCCCTCAGTGTTGCTGTGAGTTGCGCAGTGAGAGCGTCATGCCATCCTCGGTATAGGTCATCCATATGCACGATGGGCGCATCGTCGAGAAGCGGCGAGAGGGCATCAGCGAGCGTGCTCTTGCCACCGCCTGCTCTGCCATCGATCGTAATGACCCGGACATCACCGATCAGAGGTGAGACGCTCGTGGCATGTTCGACGACGAGTGATAACGCTTCGCTAAAGGGCAGGCGATGGAGTGTGTGCACGTCGATACCAACGGACCAGACCCAAGATGGCCATTCCAGTGAAGATGAGATAGACGATGGAGGTGAAGTAACTTTCACCAAGCCAGAACTGCACCGTCAAGACCACATTGACGACTAACCAAACTAACCAGTTCTCCCACTTCTCCTTGACCATCGCGAATTGTGCAAGAGCGCTTCCAAGAAGACCGAGCGTGTCACTCCAGATGTAGACCGCTCCGACAGATTGAAGGTAGGGGGTAAAGGCGATCCACGCAGCTGCGAAAGCAGCGAGACCGATCGCGCGATATCTCCAGGGAATGCTTGCAGGATCGGCCCCTCGCGGTCCCCAACCGAACCAACCCCAGATGCCGAATGCGATGAAGATGAACTGGGTGGCCATGCTCGCGTAGTACTCGTATTGATAGAACCAGATCGCGTATAGAGAGGAACTGATCACCCACCAGGGCCACATGATGCGCTTACCAGTGGTTCCAAGGTAGACCGCGACGAGTGCAGTGGTCGCCGCGATACCTTCCAAGAGTGTGACGTCATAGCTCCAAGCTGTGAAAAGAACTGTGTCCATTTTTCTCTCCCAAGAGTCTGCATTACCAGACTGGTCTTACGGTCGGCCCATTTCGGACCCTCTCAGCCAACTTTTGGCTCCCGTTCCCGAGAAGGTTAGCATCCCGACATGGATCGCTATGGATATCTCGCCATGATCCTCTTTACAGTCTTTGGATCCTTCTGGCTGGAGATCTTCCTCAAGACTCGCGTCCTGGTTCGTATCAGGCGCGCACTCCTTGCAATCCTCCCAATCTCCACCATATTCCTGATCTGGGACTTCTATGCCGTGAGCCGCGGTCATTGGGATTTCGATGCTGCACAAACGCTCGGGATCAACGGTCCACTTGAGATTCCACTCGAAGAGTTCCTCTTCTTTCTCGTCGTACCGATGGCAGGGATCTTGACCCTTGAGGCCGTGAGGAATGTGAAGAAGAAGTGGATCGTCGGCGATGAGGTGGAGCGATGACCTACACCGAGCTAGTCCTACTCGCCATTCTCTTCACCGTCATCAATGACCTCTATATCTTGCGGACCCGGTTGCTTACCCGAAAGGTCTTTTGGACTTCCTATGCGATCATCGTCTTCTTCCAACTCATCACCAACGGTTGGCTGACCTACAACGAGATAGTGATCTACTCCGATGACGTGATCACTGGATTGCGCATCGCATTCGCGCCGATCGAGGACCTCGGATTTGGCTTCGCCTTGGTCACCAATGTCATGGCTCTCTGGGTCTTCTGGGGGCGCCGCGGCATCAGGAGCTGAGCGCGAGGATCGTTCACTTCCAAAGTTTGCGCATCTGCCACCAGGCGGGCAGTGCGACTGCGACTCTTCTCAACATCGAGGTCTTCGCCCGTCTATCGAAGACTTGGTAATCGATCCGCTCGACCTCATCGACGATGCCGCAGTAGAGCTCGCTAGCGGCTTTGATACAACCGTGCGACTCCGGTGTGAGGTAATGGATGGTCTTATCCGCCTCGACCTGAAGAGTGCGGACCCGTGCAATCTGATAGCGCATCGCTTCGACGAAGTCGCCATCGACGGTGCGTCGCTCGAGTCTTTCTCGGTCGATGCCGAAGCGAGCGAGCTCCTCAAGCGGGAGATAGACCCGACCACGATCGAGGTCCTCACCCACATCGCGGATGAAGTTGGCAAGTTGGAATGCGATGCCGAGACTCTTGGCACCCTCGAGAGTTGCTTGGAAGTTCGCACCATCACGAACGCCAAGTACGTGGACCATCTGCAAGCCGATCACGGCAGCAGAACCGTAGACATACTCCGAAAGCGCGCCATAGTCGCGATACTCCGTGACGGTGAGATCCATCGCCATGGAGTGGAGGAAGGCCTCGAAGTACTCGATCGGTATCGACCAACGATTGACGGTATCGATGAGGGCCCGTCCGATTTCGTCATCGGATCGCCCAGAGCGAAGGTCTTCGAGGATCTGCCTACTCCAACCTTCGAGCCAGGAACGCTTCTCATTGGGAGTCAGCGTCGAGGCGAGGTCATCGACTATCTCGTCCGCGTATCTGGCAAAGCCATAGAGGGCATGGACATAGGGACGTTTCTCCGGTGGCAAGAGTCGAGTCGCCAAGAAGTATGTCTTGCCATGGCGGGCGTTGAGATCTCGACAGGCGAGATAGGAGCGTTGGAGATCTGGATCGGTGATCCCTGCGCGAGTGAGCTCTGCAGACACCTTTAGATGATTCTCTCCGCTGCGAGCTTTCCAGAGATCAAGACCATAGGCACACCGACTCCAGGTTGTGTTCCAGATCCCGCGAAGACGATGTTCTCGTAACCCTTCGCCATATTCCGAGGCCTGAAGGGACCAGTTTGGAAGAAGGTATGTGCGCTGGCGAAAGGTGCGCCACGTTCCATTCCCATCGCTTCCCATTCCAATGGAGTGGTTATCTCTTCGACTTCGATCGATTCTGCGAACTCCGGATAGCCACGGCTCTCTAAGGAGCGCAACATGCTCTCACGGTAACTCTTCTTCGCCGTCCGCCAATCGATATCGGCATCGAGGTTGGGTGTCGGGAAGAGGACGTAATAGGAGTGTTTTCCTGGTGGAGCCAATTCAGGATCATCATGCGAGGGGACGGTGACCAAGAAGCTTGGATCGCTCATCAACTCCTGCTTCTCGATGAGTTGATCGAAGACGCCATCCCAGTCGTGACCGAAGTGGATGTTGTGATGGGCGACATGGTCGTACTTCTTCGAGGATCCGATCAACATCGTCACTGCGGAGGGTGAGTAACGCAATCTCTTCAATCGTGGCGGCATATGACCTAGTAACTCACGCCATGCCACCGGTAGATCAGGGTTGAGGATCAGCGCATCACACTCATAGCGCTCGCCATTGGCTGTGAGCGCCGCTGTTGCTCTGCCGTTCTTCCGCTCGATCCCGACGACTTTGCTCTCATACTTGATCGTGACGCCATGCTTTTGGGCGGCGGCAGCAAGGGCGCGCGGCAGGGCGTGCATGCCACCTTTCGGGAAGAAGACACCGGCCACTGAATCCATATAGGCGATCACGGCATAGATGGCGAGAGCCTGTTGTGGGCTGACTCCGGCATACATCGCTTGGAAGGAGTAGACGCGTTGTGTCCTTGGATCCTTGAGGAAGTCGCTTACTCGTGGTGCGAGACGCCTGAAACCACCTATTGCGACCAATCGCGCGAGATTGGGAGTGAGTAGGTCGAAAGGAGTGTCGATGTTGCGGTCGATGAAGTCGTTCATCTCGTACTTGTAGAGCTTGGTGACGAAGTCGACGTAGCGACGGTAACCATCTGCCTCATCGCCTCCGATGACCTTTGCGATCTCCGCTTCCATCTGTTTGGTATCTGCATGGACATCGAGCTGCGATCCATCGGCATAGAAGGCGCGATAGAGCGGAGAGACTGGCATCAACTCCAGCCAATCCTTGGTGGTCTCACCGACTGCATTGAAGGCATCTTCGATCAGATCCGGCATGGTCAGTACTGTCGGTCCGGTGTCGAATCGGTAGCCATCCTTCAGTAGGAGACCGTTGCGCCCTCCAGGGACCGATTCGCGTTCCAGGATCGTCACTTCACGACCTTCGCCCGCGAGACGAAGTGCAGCGCTCAAACCGGCAAGACCGGCGCCAACGATCACGATGCGATCGGTCGCTCCTTTTACTTTACGGATGCGATCTCGTCTCACTCTTGAGCCTCTCGTCGATAGATCAATTGGAGCGATGGAGCGCCATCTGCGCCATGGTCCGAAGGAGCGGCTTTGCTTCCTCAGCGATGGCGTTCGAAGAGAGAGCCTCTTCCGCTTGCTCGGCGCGGTCGCTAATCATCTCCTCGACTCGGGTCAGCGCGCCACTTGAGATGATCGCTTCACGAATCCTCTCGATTCTCGTCGGGTCGAGATGAGGA
>Ga0164293_10001924_pt1 | contig 17569 bp, 14 predicted proteins | sample GEODES118metaG_FD_111487 | JGI IMG/M metagenome (GOLD analysis project Ga0164293, IMG submission 111487) | Eutrophic lake water microbial communities from Lake Mendota, Wisconsin, USA - GEODES118 metaG | ecosystem: Environmental > Aquatic > Freshwater > Lake | place: USA: Lake Mendota...
CGGCCGATGGTGTTCACGATCACCTTCCTGCTCGTGGCCATCATCGCCCTGCTCAACGTGGCCGCGATCTGGCTGCGGTCACGGCTGCGGCGGCGGTTCGTCGCGCAGCAGTTCTGAGAGCCGTGGTGTACGATTTCCTCGTTCCGCCCCGCCGGGGCATTACCGGAGCCGAGCCCGCCATGCCCACCGTCGACGAACCGCCGCGGGAAGCCGGTGCGCCGCGGGCGGCCGAACCGCCCCAGGATCGCCTGGCCGCAGTGGCTGCCGGCCGCGAGGTCGAGGCGGAAGTGCACGACAGCGTGCTCGCGGAGCCGCCGGTGCTGGAGGTCGACCGGTTCAACCTGTGGTACGGCACCAAGCAGGCGCTGCATCGGATCACGATGCCGGTCCCGCTCAACAAGGTGACGGCACTCGTCGGCCCGAGCGGCTGCGGCAAGTCGACCCTCCTGCGGAGCGTGAACCGGCTCAACGACCTCGTGCAGAGCGTGCGGATCACCGGCGACATGCGAATCAACGGCGACTCGATCTACGACCCTCGGATGGATGTGATCGAACTGCGGAAGCGGATGGGCATGGTGTTCCAGAAGCCGAATCCCTTCCCGATGAGCATCTACGAGAACGTCGTCTATTCCCTGCGAATCGACGGCGAGACGAACCGGGCTGCGCTCGACGAAGTCTGCGAGCGGAGCCTGCGGGGTGCGGCCCTGTGGGACGAGGTCAAGGATCGGCTCCAGGAGAGCGCCCTGGGCATGTCGGGCGGCCAGCAGCAGCGGCTCTGCATCGCCAGAGCGATCGCTGCGGAACCGGAAGTGCTGCTGCTCGATGAGCCCTGCTCGGCGCTCGACCCGATCGCCACGGGCAAGATCGAAGACCTGATCCAGGAACTCCGGGGCCAGTACTCGGTGCTGATGGTCACCCACAACATGCAGCAGGCGAGCCGCTCCAGCGACTACACCGCCTTCATGTATCTCGGCCGGCTCATCGAATATGGGGCCACGACCGACATCTTCACCAAGCCCGTCCTCCGCGAGACGGAGGCCTACGTGACCGGCCGGTTCGGCTGATCCGCCATTTCGCACCCATGACCAAGCACATCGAACGCCAGATTGAGAACCTCAAGGAGCGGATTCTCCGCCTTGGCACCCTCGTGGAGGAGGCGATCTCCAAGTCGATCACCGCGCTGATCAACCGCGACACGTCGCTCGCCCAGCGGGTGATCGCCAACGACTCCGAAATCGATGCGATGGAAGTGGAGGTCGAGGAGGAGTGCCTCAAGATGCTCGCCCTCTACCAGCCGGTGGCGGCCGACCTGCGGTTCGTGGTGGCGGCGCTCAAGATCAACAACGACCTCGAGCGGATGGGTGACCTCGCCCGCAACATCGCCAAGCGGGTGACGCAGCTCGAAGGAGGCGATCCCTACGACCTGCCGCCGGAGATCCGCACCATGGCGACGCAGGCCCAGGAGATGGTTCGCCAGTGTCTCGACGCCGTGGTCAAGCGCGACCCCACGCTCGCCCGGCAAGTTCGCGAGGAAGACGACATCGTGGACGAGGCTCGCCAACGGATTCAGCGGCGGGTGCTCCAGGGTATCAAGGACCAGCCAAAAAACGTGGAAAACCTTCTCCGCATCAACTCGGTTTCCAAGCACATCGAGCGGATCGCCGACATGGCCACGAACATTGCGGAAGACGTGGTCTACATGGTGGAGGGCGACATCGTCCGCCACCGCTCCGAGGCCTGACGGCCCCGGAGCGCAGGTTTTCAACCTGCGGCACATCCCTGCCTCGTAGCGTAGGTTGTCAACCTGCGGCACACCCCAGCCCCGTAGCGCAGGTTTTCAACCTGCGGCACATCCCGGCGCCGTTCGGAAATCTGTGCTCCGCGGCTTTCAGCCGAGCCGACACGAAAAACCGGCTCTTTTTCGGCGTTCGCGCTCGCCGCGGCGGCGTGGTACCCTCTCCCGGCCGGGAAATCCGTGCTTCTCTCGGGAGACGTGCCGATGTCGGAGTGGTTGCTTCGTAGTCGTTTGTTCGCGACGCTGGCCGCGGTCATCGTGTGCGCCGCCGCGGCGCACGCGGACGATCCTGTGCTGGTCTCGATCACCGGGCCACTCGTGGGCCGGGTGGGTGAGCGGACGAGCTTCGAGGTCGAACTCGTCAATCGCTCCGGGAAGCCTTTGCAAGGTCTCCGCGTCATCGACTACTTCGACAAGGGATTTCACCACGAGGCCTCGACGAGTCCCATTGAGCAGAAGGGCACGATCGACCTGATGCCGGGGACGGCCCGACGGCTCACGCTCGATTTCCTCCTCGACGAGCCGGGTCGCCAGTGCCACCGCGTCGAGATCCTCGATCCGTCACACGTCTTCGTCGGCGGTGCGACGCACTGCGTCGAGGTGCAGCCTGCTGTGGCCGCCGCCACGGCTCCGCGGTATGCGACACCGCCGGTCGCGGCTCCTGCTCCGGTTGTCGCCCCTGCCCCCGTCGCGGCAGTGCCCGCTCCGGTCGCGGTCCCTACGCCCGTCGCCGCAGCGCCACTGGCCGCAGCGCCACTGGTTGCGGCACCCCTGGTTGCGGCACCACTGGCCGCCGCCGCGGCCGTCCCGCCCACTCCCGTGCCGCTCCCGCGTGCCACGGCAACCACCAGCGTCACGATGCCCGCGGTTCCCGCCCTCGAACTCGACCTCACCGGCCCGGCCGAGGTGCTGTCGGACGGAGTTGTGGAGTACGTAGCCACGGTGAGGAACAAGGGCGCGGGGGCCTCCGCGCCCACGTCCCTCGAGTTTTCCTGGGATGACCACATGACGCCGCTCGAGGCTTCGGACGGCTACAACCTGGTGGCCTCGAAGGTGTCGTGGAACCTTCCCGCCATCGAGCCGGGTGGCCAGCTCAAACGGCAGATCAACCTGCGTGCGAAGGCTCCGGCCGGCACCTACAGCGACACTCCAGCGACGCGGTCGTGCATCCGGGCCGTGCTTGGCGGTCTCGGCGGCTCAGTGATGATCGCTGACGAGGCCTGCGCGCTGATCAGTTCCACCGTGCCGCGGCCGCGGATCCGCACGCCCTCCGAGGCCGGCCTGAAGATGTCGCTCGCCGATCTCGACGACCCGGTCCGACCGGGTGATGCGACGACGCTCGTCTGCACCGTCACCAATGCCGGCACCGAGCCGACCGGTCGGCTCGACCTGATCGTGATCCTGCCGGATCAGGCCCGTCTCGACTCGGATCGTTCGGCATCCCGCGTCCGGATCGACGACGCCCGGGTCTCCTTCGACCCGATCCAACCGATCCCGCCCGGCGGTCAGCGTTCGTTCGAGATCACCTACAAGCTGCCTACGGGCGGCACAGGACGAGCCTCGGCGATCCTCTCGAGCGCCGCCCTCGACGGTACGATCGAGCGGACGTGCCAGACGAGTTTTCTCGAGCCCCGACCCTGACCCGGTGGTGGTGCGGTTCGACGGGTTCGCGCGGCTGCTCCGACCACGCAGTCTGGCGTGAATCGTCCATCTGGCGCCGGACGATGACTGCCTACGGAGGCAGGGATGCTGGTCGTCACATCAAACTGGGCCCTTGGGGATGGCACGCTCGTGCCCGCGGCCGCCGCATGGCATGGCATGCTTTCGGCCGCCATCCACCGCGCCGTGCTTCGCGCCGGCGTTCGCGGCGATGGCTCCTACCGCCCGATCGATCGACTCGACCTCGTCCTGGCGGGCGACACGTTCGACTGGCTGTCGTCGAGCGAGTGGCAGTCGGAGTTGAAGCCGTGGCACGGCACCGCGGCGGCTCGAGAGGCGGCGGCCCGCGTCGCGAGGCGATCGATCCAATCCGCCCGCCGGCTGCTCGGCCCGGTGATTCACTGGGCCCGTCAGGGCCTTCCCGTGCCGGCGGCCACCCGGGGCCGGCCCGGCCGGGTGCAGGTCAACATCCCCGTTCGCGTCACGCTGCTGGCGGGCGACCGCGACGCGGCGGTCGATGACTACGTGGGGCGGCGGCACGATCGGCAGCCAGTGACGGTGGGAAGCCGCTGGGATGACGGCCGGGTGACGGTCCGCCACGGACACGATCTTGATCCGGCGTGCCGGCCGGCTGGCGGTCGACTGCCGCTCCGGGACCGCCAGCCGACGCTCGCCGAGAGCGTCGCCGTGGACCTTGTCGGGAGATTTGCGGTGTCGGCGAAGCCGGTCGTCGCGAGGGCCTGGCGGCTGGTCCGCATCCTCGCCGCCGTGGGCCCACTCGGTATTCCGGCGGTGATGGCCGCCTGGATGGCGTCGCATGCTGCTGGTGGCGATGACGCGGGCGTGGCCGACATCTGGCGGCGGTGCGTCGATGCCTGGTGGCACGAGGCGAGGCGTTCGGTGCCCACCTGTGAGGTCGAGTTCGACGCCGTGGACGCGATCGCCGGCTGGTTTGCGGCTGCCTGCGCGAGGGAGATCGCTGTTCCCGTGGGCCTCGACCGCCTCCGCCCCCAGCCGCCCCGCGGCTCACCGGGCCTAGTGCTCGGCCACCTGAGCCGTCCCGGGGCGGACTCGTCGGTGGTCTGCCTGGGCCCCAACCCCGAAGCCGGAGAACCGCACGTGCCGCAGTTGATCGCCTGCCTGGAGGCGGAGGGTTGGCCACGGTGGCAGTCGATTCTTCCGGACGACCAGCGCGCGGCGGTGGTCGCGATCCGCGCCGAGGAGCCGCTGGCGGAGCGTGGCAGCCGGATCGTCGATGCGGCATGATGGAGCCGTTGCACCGCGTCAACCGCCTGCACCCATGACATCGCCGCTCTACGCCTTCGAGATCACACTCCAATCCCAGCCCGCGGAGGCGACGGCTGGGCCCCCGCTCGCCGACGCGTGGGGCACGTGGCCCACGCTCGATGTGCCTAACAAGGAGTTGCTCGCGTCACCGATGGCGATCGGGTTTGATGCGGCGTTTGAGCGGCTCGCTGCGATCGAGCGGCTCTATGCGGAGCCGGACGGCTCATTCGTGTGGACGTGCTCCCGCACCGGCGACGGAGCGGCACCGACGTGGTGGCAGGTGGACGGCAATGCGTACGAGCGCGGGGGCCGGGTGTTGCTGGTCGACCTCAAGGGGAGCTGCCCACCGGCGGAGTTTGATCGGCTGCTGGGGGCGTTTGGCTGGCCGGGGCAGCCACTGATGATGCAACTCGTCCGGTCGGCTACGTTCCTCGACGAAGCCACATTTCGGCTCCATGCCGCGGCCCGGGGCCTTGTCGGGGACGGGAAAACCCTGCGGCCGTCCTGAGGGGTGGGGTGGTGGCGATTGTGCCGGCACGGCCGGAGGCGGCCCGTCCGCGAGGCTAGAATCGGCCGATGACCGAGATGGTGAATCCGCCCCGTGGCGGGCCCGGGGCCGAATGCATGAGGAACGAAATCATGGCAGCGTGGATGGGATGGCGGTGGCGAACGGTCGGTGTCGTGGCCGCGTGCCTGGCCGCCTACGGTGCGACGGCTTCGGCCGCTGCCACGATCGAGAGCCTGCCGCTGGCGGCCGCCTACGGCAGCGGCGTCCACTCCTACTTCGCTGGCGACTACCAACGGGCCTACGACGAACTCTCGCAGGCGATCGAGGGGGGCACGATCGATCCGCGGACCTGGTACTACCGTGGTCTGACGGCCCTCAAGCTCGGTCGCACCGACGAAGCTGAAGCCGACTTCTCCGCCGGCGCGTCTCGCGAGGCTGAGGGCACCGGCGCGTGGCCGGTTGCGAAGTCGCTCGAGCGGGTGCAGGGCTGCGACCGGCTCAAGCTCGAGCGTCATCGGACGCGGGCCCGCGTGGCCCAGATCCAAGAGGACCGGCGCCGCGGTCAACTCCGCTATCTGGACGTCGAGCGGGCCAAACCCGATGTGCTCCGCTCGCGACGGCCGATCGTGGACCGCCGCGTCGACGAGGCGAATCCCTTCGAAGGCCGCGCCGAGGACGTGCCCGCACCGGCCGCCAACGACTCGCCGCAGCCCGGCTGGACGCCGCGAACCGAGGAGATGCCGGAGCCTGCCGACGATCCGGCCCCAGCCTCCGACGATCCTTTTGCACCAAGCGCCAACTCGCGGCAGGACGCCCGCGACGAACTGCGGGCCTCGAGCCGGGAAAATGTTGCCGAGCAGACCGATGGTCGGCTGGAACGCGAGGCGACCGAGTTCGAAAACACCCGTGAGCAGCGGGACGCCCAGCAGGAGTTCGAAGCCGCCCGCTGAGGGTTGCCGGGCCGTCAGCCCGCGAGTCGAGCCGCGGCGATCGCAAGCCGGGCCCAGCCGGCGATCAAGAGCAGGCCGCCGATCGGCACGATCGCGCCGAGTAGTTTTACGCCCGTGAGGGCGAGAGCGGCGAGGCAACCACTGAAGATCAGCGTGCCTGCCAGGAAGCACCAGGCCGCGGTGGCGAGCCCCGTGGCGTCGGGCCGGACCGCCGCCAGCAATCCGACGGCCACCAGCGCCAGCGCGTGAAACAATCCGTATCGCGCCGCCGTATCCCAGTTGCCAGCCTGACCGGAGGCCTCGAGCACCGCCTTCAGCCCGTGGGCGCCAAACGCCCCGCTGGCCACCGACACGCCGCCGAGGATTGCTCCAGCAACGATGGCAAACCGCACGACGCTCGTCACGGCCGTGTCGTGCCCAGGAGCTTCTCTTCCTCTTCTTCCTGGATGATGATCCGCGGCGTGACCATCAGCATCAGGCTGTCTGTCGTGCGGCCGAGGCCGACGTTCTTGAAGAGGCGGTTGATGTAGGGGACCTTTGAGAGGATCGGCACGCCGAACTCGTTGCGGCCCTCGCGGAGACGCTTGATGCCGCCGAGCAGCACGGTGCCGCCGTCGGGCACGCTCACCGTCGTGGTCACGGTGGTGAACAGGAACTCCGGCAGTTGGATGGTGGTGCCGTTGGACTGCAGTTCGAGTTCGCCAGTCGAGGCGGCTCCGTTCGTCAAGCCGATGAGGCCGTCGGCACCCGGCACCTTGACGTCGGCGCCGCTCTTCTCGTCGCTGGTCTTCGACTTCGTGGACCGTGAGCCCTCGAACTGGAACTGCTCGACTTTGCCGATCTGTGAGAAGAACGGGACGAGCGTGAGCCGCACGAACCGCCGGTCGTTCGACACGACCGCCTGCACGTTGACCGCCGTGCCCTCGTTGAGCACCGTGATCACCGGCTGCTGAGCCGCTGCGAAGTCGCCCACGACCGGGACGACCGCGGTCACGAATGGACGCTGGCGGGTGTCCGACACGAAGGCTTGCTGGCCATTGAAGAGCGTGACCTTCGGGGCTTGCATCACGTTCGACCGCGTGTTGCCCTGAGCGGCCTGGATCAGGAAGTAGGCCTCGATGTCGGAGAGGATCGCGAAGCCGAAGTTCGCGGCACTCGTGGCCGGGTCGGGGAGGCCCGGAAGGCTCGGCACGGTGGCGCTGCCAAAGCTGTTCTGGCGGAACGGGATCGAAAAGAAGCTTTGGCCGTTGGATGTACTTGTGCCCGTTCCACCAAGCCCGGTGCCGCCCACGCCACCCACTCCGGTTGCACCGTTACCGGCGTTCCCAACGCCGCCTGAGTTGTAGAGGGCCACGCCGGGATTGCCCGAGTTGTCGAGGCCGATCGTCTGCGAACGGCCTCCGGGCGCGGCGTTGATGCCCTGGGCGAACGGTGACACCGAGCCGTTACTCTGCGTCGGAATCGCCGTCATGTTGAGCGGTTGGTTGACGCCGCTCTGGATGTTGAAGTCGAAGTCGACACCGATCCGCTCGAAGAACGTGTCGGCGAGCGTGATGAACCGCACCTCGATCGTGACCTGGAGGTCCTGGAGGCGGCGGAGCTGTTCGAGGAGGTTCGCGATCTCCTCGTGCACTTCCTGGGTCTGGCTGACGACGAGGCTCAGGTTGGTCTCGAACGGCCGGATCGCGCCCGGGCCTCCCTGGGTGTCCCAGGTATCCTGGGCCACCGTGCTCTGGATCAGATCCATGAGGGGCTGAAAGTTCTGCTGTCCGCCACCCGCCGAAGGTGGGCCGAACGGAATCGACGGCGTCGAGCCGGTCACTGGCGGGCCTCCGCTGCCCAGTTGCAACTGGGCGAGCGAGGTGGCATCGAGCGTGCCGTCGCCGCCTGCCCGAGCGGCATTGATTCCGGCGGGAGCCGGGCCGACCTGCACGGCAAGATTGTTCCGCATGGCGACCTGGTTGTAGCCATCGCGCAGGGCGCCGGTGATGCCGAGGCCGTCGGAAGTGAAGTTTGGGATCGGCAGCACGAGGTCGGCCACGGGATAGGTGACGGCGTAGACGTCTCCCTTCACGAGCCGGGGGCTCGTGACCTTGAGGACCTCGTCCCTGACGACGTAACTGAGGTGGAGCGGCTCGAGCAGGAGCCTGAGGGCACTCTTCAGCGAGATCGACTGGTCGAGGGAGAGCGTGACCGGGGTGTCGCTGCGGACTGCCTCCTGATCAAGGCCGACCATGTCGAGGTGGATCGCTACGTCGGCCTGCTTCGCCAGGGAGTCGATCACGACGGCCAGCGGCTGGCCGCGGTAGCCAGGCTTCACCTGGGTGTCGAGCTTCTTGAGAATGGCGACCTCGGCCGCCGTTGCCCGTGAGCGACCTTCCGCCAGCCGCTGCGACCGAGACTTTGTCAGGTCCTGCCAATCCTTCGTCTCGGGAAACTTGATCGGTCCAGCGAACGGCGTGCCCGACGCCTCCACATCCTCGGCGACATCGAGGAACCCGGCCTGACGCTCCCCATCGATCGACTTCTGGGCGTCGAGGCGGCGAATCATCCGGCTCTGGGCAAGCAGCTGCCGCACCACGGCGTTATCGGGGGCGAGTTGCCCGGCCTTCTTGGCGATCGCTTCTGCTTCGGCGAACCGCCGCTCGTCCACGAGCGTGTTGTATTCCTCGATGAGCATGGCGATGCGTTGGTCGACCTCCACCTTCTGCGACCGCTCGCGGTCGACCTGGGCTTCGACCTGGCTCGCCTGCTTCTCCATGGCGAGTTCGTTCCGCCGCTTGCCGGTGGCTTCCTCGATGTCGCGGCGGGTGCGTTCGATCCTCCTGAGGATCTGGGTCTTGGTCTCCTCCGGCAGCGGCTGGTCGTTGAGTCCCTTGGCGGTCGTGTCGAGCAGGTCGAGGGCATCGGCCGGCGACTTCTGCGAGAGCCGCTTGGCCTCGAGTTGCTTGGCGGCCACCTCGGCCGAGATGCGGGCTACCAGGAGGCTGTCGGCAGCGGCTGCATTGGTTGGGGCGGAGTTCGCGGACGGGCTCGCGGCGGCTGGATTGGCCGCCTGGCTGATCGCGTCCTCGATCACCCTGCGGGCAGCCTTTTCATCGAGCGGCTTGGCCTCGTCAGGGGACGGTAGATCCTCGGCATGGGCCCATCCACACGCGAGCAAGACCGCTGCCACGGCGACGAGACGGCCATGAGAGGCCGGCACGGGTCGGCCTGGGCCGAACGCGGGTCGCAGGGAGGGGCAGCGTGACATGCGCGGATTCCTTGTGCGGGAAACGATCCGTGAGGCGGGAGAAGTACCCGCGTCCGTCACCGTGGGTCAAGGCCACGTCCATCCTGGAAAACCCCGGTAAAGGGGGCGATTGCGGGGGTGGAGGGGCCACCCTGAATCGTCAGGCCTGGCCGGAAGGATCGGCGGCGGCCACAGGAGCAGCCTGCCGGCGGACGATCGATTTCTCAACCGTGTCGAGAAGTTGGTCGATTCGAAAGGGCTTGAAGAGCACCAGATCGATGCCGGCCTGGCGGGCCTTCACGATCGAGTGGCCGGGGTCGTAGCCGAATCCGGTCATCAGGATCAGCGGCACCGGGTCGAGAATCTCCTGGAGCCGCAGGAGGAGTTGGTGGCCGCTCATGTCGGGAAGGCGGATGTCGGCGATGATCGCGTCGTAGCACTCGCCGCGGCATGCCCGCACCATCGACGCCGCCTCAGCGCCGTCGCGGGCCGTTTCCACCGTGCAGCCCGACCGTTCGAGCAGGGCGTGGGCCGCTTGCCGCACCTGCTCGTCGGAATCGACGACGAGAATGCGTTTGGCGACCAGAGCCCGGCGGCGGTCGCCCTGCCGCCGCTGCGTGTGGGCCGAACTCGGGGCCATCTGTTCGCCGACTTTTTGGATCACCTGTTTGATGTCGCGGGCATTCTTCAGGATTCGCTGAAGCCGCTCCACGACGTCGGCGTCGTGGCCGATGTACTTTTCCATGACACTGACGGCGTCGTTGAGGATGTCGTCCACCGGCAGGGCGACGGCTCCGTGAATCGCCTCGATGCTCTCTGCCGCCGTCGTCGCCTTCTCGGCGACGAGGAGTTCGAGCGTATTGAGAGCCGCGGCCACGTCGCGGGAAAAGATCTCGAGGAACTGCAGGTCGGTCGCGTCAAACCCGCCGGGCTCGGGGCTCTCGACGTTGAAGGTGCCAATCACCTGGTCATGGAGCATGAGCGGCACGGTGATCGAACTCTTGGCTCCCTTGCAGCCCTCCAGATAGAGCGGGTCCTTGGTCGTGTCGCTGCACCAGTAGGCGTGACCCGTGGCGGCCACGTAGCCAGTGACACCATTGTGCTCGGGCTTTGCGTGAAGGATCCTCGCTTCGGCCTCGGGCTGCATGCCTTCGGCGAGCAGCGGCTCGAGTCGCCCGGTCTGCCGGTCGAGGAGCCGGATCTCAAGCACGTCGAACTTCAGCAGGTCTTTTGAGTAGTGGATGATGTTGCTCTTGAGCAGCTCAATCCGCTCGCTCACGGTCATGTCGGCGAGTTCCACCGGCGACAGGTCGGCAAGCGTCTGCCCTGCCGCGTGGATCGCCGCCCGCTTCTGCTGCTCAAGGATCGTCTGGGTGACATCGCGGACGGTGACGACGGTCCGTGGCCCGGAGGAGATGTCGGCCGGAGTGAAAGCGGCCGAGGCGTGGACGGCGAAGAAGCGGTTGCCTGCGGTCTTGAGGATCGCGGACCGCGACTGCCCGGCCAGAAGGGCCTCGTGGAAGTCACTCACCTCAGTGGGTCGGTGCTCGGCCGCCCAGGCAGCCAGCGAACTGAGAAAATCCTGACCGCGGAGATCGCCCTGCCCGCACCAACTCTGGAGCCGTTCATTGGCCCAGGTGATGCCGCCGCTGGAATCGAGAACAGCAACCCCGTCGGGATGGTGCTCGACGAGCTCGTGCTCACGATGGCGTATCGCGGTCAGATCGGCCGGTTCGTCGTCACTCTGCGTCACCAGCCACTCTCCGTAGCCGACGGGCACCAAGCCCTGAGTATAAAACCGCTCGATCCGGCCGCCAAATCGCGAAGTGGCGTTGTCGCTCGGCGGTGTCGACCTATACTCCCCGGGGTCGACGAGTCAGCGCCGTCGCCGTCCGGCGGCCAGCTCTCCGCCCCCCCTAATGCGGCAGTGCCGCTCTCAGAGGTCGATTGTGAGCGAGTCATCCCCGTCGTTCCTAGAACGCCACCAGTTCCTCATCTATCGGCTGTTTTCGCTCGCGGGCCTCATTCCGGTCGGCGCGTTTCTGGCCGTCCACCTCCTGACCAATGCCTCCATCCTCGCCGGGGATGACGGCCGCACGTTCCAGTCGCGGGTGGACATGATCCATTCGCTCGGCCCGCTCCTGGTGCCTGTCGAGTGGGCCTTCATCTTCCTGCCAATGCTGTTTCACGCGGCGGTGGGCTTCGTGATCATCGCCAACGGCCTGCCAAATGTAGGGTCGTATGCCTACGTGGGGAACGTCCGGTACACGCTCCAGCGGGCCACGGGCATGATCGCCTTCGCCTTCATCGTCTGGCACATCATGCAGTTGCACTGGCTGGGGAAGCCGTTTGGCGGGGGGAAGTTCGACCCCCACCAAGCAGCCAGCACCGCCGCCACGGCGCTGCAACCAACCCTGACCTCCATTCTCTACACCATCGGCATCCTCTCGACGGTGTTTCATTTCTCCAATGGCCTCTGGACGCTCGGCATCACCTGGGGCCTCTGGACGAGCCCGGCCGCCATGCGGCGGGCCAATGTGGTGAGCATCGTTGTTGGCCTCGGACTTGCGGCCGCGGGCCTCGGGGCACTCGGCGGTTTCCGGTCGCTCGACGTGTCGAAGGCTCGGGAAGCCGAGGTCTGGACTGAAAAGCAAAAGCGGGCCCTCTCCGTGCCCGGTGGCGCGTTGGCCCCGTCGCCGATTCCCGCATCCACCCACTGATCCATCACGCAGGATTTCCTACCATGGCTCAACCGAGGGTTCTCGTAGTCGGCGGCGGTCTTGCAGGCCTCGCAGCCACCATGCGGCTGGCGGAACTCGGGGTCGACGTCGACCTCGTCAGCCTCGTGCCGGTCAAGCGGTCGCACAGCGTCTGCGCCCAGGGGGGCATCAACAGCGTCAACGCCCTCACGCGGCAGCAGGGCGACAGCGAGTGGAAGCACCTCGACGACACCGTCTACGGAGGCGACTTTCTTCAGCACCAGCCGCCCGTCAAGGAGATGGCGGACTGGGGCCCGAAGATCATCGACCTGATGGACCGGCTCGGTGTGCCTTTCAACCGCACGTCGGAGGGTTTTCGCGATCAACGGCGATTCGGCGGCACGCTCTACAAGCGAACCGCCTTCGCCGGCGCCACGACCGGCCAGCAACTCCTCTATGCCCTCGATGAGCAGGTCCGCCGCTGGGAAGTGGAGGGGAAGGTCAAGAAGTGGGAGTTCTGGGACTTCCTGGGGCCCGTGCTCGATGAGGCCGGTCGGTGCTGCGGCGCCGTCTGCCAGGACCTCGTCACCATGCAGTTCAAGGCCTTCGCGGCCGACGCGGTGGTGCTGGCGACGGGCGGCAACGGACTGATCTACGGACGCTCGACGATGTCGATGGTCTGCACCGGCAGCGCCGTGAGCCGCGCCTATCAGGCGGGCGCGTGCTACGGAAACGGCGAGTTCATTCAGGTGCACCCCACGGCCATCCCGGGCGCCGACAAGCTGCGGCTGATGAGCGAGAGCGCTCGCGGTGAAGGCGGCCGGGTGTGGGTGCCGCGGAAGCCGCAGGACCAGCGTGATCCGCGGAGCATTCCCGAAGCCGAGCGTTCCTACTTCCTCGAGGAGCGGTATCCGAAGTACGGCAACCTCGTGCCGCGTGACATCGCCACCCGCGAGATCTTCGACATCTGCACCACCGACGGCCTCTCCGTCGAAAAGGACCGCCTCTGCGTCTACCTCGACCTGACGCACATCCCGAAGGAGACGCTCGACCGCAAGCTCGGCGGTATCCTCGAGATTTATGAGAAGTTCCAGGGCGTTGATCCGCGCGTGACGCCGATGAAGATCTTCCCCGCCGTTCACTACTCGATGGGCGGGCTCTGGGTGGACTACCAGAAGAGCGCCTCGGGCGGCCTCTTGGAAGGCTCACTCCGCAACCAGCAGACGAGCCTCCCCGGCCTCTACGCGATCGGCGAGTGCGACTACCAGTACCACGGTGCCAACCGGCTGGGAGCCAACTCGCTTCTCTCCTGCATCTTCAGTGGTCTGTTTGTGGCTCCCACCCTCGCCAACGTCTGTGGTGCGTCCGCGAAGGCGGCGGGGGATCACACCCGGCTGTTCGACGCGGAGATCCGTCGCCACGAGGAGCGGCATCGCGAGTTGCTCGCTCGGACCGCAGGCGACGAAAACCCGTACACGCTTCACCAGGAGCTCGGCAACCTGATGACGCGAGTCGCCACGGTGGTTCGCCGCAACGACCAGCTCACGCACGCCTACGACGAGGTCTGCCGGATGGCCGAGCGGTGGAAACGGTGTGCCGTGTCTGACACGGGCAACTGGACGAACCAAAACGTCGTGTTCACCAAAGCACTCGGCGACATGTTCCCGATCGCAAAGTTGATCCTCAAAGGAGCGCTGCTTCGCGACGAGTGCCGCGGCGCCCACTTCAAGCCGGCCTTCTCAATGCCGGGCCTGAAGGCGACCGATCCCGAGGGCAAGCGGAGCGAGGCCGAGCAGTGGTGCGACGCCTTCGAGGCCAATACGCGAAAGTGGCTGAAATCAACGATCGCGACCTGCGGTCCGAATGGCGATCCGGAGATCTCATATCAGGATATCGACACATCGCTGATCCCACCCCGGCCGCGGCTCTACGGTCTCGTCGGGGGCGACGCGATCGAGGAGGCTTGGAAGGATCGGGCGGCGAAGGCGGCCGGTCAGGCCGCTGGGAAGGGCCAGCCGGCCGGCGCCGGGGCATGACACGCGGACACTCGAGGGAGAAGACCCATGATCAAGGCAGCTGATTCGGCCGCGGACCTCGTGCACGGGGCTGGCGGCGATGACCACGGCGCAACTCGTTCGGTCGTACGGGTGCGCGTGTTGCGGCAGGACGTGGCCGGCGGCGAGAGCTACTGGGAGCGGTTCGAGGTTTCCTACGAGCCGAACATGAACGTGATCAGCGTCCTCCAGAAGATCGCCGCCCAGGCGCGGTCGCAGGATGGTCGGAAGGTGGCTCCCGTCGCCTGGGACTGCAACTGCCTCGAGGAGGTGTGTGGCTCCTGCACGATGCTGATCAACGGCCGCACGCGGATGGCCTGCTCAGCGCTCGTCGATCGGCTGCAAGCCGAGAGCGGCGACGAGATCGAACTGCGGCCGATGTCGAAGTTTCCGGTCGTCCGCGACCTCGTGGTGGATCGACGGCGGCTGTTTCGTGGTCTTGAAAAGGTGAAGGCGTGGGTGCCCGTGGAAGGTTCCTACGATCTCGGCCCTGGCCCGCGGATCTCTCCGGAGGAGCAGGAAGATGCCTACCCGCTTTCTGAGTGCATGAGCTGCGGCTGCTGCCTCGAGGCATGCCCGCAGTACACGAAGGTGGAGGCGGTGCGTCGCGACGACGAGTCAGAGGCCGATTTCGAGAAGCGGCGGAAGTCGGCATTCGACACCGGCTTCGTCGGGGCCCATGCGATCAGCCAGGCGGTGCTTTTCAATGCCCATCCGACCGGCCGCATGATTGCCGATGAGCGGATGGAGGCGCTGACTCGGCAGGGGGGCATCCAGATGTGCGGCAACGCACAGAACTGTGTGGCGGTGTGTCCGAAGCGGATCCCGCTGACGCGTTCGATCGCCCGTGCCGGCCGCGCGGCGACGGTCTGGGCGCTGAAGAAGCTGTTTGACCGGTGAAAACAGCCCCGTTTGGGGCGATCGCTGCCGCCATGTTTGCCGGTTCGGGCGGGGCGTGGTACCGTTCACGCATTGACAGGGGCGGCTTTCTCACACGCCGCCAGCCGCTGTGCGGGCACCAGCCGATGGCTGATGCCGGCCTTCCGATGCGGGCATCAGGACGCCCCGCGGAGCGATGCGGACGACGTTTCGAGGAAGCAACGAGGCAACGAGTGTTCACGGACAACAGGGCAGGGCACCCGGCGGAGTCGGGTGCTCCCGCCGAGACGGTTTGCGGGGCGACTGATCCGCAGGCAGCGGATGGTTTTCGGAATCTGGGGCTCTCCGCGGCGACGCTCGCCGCAGTCGATCGTGCTGGCTACACGACGCCCACGCCGGTTCAGGCGGGGCTGATCCCACGGGCGCTTGCCGGCGTTGACGTGCTCGGCCAGGCCCGAACGGGCACTGGCAAGACTGCGTCGTTCGTGCTGCCGATCCTGGAGCGGATGCTGCAGACCGGCCGCGGCGGTGGGCCACGGGCCCTCGTGCTCGTGCCCACGCGGGAACTCGCCGTGCAGGTCAAGGACGAGTTCGAAAAACTCGCCCACGGCTCGAAGATTCACTGTGTCGCCGTGTACGGCGGCAAACCGATCAAGGGTCAGATCGACAAACTCGCCAAGCATCCGGCGGTGGTCGTGGGCACGCCGGGTCGCGTGCTCGACCACATGAGCCGGGGCACGATTTCGTTTTCCGCGATCGAGATGGTCACGCTCGACGAGGCTGACCGGATGCTCGACATCGGATTCCGCCCCGACATCGAAAAGATCCTGCGCCGCTGCCCGGAGAGCCGCCAGACGCTGCTCCTCTCGGCGACCGTGCCGCCGCCCGTGCAAAAGCTCGCCACGCGGTATATGCGCGATCCCGAGATCATGGACTTCTCGACCAACGAACTGGCGGTCGAGACGATCGAACAGCGGTATTTCACGGTCGACCCGACGCGGAAGTTCGAACTGCTCGAGCGGCTGCTGGAGCGGGAGAATCCGCGGCAGGTGATCGTCTTCTGCCGGACGAAGCGGGGCACCGACAAGATTCATGAGAAGCTCGCGCGGCGGCGGACTCGCAGCCGGGATCACGGATCGGCTGAAGATGTGGCCTGCATCCACGGCGACCTCGCGCAGAGCGTCCGCGACCGGGTGATGCGGCAGTTCCGCGACGGAAGCACGCGGATCCTCGTGGCGACCGACGTGGTGGGCCGCGGGATCGACGTGTCGAGCGTGTCGCACATCGTCAACTACGACATTCCCGAGTTCTGCGACGACTACGTCCATCGCGTGGGCCGCACCGGCCGCATGGGTCGCGAAGGAATCGCGTTCACGTTTGTATCGCCCGAGGAGGGGCCGCAGCTCACGCGGATCGAGATGCGGATCGAGCGACTCCTCAAGCGGGACGAGATCGAGGGATTCGATGCCTTCGATCGTCGCCCCAAGCCGGCTCCCATCGAGCACGTGCCCACGGGCGGCTTTCAACGCGCTGCAAATGCTCAGGCGGCCGAAGCCGAGCCGGCCGCCGAGGCTCCGAAGCGGCCGCCGGCAGCGACCATCTTGGGCAAGGGCCGTGGTCCGAAGCGGCATCGCAGGGCGCTGTGAACCCCCGGGCGCTGAAGCAGCGACTGGAGAGCCTCGAGGCCGCGGGGGTGGCGCAGATCCCGAAGTCCTTGGAGCGCGGCCGGCAGCCGACGGCCATGGGCGGGGTTCCCGCGATTGGCTCGTCGCAGCCCTCGCCGGCGGCGGTCGCCTCCGCGGCCACCGATGACCGCGTCGCGTCGTTGAGGCTCCTGGCCGAGCAGGTAGCTGGCTGCACGCGATGTGCCGAGCTTGCCAAGGCGCGAACGAACACGGTCTTCGGCGTCGGTCGGCCCGACGCCCGCATCTGCTTCTTCGGCGAGGCGCCCGGGGCCGACGAGGACGCCTCGGGAGAGCCGTTCGTGGGCCGAGCCGGCCAACTCCTCACGAAGATCATCGAGGCCTGCCATCTTCGCCGCGACGACGTGTACATCCTCAATGTGCTCAAGTGCCGCCCGCCGGGGAACCGCACCCCTGAGCCGGACGAGGTGGCCCACTGCTGTGGCTACTTTGAGCGGCAGTTTGCGGTGATTTCGCCGGAGTACATCTGCTGCCTCGGCACGACCGCCGCCCACGCCCTCCTCCAGACGACCGAGCCGATCGGTCGCCTCCGAAAGCGGTAGTTCACGTACGGCACCGCCAAGGTGATCTGTACCTACCACCCCTCGTACCTGTTGCGAAACCCAGCAGCCAAACGAGATGTGTGGGACGACATGAAGGTCATGATGGCCGACATGGGCGTCGACCTCTGACCGCTGTGCCGCCCCGGTGGACCCGGATTTGCTGAAGATTCGGGTTGTGGCGATCCGATCATTAGCATGGGTCGTGGGGGAGGGGAACAGCCGCTGACTGCGGGCGGGTCGCGCCGGGGCAACCCGGCCGGC
>Ga0164293_10001926_pt1 | contig 17567 bp, 12 predicted proteins | sample GEODES118metaG_FD_111487 | JGI IMG/M metagenome (GOLD analysis project Ga0164293, IMG submission 111487) | Eutrophic lake water microbial communities from Lake Mendota, Wisconsin, USA - GEODES118 metaG | ecosystem: Environmental > Aquatic > Freshwater > Lake | place: USA: Lake Mendota...
CAATGCGTAAATGAATTGATGAATATTATAGTCGGTATTGCTTACCAAGTAAGCATAATTACTTTTTACAATGGATGTATTATTAAAAACAAGTGGTGCATTTATTTTTTCAGCTAAAGCCATACTAGATTTAACTTCAGTAAAAGGAAGTCCATAGGCATGAATTAAACTCCAAGTAGAAGCATCATAAAAAGTGCTATCCTTATAAGTAATTTGATTTTCAAAAATACTTTTTACCATAATATAATTATCCTGTGCTGTAGGTACAAAATAATTTGTTGAGTTGGGAACTTTATAAATATCTATTTTGTGCAATAGTAATAAATCAATAAAAGATTTTGTTCTATTCAAATCGTTGGGGTCGCCAAAGCTGTAGCCCTTAATAACTGAATTAGCGGCTTGTTGTTTTGCAGTTATATAAAACTGCTTACGCATTTCAATTAAACTTTCTTTCTCTGCTAAAGAAGCGGTGATTGTTGCCAAGGAAGCGGTGAACTGATTACGTATTGTAAATCCAAATGTAATAGGAATGGTAGTTGTTTCTTGTACATGACCTCGGCTGCTACCTTGCTCGAATAAAAATCCAGCACCACCATAAAAATTAATATAACTGCTACCGTAACCAGGGTATAGTTTATCGAATGCTTCTTTGGTAAAATACATAGAGCCTAAGTTATTAGTTGCCTTGGTAAAATATTCACCAAATTTTGGATAAATTTTATTGTACAAATAATCAGGCACAATTGGATTATTGCTAGACTCTTTACCTGGATCGAAGTAGAAAGTAGAATTAGTGCCCATTTCATGGTGGTCTGTTTGTACATAAGGGCGCCACTTGTGGAAGAAATTGATCCTATTTCTTGTTTCTGGGAAAGTACCTAAGAACCAATCGCGATTTAAGTCAAACCAATAATGGTTGAATCTTCCTCCTGGCCAAATTTCATTGTGCTCTCGGTCATTGGGATCTGAAACGGCAGGCGTTCCCTTGTGCATATTCGCCCAATGCGTGTGGCGGTCTCTGCCGTCAGGGTTAATGACAGGATCCAAAGTAATAATCATGTTGTTTAACCATTCTTTGGTCTGCTCGCTTTGAGAAGCAGTTAAATAATAGGCAGTTAACAAGGCTGCCTCACTTGAAGAGGGCTCGTTACCATGCACATTATAGGCCAAATGAATGACCAATGGAACCTTATTATTAGTACTATTTATTTGATTAGATAAGTGTTGCAAACGAATTTGCTCTAGATTCTTATGGTTTTCTGGGGAAGAAAAAATAGCCACCACTTGTGCTCGACGCTCAAAGGTTTCTCCAATGATTTCAAAGGAAACCTTATCAGATAAACGATCTAGCTCTTTTAAATAAGCTACAATTCTATCATGTCTTGTATGTTGCTCACCAATGGCATAGCCCAGAAATTGTTCTGGGGTAGGTATACTCGCATCAAAATTTCCTTTATTAGGGTAAAAATAGTTCGCTTGCCCCTGCAATAGCAAAAAGGAAAGCATTAAAAAAAGCGATGAAATAATTTTCTTAAGCATGTATTATAGGTTGAATTATGAATAATGTTCTAGCTAATTTACTAAAATTATTGAATAAAATATAGGTAAAAAGCAGGAGATTGAAAAAATTACTAACTTAGGGTTTATCTATATTTAATTAAAAGTTCATAAATATGAAAAATCCTATCATCTGTCTTTTAGTCCTTCTGTCATTCAGTGTTCAAGCACAAAAGAAAAAATCGAATAGTACTATTATTGAAGCTACTAAGCCAATCGTAGATACTGTGTTTAAAAATTTACAATGGAGAAACATTGGGCCAACTAGAGGGGGAAGAGCCAATGCCATTAGTGGGGTAATTAATAATTCAAAAAAGTTTTATACTGGTTATACAGGGGGTGGTGTATGGGAAACAAAAGACGGGGGTATTAAATGGAAAAATATATCGGATGGCTTTTTTCAAGTAGGATCTGTGGGTGATATTGCCGTTTCAGAGTCTGACCCAAATGTTATTTATGTAGGTACGGGAGAGCATGCTGTCAGAGGGGTAATGACAAGCTATGGAGATGGAGTGTATAAATCCACCAATGGAGGCGTTAGTTGGAAAAATATAGGACTTGAAAAAACAAGACATATTTCTGACATCGCTATTCATCCAAACAATGCAGATATCGTGTATGTAGCTGCACAAGGAACTGTTCATGGACCCAATAATGAAAGGGGGGTTTATAAATCGGTAGATGGGGGCGCTAATTGGAATCGCGTATTATATATAAATGATAGCACAGGTATTGCTTCTTTATCAATGGATATGAACAACCCTCGCATATTATATGCAGCCGCTTGGGAGCATCGTCGTTTTCCTTGGACTGTATCAAGTGGAGGAAAGGGTTCTGCCATTTGGAAGTCGATAGATGAAGGCAAAACTTGGGTAAAGTTAACAGAGGGCCTGCCTGATCTAATGGGGAAAATTGGTTTAAGTGTTTCTAGGGTAAATTCAAATCGTGTGTTTGCCATTGTTGAAACCGAAAAGAAAAAATCTGGACTATACCGTTCGGACGATGCTGGTGAAACATGGGCTTTATTATCTAATAATCAAGATATTTCTTCGCGTTCATGGTATTATATGAAAGTATATGCGGATACTAAAAATGAAAATTTGGTATATGTATTAAATGCACCAATGATGCGCTCCATAGATGGAGGAAAAACTTTTACCAATGTGAAAGTGGGTCATGGAGATACACACGACTTGTGGATTAATCCTACTAATAACAATGAGATAGGATTAGCCGATGATGGAGGTGGAGAAATTAGTTATGACCAAGCCAATTCTTGGTCTTCTATAATGAATCAGAGTACTGCACAATTTTATAGAGTCAATACAGATAATACATTTCCATACAAGGTATATGGTGGTCAGCAAGATAATTCATCAGTCATTATTGCAAGTAGAACTAATACGGGTGCTATAACAGTGCGTGATTGGAAGGCTGGAGCAGGATGCGAATCGGCTTTTTTAACTTTTGATCCAAATCATCCTGAACTAGTATATGGAGGTTGTTATCAAGGGTACATTGAGGTGTTAAATACCATCACCAATGAATCAAAAGATATACAAGCCTATCCAAGTTTAAATTTAGCAGTTCAGCCTAAGGATATGAAATATCGATTTAACTGGAATGCGCCCATTGTAACTTCGATGCACAATCCCAAAGTGATTTATCATGCAGCCAATGTATTGCTAAAGACATCAAATGGTGGTTTAAGTTGGAAAGCCATTAGTCCAGACTTGACTAGGAATGAAAAAGCCAAACAAGGACCTGGCGGTTTGCCGTTTACCAATGAAGGTGCTGGTGGAGAAAATTATAATACTATTTTTTATGTGAGTGAATCTCCATTAGACGCTAACACTATTTATACAGGTAGCGATTGTGGATTGGTTTATGTAACAACAGATGGAGGCAATAATTGGAAAAATATTACACCTGCCGATTTACAAGAGTCTCAAATAAATAGTATTGAGGTATCTTCCTTTGATAAAGGAGTCGTATATGTTAGTGCTACTAGGTATAAGTTAAATGACTATGCATCTTACACTTATAAGACAACAGATAATGGGGTTACATGGACAAAAATAAATAAAGGCGTTAAGGAAACAGATTTTATAAAAGTAATTCGTGAAGACAAAAAAGAAAAAAATATTTTGTATGCAGGTAGCGAGAGAGGCTTTTATATTTCTAATGATGCTGGAAATACATGGGCAACAATGCAATTAAATTTACCTATTGTACCCGTTACCGATATTATGATTAGAGACAATGATTTAGTAGCAGCCACTGCAGGTAGGGCATTCTGGATTTTAGATGACCTAAGTGCTATTCAGCAAAATACACCATTCGATAATATAGAAGAACTTAAATTAATAACGCCAAAGCCTGCCTATAAATATGGATCAGGGAGTGGTTTGCCAGAAAAAAATGGAGAAGGACAAAATGCTCCAGAAGGGGTTATTTTGGATTATTATTTACCTTCAACACTCAACGAAAAGGATACAGTAACATTAGAAATTATTGGCAGTAACGGGCAGGTAATTAGATTGTATACCAATATAAAAGATGATAATTATAAAAAGTATCCTGGGGGGCCATCGCCAGAAACTTTACTAAGTGCTAAGAAAGGGCATAATAGATTTTTATGGAATTTTAGAACCCATTCAGAAAGCCCAGATGTAAATGGGGTGTTTGTATTGGGCAGTTATGCTGGTTATGCAGTTGCCCCAGGGTCCTATCAGGCCAGATTAGTACTTCATCCAAATAAAACGGATTCTTTAAAAGTTCAAACAAGCAGCACTGCCATTACAGTATTACCCAATCCATTCATTAAAGCAAATAAGGAAGATTGGGAATTACAACAAAGCACACTTGCCACCATTAGTAAAAGCATTACGGATATTCATACTACAGTGAATAATTTAAGAAAAGTAAAAAAGCAATTACAATATTATAGCGAAACATTAGCTAGTATCCCAGACGCTAAATCGCTAAAAGAGGAAGCTGCAAGCATAATTACTAAGATTGATACATGGGAAGCCAATATTGTAGAAAGTAGAACACAGAATGGACAGGATGTAATTAATTGGCCAAGCAAATTAAATGTTGAATTCTTTTATATAAAAGGCTTAGTAGATGTTAGTGATCCAGTGATAACCAATGGAGTAAAAAATAAATTAGTGGATTTGCAAGCAAGCTGGGATAAAGAGAAATTAAAATTAGAAGCAATTTACGAGGCTACTAAACTTTTTAATAATCAATTTAAGAATGCCAATATTGCTGCACTGCAATTATAAATAAAATACTCTTGTTGTTTTACGTGAAGGGTGTATAAAAATGTTTTATAAACAGTATAAAATATTTTAATGCAATATGCCCCTTCATTAGCATTTTTTTGTAAACTTTTTTTAAATAGTAGTTGTTATTATATAAACAACAATTATGAAAAAAATTATTTTACTATGCATCCCCTTTTTATTTATTCAGTGCGCAGTTATTAAGCCAGGAGAAGTGGGTATTCAGCAAAGGGCTCCCTATTACCACTAAATGGCGACTGGTATGGTTAAAAGAAAAGAAACTAAGTTCAATAGCTCAGCATTTTATCGAGTATTTAAAAAAAGAAAAAGATAACATAAATAAAATCTCATTTACAATTCCAAAGTTGTAGAGTCATATAGATACTTAATTACACAATAATAAGTGGTAACTAATTTACAATACGATTAAAAATTGTATTTTTGCAAATGCTATTAATTAATAGAAAATATATCTTACTTTTCTCATTAGGTTTAATGGGACTTCTTCAACCCTTGAAGGCCCAAGAGAAAACAACTGTGAATGGCACTGTAAAGGACAAGATGAATGGTGAATCCATAATGGGTGCTGTTATAAAAGTGGATCAGCTAGCCAACGTTGTAGTTACTTCTAATGAATACGGTTTTTTTGCAATTAGTTTACCAAAAGGTAAATATGATCTAAGAATAATTTATGTTGGTTATGAAGAAAAAAGAATACCCATTACTTTGAATGAACCCATGTCCATTCCGATTTTTTTAGAATCCAAGAATCAACTTGCAGAGGTGGTTGTAGAATCTAAGCGAAAGGATGACAATTTAATGAAAGCCCAAATGGGAACGGAAACACTTAATATGAAGTCCATTAGTAGAGTGCCTGTGCTATTTGGTGAAAAAGATGTCTTAAAAACAATCCAATTACTACCTGGGGTAAAATCGGCTGGTGAAGGGAATAGTGGTTTTTATGTTAGGGGAGGAGCATCGGATCAGAACTTAATCTTACTTGATGAAGCTCCTGTATATAATGCATCTCACTTATTGGGATTTTTTAGCACTTTTAATAGCGACGCAATCAAAGACGCCACTTTAATTAAAGGCAATGGACCTGCACAATATGGTGGCAGGTTGTCTTCGGTATTGGATGTAAAAATGAAAGAAGGCAATAATAAAAATTACATAGTGAACGGAGGAGTAGGTTTAATAAGTAGTAGATTAAGTATTGAAGGTCCTATTCAAGAAGATAAATCTTCTTTTATTTTATCAGGAAGAAGAACCTATGCTGATATTTTTGTAAAGGCAAACGAGAAATTCAAAGACAATATATTGTACTTCTATGATTTTAATGCAAAAGCCAATTATATAATTGACGATAAAAATAGAATCTATTTTTCAGGCTATTTTGGTAGAGATGAATTAGGCCTAGGTACTAGCTTTGGTATTAATTGGGGCAACAAAACAGGTACAATTCGTTGGAATAGGGTTATGAGTAATAAATTATTTCTAAATACTTCCTTTATATACAGTGACTACAACTATGATGTAAGTTTAAAAAATGGAGAAACTAAGTTTAATGTAAATTCAAATATAAAGGACGTTAATGTTAAACAAGACTATACCTATTACTTCAACCCAAAAAATACAATTCGTTTTGGTTTCAATACAATTTTACATACCATCACGCCCAGTATTTTTTCGGGCACCGTAAACAACAGCGTCAATAAAGTGGGGCGCAATGGATTGGAGAATGCTATTTATTTCAATAACAATTTTAAAGCCAATCAACAACTTACATTGGACTATGGCTTGAGGGTTTCTGCTTATACACTAATGGGCGGTGATGTCTATAATATCTATAATGGAGATGAAAAAACTTCCTCTATTTTATTACAAAAAAATGCCTTCGGTAAAACCTACCTTAATCTTGAACCAAGAATCACAGGAAACTATAGGATCAATGAATTAAGTAGTGTAAAACTAGCTTATGCGCGTAATGTGCAGCATTTACATTTACTTAGTAATGCCACCGCTTCTAGTCCATCAGATCAATGGATAGGAAACTCGTATAATATAAAGCCTGAATTGGCGGATCAAACAAGTATTGGGTATGCAAGGAATTTTAAAAATAATACCTATGAGCTTGGAGCCGAGCTCTATTATAAGAAAATGCAAAACCAATTAGATTATAAAGATGGAACTAATATTAATACGATTGCAGATGTAGAAAGTGCTTTATTGTATGGAATGGGTCGTGCTTATGGCTTTGAATTATTAGCAAAAAAGAAAATGGGTTTAGTTTCTGGATGGATAAGTTATACTTTATCTAAAGCAGAAAGAAAAATTGAGGGTATTAATGGGGGTGAATGGTATAATGCAAAACAAGACAGAACTCATGATATTTCAATTGTAAGTATTGTAGAACTAAATTCAAAATGGTCTGTTTCGGGTGTATTTGTTTACTATACTGGCGATGCTGTTACCTTTCCTACAGGCAAATACTCTTTTGAGGGGCAAACAATTTATCAATACGCAAAACGAAACGCTAATAGAATGCCCACTTACCATAGGCTTGATCTGAGTGTTACCTATGAAAACAGGAACAAAAACAAACGTGAAACTTCCTGGAATTTTAGCTTGTATAATGTTTACGGAAGGGAAAATGCGTATAGAATAAACTTCCAAGACGATCCTCTAGATAAAACTAAAACTCAAATTATACAAACAGCTTTATTTAGATGGGTTCCAAGTATCACTTATAATTTTAAATTTTAAAATAGATGCGTTTAACAATATATTTATACTGTGCCATCCTCTTTTTCGCAAGCTGTGATAAAATAATTACACTTCCCTTGCAAGACAATGAGGTGAAGCTGGTCATTGAAGCCAGTATAACAGACCAGCCTGGTCCTTATTTCGTAAAGCTTACACGATCTATTAATTTGAATGACATAAATGTATACCCAGTAGTTGAAAATGGTACTGTTATTATTTCCGACAACACAGGCATTAAGGATACACTTAAATATTCTAAGGAAGGAATTTATAAGACAAAACTAATTCAGGGGGTATATGGAAGAACTTATAATTTAGAGGTGAACGTTGATGGTAAAAAGTATACTGCTACCACCACTATGCCTTCTAAAGTAAATTTAGATAGCCTTAGAATTAACACTTTCTCCATTAATGGCGAAAACCAATATAGTATTATTCCTGTTTATACAGACCCTTTGGAACTTGGCAATAGTTATCAGTTTATTCAACGGATCAACGACACTTTGGATAATAACTATAATATATTCAACGATAATTTGAACAATGGAAAAATTAATCAACGACCATTAGGGCGCCCCAATATTGATATTGTGATTAAAAATTTAGACCTTGTTACAGTAGAAATGCGATGTATCAGCAAAGCCACTCATTTGTATTTTTATACACTTAGCCAACAAGGCGGATCAGGGCCTGGTGGAGGCACAGCGCCTACCAATCTACCCAATAATATTAATGGCGGAGCCTTGGGCTTATTTTCGGCCCATACTATACAAACTAAGACTATACAAATACCTTAGTGGTAAGACATTGGGGCATATGTTCTTTTTATCCCTATTTTTCTTTTTATCCTTATTTAAAATTATTGTTACTTTACACAAATAAAATATAAAAATTGCAATTTTGAATAACTTAATAATAATAGCACACCCAGATAAATCAAGTTTTTGTTACAATGGTATTTATAATACTATCAAAACAACCCTAAACTCTAAAAATGAAACAGTTCGTGTTATAGACCTTTACGAAGAAAATATTAATTTTAGTTTCGGGGAAGATAAAGTCAAAGAATACAAAGATCTTATAACTTGGACCGATAGGATTTATATTATATCACCCATTTGGTGGTTCAGAACAACACCTGCTTTGGAATCATTCTTTGATCAAATTTTTACCCCTGGTTTTGCTTATAATTTTATACCTATTTCAAAACTATATGGTTATCCTAAACCATTGCTTAGTCATAAAAAAGTTAGAACATATCTTACGCATGGAGCCCCTGGATTACCCGTATTATTTTTATACCTCAATTCAGTTAAATTGAGGCTCATTATGGGCGTGTATTCATTTGTTTTCGGTTGGTTTAAAACAAAAACTCGCCAATTTTGGAGTGTACCATTTGTGTCTCAAGAAAAAAGAATTACCTATTTAAAAAGGGTTGAACAAGATATATTAAATGATATTGCAAGGACCTCATAGTGTTATTTAATATTTGTATTATGTTCTATTAATTATTGAACAATTGAAGGCAAATCTTGTTAATCATTTAGACTAAAAAGCGCTAAATGTCAACTGAAGTTTCAATAATCTTTCCGAACCAATTATATAAGCAGCATCCTGCTATTGTTGCTAAAAGACCTGTCTATTTGCTAGAGGAGTGGCATTTTTTTAATCAATATCAATTTCATAAAGATAAATTGGTCTTGCATAGGGCCAGTATGAAATTTTATGAACAATTTTTAAAAGATCAGGGGCTTCAAGTTCAATATATTGAATCTATTAAGGCTCAAAATAAGATTGAATTAGTGCTTGAAAAACTACACTCAAGCAAGATCAAAAAAATTCATATTGTAGACCCAGTTGATAACTGGTTACTAGATAAAATAAAATCAGGTTGTAAAAAATATAAAATGGAACTAACCATTTATGATAATCCTAATTTTTTAAATAGCATAAATGATGTGGACGCCTATTTCTCTAAAAAGAAAACTTATTTTCAAACCGATTTTTATACCTGGCAAAGAAAATCAAGAAATATTTTAATTGAAAAAGATGGGAAACCTTTGGGTGGGAAGTGGACTTATGATGCAGATAATAGAGCTAAGTTCCCTAAAAAAGAACTTGCCCCTAAAATACCATCGGCCCCATCAAATAAATACATAAGTGAAGCAGTAAGCTATATAAATAAAAATTATCCGAATAATTATGGACTAGTCAATGAGCATCATTTATTTGCTATTAATTTTGCGGATACTGAACATTGGCTTGATGAATTTTTAAAACAGCGATTTGAAAAATTTGGAATTTACGAAGATGCAATAGTGACAAAAGAATCCGTTTTACATCATTCTGTGTTAAGCCCCATGCTCAATATTGGTTTAATTGCTCCTCAGCAAATTATAGAACGTTCAATAGCCTTTTCAAATAAAAATAATATTCCCTTAAATTCATTAGAAGGTTTTATTAGACAAATTATGGGATGGCGTGAATTTATCAGAATTGTATATGAGCGCGAGGGTACAAAACAAAGAACTACCAATTACTGGAAGTTTACCAGAAAAATTCCTGCAAGTTTTTGGAAAGGTACCACGGGAATTGCACCTATCGATATTACTATAAAAAAAGTATTGGACACTGGGTATTGCCATCATATAGAAAGACTTATGGTGCTTGGTAATTTTATGCTATTATGTGAGTTTGATCCTAATGAAGTGCATAAGTGGTTCATGGAAATGTTTATTGACGCCTACGACTGGGTAATGGTCCCCAATGTATATGGTATGACACAGTTTGCGGATGGGGGATTAATGACCACTAAGCCCTATATCAGTGGAAGTAATTATTTAATGAAAATGAGTGACTATGAAAAAGGAGAATGGCAACCCATTTGGGATGGTTTATTTTGGCGATTTATGCATGAGCATAGAACCTTTTTCTTAAGTAATCCAAGAATTGGGATGTTGGTACATACTTTTGATAAAATGAGTGATGATAAACAAAATGCGCATTTATCGAATGCCAATCATTTTTTAAAAGATTTAGATAAACAAAATAAAGTATGAAAATACAAATAACAGACAATGATTTAATGCAGATGGAGCAACGTAAAAGAGCGCACTTAATTAATAGTGTTGGGGGCTTTAAAAGCGTTTGTCTTATAGGTACCGTTGATTTAAAAGGCCAAACTAATTTGGCAATTTTTAGCTCCATAGTGCATATTGGCTCCAATCCGCCCTTAATTAGTTTCATTATGCGACCTGATTCTGTTGAACGCCATACTTTAGCAAATATTTTAGAGATGGGTTCCTATACCATCAACCATTTGAATGAAACTATTTATAAGAAGGCGCACCAAACTTCAGCTAGGTATCCAAAAGAGACATCAGAGTTTGATGTAACTGGCCTAAGTACTGAACATAAATTTAATTGTAAGGCTCCATTTGTAAAAGAAAGTAATATTCAACTTGAAATGGAATTTAAGCAAAGAATTGATTTGACTATTAATAACACCATTATGATTATCGGTGAAATTAAAAATATTTATATTCCTGAGGACTGTATGCAGGAAGATGGTTTCTTGGATATTGAAAAAGCAGGTACAATTACCTGTTCGGGACTTGATAGCTATCATTTAACTAAAAGTTTAGAGCGTCTACCTTATGCAAAAGTTTAATAATTTGTTTCCAACCCATTACGAAACAATCCTGTCTAAAATAAACACTATTCATCCTGAGAAATATGCAAAAACAAGGAATTTCTTAAATGGTGATATTACTTATTTATCGCCCTATATTTCTAGGGGGGTTATATCAACCAAGCAGGTAATGGATATAGTTTTAAAGAACGGGTTTAGTTTATTTCAAAGTGAAAAATTAATTCAAGAATTGGCTTGGCGTGAATATTATCAAAGGGTATGGCAGGTAAAAAAAGAACAAATTTGGGATGATTTAAAACAAGCTCAACCAGATGTTAGCCATCATGAAATCTTAGCTTCTTTATTAAACAGCAGTACAGGTATTCAAGTAATAGATGAACAAATAAGTCAACTATATGCAAAAGGATATATACATAACCATATAAGAATGTATTTAGCATCCATTACCTGCAATATTGGAAAAGCGCATTGGAAAATACCTGCAAAATGGCTATACTATCATTTATTGGATGGGGATATAGCAAGTAATAATTGCAGTTGGCAATGGGTGGCTGGCTCATTTTCTTCTAAAAAATATTATTGTAATCAAGAGAATATCAATAAGTACACAAATTCAAATCAAACAGGTACATTTTTAGATAACTCTTATGAACAAATCGTTTCTATGCAAGTGCCTGATAGTTTAAAAGCAACAGCTACATTAGAAATACATACTATTTTACCAGATACAAAACGCCCAACACTAGATTTATCTAAACCTACATTAATTTACAACTCTTATAATTTGGATCCCATTTGGCGTGTCAATGAAAATGTCAATAGGGTTTTATTATTGGAACCATCTCATTTTGCTACAAACCCTGTTAGTACAAATGTTTTAAATTTTATACTTGAACTTTCAAAAAACATTTCTGAAATACAAATTTTTGTGGGAGAAATAACAGAAATCTCAGCGCTTTATAGTGAAACTGGTATGGATATAAACAAAGTAATTATTTCAAAAGAACATTCAGCCTTTGATTACTATCCGGGCATTAAGGACCAGCGTGATTGGATGTTTTCATCGGTTTCCGGCAATTACCCTTCCTTTTTTAAATTTTGGCAAAAATGCCAACAATCAATTCGATAAGAACTTGGTTGATAAATTTCACAGCATTCAACAATATGTTAAATTATTTGTTATTATTTATATTAAAAGAAAATGTATGAAATTTCAAGAACAACTGGACCATTTAATAATAGAAAAGAACACAATACCTGAAGCGTTTGTATTACCAGCACTTATTGACCAAAAAACCTACTTATCTGATGGCGAATTACTTACTTGGGAGGGTCCAACCCATGAAGTTTTCTCACCCATTTGTATTAAAACTGCCAATGGTATTGAGCGAATCAAAATTGGCTCTTATCCCATTTGTACTGAGAAAGAAGCAAAAATTGCCTTAGATGCTGCATGTAAAGCCTATAATGATGGCAGGGGGGAGTGGCCAACTATGTCCGTTTCTGAACGTATAAAATGTGTTGAAAATTTTATTACAAAAATGCTTGAACAAAAAGCAATTGTTGTGAAATTGCTAATGTGGGAAATTGGTAAAACCTATGCAGACTCAGAAAAAGAATTTGACAGAACTGTTGAGTATATTTACGCTACCATCGAAGCATTGAAAGATATTGACAGGGATTCTTCAAGATTTACAATAGAACAAGGTATTGTGGCTCAAATTAGACGATCACCATTAGGGGTTGTATTATGTATGGGACCGTTCAATTATCCCTTGAATGAAACATTTACCACTTTGATACCTGCAATCATTATGGGTAATACCTTATTATTCAAAGCACCTAAGCATGGAACTTTATTACATTACCCAATGCTTGAAGCCTTCAAATCATGCTTTCCTAAAGGGGTTGTCAATACCATCTATGGACGTGGTAATGTAATTATACCCGCTTTAATGGAATCTGGGAAAATTAATGTACTTACTTTAATAGGCTCTAGCAAGGTGGCCAATCAATTAAAAAAATTACATCCCAAAGTAAATCGCTTAAGGGCCATATTAGGATTGGATGCAAAAAATGCAGCCATTATATCCAAAGATGCTAATATTGCTTTAGCTGTTAAAGAAACCGTCTTGGGATCTCTTTCATTTAATGGACAAAGGTGTACCGCACTTAAAACAATTTTTGTACATCAAAGCATTGCCAATGAATTTATTGAATTGTTAAAAATAGAGGTTGCAAAATTACAGTTTGGATTACCTTGGGAAAAAGGAGTCACCTTAACACCACTTCCAGAGCCAGGAAAGCCAGCCTATTTAAATGATTTAATTGAGGATGCGAAATTACATGGAGCAACTGTGATGAATGAAAATGGCGGAACGATTAAGGAAACATTTTTTTATCCAGCTATTTTATATCCAGTAAATCATAAAATGAAAATATATAGTGAAGAGCAGTTTGGTCCAATCATACCGATTATTCCATTCGATGATATTGAAGAACCTATTCAATATATTATTGCGTCTACACATGGTCAACAAGTAAGTTTGTTTTCACAAAATAAAGCAGAATTGGCAAGTTTGATTGACCCTTTAGTGAATCAAGTGAGTCGTGTGAATATTAATTGTCAATGTCAAAGAGGACCAGATAGTTTTCCTTTTACGGGTAGAAAAGACAGTGCCGAGGGAACTTTATCTGTTGTGGATGCTTTGAGGTCATTTTCAATTAGGTCACTAGTTGCTGCTAAATTAACAGAAGAAAATAAAGAAATCATCAATGATATTGTTGCTTCAGATGACTCTAATTTTTTGAGTACGAAATTTATATTTTAAATCTTGGTCAATTCATGAATACTATTCAAAACTCCTTAAACGTTTTCAATGAGCCTTTAATGACATGCGGGACAAGCCCAATGACAGGGGCTTACAGAGATGGCTGTTGCAATACTGGTTCAAACGACAGAGGAACACATACTGTTTGTGCAGTCGTGACCGATGCATTTTTACAATTTTCAAAAAGCAGGGGTAATGATTTGACTATGGATTACCCGCCAACTAACTTTAAAGGGCTCGTGGCAGGAGATAAATGGTGCCTTTGTGTTTCTAGATGGGTAGAAGCCTATAAAGATGGTGTTGCGCCTCCTATTATATTGAAGGCAACTCATATTAAAACTTTAGAATACATCTCCTTAGCTGAATTAATAAAATTTGAGTATACCCCTATACAGTCTAGCGACTGGACTGAAATAAATAATAAATTAGAAAAGACTTTTAAATTTGATAACTATAATGAAGTGGTCTTATTCACCAATAAAGTCATGCAAATTGCAATAAATCAAGACCATCACCCAGAAATGAATGTCCATTATAATTTTGTAAAACTGCGGATCACTGATTACGAAAAAGGAGCTGTGTCAGATAAATGCCACCGATTTATTAATGAGGTGAATAAGATAAACTAAAGCCTTGGTAGGTGAGAAATTGCTAATTATTGCTAAAAGTAATGTTGAATTAAAAATGTACCAACACCTGCAATAAATCCAATGAGTGCAATCCAACTTACTTTTTTAAGATACCAGAAAAAATTAATCTTTTCTATTCCCATTACAGCTACTCCTGCAGCAGAACCAATAATCAAGCAAGAACCCCCTGTTCCTGCAGTCAAAGCTAATAATTCCCAGAAATAATGGTCCCGTGGGTAATCGTTTAGGCTATACATACTTTGTAGGGCTGCCACTAATGGGACATTATCAAAAACGGCTGACAACAAGCCAATACATATTGCAACCACATTTATATTGCCAACACTACTATTTAATGTACTTGCCATTTGGGGCAGTATTCCAATAACTTCTAAGGAGGAAATGCTCATTAGTATACCAAAAAAGAATAAAATACTTGGAGTGTCTATTTTTCTAAGAGCATGGCTCACAGATAATATTCCTTTTTCGTTGTCTTGCTTTCTTTTGTGTATCAATTCTGTTATTATCCAAATTATACCTAAGCTCAAAAACATTCCCATATAAGGAGGCAAATGGGTGATTGTTTTAAATACTGGAACAAAAAGTAGGCAACCAATACCCACATAAAAAATGAGATTCCTTTCAAATGAATTGGTGTTAAAGTTTAAGTTATTCTCAACATTAGGTTTAAGTTCAATATTTCCTTTAATGATATAATTGATAATTAAAGTAGGAACTATCATGCTCACTAAACTCGCTAAAAATGTTTGTTGTATAATATTCAAAGGTGATATTTGACCCCCAATCCATAACATGGTTGTAGTCACATCCCCAATTGGGCTCCATGCGCCACCAGCATTGGATGAAATAATCACCAATCCCAAAAGCAACCACTTAGTTTTCTTATCTTCTATTAATTTGTTCAATATAGAAATCATAACTATAGTAGTAGTTAAATTGTCTAATACAGCAGACAAGAAAAAGGTGATAACAGAAATAAGCCAAATCAATTTTGTTTTATGGGTGGTTTTAATACTTTCCGTAATGTTTTGAAAACCATCGTGTGCGTCAATAATTTCAACTATAGTCATTGCGCCAAGTAAGAAAAATACAATTTCACTTATTGAACTTAAATGATGGGAAAGTTGTTCAATAATGAGTTCTTTATTGGAGGCATTGGAGATAATTAAAGTCCAGCAAATTACTGCCGTTATTAAGGCTGTTGCTGATTTATTAATTTTAATAGTATGTTCTAAGGTTATGGCTAAATAACCTAATGCGAATACTATTATTAAAACTGTTATCATAAAATGCTTAAACTTGAGCTGAAAAGTAAACAATTGTGATGATTCTAAAAACTATTTCATTTCTTAGCCTAGTTACTTGCAAATCAATAATTTAGGCTAAATTAGGGGCTATTTCTTGTGTGAATTTGAGGGCATAAGGAGGGCATAAATTAATTTAACTAAACATTTATATCTTTAATTATGACAGATAAGCAAATCATATTTATCATTTTAATTATTTGGAGTATTCCTAGTACTTATTTTCGAAGTAAGTTTAGAAAAATCGTATACCAAACGGATGATTGGAAAATAAATATAAAACCGCTATTTAAAAAAGAGATTATTGGTTTATTCAGTAATATGTACCCAGATAATAAAGATTATCTCAAAACAAGAAATTACTATCAAATTTATTTAGCTGTTTATCTTATTTTATTTATTACTTATCAATTAATATAATTATTTGATAGCCTTTAAAAATACTATTTAGAAATAGTTGATATATTATGAAACAAGCGCTACTTAATTTATTATTTTCCCTAATCGCCTTTGCTATGGCCTATAGTATTGCACTTTTAACTGGACTTCAAGTAATTCAGCAAGCAGTATTAATTGCCTTTCTTATTCAATGGGTTTTGTTTGTTCCTGCCTTTTATTTTCAAACAGAAAAGTTTTATGACATAACAGGAAGTATTACCTATATATCCATTGTAACATATATAAGCGTTCAAAGTTATTATGCAATAAATGTTAATATAGGGAGTATCTTATTGGCTTCTTGCATCATCCTATGGGCAATTCGTTTAGGCAGTTTCTTATTTACAAGAATTCATAAAGCTGGAGAAGATAAAAGGTTTAAACTCATTAAGCCTTCGCCAACAAGATTCTTCATGACATGGACTTTACAAGGAATGTGGGTTTCTATATGTTCAATGTGCGCCTTAACAGCCATAGCAAGCAAAAATGGGGTAATACAAAATGGGGTTTTTTATATGGGCATGCTAGTCTTTCTTACTGGTTTTGTTTTAGAGATTATTGCTGACTGGCAAAAGTCTAGGTTCCGTAAAAATCCTGATAATAAGGATCAATTTATTGCTCATGGCCTTTGGTATTATTCAAGACATCCAAACTACTTTGGTGAAATTACTTTATGGCTAGGCATTTCCATTATGTCTTTTTCATCCTTATCTGGTTGGCAGTATATCACTTTAATCTCTCCACTATTTACATATTTACTTCTTGTTTATATAAGTGGCGTTAGAATTTTAGAAATTTCAGGAATGGAGAAATGGGGGCATTTAGAGAAGTATCAAGAATATGTACGCACAACATCTTCCTTATTTCCGTATTTCAAACTGTCTAATAAGAAAAAATAAAAATTTATGAAAAAATATATTTTCTATTGCTGGTCATTTATCTTTTTGTTTTTTATGAGTTCGGTAACTGCACAAAATAAATTGAATACAATAGATGAAAAGTATAGACCCCAAATTCATTTTACTCCTGAAAAAAACTGGGTAAATGATCCTAATGGCATGGTCTATTATAAAGGGAAA
>Ga0164293_10001927_pt1 | contig 17563 bp, 15 predicted proteins | sample GEODES118metaG_FD_111487 | JGI IMG/M metagenome (GOLD analysis project Ga0164293, IMG submission 111487) | Eutrophic lake water microbial communities from Lake Mendota, Wisconsin, USA - GEODES118 metaG | ecosystem: Environmental > Aquatic > Freshwater > Lake | place: USA: Lake Mendota...
CAAATTGCCCAACTTCACCGTAAGCAACCTCAGGAAATTTCTTTTGCAGTTCCGGAGAGTCAACATAAGCAATTTGCATGTAACGCGGCATCCATGTCATTCCGTCAACCGGTGTTGCCCTCAACCAATCAATAAACTCTGTCGCAGATATATCAGAAGCCCACAGAGGTCTACCGTTTTCCACATTCCAAAGATCCATCATTGCGTTGGTGATGGTTATGCCTGGAATCATTCCAGCATTCTATGACTACTGGACAATTGGACTAAATGACCCTCTGAAACCACTCAATTGTTCTTTGTAGGCCGTCACGTAGATCTACGTTGGGTTCCCATCCCAGCAATTCACGAGCTTTTGTAATATCTGGCCGACGCTGCATTGGATCATCATCGGGCAAGGGTCGATGCACACTCTTTGACAGCGAACCAGTCAATTCAAGAACAAGTTCAGCTAGTTCCAACATCGTGAATTCAACAGGGTTTCCAATATTGATTGGCCCGCGTTCGTTCGAATCTAGCAATGCCAAAATTCCACGAATCTCATCGTCCACATAACAAAAAGAACGAGTTTGTGAACCATCGCCATACACAGTGAGATCCTGGCCTTGAAGTGCCTGACATACGAAGTTTGAAACTACTCGCCCATCAGTTGGATCAAGGCGTGGTCCGTAGGTATTGAAAATTCGAACAATTCCAATATTCGCCTGATACTCGCGCCAATACGCCATACACAATGCTTCGGCATAACGCTTTGCTTCGTCGTAACACGACCTCTCGCCAATCGAGTTCACATTTCCCCAATACGTTTCCACCTGTGGAGAAATCGTTGGGTCTCCATACACCTCACTAGTAGAAGCCATAATGAAACGAGCATTGTTTTCCAGAGCAAACTGCAGCGCATTGTCAGTTCCACGGCTGCCCGTTCGCAATGTCTGAATCGGCATGTTCAAATATCGCGGTGGTGACGCAGGAGATGCAAAATTCAATACAGCATCTACTGTGCCGCGCACAGGAATGCCTTCAGCTATATCGCCCTTTAGAAATGTGAATCGTGGTTCGGATTCCAAAACCTTCAAATTCACACCAGTGCTTGATGATAAATCATCAATGCCAACGACTTCATCGCCTCTCGCGACCAATTCATCACAGAGGTGTGAGCCAAGAAACCCGGAAGCCCCTAAAACAACAACGCGAGCCATTAACGACCAATTCCCTGATATTCAAATCCAGCACGGCGCCATTCAGATCTATCCAATAAATTTCGTGCATCAACAATCTGCTTTACACGCACCGCACCCGCTACTTCCGTTGGTAAAACCCAACGGAAGTCATCCCACTCTGTCAACACTGCGATCACATCTGCTCCAGTACACGCTTCAAGTGGAGAAGCCGAAACAGTGATTGCATCAAGGCCTTTCGGAGCAACAGTCACAGTCGGGTCAAACACAGATACCGACGCACCGTCAGCCAACAAGCGCGTAATGATTTCAACAGCTGGTGAATCACGAAGGTCATCAGTCAGTGCTTTAAATGTCAAACCCCACGCAGCAATCATCTTGCCTTTTAGGGTTCCGCCTGCAGCGGCGCGAATCTTGTCCACAATACGTCCGTACTGCTGATCATTTACTGTGATCACCCCTTTCAGGAGTCCAAAGTCATACCCGGCATCCTGAGCAATCTTCACCATCGCTTTAGTGTCTTTAGGGAAACAACTACCGCCCCAACCTGGTCCGGGGCGCAAGAATTCATGACCTATTCGTTTGTCGTATCCCAAGCCGAGAACGACATCATTGATATCGGCACCAACACCTTCACAAATGGCAGCAACAGCATTGATATACGAAATCTTTGTTGCCAAGAATGCATTGGCCGCATATTTAATAGTTTCAGCTGAAGCAGGGTCAGTCACAACAATGGGCGCACCAACTTTCTCATACAAAGCTCCCACTGAAATGGCGGCTTCTTGATTATCAGAACCAACCACAACTCTGTCTGGGTGTAGGAAATCTTGAATAGCGCTCCCTTCACGAAGAAACTCGGGGTTCGATACCACCGAGACATCTGGCCGCTTAAGTTCTCGTTCCACTACCTTGGTAGAGCCGACTGGCACTGTTGACTTGTTCACCACAATTGCACCACTGCGCAACAATGGTGACAACGTTCTAGCTGCAGTCTGAATATACGAAAGATCTGCACTTCCATCAGCACCCTCTGGTGTAGGAACACACAGAAACACCACATCCGCGTCTTTCACAGCGCTCACCACATCGGTTGTAAAGATCAACTTGCCGGCTGAAACCCCTTCAGCGACAAGTTCTACAAGTCCGGTCTCAACTATTGGCAAGATGCCCTTATTCAGGTTGTCAATCTTTAACTGCACAACGTCAACACATGTGACGACATGACCTAAGTGAGCAAAACAGGCGCCAGAGGACAAACCCACATACCCGGTACCTATGACAGCGATGTTTGACATGTCACTAATCGTATTACAGTGAAGACATAGTTGCGTAGTGAAAGCCCTACTATAATGCAACTGTGTTGAAGAAGTTACTCCGGCCAATAGTCAATAGAGGCGCACGGTTTTTGGGTATCCAACAAATTCAACAAAGGATTGATTCTTTGGAGGCGGTAGTTCATGAGCCAGCACTGAATCCAGTGCTGTTTGATCTACTCGAACGCAGGATTGTTGATTTGGCTATGGCTCGCGGGATGGTCTTCAATGAGTCTATAAAGCAAGCTCTTGTTGATGTCGAAGATAGAAGTGAGAACCGTTTAATTTCTTTGAATGAGAATTTGGTTGCCTACATCGATGCCAAACAGCTTCAGAACAAAGAAGCAATCTCATCTAACGCAGCGTCCTACGAAGAAATAGTCAGCTCCCTTCGACAATCAATTGATGTCATACGTCGCCAATCAGTCAACCCAGGTCTGTCTGCACACATCATTCAAAGCCCGCAATCAAATTCGCTGGGGGTAGTCATCGACGATGGTCTTTATGTAGCCCTAGAGAACCATTTCCGCGGGAGTCGCGATGTCGTGGCTGAACGTCAACGCGAATACCTTGATTCTCTGCCAGGCACAATTACACAGGAAAATCCGCTGGTAGACCTGGGATGTGGACGAGGAGAATGGCTTTCTGTTCTTCGAGATTTGAAGATTCCAGCGCTTGGAGTTGACTCAAATTCCGTGTGTGCAGAGGAATGCAAAGAGAATGGACTTGCATTCGAGCAAAATGATTTGTTGGAATTTCTTGAAGCTCGCGCCGACCAATCAGTAGGTGCCTTCACCATGTTTCAAGTACTTGAGCATTTACCATTTCCTGTTTTGGTGGAAGTCTTGCGCAATATTCGGCGCACATTAGTTCCTGGCGGACTTCTGATTGCTGAAGTTCCTAATGCCAAAAACCTTCGCGTTGCCTCTGGAACATTTTGGATTGATCCAACTCACCAGCGACCGCTTTTTCCAGAGTTGCTACTCTTCTTAGCTACCGAGGTTGGCTTCAAGAAATCTGAAGGCCGTTACGTAAATGATTTTTCACCTAAACACGAACTAACTGGTCTTGACGAAGGTGTTGAAATCGCACTACGGAGTTTGTTGTATGCAGTTGACGGTCCAGGAGACTTTGCGCTTTTAGCTACGGCTTAATGTAATTGGCCGTTTTTTAAACTCAACTTTTGCAATTTCAAGTGTGGATTCAACATTTCTTATAACGTTCCCCCATTCGTATTGCTGCTCAACATAAGCACGGCCACTAATCCCCAGCTCGTCGGCAAGATTGGGATCCTCGAACAACATCATTACTGCCTGTTCGAATTCTGCATATCCCTCATATGGGATAGCACCGTTGGATCTCATTGCTTGCCCTCGCAAGACCGTGCTCGCGCCTTGCACTAGGGCCGGCCGCTTTTGCACCCAAGCTTCACAAAGCACTATCGAGAAGCTTTCAAAGAATGAGGACTGAACTAACGCCAGTGAACCCTTAATGGCTGCATGTTTCATTGATTCCTCAAGGAATCCAGTAATCAGAATGTCTTCATGGTCTGGCAGTTCCACTATTGAATCGCCGGCCAATACCAGTTTCAAAGACGAGGGGTACTGCTTCTTAAGTTCGACAAAAAACTCACACAGCTGCTTTACGCCCTTCATCGGGTCTAGACGACCCACATATATAAGGTACGGATCATTCCCCAACCCAAAGCGGTCTCGAAACTCGCTTGGTTCCGAACAAGGAGGATTCATTTCGATACCAATGCCGACAACCTTCCCAACGGGATCTATCCGAAAACGGTCTTCGACCACCGTGCGTTCTTCGGGGGTAAAGAACATAAAGGCATCCGCTAGTCGAAACGTTGCTTCAAACAATGGAATTCGTAACGGTGGTTCATCATGTGCCGTTGGCTGAAAGACAATCGGAATGCGACCCGCAATAGCTGGTATTCCACTAGTGGCCGTGGAATACAAATAGGTCATGAAGATTGCAACATCAAATCTATGTGCGTTGTCAATCATCCATGTTCTAAATCCGCGAACATCTGGTCCCATCAGTCGTGCCCACCGCTCATGTTCAAAACGGAGCGGTGACGAATTATCTGACATCAACCACTGATCTGTAGGGCCAAACTTCTCAGGCTTTCTCGGTTCAGTGACTCTCAACCGATGAACAAGAACACCATTGATATTGGTTGTTCCTTCCTCATATGAATCTTCCCAAGTTACGTAACTTCGCGCACAACTAGTAATCACCTCAACCGAATGACCAGCATTACTCAGCGCTTCAGCAAATTGACGACAAGCAGCCTCTGACCCGCCAACGATGTCATCTCCATATCGTTGGACAACATATAAAAGCCTCATCAAACTGCATCCCGAAGCAGCTCAGCCATGCGAGTTGACGAAGTGCGTGATTCCAGTTCTTCCGCACGTTTATATCCAGAATTTATGAGTTCCCATCGCATCTCGTCATTATTCAGAACTTCATAAACAGCTTCACTCGCCAGTATCGGTCCACAATCTTCGGGAAGAACTAAAGCGCCACCGCCCATCGTTTCCGGAACAGCACCTGCACCCTTAATGACTACGGGCACACCTAGTGACATTGCTTCTACCGGCGGAATACATAGGCCTTCGTGATCACTCATTCCCAAGTATGCACGTGCGCCGCGCAAGAGAGTAGCCAACTGGCTGTTTGATACTGCACCCGTGAAGTGGATATCAACCATTGCACATCGCTTCTGAAACTTGTTAATTGCTTCCCGGTAATTAGGTTGGCGTGCAACTCCACAGATAACTAATCCAACATTTCCCCAATATGTGGAATTCATAATGTGCATTGTCTCTATGACTTCTTCTACTCTTTTATGAGGCAACACCTGACCGACAGCTATCACATATCCATTAGGAAAGCGCACTGAGAGTTCATTAAGTAGACGGATATCGTATTGTTCCTTGCATAGTCTCTTGGGAGAGAATCCTGCGGGTATGACTACTACTTCGTGATACCCATGTTTCTTTATGTCCTCGGCATTAAAGGAAGAATCTGCAACCGTCAGGACCACTTTTTTGCGAATGAGTTCAAGTTCGGTTCGGCCGATTCGCAGGTCGCGTGCAAATTCAGGTTGATAAGTTTCATAAAAATGTGCAGGAGTAATGTTGTGATAGCTAACTGCCAATTTCTCAGTTCTTGAGAGCAAAAAATCTGTCATCTCCTGCCAACCAATACTTGAGTGGTACAGCAAGACGTCTACAACCTCTGAATTAGGAATTTCTCTCAGGGGCAACGTTGAATCTTTCATCAAGTCGCCATGCTGCAAAAGAGCGTATATTTCCGAATCCGCGAACTTCTCAAGTTCAGATCGAAGCGACAGTGCCATCTGCGTGATGGCATCTCCTTCAGCTGCACCAAGGAGAACTTGATGAATCACAGGCCTGCGCATAGTTACGTGCCTGGTCCAACTTTACGTTCCAGTTCAAGAACTGCTTCGGCGAGTACATCGACCATCAATATCCGATCCATGACTACATGTTCAAGTTGTTTCATAACACGTGCATCAGTTTCTTGCTGCTGAGTAAGTTGCATCTCAATGAGAGCGACAATTTCTTCAATCAAGACAAGGGCACTTTGTGTATGCCTGCGGCTTAACTTTCGAACCAATTTATGGACAAGTTTGATTCCCGGTATACGAGATTGTGTATCGTGCCCACTATTCATACCGTTTATGTCGTCGGCCAATAGTCTTGAGACACGATGAATTTCACTGATCGTGTCCTCACCCCTGTGAACGACAGAGAGGATCGCATCAAATTCTGCAGATAACTGTTGTTCAAGACCGGCCGGGTAGCGGCCCTCTTGCCGACGCACTTCAACTCTTCGAGTTAATTCATTCAGTAATTCTTCATTATTTGCCATTTGAACTGATTTCGTTAGCAGCAGTCTTCTACCCTACCATCGTAGTCATTTGCGGGGTCGTCAAATTTCTACCTGCGTTACACTCAACTCACCTACAATAAGAAGGTACGTATTCTTAAGTAGGCAACCAATGTCCAATGCAATCTCAATTGACCATGTTTCGAAGAAATTCAGAATGCACCATGAAAAGAATCAGTACCTTAAGACAACTCTACTAAGAGGTCGACGCGCCCGTTTTGATGAGTTCTGGGCCGTGAACGACGTAACTTTCGACATTTCACAAGGTTCAACGTTTGGAATCATTGGCGCTAACGGTTCCGGGAAGAGCACATTGCTCAAGTGTCTGGCCGGAATTCTTTCGCCGGACCTTGGCTCATTGACTGTGAATGGCCGATTATCGGCACTTTTGGAATTAGGCGCGGGGTTTCACCCTGAAATGACTGGCCGCGAAAACATTTTTCTCAACGGCGCAATTCTCGGTATGACAAATAAAGAAATCGAATTCCGTTTTGATGACATTGTTGATTTTGCCGGACTTGGAACATTCATTGACACCCCAGTAAAGAATTATTCATCCGGAATGGTGGTTCGCTTGGGATTCGCAATTGCCGCCAATGTTGAACCAGAAATTTTGCTTATCGACGAGGTTCTTGCTGTAGGTGATGCGGCATTTCAGCAGCGCTGTTTTGAAAAAATCGAATCATTCAGACAAGATGGCAGAACCATTATTCTCGTTAGTCACGGACTATCTGAGGTAGAGCAGCTCTGCAATACAGTTGCATGGTTGGAAAAGGGAAAACTTCGCTCAATTGGTGACAGCTACAAGATTGTTGGCGAGTATCAAGGCGTTAGTCATAATGCAAAGGTACGAGTTGAAGGACAAATCGGTGACCGTTGGGGCTCAGGTGAGGCCGACATTACAAAAGTTGAATTACTCGACCAAGAACTCAACCCAAAAGAAATGTTCACCACCGGTCGACCATTAACTATACGCATTCATTTTGACGCACACGTTCCAATTACTGATGCCGTGGTCGGAATTCGCATCACTCATTTACACGGAACTAACGTGTGGGGTACAAACACCAAACGGCGAGCATTCTCGATTCCTCGAATTTACGGGTCTGGTTCTGTCGATCTTCTCATCGATTCACTTCCGTTGCTTGAAGGTACATACGACCTGACAATTGCGCTGTCGGATCATGCCGAGGTACACCCATTTGACCATTGGGAGAAGCGAATTAGATTTGACGTGCACCAATATGACACGTTTGACGAGGGAATGGTGCAAATTTCGAGCAACTGGAAGTTTTCAGATTAGGAATTGGACCGCTTCTTCATTCTTCGAACTTCAAACATAGGACAGTATTTGATAATGCAGTAGATGGCTCTCATGCCATCTTTCCAGCCAATCTTCTTGCCTTCTTCATAAGTTCTGCCTGAATAAGAGATACCGACTTCATACAGTCGCCATTTTCCAGAGGCTATTTTCCCGGTCAGTTCTGGCTCAATGCCAAATCTGTTTTCTTTCAAATCAATGCTTTGAATCACTTCTCTCCGAAAACACTTGTAACAGGTCTCCATATCAGTCAGATTCAAATTAGTAAACATATTTGATATCAGCGTAAGAAATTTGTTCCCTACAGAGTGCCAATAATACAAAACTCTGTGTGCATCACTTCCCTTAAACCTTGAACCAAACACAACATCAGCTTTGTTTTCAAGCAAGGGCGCCAGCAGTCGACCATATTCGCTTGGATCATATTCAAGATCTGCATCCTGCACCACAACAAATTCTTGCGTGGCAGCGCGGAAACCAGTACGTAAGGCGGATCCTTTCCCACCATTTTTTTCTTGCAGAATCACATTGACACGGTCTGAAAATATCTCTTTCAATATATCCCTAGTCTTGTCAGTAGATCCATCATCCACAATTACAAGTTGGCCAACGTAAGAATTAGACAAAACAGCATCAATACATTCCCGTATTGTTCTCTCTTCGTTGTAGCACGGCATAACCACGGAGAGACAGGGTGTAATGTTTTGAACATGCATAAGTTACAATTATCGCATTCTCCTAGGAGTAAGTCTGTGTTATTGAAGAGTGGCGAAGCCGGCTCCACTCATATAGATCTGACTAAGTTGCCTCTTTTTTGTTCGTCAATTGATGGCCAGGTTGTGTTGGGGGATGTTCCCATAAACATTTCTTCCGCTCACCCATTTGTAGCTATAGTTTCAAAAAACAACCGTAACCGAGTACTGGGTTTGTGTATTCCTGCACATTTGGTTGACCAAGCATGGCAAAGTAAATCATCTGCTGCTTTGCTGGTTGAGATTCATCGATCATTGCTTCGCCTGGGACATCGATTCGAGTATCTAAGTGCTGATCAAGCAACAAGGATCCGGTATTTTTCTTACCTAGCCGGTCGGTGGTACGGCTGGAGGAATTTTTCTTCAAAAGCTAAGACGCGTGCGGGGGGCATTGCAGATTCTGGAACAGTTCTTGCAGAAACGCTCGAGGTTCTCGGAGGCTCCATGCCTAGATACGCACAATGGCTAACTGACGCAACGATTACGAGCAATGTTAAACGGATTCTTGAGATTGGCGCAGGAACTGGAACTATGACAGTTCTCTATGGAAATGTGGCTGATGTTGTAGCAATTGAACCATCTGCAGATGCTCGCAAAGCACTTGAAATCAACACCAAGAACCTTACGAACATAACAATTTGCGAGTCACTTAATGACGCCAAAGTTCTTGGGAAATTTGATCATGCGGTACTAGTGAATGTTCTTGAGCATGTTGAATACGACGTACAACTGTTGCGTGAAACTCGTCTACTTCTCGTTGAAGGTGGAACCTTGACAGTGCTTTCTCCTGCACACAATATTTTATATAGTCGCTTTGATGCTTCTATAGGGCACGTTCGTAGATATACCAAACGTTCACTTACAAGAAGCCTCGAGATATCTGGTTTTAGTGATATTCAAGCCCGATATTTCAATTCTACCGGTGCAATATTGTGGCTATTAATAAATCGTATTCTTGGAAAACTAGATGCAGACGAGGGTCAAACATCTTTATACGACAAAATTGTTGTACCAATCAGTTTTAGTATAGATCGTATGAGAATCCGCCCTTTTGGGCAGTCCGTTATTGCTACCGGAAAGCACACTTCTATAGAGATCGACTAAATTAATGGTTGTAACATCTAGGTGTGCAAACGAGTCTTTCTGTAGTAATCCCTGCTTTTAACTCATCCGGTTGGATAACTAAGTGTCTTTCGCATTTGGAGGGTGCGCTTTCAAATGCGGGCATCAGTGACACCCAAGTGATTGTGGTTGATGATGGCTCTACCGATGGAACCGCTCAGGAAGCCGAAAACTTTACAGGCTTGAATGTCTCGGTGATTCGACAACCAAATCAAGGGCGCTTCATGGCGCGCAAGGTAGGTCTGCAACATTGTCATAGCTCCCACGTCCTATTTCTGGATACAAGAGTATTTCTAGATGAGTCATCATTGAAATTTGTCCTACCATTTCTCACTTCTGAATCAACATCGCTCTGGACTGCACATGTAAATGCAAATACAGAAAGAAACCCGATTGCAAGATTCTGGAGAGCTATCGAGACAATCTTCTGGAGACGTTATATGGTGAGCCCGTCGACAACTTCTTTTGGTCTTGAGGATTTCGACTACTTTCCTAAAGGAACCACTGCCTTAATTGCGCCTGTGAGATTGATCAGTGATGCAATAAACGACTTTGAGCCAACAGTGACCGACTGGCGAAAAGTTAATGACGACACAGCTTTACTCCGCTACGCGGCTGAACGAACAAGGATTAACATTTCACCCCAATACTCTTGTACTTATAATGCACGAACAAGTTTTAAAGCATTCCTAAAACACGCCAATCACCGAGGCTCGGTGCTTATAGACGGCTACCTACGTCGTGGTACTCGGCTTAATATTCCAATTTGGTTGGTGTTGATTTTGTTTCCATTCGCATTGGTGTTTGCAATTGTTAACTGGAAGTTGGGGCTTGCGGGAAGTCTGATGGCTCCAGCACTTCTCTATTTTGTAACTAGAACTTTGGGTGTAACAAACAAAGATTCACTAGTGCTATCTGCATTATCTTGGCCTTTTGCTATTTATTATCTTGCAGGCATGTATTGGGGCCTTTGGCTTAAACTAAAGGGCGTTAGTTCTGTTCAAAACGCTTAATGGCACTCTTGAGTTCTTCTTCAATTTGTAGACACACGCGACTCCAAGGTTGCGTTGCAATTTTAGGCTCGAGCACAAGTTCCGAATTGAAGAATTTAACAAGCGCCTCGCCTAAAGCCATCGGCGACACTGGAACAATGAAACCGCCTGACATTGGTATGGAGTCGCGTAGACCAGGGGCGTTGTACCCAATTGTTGGTGTGCCCACTGCGGACGCTTCACTGACATTAAGTCCCCAGCCTTCTCGCACAGTCGTGGCGACAAGAACATGTGCTGTCGCAAGTCTCATCTGTCGTTCCTCAAACGACACGTGACCGAACAGGGAAACTCCCTTCGGCATCTCTTTTCTTATCTTTTCCAACATCTGGCCAGAACCCATCATCCATAATTCTGCTGTAGGAAATGCTTTACGAAGTAGGCGAAATGCCTCAATCACATGATCAGGGCGTTTGCTCGCGACTAAACGCCCCAGAAATACCACTGTTGGAACCGAATTCTTAGGGCTATTACGTACCATCTCATCATCGCTTCCCGGTAGTACGACTACCGAGTCCTTTATTCCATATTCAATAAGAGATTCTGCGCTTGAGGGAGACAATGTCATCACATGTGTGTTGGAGAGCCTTCTCAACCACCGTGGTTCGAAGATATATCTGCCAACCGCACTTAAAGGAAAGGGGGCTTCATATTTCCAGACATCTTTTGCAACCTGGTGAATCATGGGCACTACGGGGATAGATCCCCAAGAATGAGCAAAAAATGGACGCGTATTAATTTCTTCCAAAATTACATCAAAATTCCGATTATTCGCTTGAAAATACTTTCGAGCTTCTCTATAAACGCCAAAGCGGCTTCCACGTCTAATCATGTGTACACCATTGATTGCTTCTTCAATTGGTGCTCCAGAGACTGCTGCAGAAAAGAACGTGATTTCGTGTCCAAGATCCGCTAAGCCTTCTGCAACCTTGTGGGCCCAAACTTCCGCGCCACCTGCGGCAGGATGCGCACTATCGCGCCAATTCAACAGCAGGATTCTCATAACAATTCTCCATCTCCAACCGTTGCTTTAGTCTCATACGCCATAGCTTCGTAGTTCAAACTAATTCTTGATCTCCAAAATATGCGTAGGAGATCTACAAGAGATTGCCCTACATTAAGGAAAGAGATTGTTGAACCACCAGATCGTTCAATAATGACTGGTATCTCGATGAAGTTCTGATATCCGTGGGCCGCCATTGCTACAAATATCTCAATATCTAACGAAAATGTACTCTCCTGAAGAGTGGGCAGAACAATCTGTAGCGCCTCATTGTTGTATATTTTGATGCCAACCTGAGTGTCACTTATATCAATTTTGAACAGCGCGACCTGAATAAAATGATGGACTTTAGAGACAAACTTGCGACCAAGAGATACCGCAAGCACAGAATTAGGATGCCACTTGCTGCCAAACACAACATCTGCACGATTAGACCTAATAGTTTCAACCATGCCGGGAAGCAAAGACGCTGGAATGTCACCATCAGCATCGATAAAACCAACATACCTAGTTTCGAGACCAACAAATGCTGCTCTCAATGCGTGACCCTTTCCTGAGTTTTCCTTGAGGGCAATGTGGGTGAACCATGGTTCTTTAATTTGATTTAAAGCCTCTACAGAACCATCCGTAGATCCGTCTGAAACAACGACAACCTGTACATCAATCTCGTTCCCCAGAAACCCTTTACGAATTTCCTCAATGGTGTGTAGAACACGATTTCCCGGATTGTACGACGGCACGACAATCGTGAGAGCTTCACGTTGTTTCACAGAGGGCAAATTGGTTAATGAATGTGTCAAAACTGTGACGGGTTTTGTTCTTGCAAAAGCAGGAACGATTCCCAAGATTAATAACATCGCTGTGCTCACCAAGAATGAGAGAGCAAGCGAGTTGGATGTTGTGCTGACCATCTGGCCAAGTGATATGGAGCAAGCTGGGATAAAGACCAAAAGACCAATTCTTGAATTATGTGCAGCAAAGTACAAATATGGAATCAGTGCTGACGAAAAGAACATCCAACCTATAACGAGCATGAACACAAGGGACGGTGATTTAGGAAAGTTGTCACTTATAAAAAAACTAAACAGAATTACACTTCCGGAAATTGCAGAGATCGTCAATGCAAGAATCACCCCTTGCCGAAAATGCCGTGCTAATCGCAGAGAAAACAGAGGATGCATACACAGCCCGGGAAAACTTGCATATGCGATAATTGCTACAAGAAAGAAGATGCTTCGAGCAGTGAGAGTTGCGTCAGAATATTCTCCGCCCGCTAAACCAAGTGATCCTCGGCGCGCCACACTTCCAAAAGCGAGAATTACTAAAATTCCGAGATAAATTCCAAGTGGAACCAGTCGTTGACGCAGTCGCAAGGTCGATACCATTTTGTAATGACTTCTCTCGTTGTTAATGACGAGCACAATAAGAACAACAAGATTTGTGACCAGAATACCTAAGACAAGCCGCTTGATATCTGCCGTAAACCAATCACTTTGCCAAAGGAAAAGTCTTGCCAAGGCTCCAGCTAAAGTCAGGCCACCAATTTTTTTCCATTCTTGGTTAATTAGAAGAGAAGCCAATTTGGTCGCTGAAAATAGCGATAGGAACGTCACAATAGCCACCAGCACTGCCATTTCAGTCTGGAACTCTGGTGATGACTCAATTGCGAAATAGGTGAAGCAAAACACTGCAATCGCTGGTACGGCACTAACAAGAAATCCAGCAGTCCAGTGCGTTTTGTTATGAGGTCCAATCATCTGGGCATACAAAAACTGAATACAAAGAGCTAGAAAAGAAATTCCAGTTAGGCCTGAAAGAGTGGTTCTTAAGTCACGTGCGATATCAGGCTGTAACGAGGAAATAACAGATGTAGTTACTGCATGATTAAGCAACCCTGCTAACAGCGCACACAAAATAAAGAGTGTTGGGCCCCGCCAATTTCTGCCTTGGTGTCTGATATACGGCCAATCCACTGTTTTATTGTAGACACCTCTACAGTTCAGATTTTGATTACAATCAACTAAGTGCCCCAAACTGATTTTCTCTCTGGCTCAGACCACAATGCATCTAGCTCCGATAACGAGGCAGCTGAAAGCTTTGCCCGCTTGTGGCCATGGATTTGTTACGTATTGGCAGCGGGTCTTCTATTGCGACCAGTTCTGATCACGACTGTTTCAGCAGATGACTTAATCAATCCATTTACTCAGATCTATCACGCTGGGACTTCTATTGATGCTGTGATGAGACGTACGTGGAGTGCAACTTCAGCCACAGGACACTTTAATTATGTAGGTCAAGGTATTGGCTCGGTGGTTGTCATGATTTGGACCTACTTAATCGGAAATTTCGGAATCCGATTTTCCGCAGTGTACGCGGCCACCAAATTTCTCGTGTACTTGTTTTGCTTAGTGGTAAGTGCCGCGGCAATTCGATCTGCACTTTCCTTTATAGGCATCAACATAAGTACATGGCCAACTCGAATCTGGATTCTCGTAGTCACATCCATTTTTCTGCAAATTCATGTGCCTTGGTCCAACGATCCTGTAGCAAGTTATCCTCTTGCCGGTTTTCTTACCGTTGCGATTGGTGTTTTGTATATCGTTTTTGTGATTGCACTGTCAAATAGTAACTCCTTAGTTCGCGCTTTTTTTATTGGTATCTTTGGAGTATTCGCAGTTCTCTACTATGAGTACAACTCGTTTGCGATTTTTTCTGTTGCTCCAATTCTTCTCTACTGGTTGTGGCAGGACCGCAAGAGCAAAACCATATTCATAAATCGCATAAATATGAGTCTCTTGTGTGTGGGACCGGCAGCCATGGTCACGGTATATTTCTACCTTTCCCACAAGGCCGCATCTGCCAATTACAGTGGAACTGCGCTTTCTTTTGAGGCACCGTTTGCTAAAACTTTTCTAAACGGAGTAGCCAGTACTTTCCCAGCAAGCAGCTGGAAGATTGCTCACGAATGGCTTACTGGCCCACTGTTGCGTCCAACACAATCCTGGTTTCCTTATCTCTTAGGTCTTGTCGTTCTCGGAAGTATGTATTCCCTTCGAAGCCGATGGGGATCTCGTCAATTAACTCGGGAAGTAAAATGGCAAGGAGTCTTTATCGGGTGTTCACCATTCGTCATCTACTGGCTCGGTGCAACTTTTACTCAGACGTCTACTGAGAAGGTTCAGTTAGAGGCAGTTCGCATTGGTCAGGTGTACAACTTCTATGCTGTCGGCGTTGTTTGTCTCGCGATTGTTTCAATAATTCTGCTTTCGCTTGTCAATTGGAGAGGCGTTCCGGTTCTCGTCCGAACTGGGTTGTTCACGGTTGTACTTTTATTTGGTGCCTATCAATACGTCGTCAATTGGAATGTGATGATTCAATTCAATGGGGTAACTTCCGGCTCCCAAAACCTTCTCGTGGCATATGCCGAAATGCCTCCTATGGAAGAACGATGCGCGGCTTTAAACTCATGGAAAACTATGGGTTGGCCAGAGTATTACTGGCTTGACATGGAACTTGGCCTGAACGAGTCTTACAAAATCTTTCACGGTGAAGCCTTTTGTGAGTGAACGGAATCATCAATAATGACAACTAGTACACAAGCAGATTCTTTCTACTCGAATGTAATTATGGGAGAACACGGCTCCACGCCACCAGTGATCCACAGAGCGCAAGCGAAGTTGGTGAGACCAGTTGATGACTCTCATCACTCTCGACTGTTAGACATTGGCTCTGGTGCTGGTGTTGGTGCTGAACTCATTGCTAAGGCGGCAGGAATCGCTGAAGTTACTTGTATTGACCTGTCAATCCCGGCACTCAAAGATGCCCATCGACGAGGGTTTTCACCTCTAGTTGCTTCAGCTGAAGGACATCGACTGCCTTTCCCAGATTTGATATTTGACATCGTAATCATTGATGAAGTGATCGAACACTTAGTAGATACCGATTCAATTATGGACGAGATTCACCGCGTGCTTAAGCCTGGCGGTCAGCTTTTAATGTCAACTCCAAATCTTGCATCTTGGTTCAACAGAATTGCCCTACTGGTTGGAGTTCAACCTGCGTTTAGTGAAGTTAGTTTTAGAAAAGTTTACGGACGGCCCGGAAGCGGAATTGTTGGTCATCTACGTCTATTCACGCGAAAGGCTCTACACGAATTTGTAGACGACAAAGGCTTTAAAGTCCGCCAGTTAAGGGGTGTGCCTTTCCCAGAATTGCCACTTCTAATTCGTCCAATCGATCAATTGATTTCGCGATTGCCTTCGCTGGCAGGCGGCCTAGTGCTGGTAGCTGACAAACTTGAATAGTCACGCGAAAAGACATTCATAGCAATCAAGATTGTGAACGAGAAGTAGATTAACGCCCACTCTGCAGTCACTTGATGTATTCCAGAATCCCACAAAGTCCTGCCGAGTTGCCAGGGTGCAAAATCCAGAGCACAAGACCAGTAGAAATCAGGGTCCGTCTCAATATTGGCTGTTGTTGTACATCGCGGTAACAAAGGTGGTGTAAACCAACTCAATGTTGCAGCCCTATCGAGAATAAAACCAAGATTCGACAACCCAGCACCATACGTTGCCAACAGCAGAACTGCTACCAAAGCAAACTTATAACGCACGAAGTCAATCAATTTCTGGACAATTTCTGGGAACAAGGTGAAAGATGCAAACAACACAGCGCCTACCGTGGGCATTATGAGGCGTGGCCCCCAAGTGACCCACCCGAATGGCGCAAACCAGGCCGACAGAAGCGCCGTTTGCACAAAGAGATTCCCTAAAAGTAGAGAAGCGGCTAAAGCTTTTCTCATTTCATGCCTGAAAACAACGACAGCAACGAGCGGTATTGAAATAGCTAAAACCCCACCCAAGAACCAAAACGGCAGCACTCCCCCGCTTGGAGATATCCAAATTGCCATAAAATTCTTGAGCTTTAAAACAAGGCCTGGTACTCGTCTAATTGGATCAGCGTAAATTTCATTCGACCATGATCCATATTTCCAAATATTAAATAGGAAAACTGATATCAGACCCATCAGAGATGAGAGAGAGAGCCAAAAAAACTTCTTGATAACCAAACGAATTTCTTGTTCAACAATCAGCAGCACACTTAATGCCAACGGTAAAACTGCAAGCAAAGCGGTCTCTCGTGAACTTGAGAGGAAAAATACTAGAAGTACTGAGACCCCAAAATTCCTTGCGGAGCTTAGATAAATGACCAACGCCGCCATCAACACAAAGGAAAGTGACTCACTGAAACTATAAACGCTGAAGGCGTACAAGGGGCCTAAAGTAATCGCGCCTAAAAGAAGCCAAACAACACCAGTCAGTTTCTGACTTTGTTTAATCAACCTAGAAATTAACCAAACCATGGCCATAAAGTTCAAAAGCGTTAGAAGCAACACAATCGTTTCGTCTCCAAGCCCTTTCCATCCAAAAAACATCGCAGGAATGTGTTGCAGCCAACCAAACTGATAGGTACCGGGGCATTCCGTCCAAACGTTATTACGAACACAACTGACAAGTGCTCTGGAACTTTCTGCAACCCATAATGCGTCCCCGCCATTGATTGGGAAAGCAATCAGTAGCGGCCAGCACAGTACCAATGCAAAGAGGGCAGTAAGTATCGTGCGAAGTCTTCGAAGTGTTTCAGGCATAAACAGACACTAGATGCTAAGACATACACCTTCATACCTAGGAATTGCATTACCGAGTAGTGTCATGAAATATGAGTAAGTCAGATCTGGCCCCACAGTCTGCTTGGCGCAATTTCTACAAAATTGCCAAAGAGAATTCCAGTTCTGTTGCTACCTATACCGGGGTATTCGTGGCTGCAATTCTGGGAGCAATATGGGTTCACTGGTTAACCCCACAAGACCTTTCATATCCATGGCGCGTG
>Ga0164293_10001929_pt1 | contig 17557 bp, 20 predicted proteins | sample GEODES118metaG_FD_111487 | JGI IMG/M metagenome (GOLD analysis project Ga0164293, IMG submission 111487) | Eutrophic lake water microbial communities from Lake Mendota, Wisconsin, USA - GEODES118 metaG | ecosystem: Environmental > Aquatic > Freshwater > Lake | place: USA: Lake Mendota...
GTGCAAAGACCGTAATTGGCGTGCCGCACCCTTCTGGTCGCGCGGCTATGCGTATGCTCGAGAATGAAGGTTTCGCTTGGGAAAATTACATCGACATTTTTGACGGTGGCCCAACCATGACCGCCCGTACGGACCAGATCCGCAGCATCCGCGAGGCAAAGGACGTCACGATAACGGAGATACGCAAATTCGTAGGCGAGCAGAAGGTCGATCAAAAAAAGTTGCTCACACTCGGCCGCTTGCACACATTTAAGGCAGCTTATGGCTGGATGGATGATCGCGGCGATGACGTCATCATCGATGCAGAAACTGCACGAGCTTTAAATATTTCGGTTGGCGATCAGGTGACCTATGTGGGGCGGTCTTAATGACTCTGGTCGAAATCAATTTTGACGGGATCATAGGGCCAAGCCATAATTATGCGGGGCTCAGCCGTGGAAATTTAGCATCAGCAAACAATGCAGGCGCGGCATCATACCCTAAAGCTGCGGCCCTACAGGGCATAGAAAAAATGCGCACCAACATTGCTCTTGGGTTGGCGCAGGGGTTCTTCATGCCGCTCGACCGACCGAACCATGATTGGCTCCGCGGGCTTGCTACCGATATGCAATCGGCAGAGCCGCATATTCGCGCCGCCGCTTTTTCCGCTTCGTCCATGTGGGCGGCAAACGCCGCTACGGTTTCGCCGGCACCAGACACAGCCGATGGCAAATGCCATTTGTCCGCGGCAAATTTGCTCACAATGGCACATAGAAGCCATGAGTGGACGGGAACGCTGGCGCAGTTGCAATTGGCTTTCGCGAACGAACGGCATTTTGCGGTGCATGGTCCTGTACCTGCACCATATGGCGACGAAGGCGCAGCCAATTTTATGCGTTTATGCGCATCGCATGATGCAGCGGGTGTCGAAATTTTTGTCTATGGCAGAACCGGTGGTCCCTACCCTGCACGGCAGCATATTGAGGCGTCAAAGGCCATTGCGCGCGCGCACCGGCTTGACCCTGCCAAAATTTTGTTCGTGCAACAATCCGAGGCAGCCATTGCCGCTGGGGCGTTTCACAATGATGTTGTCGCGGTTGCGAATGAGCGTGTTCTTTTCACGCATGAACAGGCATTTGAGCATCCAGACCAGACCTATGCCGACATCAAGCGGATGATGCCTGAGGCAGAGATTATCATCGTCCCAGCAAATCGGGTGAGCCTTGCAGACGCAATTCAAAGCTATCTGTTCAATGCCCAATTGGTCACCCTTCCCGACGGCGGTATGGCGCTTATTTTGCCCAGCGAGGCGCAAGACAATGTAAGAGTTTGGGGTTGGCTAACCGAGATGGTGGAGGGCAATGGTCCCATCCGCAAATTGGTGCCAGTTGATGTGCGTCAGTCCATGGCAAATGGCGGAGGCCCCGCCTGCCTGCGCCTGCGCGTTGTTGCCGACCCTGCAACCATTGACCAGCGTTTCATGGCCGATGCGACAAAGCTGGACACAATCGCAGAAGTTGTTGCCGCACATTGGCCCGACACCATTACACCGGAACAGCTTAGTGACCCTGATTTACTGGATAAAGTCCGGTTGGCGCGTTTGGCGTTGCTGGAGGCCGCCGATCTCATTGGGCTCGCATAACAGCTTACACATTCAAATGCGCACAGCGCTTGGATTATGGGCGCTAAAGCGTTGCTGGCCTTAATATTGCTGTTCAGGTTGGCGGCTTCTCTTGCCCGGCACGCGCATATTGAAAGGGTCCCGGATTCTGTTGCCCGGCTCCGGGGGGCCGCTGTAACCTTTCTGTTGCCCGGCCGGTTCGGCCGCGTTCTTTTAGTGTAAGTTCAGACCGTGAGGCCCAAAATTACGCTGCGAGAGCAAGTGCTTCGTTATCGTTTGCACCTATTGGTTATGAACCATTTCACGGCTTATTCATGCCGGGCAAAAACAATGCTTTTCAACGCACGTCGATCCTAGTTCAGCCCCTCCAAGACCTCTGGCTAACAGAGATTTTGGTGGAGCTGCCGGGTACCGCCCCCGGGTCCGCTGCACCTATTGCACATCGCAATTTATCACCATAGCCGGGCGAACCCGGCACCGACCCATATAGGCCCTTTTTCGTGAATGGGAAGTGAAGGCGGTTAAAGACCCTGCATATTTCGGCTCTCAGCCGGAACATGGACGACCAACCCGTCGAGAGCAGGCGTCAACGTAATTTGGCAGGACAAACGGCTCGTGCGCCGTGCGCCCGTGGCAAGGTCGAGCATATCTTCCTCATCCTCAACCGCTTGTGGGAGTTTACCAAACCAATCCTTGTCGATGATCACATGGCAGGTAGAACAGGCCATCTGGCCTTCGCACGTTCCCTCTAGAGGCTGCCCAGCGGATTGTGCGAGTTCAAGTAGACCTTGACCTTCAACGCCTTGCACCTCTTGCGATTTGCCCTCGGCATTGATGAACGTGACTGTGATCATAACATCGCCTCTGCTGCCCGGTTAATAGCCTCGGCAGCAATATCAATCTCTTCCGCCGTCGTATAGCGGCCAAAACCCAAACGGATGGAAGATTTTGCCTGCGCATCGGTCAGGCCGATGGCGCGTAACACATGGCTTGGCCGACCAGAGCCGCTCGCACAGGCGCTTCCGGCGGAAAATGCGATGTTCCGACATTCGGAAATCAACCGCGCCGCGTCTACGCCCTCGCGGCGAATGTTGAGATTGCCTTTATAGCGCTCAGTGGTTGCGCCATTCACGGTCCAGTCAGCAAACGCAGCCAATGCGCGATCCCACAAGGCGGAAACATGCACAGCGTCCGTTTCCATTCGTTCTGATGCCAATTTCGCCGCGGCACCAAAGCCTGCACATAAAGCTGGTGAGAGCGTTCCGGAGCGCATGCCTTGTTCTTGCCCTCCTCCCAGCATTTGTGGGATCAATGACACGCCGTCGCGTACCCACAAAGCGCCGATGCCCTTTGGTCCATGAATTTTGTGCGCAGAAATCGCGATCATATCGGGCCCATCGGGAATGGGCATTCGCCCATAAGCCTGAACAGCATCGCACAGCAGCAATCCGCCGCTGGCACGGGTAAGCCCAGCGATATGAGCAATAGGTTGAATGGTTCCTATCTCGTTGTTGACCAGCATCACCGCCAGCAACGTCGCATCTGTTGTCACTTGGTCTAAAAGGCCGTCGCTTCTGATCGGCAGAAGTTCACCGTCTACATGCTGCACGCAATCCAACACCGCGGCATGCTCAGTTGCGGCCGCACGCACCGGATGACCGCATCCCATAATCGCTAGATTAAGCGCCTCGGTCGCACCGGAGGTAAAGATAACCCGCCCGCCGGGCGGCAATAAAGCCGCCACCTGATCACGGGCGACCTCCACCGCTGCTGCGGCTGCCCTGCCCGCTGCATGTGCGCTGTGCGGGTTCGCAAATCCATTCGTTAGCCAAGGCTCCATAGCCGCAAAGGCTTCGGGTGCGAGCGGCGTCGTCGCCTGATAGTCCAGATAAATCATGCAGCTTTTGCGCGGGCAGCTATGCTGCGCCAGACATCAATGAAGCGCGCAATGTCATCGTCATTCGTAGACGCGCCAAAGCTTACACGGATGACTTCGGACGCGGATATACCATCCCATCCCATTGCACCTAGTACATGACTGGTTTTAAGCGTCCCAGACGAGCAGGCGCTGCCCGCAGAAACCGCAATCCCCGCCATGTCAAAGTTGATAAGTTGGCTCGATGCGGCAACGCCTGGCATCCGGTAACTGCCAATGGTCGCTAGCCGGTTGCTTTCCGGAGCAATGATAACGCCTCCTGATTCGACAATAGCATCTTCCAATATTTTGCGAAGGCGAACCGCGTTTTCCATCCACGCAAACCCTGCCTCGAGCGCAGTTGCAAACCCGATCACAGCCGGCAAATTCTCCGTGCCACGCCGATATCCTTGCTCCTGCCCACCTGTCGGTGCCAACAATCCAAGATTGCGCACGAGCAATGCCCCCATGCCTGGCGGCCCGCCCAGTTTATGCGCCGAGACCGCAATCATATCGGCATCGGGGAGCGGCAGCTTTCCAGCACTTTGTGAACAATCGGCGAAAAATATGCCATCAGCCTGCCGCACAGCGGCCGTAATTTCGGACATAGGTTGGATAACGCCGGTTTCATTGTTCACCGATTGCACAGCAAATCGCGCCTTGCCAGAAATTGCACCGACATCAACTTGTCCATCTGCCCGAACGGGCAAATGGTTTGGCCCTGCCACTGCCAACACCGCGTCATGCTCCACCGCACTTGCCACCGCCGCTGTGCCCCTAAGCCCAAGCGCAATCGCTTCACTGGCGCCGCTTGTCAGGATGACTTCGCCATCCCAGTCGAGCGCCGCTGCAATCCGCCTACGTGCGTCCTCAAGCGCAAAACGAGCGGCCCTGCCCTCTTGATGCGGCGATGACGGATTCGCCCATTGCAACATAGCATCAGCCATAGCTGCGCGCGCTGCAGGAATGACAGGCGTTGTGGCGGCATGATCAAGATAGATGCGGCTTTGGTCGGACATAGTTTCCATGACAGTTGCGAAAATCGTCACTGCTTCTATATAGCGCTTCCCATAACTGCAAAGCCCGAACCTTCGGGTAAAGCTCGGCACACATTCTTAGAATCGAAATTTTATATGCCCGCCATTGCTATTCCCGGTCCAGAAGGTCGCCTCGAAGCTCGTTTTTCGCCGCCGCCGCGCCCAAGGGCACCAATTGCAATGATATTGCATCCGCACCCACAAGCGGGCGGAACAATGAACGATCGCATCACCCAACAGCTGTACAAAACTTTTGTGGCGCGTGGATTTGGCGTTTTGCGTTTCAACTTTCGCGGCGTTGGCCGCAGCGAAGGCGAATTTGACAATGGTATCGGTGAATTGTCCGACGCCGCATCTGCACTCGATTGGGTCCAAAGCTTTCACCCTGAAGCGTCCACTACATGGATAGCAGGATTCAGCTTTGGCGCATGGATCGGCATGCAACTTTTGATGCGCCGTCCGGAAATCCGCGGTTTTATCTCGGTTGCGCCACCCGCCAACATGTATGATTTCAGCTTTCTGGCGCCCTGCCCTTCATCAGGGATCATTATTCAGGGCGTGAATGACGAAGTTGTGACCCCGAACGCCGTGCAAAAGCTTGTCGATAAGCTGCGCACCCAGCGGCACATCACCATCCATCATGACGAAATTCCGCGCGCGAACCATTTCTTCGAAAATGAAATGGAGTTGTTGATGGCGTCGGTGAATGGCTATCTCGATTTCCGGTTGGACCCGAACTGCCCTATTAAGTGATTTTTCACGCAGAGGCGTTGTAGTTTTCCTGCTGTTATTCTGAATTTTTTCAGTATCTTAATACTGAACCTTCGCAGAAGTAAAATCCTGAAACAAGCTCAGGGTGACGTTTAATCAATAGCCCCCGCGCCCTCTGGCCTTTGCGCGAACCAATCAGCGTTGATCAACAGCGCCAGTCGCCAATGACTGCCCCTTTTCATTCGGCACCACCCAAATCGCCACATTGGCGAATACAACCAAGGCCGCCGCGACCATAAGCCACATTTGCTGGCTAACGCCCTCCCGCCGCCAACGTTTCCATGCACCATAAAGCAGCAGGAAAGCGGACAGCATGGCGATGGACAATATGGCGTTAAGCATGGCCGCCCCATAAAGGCGGTGGATAAGCTGCGCAATCGCGGAAATTCGGCATGGTCTTTTACAGCGCGGTCCCATAGGGGGAACGTAGTCCGACTCAAGCTGCTACAGGATGTGCCATGCGTATCGCCATCGCTTCAGACCATGCTGCTCTCGCGCTGAAATCAGCGTTGGTTGAATATCTGTGTGCTGCCGGTCACGATGTCGCCGACCTTGGCCCATATGACGAAACGTCGGTTGACTATCCAGACTATGGATACAAGCTTGCAAACGCCATAGCAGATGGTTCGGCAGAACGCGGCGTAGCCTTATGCGGTTCCGGAATTGGTATTTCCATGGCCGTGAACCGCAACTCCGCCGCGCGCGCCGCGCTCGTCTCTGAACCGCTGTCCGCTCGTCTTGCCCGTGAACATAATGACGCCAATGTCATTGCCATGGGGGCCCGCCTGATCGGTATCGAAATGGCAAAAGCCTGTATTGATGCATTTCTCTCAACCGCATTTGGTGGCGACCGGCACCAACGCCGCGTTGACAAGTTATCCAATCCCCTCTCGACCAAGGAACCAACATGAGCAATACTGCCGCCAACGACATCCAAGCTTCTGGATTTTTTACGCAGAGCCTCACGGAACGCGATCCCGAAATCGCGGGCTGGATAGCGAAAGAACTCGGCCGTCAGCAGGACAAGATCGAATTAATCGCGTCGGAAAATATAACGTCGCGCGCTGTGCTCGAAGCCACCGGCTCGATACTTACCAACAAATATGCCGAAGGCTATCCGGGCAAACGTTATTATGGCGGCTGTGAATATGTCGATGAAATCGAAAGCATAGCCATCGAGCGCGCCAAGAAATTGTTCGGCAGTGCGTTTGCAAATGTGCAGCCTAATAGCGGTAGCCAGATGAATCAGGCAGTGTTCCTCGCGCTTTTACAGCCCGGTGACACTTTCATGGGGCTCGACCTCAACGCAGGTGGGCATCTGACCCATGGTTCGCCCGTAAATATGTCCGGCAAGTGGTTCAATCCAATCGCATATGGCGTCCGTCGAGATGACCATTTGATCGACATGGACGAAGTCGCGCGCATCGCCAGGGAAAACAAACCAAAGCTCATAATCTGCGGTGGCACTGCTTATTCGCGGGGTTGGGACTGGGCTCGATTCCGGGAAATCGCTGATGAAGTCGGGGCCTATCTCCTGGCCGATATGTCACATATATCCGGGTTGGTTGCAGGCGGCGCGCATAGCTCCCCTGTGCCGCACGCGCACGTTACCACAAGCACCACACACAAGTCGTTGCGCGGGCCTCGATCGGGTATCATTTTGACCAATGACGAAATACTGGCCAAAAAATTCAACTCCGCAATTTTCCCAGGGCTCCAAGGTGGCCCATTGGTGCATGTGATCGCCGCAAAGGCCGTGTGCTTCGCGGATGCAATGAAACCAGAATTCAAAACCTATGCCGCCAATGTGGTGGAAAATGCGAAGGCACTTGCATCTTCATTGCAGGAGCAAGGCCTCGATATCGTGTCAGGTGGTACCGACAATCACTCGATGCTGGTCGATTTGAGGCCCAAGGAAGCAAAAGGCAAACACGCCGAACATGCGCTCGATCGTGCCTCAATTACGTGCAACAAGAACTCGATCCCGTTCGACCCAGAAAAGCCTTTTGTTACGTCTGGCCTACGGTTGGGCACGCCAGCTGGCACCACCCGTGGTTTTGGTCCCGCTGAATTCCGCCAAATCGGCAGGATGATCGCCGATGTCGTTGAAGGCCTTCGGCACAATGGTGAAGCTGGCGACGGCCAAATCGAAGCACGGATCAAGGAAGAAGCCGAAACACTTTGCGCACGCTTTCCAATCTACCCGTCTTGAATTATAGAGGTGACTTACCCATCTAATACACAGAAGGGAATTGACCATGGGATTTTGTAACGAATGTGATTCCGCATATGGCGATGGCGCAAAGTTCTGCGCCAATTGTGGTGCCAAAACACCTGAACAACGGGCGGCCGAAAGCATACCCAATCAGGCGCGGCATTATGTCGGTGAAGCAGCCGACGAGCTATGGGGTGCAACGAAGGACGCGTTTCACACCGGCAAGCATCTTGCCGATCAAGATACCGTCAAGAAAGTAGCTGGCGGCGCAGCGATTGGCGCAGCTGCTGGCATTATCGCCCCCATCGGACTTGCCACCGGCGCATTGATTGGTGCAGGCATCGTCGCCTACCGCCATGTAAACAAGAAAAAGAATCAGGAAAAATAATTGCGCTGCCCATTTTGCGGACATGATGATAGCCAGGTAAAGGACAGCCGTCCGACTGAAGACAATAGCGCTATCCGCCGACGGCGGCAGTGCGAGGGCTGCGGTGGGCGCTTCACAACCTTTGAACGCATTCAGTTGCGTGAATTACTGGTGATCAAGAGCGAAGGTAAGCGAGAGCCTTTCGACAGGGAGAAGCTGGAACGCTCGCTGTCGGTTGCGTGCCGAAAGCGGCCCGTGGACAATACGCAAATCGAAAAGCTTGCCTCCGCTATTCAGCGACAGCTTGAAACCTTGGGTGAAAGCGAAATCGAAACCAAGCGCATTGGTGAATTCGTTATGGATGGGTTGAAGGCGCTTGATAGTGTTGCCTATATCCGCTTCGCATCGGTGTATAAGGACTTTAACGAAGCCAAGGATTTTGAGGATTTCGCGGGAAGCGTGGTCGAAGCAGCGCGAAAATGAGCGCGCCGCCTATTATCATTCTATGCCGTCCGCAATTGGGCGAAAATATCGGCAAGGCGGCGCGCGCTATGCTCAACTTCGGCCTTACCGAAATGCGCCTTGTTGCCCCGCGCGACGGATGGCCTAACCCCGATGCAGGTCCAGCGGCATCAGGCGCGGACATTGTTTTGGCGAATGCCCAGGTTTTTCCAACGCTCGCAGAAGCAACCGCAGACATTGCCCATGTCTATGCGACAACGGTGCGTAAGCGCGGCGTTACCAAGCCGGTTATCACGCCCGAAGCGGCCGCCCGAGAGGTATTCGGTAACACGGGGCGAAGTGCGATATTGTTCGGGGCCGAACGATCAGGTCTTGAAAGCGACGAAGTCAATGTTGCTCGCGCTATCATCACAGTGCCGATTAATCCTGAATTTGGTTCACTGAACTTGGCGCAAGCAGTCATATTATGCGCGTATGAATGGTCAAAAACGCAAACGCTTGCGAGCCCGCCGAAAACGGATTTGGAACCACCTGCGACGCAGTTCGAGCTAGACGGATTGATTGCACAATTGGACGCCATGCTGGAACCGTTGAATTATTTCACTCCCATTGACCGTGCTCCCGTTACCCGTCGGACCTTGCGCAACCTTCTTACCAAGCCAGCATGGAATGCTCTTGAAGTCAGGACATTACGCGGTGTGCTGACAACCTTAAGTAAACGACGTCCACCCGAAAAATAGAGGCTTGTAACGGCGACATGGCTGTTTACACCGATGCGCAACAAGGAGCATTCATGATCAGCACTATATTTTTTAGCATTTTGTTGGCCGCATCAGGTGTATCTGAGGCTGCGCCGAGGGCCACAGATACAGTCGCGCAGGAAGCACCCAAATCGAAGCCAAAGAAGATCTGCAGAACAACGGACCTTACCGGCAGCCGTATCGCAAAGAAGCTTTGCAAGACTCAGGAGCAATGGGATCAGGCAGAATCTGCGTCTGAACTTACGGTAAAAGGCAAAGCTGGAACCACCATGCCGCCACAAATGGACACCAACATTTAACGCTTAAGCGCGTTTGGCATCCCATTTTTCGAGTTCGTAGGCGATAGAGGCTTCCACCAAAAGCTCCCACAAATCGTCGACGAGCTCTGTGGAAATGCCCGCGCTGCGTGCGGCGGCTTTCACATTCGCTAGAACCTGCTGCTTGCGCACTTCGTCACGGACGGCGCTGCGTTCTGTTTTAATTCGAGCCGCGGCATCCATATAGGCAAAGCGAACCGTCAAAAGCTCGACCAATTGCGCATCTATCGAATCGACGCCCGTGCGCACTTGCATCATATCATTGCACTTGGTGGGTTCAATTGGGTTGGATGTGCTGCTCATGGCCGCGCCTTTACGGTTCAACACCCGCAAAGTCGAGCCAGATGTTGACACAAGGCTCATCAACGGCCATAGGCGCCGCTTCGCAATCGACCCTGCATTCCGGTGAAGCAGGTGTCCGGCACGTCCCAGATGTGTCGCGCGGGACCGGAAACAACGTTGTTAGCAATTGGAGAATCAATATGTCGATGCGCAAAAGCTCGAAGTATAAACTTGACCGCCGGATGGGTGAAAACATCTGGGGCCGTCCAAAATCCCCTGTAAACAAGCGCGAATATGGCCCAGGCCAACATGGTCAGCGCCGTAAAGGCAAGCTGTCCGATTACGGCATCCAGTTGCGTGCCAAGCAAAAGCTCAAGGGCTATTATGGCGACGTGACTGAGAAGCAGTTCAAACGCGCCTATCAAGAAGCCAGCAACATGAAGGGCGATACATCGCAGAATCTTATTGGTTTGTTGGAGCGTCGTTTGGACATGGTCGTATACCGCGCCAAGTTCGCACCAACAATCTTTGCTGCACGTCAGATCGTGAGCCACGGCCACATCCGCGTCAATGGCGTGAAGTGCAACATCGCCAGCCGTCAGGTGGCCGTTGGCGACGTCATCAGCCTAGGTCCAAAAGCCAAGGAAATGGCACTGGTTATCGAAGCCCAAGGCCTCGCGGAACGTGATATTCCTGAATATGTTGCCGTAGATGGCACCGACAAGGTTACCTTCGCCCGCGTACCAACGCTTGATGAAGTGCCCTATCCTGTGAAGATGGAACCAAATTTGGTCGTCGAATTCTATTCGCGTTAATTTTTACATAAAGAATACCCAGAAGGCGGCCCCATGTGGCCGCCTTTTTCATTTGAGCCGCGTGGACGGGTCTGCCACAAGGCATAGAACAATATTTCCCATTAGGAGAATTCGATGCGCCTGCTTTCATTGGCTCTTGTTTCCACGCTTGCCCTATCCGGCGGGTTCCAAAAGGCGGCATCGGCGAATGTTGAGACATCAGCACTCCCCCAGGTTGAGGTCCCAGCCCTTTCCGAAAAAACAATGCAGGACGTCACCCGCGAATTGTCGCTTGATACATATGAAGGTCGCGCTCCGGGATCTATCGGAGAAGAAAAGACCGTTTCGCACCTAATCTCAAAATTCAAAGCCGCAGGGCTTGAGCCGGGCAATCATGGCAGCTGGACACAGGACGTCCCCCTGATCGAAATCACCGCGAAAAACGTCTCTACCTTAAACATTGCCGACCGGAACGGAAAGGCCATGTCCTTTGCTTATGGCAGTGAATATGTGATCGGCAGCTATCGCGAAACGCCAAAAACAGTCATTAACCAAAGCGATATAGTTTTCGTCGGCCATGGCATTGTGGCCCCAGAAAGGGGCTGGAACGATTATGCCGGCGTCGATGTGAAGGGAAAGACCGTTGTTGTGATGGTCAATGACCCCGATTTTGAAAATGAGGGCCTAGATGGCCCCTTCGGTGGCAAAGCCATGACCTATTATGGCCGGTGGACCTACAAATATGAAGAAGCCGCGCGTCAGGGTGCGGCGGCCGTTTTGATCATCCACGACACCGCGCCTGCCGCTTATGGCTGGAACGTCGTCAATTCGAGTTGGACAGGCACGCAGTTCCTCGCGCAATCCAAGGACGGCGGAAAGAGCCAGACTCAGGCCAATGGCTGGATACAGAAATCTGTCGCCAAGGACATTTTTGCTGCAGCGGGCCAGGATTTGGAAAAGCAAATGGCTGCAGCCAAGCAAAAGGGGTTTAAGGCCGTGCCATTGAACCTCACCGCCTCTTTAAGCTTTGAAAACGACATTGCGCGCAAGGCGAGTAAGAATGTTATTGGCGTCATGAAGGGCACAAAGCGACCTAGTGAATATGTGCTTTACACCGCGCATTGGGACCATTTGGGGCGCTGCACGGCGGCGGCGGATGGCGATGATATCTGCAACGGCGCCGTTGACAATGCGACGGGCACGGCCGCGCTGGTGGCGCTTGCGGAAGGCTATGCAAAGGCCGGTGCTCCCAATAGATCCGTCGTGTTCCTTGCTGTCACGGCCGAAGAAAGCGGCCTGCTCGGTTCGAAATTTTATGCCGAAAACCCAGTATTCCCGCTGTCGCAAACCGTTGGTGGTGTGAATATGGATGCGTTTTCAATGTCTGGTCCTGCCAAAAACCTGACCGTCATTGGCAAGGGCAAGTCGCAACTGGATTCCTATTTAGAAGCAGCGGCGAAATCGGAAGGTCGCACGCCCGAGATGGAACCGACACCGGAAAAAGGTTTTTATTATCGTTCCGACCATTTTAGCTTCGCCAAGCTCGGCGTGCCAATGGTCTATTTCGAAGGCGGTGATGATCTGGTCACTGGCGGGAAGGCAGCGGCGGATGATTATGAAATGAACCGCTATCACGCCCCCAGCGATGAATATGACGAAAAATGGGATTGGTCGGGCGTCATGTCCGATCTAAAACTCTATTACCGTGTAGGCAGGATGCTGGCGATGACCGACGCATGGCCAAACTGGAACGAAGGTGACGAATTCCGCGCGGTTCGCGATAAAAGCCGTAACGGTAAGTAATCCATGCCGTTTCGTATGCCCGCAGAATGGGCACCACATGAATCGGTTTGGATTGGCTTTCCGAGCTCGCCAGATGCTTGGGGTGAGCCACTACATCGCGCCCAGCAACAGATTGCGGCCTTTGCTAATGCCGTTCATGCCTCTGGCCGTGGTGAGCATGTCTATTTGATTGCAGGCAGCGCCGAAGCCGCTGCAATTGCTGAGGGTCTTGTAGACAGCGGGGTTCATGTCGAACAGCGCCATATAGGCGACGTCTGGCTGCGTGACACGGGCTGTATCATCGTGAAGGACGGTGACCGCCGTATCGCGCGCGATTTTTGCTTTAATGGCTGGGGCGACCGCTTCGATTATCCGGGCGACAAAAGTATTGGCCAGGACTTAGCTATTGCTGCAGGCTTTGATGTTAAGAAGGCCGACTGGATATTGGAGGGTGGCTCAATCGATGTGGACGGTGAAGGTCTTGCCGCAACCACAGCGGATTGCTTGTTGAACCCGAACCGTAACCCTTCGCTCAATAAGGAGGCGATTGAAGCGCGGCTTCGTGATGACCTTGGAATTGAACGTCTGTTGTGGTTGGGCGACGGCTTGGCGAATGATCACACCGATGGGCATATCGACAATCTGGCGCGCTTTGTCGGTGTTAACCACATACTCATTCCGCAAAGCGCAGGGTCCGATGACCCCAATGCAGCCGTTTTTGAAGATGCCCGGAAACGTGCAGAAGCTTTTGGGTGCCGGGTCAGCCTGATGCCCTCGGTCGGACGCTTCCTGCAGGACGGAGAAGCTGTTCCCGCCAGCTATATGAATTTTTACATCGGCAGTGCCGCCATTGTCGTGCCTATCTATGGCGTGCAAAATGATGATGTAGCTATTGCCACATTGGCATCTTTGTTCCCCGACCGGCAGGTTATTGGGGTCATGGCGGACGCCGTTTTGACCGGCGGCGGCAGCTTTCATTGCTCCAGTCAACAAGTGCCGACGTAACTCTGTTGGAATTTCAAGCGCCCATAACCATATCCGCTGCACGCAACCAAGAAGAGGATTTCCAATGAAAAAAGCTTTTCTACTCGCCCTAGCTGCAACAACTTTGGCCGCACCAGCCTTTGCCAACCACCATGGGCCCAATAAGGCCGACCACGAGAAGATGCATAAGGCACATCAGGAACGTCTTGCCAAAATCTTGGCCGACCCAGCCCGCGCAAATGACGCCAAGCGCGACCAGTATCGCCACCCAGCCGAAACATTTGAATTTTTCCGCTTACACCCTGATCATGTGATTGGTGAATATGCCCCCGGCGGAGAATGGGTCTCGCGCCTTCTTGGCCGCTATGTCGACGAAAATGGCAAATATACTGGCCTGTATTTTGGTACAAAAACCCATTTCAGCGACCAACAAAAGCAAGGTATTGCAGCCGCCATCACCAAATTTCCGTCCGATGTTGCCGCAGTATCTGGCCGACCCGCGACCGATTTCAACGCCTTTTCCCTCAGCGAAATACCTGAAAGTGCAAAGGGCAGTTTTGACCGTATTTTGGTGATGCGGATGATGCACAATCTGATCAACTGGAACATTGCAGACGCCGAAATCAAAGCCATGCGGGATCTTTTGAAACCTGACGGCCTGCTCGGCATCGAACAACACCGTGCGAAGGCAGACGCCCCCTATAGCTATACCAATGGCAGCAAAGGCTATATGCGCGAAGCCGACATCATCAACTTCATGGAAATCCATGGCTTTGAACTCGTCGCCAAGAGCGAAGTGAACGCCAATCCCAAGGATAGCGCAAACTGGCCCGACGGCGTATGGACGTTGCCGCCTGCGCTGCGTTTGAAGGATGTCGATCGCGCAAAATATGAGGCAATTGGCGAAACCGACCGGATGACATTGTTGTTCAAGAAGCGCGACTGATGATGTTGCGGCGAAATTGCGCCGCAAAATATATTGTATCTGGCGACAATCGTGATTGCGGCGCGTTTCGGGGTCCGGCTATAGACGCCACATGACCAGAAATATAACCGTTGCCGCGCTGCAACTGCCTTTGTCGGCAAATGAAGCCGAAAACATCGATGCCGTGAGCGATCTTGTTGCGCAGGCAGCAGATCTTGGCGCGCAAATCATCCTACCGCCCGAACTGTTTTCAGGCCCCTATTTCTGCAAAACGCAAGAGGAGGCGCATTTCGCGCGCGCGCAGCCAGCGTCGGAGCATCCCGCGGTCAGGGCGATGGCTAAACTAGCCAAGCGCCTTAACGTTGCTATCCCTGCGAGCTTCTTTGAACGCGACGGTGCACATTTCTACAACAGCATCGCCATGATCGACACCAATGGCGAAATCATGGGCGTATATCGCAAAAGCCACATTCCCGACGGCCCCGGCTATCAAGAGAAATATTATTTCCGTCCAGGTAATACCGGATTCAAGGTCTGGGACGTCTTCGGTGCGCGCATCGGTGTCGGTATATGCTGGGACCAATGGTACCCAGAATGCGCGCGGGCCATGGCGTTGATGGGCGCTGAGCTTTTATTCTACCCCACAGCCATCGGTGCAGAGCCGCAGGATGCGACATTGGACACACGGCACATGTGGCGGCGGGCAATGGTCGGCCATGCTGTATCGAACTGTATGCCCGTCATTGCGGCCAATAGGGTCGGTAGCGAAGACGACCATGGTCAGACGGCACAAAAATTTTACGGCACCAGCTTCATCGCCAATGAATGGGGCGATGTGCTCTGTGACCTGGACGACGCCGAAACCGGTCTATTGGTATCGACCTTTGACTTAGACCAAGCCCGTAAGCACCGCGCCAGCATGGGCTTCTTTCGAGACCGTCGCCCTCAACTATACAGCCGCCTTGCCGAGGATATTTGATCTGTCGCACCTCTATCTCATTGGCATCGGTTCAAACCAGCCACATCCCGTCATTGGCACGCCAAACCGGATCATCCCGCAAGCGATAGCAGCGCTAGAGATGGATGACATTGATGTCTTCGCGCATTCCGCGACCATACAATCCAGCCCGATGGGGCCATCGTCACGCCGTTTTGCCAATGCGGCGGCGGTAGTGGCAACGGAACTAGAGCCGCCTGCGCTGCTTGCCCGCCTGCATGAAATAGAAAGCCATTTCGGTCGCGTCCGTCGCGGACAAAGCTGGCGTGCACGGGTGCTGGACCTCGATATTCTCTTATGGTCCGGCGGCATGTGGGCAGACAGTAACCCAGGGCTTTCCATTCCCCATCCGGGCCTGAGTTCGCGGGGTTTTGTGCTGACGCCAGCCGCCATGGTCGCCCCCGATTGGCGCGACCCGGTGTCCGGCCTTAACATTCGTCACCTGCAATCGCGATTTAACCGACCAAAGGCGCTTGACCAGTCCCCCCACCGCCATTAGGGGGAGCGCTCTCCTTTGAACCGATAATGGTTCAAGTCGGGGGCCCTTAGCTCAGTCGGTAGAGCAACTGACTTTTAATCAGTAGGTCGCTGGTTCGAATCCAGCAGGGCTCACCATATTTTGGTGAGTGGGACATGGCATAGGCCCCATCTCCGCTGCGGTGGCATTACTGCCCCGTGAACACCGCTTTGCGTTTCTCTACGAATGCTTTAGTGCCTTCGACTGCATCGCTTGAACTGCCGGCAATCCTTTGCCCTTCGGCTTCAGCGAGCAATTGTTCGGCGTAAGAGTTTTCCAGCGCGGTCAGGATATTTTTGCGCATTACCGCATATGCGACGGTGGGGCCGTTGGCGAGCCGGGTCGCCAGAGCGCGCGCTTCTGTCTGCAACGCTTCATCATCAACGCATTTGTAGATCATGCCCCAATCCGCCGCTTTTTCACCGCTGATTTTTTCTCCAAGCAACATCATTTCTGTAGCGCGCGCTTTGCCAACCAAGCGTGGTAGCATCCAAGAGGCACCACCATCGGGGACGAGGCCGATATTTACAAACGCCTGAAGAAAATAGCCAGATTTGCCCGCGATGACAAAATCACCGCATAGGCCGATGGAGCAGCCAACCCCCGCAGCGGCCCCGTTGATGGCGGTAACAATTGGCATATTCAGACGTGCCAGGTTCATCATCAGCGGGTTATAATGCCGCGTCAGTGCGATGTAGCTACCTTCCCCCCGGGCAACCGATCGATCGCCGCGCGCCGAGAGATCCGCGCCAGAACAAAAACCACGCCCTGCACCTGTAATGACAAGACAACGGGCATCACCCAGACCATTGGAAACGGCATCGTTTATTTCACCGGCCATTTCGAGCGAGCAAGCGTTCATGCGCTCCGGGCGGTTGAGGGTGATAGTTGCAATCTTGTCGGCAACATCCAAAGTGATTGTTTCATACGTCATAATAAGGCGCCCTCCTCCGGCGTTCGTCTTTTCGTCGGCTAATTCAGTCGCGCGTGCCAAGCAAGTCCCGTGCGACCACCCAATTGTGAATTTCGCTTGGCCCATCATAAATGCGCATTGTCCGCAACTTGTTGGACAGCAGATATAGGGGCATTTCACGCGTCATCCCCATTCCGCCAAACATCTGCATCGCATGGTCGACAATGTCATAGGCCGTTTCGGTGCAATAGGATTTGATCATCGAAATTTCTTGTCTGGTGTCACGCCCATCATCCATTTTCCAAGCACAATCATAAGTCATCAATCGCATGGCATGGATCCGCGTAGCGGCATCCGACACCCAATTCTGCACCGTTTGGCGAGACGACAAAGCTTTGCCAAAGGTCACACGTTGCGGCGCGTATTCGATCATCATATCAAGCGCGCGCTGCGCCATGCCAATTGACCATGAAGCCATTTCTATCCTTCTGGTACCCAACCGGACTTGCATGGGCAAAAACCCCTGCCCGCGTTTGCCAAGCAATTTCCAGCCTGGAACGCGGCAATCGTCGAGCGCGATTTCATAGGTCGCCGTGCCGTCGATCATCGGAATTTTGCGCAAGACATTGAAGCCCGGGGTGTCGCGGTCGACCAGAAATGCCGACATGCCATTTCGGCCTTCGGTATTTTTGTCCGTCACGGCCATCAATATAGTAAAATCGGCCTCATCCGCCTTTGTTATCCAGATTTTGCGGCCGTTGATGATCCAATCGTCGCCATCCTGAACTGCGGTTGTTTTCATCAATTGCGGGTCTGCTCCAGCACCCGGCTCCGATATCCCAATGGCAGAAATCGTCTCCCCGCGCACATAAGGCGCCAGATAATGTTCGCGCTGCTTTTCGTCCGCAGCAGCCATCA
>Ga0164293_10001930_pt1 | contig 17528 bp, 15 predicted proteins | sample GEODES118metaG_FD_111487 | JGI IMG/M metagenome (GOLD analysis project Ga0164293, IMG submission 111487) | Eutrophic lake water microbial communities from Lake Mendota, Wisconsin, USA - GEODES118 metaG | ecosystem: Environmental > Aquatic > Freshwater > Lake | place: USA: Lake Mendota...
CATTTGGTGCCGCACCCCCATTGAGGTGGGTCTCAACCGAGCCACCACCGAACATGTGGTTCCCCGCATTAAGGGCGGGCCCAGCTGGATAGAAAATGAAGTTGCAGCATGCCGCCATTGCAACGGCGAACGGGGGCACCACAGCCCCTCTGCCTGGCTCGATGAATGTGAGCGCCTCGGCCTAAACCCCAACCGTGAGGCAATTCGACGCACTTTGCTTGCGCTACAACATGCGATTGTTGAGCGAGGGGGTCAGCGTCGTGCGCGACCGTATGTGGAAAGTCAGTTGAGAAGGGTGTGAGAGTGAGGGCGTTATCGCATCTTGTTGATCATGCGTCGCAAGAATGCCCACTACTATTACAGTCCGATGTCATTTCTCACAAAGTTATTTCGCTCACAAAAAATACAAAACTCTATTGATCCATTAACAGAGAAAGCACTTTCGAAAATCGCTGTAGAAGTAGCAGCTCTGCACAATCTATTAGAACAGTCGGTCATAAATTTTGAAGCGAGTATTGCACTCAGTGAGCAACGTTCAGAGTCCTCATCTCGCAATCAACAATTTGAATCAGAACAGAAACTCACTGCACATTTTGAAAACAGACTTTTGAGCTTGAATGAAGCGCTAGTTAGTCATATAGAAAATACTGTCAACAGCACAACTCAAGCGACAGCCCAAGCGACAGCCCAAGCGACAGCCCAAGCGACAGCCCAAGCGACAGCCACCGCATTGCTCACCCAAGAATTGACGAAGATACGGCGCGAGATAGATTCGCTACGAGCTTCGTTTACCCCTTCATCAAATAACACTCCTCTTTCTCTCGAGAGGCAAACGCCGAACGTCGATCCCACCATATATGCAGCAATTGAAGAGCATTTTCGTGGTAGCCAAGAAGTAATAGCTAATCGTCAAAAGTCCTACCTTCCCTACTTGCAAACTGCAAAACAACAACAGCTCCCCATTCTTGACCTTGGATGTGGACGAGGTGAATGGCTAGAAATTTTGAAAAGTGAAGGCTTAAATTGCGAAGGAATAGACACCAACCCTGTCTTCATCGCCGAATGCAACAAAAAAGGATTAGATACAACCAACATTGATCTATTGAGTTATCTTTCATCTCAAGGTTCGCCTCGCTTTGGAGCAATAACGCTCTTCCAAGTCGCAGAGCATTTGCCGTTCAATGTTTTGGTTGAAGTCTTTCGGGCTGCAAGAAAGTGTTTAGTTCCTGGAGGTGTCTTTATCGTGGAGACCCCTAATGCCAAAAACCTCAGGGTTGGTGCCGGAACATTTTGGATAGACCCAACACATGAACGGCCCCTATATCCCGAACTTCTTGAATTTCTCAGTCAGCTCGTTGGGTTTGAAAAGTATGAAACAAAGTACTCTGCTAGCAACGTTGACATATACGAATTCTCTGATGCACCACCACACACAAGGGCAATACTGGAATCGCTCACGCTTGCAGTTGATGGGCCCGCGGACTACGCCTTAATCGCGACGGCCTGAGAAATTGAAAGTACGGTTTTCAAAGTTTTCTTGAGCAATTTCGACTGAAGCCATAAATTGATCCATTACTTTTGGCCAGTCGTATTTTTCCACAACATATCGGCGGCCATTTTCCCCAATTCGCTGCGCTAGATCTGCATCTTCGAGAAGCATCCCAAGAGCACAGTCAAATTCAGCCCAACCCTCATAGGGAATTGCGCCTCCGGAACGCATCGCTTGGCCTCGCAAAACTGCACTTTGTCCTTGAACTAGTGCAGGCTTTTTTTGCACCCATGCTTCACATAAAACAATAGAGAAGCTTTCAAAGTACGACGGCTGCACAAGCGCCAGTGCTCCAGCAATTGCTGCTTGCTTGTCTTCCGACTCAAGATATCCAGTCACAATAATGTCATCCGATTTTGGAAGGTCTACCAGTGCATCCCCAACTAAAACAAGTTTCACATCTTGACCAATTCGAGATCGCGATTCAAGAAAGAAGCGACACAACTCGCCAACACCTTTCATTGGGTCGAGGCGACCGACGTAAACCAGGTAACGGCTATTACCCAAGCCGAACCGCTCTCTAAATTTCTCTGGGCTCGACGTTTGGGGAGCAACATCAATACCAATACCCGAAATACGACCCTGCGGTTCAATGCGAAATTTCTCACGAACAATTCGCCGCTCTTCAGGAGTAAAGAATAGGAATGAATCAGGCATTCGAAAAAGACTTTGAAAGTAAGGTACACGCAATGCTGGTTCAGTATGCGCCGTCGGCTGAAACACAACCGGTAATCGACCCGCTAGAACTGGAATACCCAAAGTCGCAGTGGAGTACAAATACGTCATGAATACTGCAACATCAAATCGTTTGTAGTTATCAGTGAGCCACGTACGCAGCCCTTCAAGGTCAGGTCCCATCAGTTGCGCCCACCTACGTTGTTCAAAATCTGCAGGTCTCCCAGATCCATTCATCAGCCATTGATCAGCCCGCCCAAAAAGGTGTGGGATACGTTTTTTTCTTACATGAAGCCGATGTACCCGAACTCCGTTAATCATTTCGGTACCTGGTGGGTAGTAATTTGCCCACTCAACATAATCTCGTGCACAACTCGTAAGCACTTCTACTTCATGTCCTAAACCAACAAGATGCTCAGCAAACTCACGGCATGCTGATTCTGAGCCACCAACAATTTCTTCACCATAGCGCTGAACCAAATACAGGATTCTCATGCGATAAGTTCCAACATCTTTTGAACACTTCGTTGCGTTCCCTCGTTCAGTTCGATGTTTTGTATCAGTTCATAACCACGAGAAGCCAAAACTGCACGAAGGTTTGCATTATCTATCACTTCCACAATTGCTTCCGAAGCTAGGGTCACTGATGCATTTGCCGGCAAAACGACCGCTGCGTTTTTCAAGGTTTCAGGTATTGCTCCTGTGCCTTTGATTACAACAGGTAGACCAAATGACATTGCTTCTAAGGGTGGAATGCAGAGTCCCTCGTGGTCACTCATACCGAAATAGCACTTCGCCATACGATAAACCGTTGCCAGTTCTTGATCTTTGACCGAACCCAATAACTCGACGTTAACGAACGGCAATGACTTTTTATGTTGATTAATAGCGTCAAGATACTTTTCCTGGCGTGCTGCACCAACCAAAACCAAACCAAAATTTTTGTCGTGCACTGAGTTAACTAAATGAATTGTCTCAATAAGTTGCTCGACTCGTTTATGCGGCAGCACCTGTCCAACTCCGACTACAAAACCATCCGGAAATGTTCTATTCAGTCTTTCAATAAGACGTGAGTCATACGGCAAAGAAGTAAGTCGGCGAGGGGTTAAACCGACGGGCGCTAAATGCACGTCGGTATAACCATATTGCTCAAGATCCTTTAAGTTAAATTGTGAGTCAGCAAAGCTGAGTTTTACGCGATCACGTAGTAGAGATAACTCATAGCGCCCCCACTCCAACCCAACTGCAAACTCTGCATTGTCTTTAACATAAATTTCGGTAGGAGAAATATTGTGATAAGCGATCGCCAATTTTTCATTTCTCGACAAAATGTGTTGAGTTACTTGAGGTCTTCCATAGCTCGCGTGAAACAAGGTGAGATCAACCAATAAATCTGGCTTTTGATCTTGTAAATAATAGACCTCGTCTTCGAGTTCTTTTGAGAGTACAAACTCAACATAAATATCACTATCAACAAATTCTCGCAGCTCATCACGAATTGAAAAAGCCATATTTGTTATGGCGTCACCTTTGGCAACACCAGTGAGCACTTGGTCAATCCGTCTCTTCATCACCACGCCGATAGACCCGCGACTCAAGTTCAATAACCATTTCACCTAGCGTGTCAATAACAGCAAGTTTGTCCAACACGCGACTTAATGTTTGATTTAGCAGCCTTTCGTCGTTTGATTGTTGCTGCTTAATAAGCGTTTCAAACTCCTGCAAGACAAATTCTATTCGCTCCAATGAGATACGCGTTTCTTTGGCCAGTTGACTTACATGACGACGAACAAGACGTCGAATGATCCTATGGAAAAGTGATCCTCCCGGTACTTTCGAGTCAACGCCACCCATTCCATGAATTCGAGTGATTGATTCTCGAACCATATGCATACGTGCCTCAAGATGACCAAAATTTCGATGACCACGATGCGTGGTTTCAAGAATATTCTTAAATTCTTGCTCTAACTGAACTTCTAGCCCAACGGGATAGTCGCCTACCGCGCGGCGCTCCTCGACTCTGCGTTGCAATTCTGCAATTAAACTTTCAGTGGATTCTGACATGACCCTTATCCTCAATCAGCTGACCTGACGTAATTGCAGGGATCAACGATGTACATGTCGTTAACTCTACTCCACAATGATTCAGGGCTAATGAACCCTCTGGTATTGGGTAATATCATTCAACACGAAACGTATCGGAGACGTCATTGTTTCAATTCCCAGAAGCCCCAATTCCATTTGGTTATACATATTCCCAGCTAAAAAATCTTCTACTGTCAATTGAAATAGATAATTCCGGGCCAGGAGCGCTTGCACCATATGTAGAAGACTCGTTCGAGCGATTTCTCTTCACATGGGAACTAGCAAAGGATCATCAAGGCTCATGTTTGGAACTTGGAGCAAATCCATATTTCACAACACTTCTATTGAAAGAATTTAGTTCTCTCGATATGAAGCTCGCAAACTATTTTGGTGGCGACACAAAGTCTGGAAGTCAGAATTTGTCTTGGAGCCAAAATGACAGAATACGATCAAAGGAACTTACGTTTGATCATTTCAATCTAGAGGAGGGTTCTTTCCCTTATCCAGACTCTTCATTTGATGTGATCCTGTTCTGCGAAATCATTGAACACCTCCTCATGAACCCGCTGCATTGTCTCCGGGAAATCAATCGTTGCCTTAAACCAAATGGTGTGTTGATTACGACTACTCCCAATGTGGCTCGCCTCGGAAATGTCTTCGCAATGATCGATGGCACGTCCATTTACGACCCGTATTCAGGTTTTGGCCCCTACGGCCGTCACAATCGGGAATATAGCTTGGCCGAATTGAATAGGCTTCTTGAATTCGCTGGATTCAAGACAACAAAATCTTTTACAGCAAATTCTCACGCAGATCATTTGGCAATGAGAACTGACTACGACAAAATTTGTCAGCTCGTTGCTCATCGCCCGAATGATTTAGGGCAGTACCTTTTCACTAGTGCTGTAAAAGTAGGTGCACCTAAGGCAGGCCTGCCAGCATTTCTTTATAGAAGCTGGCCTGAGGAAGAGATGAACTACGAGGGTTAACTTCCTCTAGTGTTCTTACAATGAATTTAGAACTTCTATTGATTCTGATCTGAGCATTTAATGCCATCTAACGCCATTGAAATTCACAACCTTTGGAAAACTTTTCGGCTCTACCATGAAAAGAACCAATACCTGAAAGCTGCAGTACTTCGTGGTCGCCGTGCCAGGTACGAAGAGTTTTGGGCCTTAAAGGACGTTTCGTTTGATGTCCCATTTGGTTCCACCTTGGGAATCATCGGTTCTAATGGGTCTGGAAAAAGCACACTGCTGAAATGCCTCGCAGGAATTTTGTCACCCGATAAAGGATCAGTGGAAATCAATGGGCGTATCTCTGCCCTACTCGAACTAGGTGCTGGTTTTCACTTAGATCTTTCAGGTCGTGAAAATGTATATCTCAACGGTGCGATTCTTGGCCTTTCTAAGCGAGAGGTCACGGAAAAATTTGATGACATCGTTGAATTTGCCGGCTTAGGCAAATTTATTGATACTCCCGTGAAGAACTATTCATCCGGCATGATCATCCGTCTCGGGTTTGCAGTTGCTGCAAACGTTGACCCTGAAATCCTTCTCATTGATGAAGTGCTCTCAGTTGGCGACCAGTCTTTCCAACTTCGCTGCATTGAGCGAATTGAGAAATTTCGACAAGAGGGCAAAACAATGGTCTTTGTCAGCCATTCACTTGCTCAGGTACAGCAATTGTGTGAAAACGCAATTTGGCTTGAAAAAGGTGTTGTTCGCGGCCAGGGTCGCGCAATGGACGTTGTGATGGACTACTCCGGCGAAAGTCATCAAGCGGTTGAAAAAAAAGAAGGTGAACTAGGAGAACGATGGGGCTCAGGGCAAGCGACAATCACCAAAGTAGAGATACTTGATGACAACGGTAACCCTTTAAAGCTCCTCCTCACCGGTAAGAGCACCACCATCCGCGTTTCATTTGATTCACATCTCCCCATCAAACAACCTGTTGTAGGTATCCGGTTCACTCATCTTCTCGGTCCAGTCATCTGGGGAACCAACACACGTAGACGTGGTGAATTTATTGAATCGATCTCGGGCCCAGGACATGTTGATATCAATATTCCCGAACTTCCTCTTTTGGAAGGGACTTACGATCTCACAGTCGCTCTTAGTGACCATACTGAGTTACTTGCATTTGATCACTGGGAGCGCCGCATCCGTTTTGACGTTCATCAACATGATGTTTTTGATGAGGGCTTTGTGACGATCAACAGTAAATGGGATGTCAGCAAGTCTTAGTCTTACAGTTCCTCTGCAAGGCGTCTTGAACCTTTTTTGAAAAATCTCACACCTAAAAAGATGCTAAGCGCAGCAGAAATAACCAATGCCAAGAGATCGGTGGCAACCGGTCCACGACCGTTATACAACGTTGCTCGAAAACTACGCGCGAAAACAGCCATCGGGTTCCACTCCAATAGAAGCATAGGAATACGCGGAACTCGACCATCTAGAAGTTGGCTGTCATAGACAATAGGTGTTGCGAACATCCACATCTGAAGCACGATTCCCCACAAGTAATTGAGGTCGCGGAAATAAACCGTCCAAACTGATAACGCAAGCGACACACCGCAAGCAAAAACACCCAGCAGCAGCATCAATAACAATGTCATCGGAATCCAGGGGAAAATTGGGCTTCCGGCTACGGTGAAAATCACTAAGAGCATCCCCATCTCAATGGAGAACTGAACAAATGCAAATGTGACCTGCGAATAGACAATAATTTGCCTGTCCATCGCGACTTTCTTCACCATTCCGGCGTACGAAAGCAGCGAGTTCTGCCCCATATTTGTGACAAGCGCAAAAAAGTTCCATGGAATGAGTGCTGCCAACAAATACAGAGCAAAAACGTGCAAGCCAGAAGGACTACCCAAAGGCGCCCCTGCTTTAAATATCACTCCAAAGACAAAGGTATAAATAGCAACTGTTGAGAGTGGGTTCAACAGTGACCATGTCCAACCTAGAAACGATTTCCTATATCGCGTACTCAGTTCACGGCGTGTGAGGTTCCACAATAATTCTCGTGATGTGAATAGAGCACTCGATTGCAAACGGCGGTTGAACCTACTCCGTTGTGCTTGTGGCATGAGATAAGTGTAGCCGTATTTGCTAATTCAGTCACTTATTCAAAAAGCCAACTAGCCAACTTCAAGCCAGCTACCTCCTCTGACACTAAGTGTTTTTGCACAGCGGCCGTACCTTTTTTCAAATCATTGAGATACACGCTATTAGACGATAGTTTTCGCATGAGATACGCCGCATGTTGCACATCAGGTTGTGCCCATAAATAACCCGTCGGGTAAACCCCGTTGCCGTTTTTCACAGGTACTAATGCGTAATCAACTAAGGCTGAGTTGGCGCTATCTAAAAATTCCGTTGGCGCAGAAAATGCCGTGCTTAAAACAGGAACGCCCCGTAACAGTGCCTCCAGAATATGCAGCCCTAGTCCTTCACTTCTGTGAAGAGAGATAAGAACATCTGCGCATTGTAAATATGATGCCTGCGTTTCTTCATCAACGTGCTGATCTACGTGAACAATGTCTGTACGCCCCTCAATTGCTTCGGCAATAAGTGCAAGGTCTTCCTTCAAAAGATGTCCGTTTTGGGATTTTATGATAAGAATTGGTCCAGCATTTTCTACGAACGCCATCTTAAATGCGACAATCGCATCAATGGGATTCTTTCTTTCAATCACGCTGAAGAAATCAAATGTGCAGAGAAAAATCAATCGGTCTTCAGGCAACCCTAGATCTGTCCGAGATTTAGTCGCGTTGATAATCCCAATGTCAGTTAATGGCAAAAGAAATACTGGCTTGTCGCTGCTCCGTACCAAACAGTCGCGAATAAAACCAGTGCCTGCTACCAAACCATCAACGTAAGGCAGTGCTGCCCTCATTGGTTCATTAATTTTCATCAACTCCCAGTACCACATGCCTATGTGCTTACCGCTTTGAAAATTTGATATGCCCATTTCTCTCATACAATTCGGTAATTGATCACCCGCAACAACTGAGAGAGTTCGGTTATATCGCCACTCATTATCACTTAGAGGGAACTTTTCAATCTGAGCACTCGAGCTGCCAGGAGCATCAATGGTGGAAACTGACACACCGGCCGCACGCAAACACCTCGCAACTCGGCGGGCTTCCGCACCTAGGCCAAGTGATTGCCTGTGATAGCCGACAACATTAACTCCTGCCGTTTTCCACTTCACGATAAAACTATACGCCTAATCTAGAAACATGATCTATAGATATGATTTCGGGTAGTCATGATTACCCCATTTATCACGTTTGTCATCTTTGCCGATTCCATAGAAGACCCAAGTCTATTGATTTCAGTCAATTCCATCCGTCAACAGACTGCTATGTGTTGGGAACTCGAAATTAGAGTTTTGTCTTTTCCGGATATCGACACACTTTCATTTATCACACACGATAATCCGCGGATCAAGGTCCTTCAACTTTATGACGACAAGAAGAAGAGCGAATACAACTCAACAGTCATCTCACTCTTGCCTAAAGGAGTGGAGCTTTTTCCTAACGCTTGCATGGAAATTCAGAAGGCGTTTGATACCCGTGACATAGGTATTGTTTCAGTAAGTATTATTTCCACAAGTAAAACTGAAGGCAACGGCACTATCGGAAAATCGCAGTTTTTTACTTCTATTATCGCTTCACGCATACACGTTTTTTCTGATGTTGCTTCATTCGTGGGAGAGATTACTGTTCCCTTGGGGATCGTTCGGGATGAAGTATTTGCAACAGCAACGCTTGAGCGTTCAAAAAATAACACTGCGTTGAAAGATTTTGAGATTAAGTCGGATTACCTTGCTCATTTGGAGTCTGAAATCCTCATACTTCAATCTCAACTCCAACAAGTGATCACTAAAGCAGATTTTGCTGGGGAACTATCGCAGAATTTAATCACAAAGGGGCTAGAAATTAACTCAGCCAGAGCGCAAATTGCCGCTATCCACAGGTCTCGTACATGGAAAATTGGTCTTACGATTCTGTCACCAATACGGTGTTTCAGGCGTTTCAGTCAGATTTTTTTCCGCCCTAAATAATGGTTTTTGGAACGAACCTATACCCCATACTGTTGTTGTATCTTTTGAAGTACACCGACCTCGCCGACATCACACTTGCTCACCCACCAGCCATTTCGCATTTGTGCTTTTGATCGCCCGCACATCAATTCACTTTGATTTCTCGCGATCGCCAAAGTGCTCTCTATATCCTCCTTCGAAGTTGGAGTTTTTGACCAGTCTCGCAATACTGCGATAACAGCTACCGCTGAACCAGTGCTGCTGTATTCAAGTATAAATATTCCACCATTCTTCTTAAGACATTTCTCATTTCCCAATTCACGACAAGCAATCATTGTGGTTGGAGAACCAAAATTTGCGATAGTAGGACCACCTAGCCACTTAACATATTCCATATTGATCCAAAGGTTTGGGTCATATTTTGAGTAAAGAAATACCCCGTCCCTCAAGGAATTATCAACCAATCCTCTGCGAACGGTGGCTTCAAATATCTCCCGGTCACTCTGAAAACCTCTGAACGTTGAGTTTGTAAACTCAATACCTGAGCGGTTCACACATATTATTGCGATGCTGCCTACAGAGAGCACAGTGGCGAAACAGACAGTCAAGCTTTTCAACACAGTTTTATTTTTTCGAATTAGTAATTTGATTAAATTCTTTGTTTCAATAGTGGCTACTAGTAACAACATTGTTGTTCCTAGATATTGCAGCATTACAGGAAGGTAAGCGTGGCCTGGTCCTACTTCTGCTTGCCACCGCACCGATAGCGATGTGGGGACTGCGGGCATCACAATCAATATGACCCCGAATAAGAAAACGGTTGCTCTAGTTTTTCGTGAGAATACGCCAAGGCCAAGAATGAGATGCGCGATGCCTACCAGCGCAACTAGACAGAAGATTATATTCAAAACTGACAGATGGGCGATTGTGTCACTAATTCGCAATCGATTGTCTACCCGCGAATATGGAACAGTCAGCGGAATCGCACCCAATACTTGATACTTAAGCGTTGGCAAGAAAGCACTCGGGTCAAAATTAGTTGTATACGCAGTACTTGGGCGCACTCCGCTTCTTATTACAAACGAAAAAATTGTGTAGGTTACAGACGGCAATGCGATCGCAAAAACAGCACCTACGCGAATTATTTTTGAATATTGAGTCTCGTGAAATGCAATCAGTACAGCTAACGGAGCTATTAACAGCACGACTTCGTACTGCATAAGTGCTAGTGACCAACTTATAGATGCCACAACAAAATATGCTCGTCTGTGCCATTTCTTCTCGGAACGTATCCCAAGCAGTATGAGGACCAAAGCACATATGGCCTTGATACCGACCGAGGGGAGAAGCAATCCGAAGCTAATGGTTGGGTCATACCAAACTCGCACTTGCAGGGAAGCAGCGAAAAAAATAAGCACCAAAAGAGACGCTCTCCAACAATTAGTTAATAAACGAACTAGATATGACAATGTCAATATCAGAAAAAGTATGAAAATTAACTGAAGAGATTTATAAATGAATCGACTATGAATCGTGTGAAATAGTAATACGTTCTCTAAAGTCGCAACTGGGAAGAACCTTCCTTCGCTTTGCATCCATTGCCGCGTTCCTCTTATAACGAATTGAAGCCAATTTTCCGAATAGAATGCAAGATAAGCGGATCGTTGGGAATTAGGGATGTCATCAGCCACGTAGGCACTGTCGAGGATTGGCCATAAAAACCACAGCAATATTCCCACCCCTGCAAACGACAAGGATATTGTCTCAGGTTTCAGAGTCTTAACGCGGTTTGTCTTCACTAATGTAGAGTGTATTGATGTTGTCTAGTGAGACACGGGACTCTGTGAAGTTAAAGTATCGAGTTCCCATTAAGAAAGAATTACCAAGCCTATTTATTGGTCTTTCACTAACATTTATCGGGCTTGTTTTCCTCTACCAACTTTGGAATTTTAATCCGCGGGTTCCAATTCTCTATTCGGGGGATGGTTTACTCACATTAAATGGATTGCGAAATATGCGATTCGGAAATTGGTATTGGTCTACCCAGAATTTAGGTGCCCCTTTCGGACAAGACCTACATGATTTTCCTGCTGTAGCTGAAAATTTACATCTCATTATTCTTTGGCTTGGGCTGAAAATACTTCGTAGTGAAGTCCTTACCTTCAATTTGTTCTTTTTTGGAACATACTTTTTTACAACAACATTTGGGTACATAGGTTCCCGCATAATTCGGCTCAACCGGTCTACCGCCGTGCTGGTTGGAGTTATTTATTCATTTTTGCCGTTTCACTTCCAGCATGGACCGGGGCATCTTTATCTTGCTGCGTATTGGGCATTACCAATATGGATTGCCTTTCTGATACGCGAACTCATGGGTGACTCCATTTCTCCCTTTACCCAAGGGTCCAAACTGGATTGGTTCTGTAGGCCGTCCACTTTTCTTATCGCCGCGATTTCTATAGTTGCAGCAACAACCGGACTGTACTATTCATTTTTCTTTATTATTCTTGCGGCATCTGTGCTTTGTATACGCCGCTTAAAGCAACTTAGTTCATTTGAATGGGTACCCACTCTGTTTTCAATTGTCGTTGCTTGCGCAGTAATGGCGATTCAGTATTTCCCTGTTTGGCTCTACCAGCGACAAAATGGGAGCAACTTATCAATTGTCAAGAGATCAATCTCGGAGGTTGAGTATTATTCACTAAAAATTGTAAATCTCATACTGCCAATCAATGGACATAGGATTTCTTTCTTCAATGAGATCCGAGCTAAAGCAAACCCCGTCTATCTCATTGGAGAAGGGGCAGATGCACTCGGGTTGTTTGGCTCAGTCGGACTAATCACACTTTTAGTAGTTTTGATTCTGCAGACGACTAGCGAGCGAAATAAACTTTTCTCGGCATTATCTGTTTTCACTATTATTGCTCTACTAATCTCCACAGTTGGTGGCTTTACACAGGTAATTGCGGCCTTTGGCTTTACTCAATTACGCGTCGGGTCTCGCATGTCAGTGGTTATTGCGTTCCCTGCGATAGTAAGCGCCGCGATATGTCTCGAGAAACTTTTGAGAAATCGCAAACGGGGAGTGGTGCTTGTTTCACTTCTGATTATTGGATCACTATCAGTTTTAGACATGAACCCAGGAAATCAACTTCCTCCATACAAGGCGGTAGCCCAGTCTTGGGAACGTGACCGCGATGTTGTAACTCGGGTCTCAACAGGCTTTGGCAACGATGCAATGATTTTTCAGTTGCCGATAGTCCCGTTTCCAGAAAATCCACCTGTTGTAGATATGACCGATTACGAGCACCTGAAGGGCTACTTGCACTCCCCCAGCCTACGGTGGAGTTACGGAGGCGTAAAAGGCCGCAGCGCTGATTGGCAACTATCTTTACCAACAGACCCGAAGATCCTAATTTCAAAACTCCGACAACAAAACTTTCAAGTCATTTGGATCAATCGAAATGGATACGAGGATCGGGGTACTCTTTTATTCAATCAATTAAAAGATTTAGGTCTAAAACTTTTCTTTAGAGACGCTAATCTGTTCATTCTTGACCTCAGGGAATCCGCTAACTAATCAGCCAATTTGAATTTAAGGATCCACGCACTTATTTGTTCCAATAATTTTTATCTGTTTGCTTTAATGAGTATTTGACGCCAACCAAAAATAGCTTTCCAAGAGTAAACAAGACCGTCTCCTAACTGATACCGATCTGGTGTGATAACCCTATCAACTATTCGATGTGGGATTTTCGCGAGTACCGCAAAGAGCGACCTAACTACAATGTTTGACGATCCATTTCTGTGATGCATCGCTTTAATATTTGTGAAGCCCACATCGCTACACAACTGAGAAATGTTTCGTATTGATGTTGGATACCCATGTGACCAATCAACGTTCCAAAATTCGAACTTCCAATTGAGAACGTCAGGGGAAACGATCACCAAGCTTCCTCCATTGTTCAAAACCATGCGGCAATCATCGAGCAGTTGTCGCGCTTCAAGCCATGATGGGCAATGTTCTAGCACATGAGACATATACACCACATCATATTTTCCAAGCTTGGGGAGTAAATCCGAGAGCATTCCTAAATGACCTGCAAATCCAAGTTGCTGCATCTTATTGAAAACAGCCGGGCTAGTGTCACAGAATTCGTATGTAAGACCATTTGACTTACAGTGCTTTGCAAAATACCCATGTCCTGGCCCGATCTCCAAAATACGATTCACTGGGTGCTTACCATTAATTGCATGTCGTAGTAATTTTCCATGCCATTTTTCAATGTATACAGCGTTCCTCGGATGTGGCTCTCGCCGAATGTAGTCCGAGTATAGATCTTCACTCATATCGCATTCCATCTCCTAGTTGTTGACACCATAAAGCTGTTCGAATTAGAGCTTCATCTAAACTTACACGATTTTTTATTTTTAATTGAGAACTGACTTTTTCTATAGACGGCACGTATCGACTTGTATTATCAATCGTGTCTACACCTGTAACTACAATTTTTGCTTCCGGATTAACATTTCTTACTACCGCTTCAGCTAAAGCCTTAATTGTTACCCCAACATCTGAGCCAACGTTATACTTTTCACCGGTTGTGCCACGAACTGCTAACGCCCAAAGATTGCAACATAAATCTGTTGCATATTGATAACTGCGAACAGAGCCACCTCCACTATTGATGTTGATTTGGGAGCTCTGCAATGCATCTCGCATAAAGTTGCCGGCAGCAAAATGAGTTCCAAATGGTAGAAAAGGGGCGATGAATGCAAACAGGCGCGCGGTTACTACTTGTGTTCCCCATCGGAAAACGGCGATATCACTCTGTGATTCAGCGGCTCGCTTACCTTCGTGATATGCGGAAAATTTGTCGTCGCTATTGAGATCCATTGTGTAATCCTCTGAGAGTTTTTCCAAATCAGATGGCTGTCTCCCATATACAGCGCCTGAGCTCAAGAAAAGAAGGCGACTAGATGCTTTTAATGCTTCTGCAAGAATTCGTTCCTGGCCTTCAATGATTACATTAAACATGCTGTAAGGATCGTCAGAATTAAGTGAGGCGCTAGCGGGAGTCGCTGCATGAATGATGTACCCGAGGTGAAATTCGGCAGGAATTGTGAAATTTTTTATGTCTGAAGCAATTCTTTGTACAGGACATTCCGGATCAATTGTTAATGCTTTTTTCCAAACAGCATCTGGAGAACGACTCGTGAGAAGTAGTTTTCCTTCGCCTTGATACTTCTGTCGTGCACTGGCCCACGACAAAGTCAGCCAGGTACCTATGAAACCGCTCGCACCCGTGATAACCACGTTGCTATTCACTAATTTCTCGAGGTCGTTACGAGAGTGTTCGTTAATTTCCTCTAAGTCAATTAGTAGTGACTGTGTGATTTGATTTTGCAAGGTGCTTTCGCCCGCTACTCAAAGTGTGAGCGTTCGTTTTTCAAAATGAATGTTGGCCGCGCTCGAGTTTCTGTGTAAATCATTCCGATGTACTCCGCGAGTACAGATAGCAGTAGAAATAAAATACCGAACATCAACAGAATAAGTGACGTTACAGTTCCAAAGCCTGGCGATGGAACGCCGTTGATGAACGCTCGAACAACACCGATGATCAAAGCAATGAAAGAAATTCCAGAAAGTATCAAGCCTGCAATGGGAATGAGCTTTAATGGCTTTAATGAACTTGCAAGCATTCCACGAATTGCAAAAGCTCCGGTAACAAAAGGGTTAAATGATGAGGTGCCACCAGTTCGAGCTGGGCGCTCATATTCCATACTTGAAGATTGAAAGCCAATCCATCCCCAGACGGCACGAACCATTCGATCTTTTTCAGGTAAGGCATTAAAAGCTTCGTACATTTGCTTGTCAACTAAACGAAAATCACTGGCATTGCGAGGGACCGGCGTATCACTAATGCGGTCAATCATCCAATAGAAAATCTCTGCTGCTATGCGGCGAAATTTACTCTCGCCGTGACGATGCGTAATGACTGTATAAACATGGTCATCACCGCCGCGCCATCGTTTGATCATTTCTGGAATCATCTCGGGCGGGTCTTGTAGGTCAGCGCTCATGACTACACAAGCGTCTCCACTTACCTTTGATAATGCCGCGAGCATTCCGCCTTCCATGTGGAAGTTGCGCGAAAGGCGGACAATTTTTAATCGATTATCCACATCCCGAATCTCAGTCAGTTTTTCATAGGAATTATCGTGTGACCCGTTTTCACAAACCACCACTTCAAAATCGTATTCACTCTCCAGGCCTTGAAACACAGCAGTGAGACGTTGCCATAGTTCGGGAATATTCTCTGCCTCGTTATAGGCAGGTATTGCGATGGATATCAGAGGCTTACGAGACATAACTAAAGATACTTTGTCACTTTCGTGAAGGTATTTGGGGGAAGGTCGGGGCTCATCTTGTGCAAGGGGTTTGATTCCATTCCACCACCCTCAACAATGCGGCTCATGATTTTTGGCCAATACGTTTGTAAGGGGTCGATGGGAACGATGTACCCATGTGGTTCAGCAGATTCCAATGTTTCAATGACATTGCTATCGCTCGCCCAGTTTGCATCCACTGTGGTGGCTGGAATCCCAAAACTCTCAAAAAGCAAGTGCCAATCGGGAAAACCGAGCCCGGTTTCAGTATCGCAACCCAAGTAGGCACCGCCGAAGTAATTCTTCTGGGTCATGCGAATTGATCCGTAACCGTTATTGGCAAAAATAAAGATTTTGATTGGCAATCTATTAACTGCAACAGTGGCTAGTTCTTGGAGATTTTGGGCAAAACCGCCATCACCTTCAATGAGAAATGTTCGGCGCCCCGGGTGAGCCATAGCAGCACCAATTGCACCGCCAAGGCCGTAGCCCATGCTGGCCAAACCCTTATCGGTAATGATTACCTGACCAAATTTTTGCTTAATAACTTGCATTGAAACTGAGTTTGCACCGCCGCTTGAACAAGGAATGATGACATCGTTCCGCGTTGCCAGCTCAGAGAGGTCTGCATAAAAGTCATAAGGGCTAACAAACCCAGCACCAGTTTCATTTTCTGGATCATTCAATGGCAAAGCCTCTTGCACATCATGTGCATAGGTAATCCATTCATCCCATTGACCACGGATTTTGGGAAGCAAGTCCTCTAAGAAACTATCTGCGTCTCCACATATCGGAAGGTCCACTTTTGGGTGGCCTTTCTCTAGTTCGCTTTTGTCGATATCTACTTGTATGACAAATGCATTACGCCCGAACTCTTGCCAGTTGAATCCGGTTTGTTGCATCCCCAACCGTGTACCCACTGCCACAATGACATCTGCTTGTGCCATGAGAAGGTTTGCGGCGCGCTGCCCCCAGGTATTTGGGCGTCCTAAATACTGTGGGTGTGAAGCATCAATGCGATCTGCACCATTCCATGTAGTCATTACAGGAATTCCAGAATCGCTCATACTTTGCTGAATGCTTTGAGCAGTTTTACGACTCACTCCTCCACCAATGAGCAACACCGGCCTTTGTGATGCGTGCAATTTCTGCACAACTTGTTCGACATCATTTGCCGCTGCGAGTACATTCTCAATCTTTTGAGTGACGGTATTTTCTGCAGTTAACGGCGGAGCACCCTGCGTATCAAGACATAGTTCAATGAATACTGGACCGGGCCTATCACTGCTACCTGCATTTACTAAATTAAAAAACTTTTGTTTTGGAATGGGAGCTTGCAGTTGGACCGCGCACTTGGCAACCGGCTTTGCGAGCCCAACACCATCAATCTCTTGAATACCCCGTTGACGTACACCACCGGTTGCCAAATCTTGTGACTTCACTTGACCTGCGATAACAAGAAGTTCTCTGCTTTCAAGCCAAGCACCACTCATTGCAGTGATGATGTTTGAAACTCCTGGGCCTGCAGTCACCATCGCAAATGCCCGGCCAGTTCCATTCGCTTCATTGAAATACTCCACTGCAATTCCAGCGGCTACTTCATGAACTACAGGTATGCACGTGAATCTTGTGCGAGCACCATCAAGTAAATGCATGATGTTCCCACCTGCAACGAAGAAACAGTGGGTATAACCAAGTTCAACCAACCAGTCAGTGAGCTGTTCGGCGTACTTACTGGGTGTTGATTGAGCTGCACTCATCTCTACTTAGAGACCTC
>Ga0164293_10001933_pt1 | contig 17506 bp, 12 predicted proteins | sample GEODES118metaG_FD_111487 | JGI IMG/M metagenome (GOLD analysis project Ga0164293, IMG submission 111487) | Eutrophic lake water microbial communities from Lake Mendota, Wisconsin, USA - GEODES118 metaG | ecosystem: Environmental > Aquatic > Freshwater > Lake | place: USA: Lake Mendota...
CGCCTACGCCTACGCCTACGCCAACGCCAACGCCTACGCCTACGCCTACGCCGACACCTACGCCTACGCCTACGCCGACACCTACGCCTACGCCGACGCCAACGCCTACGCCAACGCCTACGCCGACACCTACGCCTACGCCTACGCCTACGCCAACGCCTACGCCTACGCCGACACCCAGAATAACAACTCCCGCACCGCAGCAAGGTATGCGGGTGGAAGGTACGGAGAAAGCGGGGTTAGCGGAGATTGACCCTCAGTTTGATTTAAATGCAAGCCTTTTAGATAACTTGCTGCGGATATTGTCCAGCGAAGATGACAATAGTGCCGGGGTTCCTTATTATAGGGGCGGTAAAGTGGCGCCTTACGCCGACATAGATGAAATTATACGTTTGTTGAGAGGGTGACCGCATGAGCAATGCCGTTAAAGATTTTTTAAAGGGTTTAATTTTTGACAGTGAGGGCAAGCTGGACCCAAAGAAACTTGCTTTGTCCGGGGCAGGTTTGGCTGCGTTATATGGCGTTACTAACCGCGACAGCGGTATTGGTAAGTTCCTGACTGGAGGCACTCAGCGCCCCGTAGGTTACAGTGAAGGGATACCAGAATACGGTATTACCCGAGCATTGACGCCTGATGCTTTCCTAAACTATCCCGACAAAGAAGTAGCAAACTTTGTTAATAAAACTTATGGGCAGTACGGCGGTCCCGGGGCTGCTGCGCACCGCGAAATTGCAAAAGCAATGAACCAGTACGGTGTTTCCCCAACACAAGTTGCAAGAGCGACGGGCTTTACTCCGCAGGAAGTGGAAGCGGATTACAAAGCGTTTGGCTACGGTACGCCAACAACAGAACCTGCTGTGATAGGGCAGCGTAGACCGGGCAGTGGCGGACGTCGGTACTTTACCGATACGACCTATACCCCAACGGGTAAAACAATGGCCGCTAATAGAATTAGCCCCGTTACTGTGCCTTCACAACTTTTTGTTCCGCCGTCTAGCCCACCCGTTGTTGCCAATAGATCGGCGCAGGGTTTGTTTGGAGCGTTAACCCCGGAAGATGCCGCAAAAGTATTTAAAAATTTATTTGGTAGCGGTAGCGGAACAAACGTCAGTGGCGGAACAAATGTCAGTGACGGTAGCGGAACAAACGTCAGTGGCGGAACAAATGTCAGTGGCGGTGGCGGAACAAATACCGGTGGTGGGGGGATTCCACTAACCATGGACGATACAAACATGGAAGAATTTGCACAAGGCGGTGCGGTGCCCGCCAGTCGTGGTTACTACTTGGGTGGTTCCACTGACGGTATGGCCGATGAAATCCCAGCAACTATTGAAGACACACAACCCGCTGCGCTCAGTGACGGTGAGTTTGTTGTACCTGCTGACGTTGTTAGTGGGCTGGGTAATGGCAATTCGGATGCAGGTGCAAAAGTGTTATACTCCATGATGGATCGGGTTCGTCAGGCTCGCACAGGCACCAAAGAGCAAGGCCGTAAAATAGCCCCCAATAAATTTACACCCGCGTGAGGTGACGAAATGGCAGTTACAGACAGCATAGTACCGGCAGGAGCACAACGAGCGGAAGAATCCTCGCTGTCCAGTTGGGCGGGTCCTTATGTTACCCAGATGTTGGGTCGAGGCGCAGCGGCATCAAACCTGCCGTACACAGCCTATGAAGGACCGTTGACTGCTGGGCCATCTGCATTGCAAACGCAGGCATTTCAGGGGCTGGGGGCGTTGCAAACTCCAAGCGCTTCTTCCATGGCGTACAACCCGATGTCGTTTACAGGCTCTGCGTACACGCAGCCTTCTGCAGCGGCACTTGCTGGCGGGGCAACACCTACCTTTACACCTGCGTCAAACAACGTCGTACAGAACTACATGACCCCGTATTTGCAGTCGGTCTTAGACCCGCAGTATGCGGCTGCACGCAGGCAAAGTGAGATTCAACAACAAGCACTGCAGAGCCAGTACGGTAAAGCCGGTGCATACGGTGGATCACGTCAGGGTGTAGCTGAAGCTGAGTTGCAACGTGGGTTGTTGGATCGTATGTCGGGGATCACCGGGCAAGGTTATCAACAAGCGTTTACGCAAGCGCAGAGTCAGTTTAATACTGAGGAAGACCGTCGTAGACAAGCTGCCGAGCAGGCCAGCCGGTTGGGTCTTGATATCTTGGGAGCGCAGCGCACTGGTGGCACCGAGCAGCGTGCAATCGAGCAGCAGGGTATAAGTGCGGACTTGGCGCAGTTCACAGAAGAGCGAGACTACCCACAGAGGCAGTTGATGTTTATGCAGTCGTTACTGCAAGGCTTGCCACTCGAGACTCAAACGTATTCATCCTACGAACCTACTGGGCTTCAGTCTTTAGCTGCGCTTGGTGAAGAAGGTATGGGTGTAATTGAAATGCTTAGAGAGTATGGGTTATTTCCCGGCGGGACAACGACAGCGACGACCGATAAAGCTGGCATGGACGTGGGTTCCGCAATACAAGCGGCAATTAACGCGTTCAAAAGATAAATAACAGGAGCTACAAATGATGCAACCTCAAGGTCTAGGTGCGCTGATGCCGCAAGGTGCGCAGCAGGCTCCGCAAATGAATAACCCCCGGCTTAACGCCGCTGTTGACGTTGTTTCGTCGGATGCAGAGAAGCAGATACTCGACCCGCGCACATTGGCGATGTTGAAGTACAAAGATGCACTGCAAGCAATGCAAGCTGCTGACCAGATGATGGCCGCGGCGCAGCCTCAGCCTATGCCCCCTACCGTTGCCGAGCGCACTAAACTTGCAGCCGAGCAGGGTATTGCAGGACTTGCCTCACGACTGTCCCCGGGTATTCAACGCCAAGGTAGCAACATGCAGGCGCAACAGATGCAGCAAGCGATGAGTGGTGGGTTACCCCAGCTCTCTGCACCGAACATGGCTCGTATGGCCGGTGGCGGTATTGTTGCGTTTGACAATGGGGGCGGTGTTGAAGGTACACCTACACGTGAACAACTTGATATGATGGTCGCTGCACAGAGGGCTAGATTAGCCGAGGAACGAGCGCAAAGGGAATTTATTGCCGCCAGAAATAGAGCCGCTGCAGCTGGGGAACCCATACCACAATCACTTTCGGAAATAAAACCTTTTGTTGGTCCCACAGATTTAGCGGCGGCCTTAAATCAAATTACGCAACAGGTTCCAACTGCTGCACCTACGTCAGAAACCCCGGAAGATATTGTTGCGCAGTTACCACCAGTGGAGCGAAACGTATCAGAAACAATGGCGGCGCCTGTAACCGAGACTTATCAAGATGCCTCACCCGAAGCGGCTGCGTTACGAGCAGCTGCGTTACAGACCGCGAACTTACCATCAAGTGCACCCGGAACAACGCAGTCCGCTCAACCATCTATGGCTACGGAAGGTCTGAGGTCGGTACTTGAAAAAATACAAGGTCAAACTTTTGATCCAGAAGCTGCGGCAGAGGCACGATCCGCGGAACTTAGAAGACTCACTGGTGCAGATGACCTTATTGCGCAGCGACGGGAAGAACAGCAGCGCCTGCGACAAATGCAGGAAGCTCGGTTTAGCCCAGAAGAATCTCGACGACGTAGGTTGCGAGCTGGCCTTGGTAGCCTTGCACGTAGGGGCTTAGGTGGGTTTAGCGCAGGTATTACCGAGGAAGAAGGCCGCATATTTGGTGAGCAAGAAGCTGTGCAAAGACAGGCTCTGCAGGATACTAACGCACTGATTGCTGAGCTTCGTGCTATGGGGCTTACCGAGTTTGAAGCCAGAAACGCAGCACGTACGGCGGTGCAAGGACAAGCGGACGCTCAACTACAACAGCAGGCGGACGTACTTGAAAGCTTACAGCGCGGAGAAGAAAGCACGGCTAGTCTCGATATTGAAAGAGAAAGACTTGCCGCTGGAAGGTTGAGCAACGAGCAAGCACTAAATATAGCGTTGGCAGAGATGAACCAAGAAGAAAGGCAGTTTATAACGGAAACTGATGCCCGCACCCAAGTGGCGCTTGCTGAAGCAATGAAAGACGCCATAGAAGCTAACGCCGATACAACGGAAGTAGCGAGAATTTATTCTTCTGCGCTTGCCAACGCTCCTATGGGCGTAGACCCCGTGACGTACGCTAGGAAAGCGGTAGATGATTTTATTGAAACTTATAGACCCACGATAACCTCTGGGCCGCTAGTACCAGTAAACGAGTAACTACAAGGGTATAAGTAATGGCTGAGTACACCGTAGTTGCTTCAGATGGAAAAACTTATCGGGTGCAAGGTCCGGAAGGACTGCCTGAAGAAATAGTGCGAATGGATGTGGATCGTAGACTACGTAAGCAGCTACGGGACTCCGCTCCGCCGCCAGAGCCTGCACCCATAGAACGCACCATAGCCGGTCGAGCCGGTGAGGTTTTCCCGGGTATTATCCGGGGGGCCGTTAACCTGCTCGAAACAGCGGCAACTGGTGCCAGTGCACTGTTGCCCGAAGGTCCTGAGAGAGCAGCGCGTGAAAGAATTGCCAGTATTGGAGAGGCTGCTGCCGCACCGTTTCAACCTAAGCCCGGTTATGAAGACAGTATTATCACCAAGGGTGCCGAGGCTGCTGGTAGCTTTGTACCTTTCTTGGCGGCGGGTCCTTTTGGTTTAGCGGGTCGTGTTGCAGCCACAGGATTAGGCGCCGCGGCGGGTGCCGGTACAGCCCGAGAGCGAGCGGAGCAAGGTGGTGCCACAGATGAAGAACGTGCGATGGCCACAGGTCTTGGTAGCTTAGTCGGTTTATCTGAAGTTGTTGTGCCGTTCCGAATTCTTAAAAATGCCATTGGTGAAGTGCCCGCCTCTGGAGTACTGAACCGACTAAGACGTGCTGCGCAAGCAGGTGGTGAAGAAGGTCTGCAGGAAGCCGCAGCGGAAGTTGCACAGAACTTAATTGAGCGTGGGGTGTACAACCCAGAACAGGGTGCGTTTACAGGCACCGGTGAGTCGTTCGGTTATGGCGCAGGTGTGGGCGGTCTTGCTCAAGGGTTGTTTGACTTGTTTGCCCCGGGTAGAGGCAGGGCGCCTGCCGCACAGCCAGCCGAGCCGGCTGCGGAAACTCAACCTGTTGAACCTGTTGCTCCGGAAGAAGACCTTACGACGGGGGAAGTACGAACGCCTACAGAAATGGCGCCGACCAGATTAACTCCCCCAGAAGACCCATTTCAAGCAGCAGGCGATTCGATTCCACCTACTATGCGCCCCGCGTCTAGTTTCGTGGGCAGCCTTGAAGTTCCGGGGGCATCCCGCGTTAGCCCGTCATCTTTAGAAGTAGAGGGTGAACCTGATCGCTTTACGGCGTTGCCCGGTGCGGAAGGCATTGCGCAGCAAGAAAGAGTGAACATTCCTGTTGACGATCTTGCAAGGGCTATACCTGTAACTCCAGAATCGGCGCCGGGTATTGCTGCCCCTCCGCGTGCCCCAAGAGACCCGTTTGAGCAGGGTGACGTTGTATCCGAACAAACAGCGCCCGGTGTTGCTGCGTTCACTCCACTGACTCAAGCCGACCTCGACGGGGCCAATGTGCCTAAAGGCACACCGGTTAGAAAGCGCGTAGTGAACAACGAGAACCCAGCACAGGTAAAAGCCGAGCTGGAAGCACTGGCTGCTAACCCAAACACCACACCTGAAGTTGCTGCGTCTATCACTGAACTGGTGGCTAGTAAGATTCCTGTGGTTACGCCGGCATTAGCAGCCGAGCGGACTGTCGTTCCCGAAGTTGAAAGTGATGCTTTTATTTCTGAGTTTAGCGGGATAGGGACGTACACTGCGAAGTTGAATGGGCGAATAGCCGATGCCAAAAGAGAGTTGGCGCAGGCAGAAGAAGTTCCTCAAGGCATACGTGCCAGTCTCGGGGTAGAAGTTGGGCCACTCCAAGCGGAAGTCGACAGATTAGAAGCTCTACGCCCGGTTGCACAACGTGTTGACGATGCCAATCAAAAACGCGACACGAATAAGGCAATGCTTTCGGGGGTTCGACAAGAACTGGATGTTAGTAACCTAAGCCAATCCGAAAAACTGGCAGCTGTTGAAGCAGCTAGAAACGCGGCTTCCACCGGAGAAGCGTCGCGGATTATATTGGATGCAGTTGACGCTAAAGAGGGTGCCCCAAAGACCATTGGAACAACTGCACCTGCGGCAGAACAAGAGTTCCGTGCCAATGTCACGCGGTTGATTACCAACGCGAACCAAGACAAGCTGGCAGAAGCGTATCAAAACATTGTTCGCGAAGCTCCCCCGACTGATGTAAGAGCCGCGTTGAAAGCGTTCTCCCTACCTGAGCAAGTTGCCATATACAACGAATACAACGCTATCCGGGGTCGCGGTAGCAGTGAGCTGGTGTTACCGGGTAGGTTTTCAGTTCAACCTAAGCGTGAAGAAGCGGCAGCCATACCGGCTAATGTGCGTTTGATGGATAGCGTTCGTCGTGGCAATTCATCAGGTACTATCCTGCAGGGTATTGCTCAAGACAAAGGCGTACCTCAGTTTTTGCGCAATATTGCGCGGTCTATGCTGCGTGTTGCACCAAACATCACAGTGCCCGTTATTGAACGTCGTTACGAAGAGCCGGATGTTGTCGGTGAGTATGTGCACCCACAAAACGGTGACGAAGCTATTTACTTGGACCCGCGATCCGAATCGTCTGCGCAGACGTTCCTGCACGAATTTGTTCACCCAATGACCGTCAATGCCATTGCTCGCGGCACCCCAGAAGGCAAGCGTGTAGTGCAGTTGTTTGAGCAGTACAAGGCGCAGCACCCAGAATCCAGTGCGTATGGTTTTACAAATCCCTACGAGTTTGTTGCTGAAGGTATAACGAATCCAAATTTCCAAAGCACTCTCAAACGCCAGAACTGGTGGGGTCGGTTCGTCGATGCTATTCGCCGTATCATCGGTTTACCTGCATCGCAGTCCGGCACGGTTGAAGAACTCATTGATCTCACAAAGCGCATGGGCGCAGCTGAGAACATCACACGAACTCAGAAGGCAGCCGAACAGGCTCTTACCGACCAGTCCCCGGCGGCGAACACTAAGTTCCTAAGTGTGCAGGGTCAGCAGCTTAAAAGTGCATCCACCCCGATCAAAGCCCCGAAGTTTAAGCGAGCAGTGGCCGCACTATTTGACAAAGGTGAAGAAGCCGTTACCAGAGCAATGGTTTGGGGGTTAGGTCTAGACCAGCTCAACGACTATGTGCAATCTTACGTTAAGAAAAAAGGACCAGCGTACGAACCATTTGCCGCATCGTTTGATAGATTTTCAAAAATAGCCGGCAAACTTGAGGGGGAACTGCGTCAATTCATTGACGGTATAACTGCACAAATTGCGCGTATGGGTGACTGGCGCAGGGCACACCCGGAAGCGTACGACGACATGAACACGTTGGTCTATGGCGGAACGCTTGGTAAAGTCGATCTAACTAAACCAAGAAGCACGTACGCGGGTAAACCTGAGCAACTCAAAGAATATGATCGACTTGAAAAAGTGCTTAACCGGCTGGAGCCATCCGGGGGCGCTGCTATTTACCGGCAGATGCGCACCATATACAACCGCGTGTTCAACGGGATAACGCAGCAAGTATACGACCGGGTGTACTCAGAAACACAGAACGTGGAACTTGCCACCACGATTAAAAACAAGTTCACCGAGCAGATGAAGTTGAAAGGACTGGAAGGTTATGCTGCATTGACTCGCAGTAATGGGAGATACAGAATTTCGTATTCCCTGCCGGGGTCTGACCAAAAATACTTTGAAATTTTTGAAAATAGCGCGGACTGGAAAGCACGACAGCAGCAGTTGTTGACCGAGGACGGCGTTAGCGAAAAGGATATGAAACCGTTCTTGCATGGGGACACTTCTGTGTTTGACGGTATTGTCCCAACCAGCTTCATGGGCGATCTTGTGCAGACCCTGAAAAAGAACGGTGCGAACGACAATTTGCTGCAAGCTGTCATGGAGCTCGGCATATCCGTGTCCCCTGCTCAAGTAGTGATGGAGAGGTTGGCTAAACGTAAAGAAACGCCGGGTTACACGCTGGACGCGTTTGCTGCGTTCCAAGAAAGTGTTGTCGGCCTGCAACGCAAACTCATTAACATGAAGTACAGTGCGCAGATGTCCAAGGAAGTTAAGGATATGAAGGACACGCGCAGCAATGTCGCAACCGACCCTGCGATCGGTTACTTGATCGACGAGATTAGTAGCCGAGCAGCCTACGCTGCAAACCCCAATCAAAACGCAATTTCAAATCTTTTGACAACCGGCACCTACGGATGGACGCTAGGTCTTAACGTGTCTTCCGCAATTGTTGATATGTTGTCGTTGATCGTCACCGGAGGTTACTTGTCCGGCCGATTCAAAAGCCGACGAAAGGCGCACGCAGCACTGGTTAAAGCTGGGCGCGATATTCTTGGTATGGGCACAACGGCCGACGTAGAAACGATGGTCACTCAAGGTTTGGAAGGTGCTGCCCTGCAAGAAGCCATGCAGACAGCGGGTATTAACGAGCGAGATGTGACGCGGCGTCGCGTAGCACCGTCGATGTTAAACATTGACTTCAACAATCCAGAGCAAGCAAATAAATACGGTTATCTAAAGGCGCTGGTAGACAAGGTTCGTGACCAAGGGCACTCTGAAAGATTCTCTGACTTGGAAGAACGTGCTGAGTTCGGGGAGTCCAACATACTCTCAAAGATTTCCGCTCGTATGGGCTTTATGATGAGCACCAGTGAGAGGTACAAAAGAGAAACCGGTCTTAAAGCGTTTTACGATCTTGCGCTGGCAGAAGTGGCCCCGAATGCCGATCCGACCAAAGCCACTAAAGAGCAAATGGAGAAGGCTGCCACCGAAGCTATGGAGATGAGTCGACTGCTTAACGGCGGCTCCACTCCGGTAACCGGGCCCGGGTTCCAGAGAGACAACTTCTGGCGTGTTGCATTTATGTATCGCTCCTTTGCTTTCCGTCAGATGTACGTGCAGGTGAAGACGCTGTACGACGCCACAATGAACGACGAGAAATCGGTCAGGGACGCTGCACGAAAGTTTGGCTCCACCGTACTATTAACGTCCGGGGCACTCGTTGGGGTGCAAGGGATGCCGTTGTTTGGTCCTGTGGCTTTGCTGCTTAACGTGCTCGCTGCGCCGTTTGTTGACGACGAAGAGGAGGAAAAGTTTGTCCAAAACATGTTGCGGTCCAACCTTGACCCACTTATTTACGAAGGGTTGCCGAATGCACTGCTAAACATAGGCGTGTCAGAACGAGCGTCTCTAACAGACTTATTGATGCGGGATACCAACCTTCCAGATGACGCAAGTTTTGCAGAAACCATGGCAGCTCACTTGGGGGGACCGGTTGCTGGTTCCATGGAACGCTTTTGGAGAGGGAAAGGGTTGATTGAAGACGGGCAAGTTCAGCGCGGCGTAGAAAGCATGGTGCCCGTAGCGTTGAGCAACATATTAAAGTCTATTCGTTTTGTTACAGACGGCGCGGCTGAAACCCTGCGCGGGGACGAGGTTATTGAAATTTCCCCAATCGCGGTGGTCTCCCAATTTATGGGGTTCACTCCAGCCGACTACGCTAGAACCATGGAACTTAAAAGCGTTCAAGCCGGAATAGACCGTCGCGTTGGGGAACGTAAATCAAATCTCTATGCGGCCGCATACACTGCGTACCGAATGGGAGACTCTGCTGGGCTTGCCCAAGTCATGCAGAAGATGATTGAGTTCAATCAACAATACCCGGGGGAAGCCATAAAAAACAGCGACTTTAAGCAGTCCCTGCGAGCCAGAGCAAGGAACAGTGAAGCTATGTTGGGTGGAACACTACCAAGAGAGTCTCGACGAGCTGAATGGCAGGAAGCTGCTGATAACTGGGGGGTTGAGTTCCCTGAGTAAAATAAGCCCCCGGCGAAGAGGGCAATAACAGGGGGGTGCATGTGCCGGGGGCCAAAATGAACAACCGAGCGGGAGTGTATCAGGCTATTCTCCAGAAGCGAACCCCTTGCAGTTTATTCTCCACCCTGTACCGGTGATCGCACAGCCAGCCTTTGTACTGCGCAATCTCATAAAACTGCGAAACGGCCTCCACCATATCTATGCAGGGCACAAACACAGAGCTGCCGGGTTCAAAGGTTTTCCAGTTCACCACCATGCGCAGACCGTCGGGGGCCAAGTCCATGGCCACCCCTCGGTTATCATTCTTGCGAGGCTTCCTCGGTGCGATCGACGATTTCATCTTCGGTACCCTCATCACTCAGCCATGACGCACCCTTGAGCATGAGCACACTCATCGGTGGCAGGTTAAGTTTAGTGCCCTTACCCATACGTTTTGAGACAACCTTAGCGCCGCACGGCATGTCGCGCAGCTCTCGGATAACCGTGTTGTAGTCAATCTGTCGATCCGCACACCACGTCCTGAATGGTTTTGGCAGCAAGAACAGCGTGTTACTGTCCGTCTCCAACCTACCAAGCAGCGCCACACGCGGCATTGCTTCAGGTACAACAAGGTGCTCAAGCACATCAGGTCTACCGCTGGAGTCAGCCCTGCCGTCACTGGAGTCACGGATACGCAGGAAGTCATTCACGTTGGCGTAGAAATAGTCGCTCACAACCTGCATCGCGTCGTGGTTGTACATATTGATGTCGTCGTCCTTGTAGCCACGCAGGTATTCAACCACCCAGTCAATGAGTGCCCTGACATCGTACTGTATGAACCCGAGCCGCTTGGCAATGAGTAGACCGGTTATTACACACGCCGCCTGTGCTGACCAGAATCGGTTCTGGGCAGTTAACCCTGCACGAGTGTCGATTGTCTGCTGAATGCTGACCAGCAGTTTCTGGATTTCTTCCTTGTTGTTCATGATGTACTGCAGGTACGGTATCGCCGCGTGCCCGAAGTGCAGTTCGATAGACTTCGCCAGATGGTCGGTGTCTTGCTTGGGCAACTTCTTTTTCTGTGGGGAGAACTCCAGCACCCGCTGCATCTCTGCCTTCGGTGCGTCCTTGTATGAGTTAACCTTTGAGATCAGGCTGGCGTTGCCGGTGGTAACACATATAAAACTCCACGGGTCCCCGCGCCAGCGCGACGAGTTGGCACCTTGGCTCAATCGGCCACGCTGCTTACCGCTCGGTATCTGGTAAATGAAGTCGCTGGCCTCCTTCGGGTGCATGTTGGTCATTTCATCACAGTACAGCGGCAGGTCTTTGAGTATCTCTGCATAGTTCATCTTGTCGTGATAGGTATCACGCTCGAACTTCACGTACTTTGATGGGTCTGCCCACAAGCTGGCAGCTGCCAGCAGCGCCGTTGTTTTACCGTAACCAGAGTCCTTACTGTGGAAGTGAAATATAGAACCCTTAATCGCAGTCATCTTGGTCAACACCGAGCCGAATGCTGTGCCGATAATGTACTGGTAAGCTTCAAACCCCGGCTTGTTAAAGAAGTCCAGATTCTTTTTCCACTCGTCCATAGACCCCTGCGGTTCAAACATAGGGAAGAGAAGTGATGTTTTAGTTGAGGGTGCGTTGAGTTCAACGCGGTCCGGCAGCACGCGAGCACGCCCCAGTGTAAACGCCGAGAACTCTTCATCCGCCCAGCCGAATTGTCTGCGGCTCAGATCAGCCGCCGATGTGTGCTCTAAGCTGGACACCCATTTCAATATGTAAGTCATAAGCGCATCCCAATGTGCAGTCGTGGCCACTGCCACGCTGTTCTTTGCTAAATATTTTCTTAGTTCGTCCCGAGATGTGGCCGCGGTCAACGGCACCGTGAACTCTTTAACCCCGTCATACGGCATGTGCACCCGCACCACAGCCGAAGCACCGTCCTCGGGATCATCCACACGCCTCAGTACATAGATATCGTGCTCATACACCAGCATTTCAATGGAGTCGCCTTCACGGCTTTCGGTTTCGATATACACGCCACCGTTTTTGCCACGAAAGTATGGGTGCGGGTACTTGGGTATAGTGTACGCCTGCAGTTCCACGGTCTTCATCTGCTCTGGTTTGTCGAACACGACGTTGTCTTCTTCCTGCGCCCGAATAATCTCCCGACCAAGCTGAATCGGTGACGTTATTTTCCCGTTGTTAGGGCAATCGGCACACAGTCCGGGATTCACACTATCAAATGTTGCGCAGTGGTACGGCCCAGCAGTCTGCTTAGCTTTCTTTTCAGTAACCTCGGCGTCGTAGTCGGGGTGACGCTTCGAAATAATGTGTATTGCTTTGTCACCATCCACGCAGTTCACGGCGATGGACAACCCTGCTCTCCACAAAGGTTCTTCTATCTCGGCTTGCTTTGTTGTCAGGTACGCCAACTGCAAGCAACCGCGGCCCTTGGCAGTCTTCTCCAATATGGTCTTAAACCGGCTGGTGGTGTTACCCATCAGCGATGCCATCATAGGATCGGCTGCGTTAGCACGGGTCTTTTTTGGAGCGTCACCTTCAGGTGAATAGTGATTCAGTATTGCTTTAAATTTATCCAGTGATATTACGGGCTCCAAAGCTGCAAGCACCGCCACGTTCTTTGGTGGACTGTCTTTGTGGTTGCGCGTGCCGGGGTAGCGCAGTACTCGGGCGCTGTCGGCCGGGACAACCGGGTCTATATTTAATCCATGATTGATGCACATACGCTTAAAACGCTGTGCCAACGGCAACCAATCATCCCTCTCGAGGTCTTCGTCCATTGTCCAGTAAACGTGCAGTCCACGACCAGAATTAACCATAGTCGGCTTCGGCAACTGATGCGCCTGACAAAACACCCTGACTGCTTTTACCGCAGCTTGTTGGGTGGGAAAACCTTTTTCAGCCTTGTCTTTACCGCAGTCCAGATCAAGAAAAAACGAACGCAGCTTGTCCGCGTTATCCGCAGTGCGCTTACCCGGCGAAACAAAACTTGCCAGCGCAAAATAGACGTCATGGTTGCTCTCATCAAGAAGCGAAGCCTGCTCTTCCATGTCGGGCAGTGACGTGAAAAACTTTTGGACAATCTGCTTTTCACCCGATTTAACGGCGAATAAGCAGTAGTTCCCACTACCTGCCAGTATGTGTTCTAAGAATGTTATTGTGCTCATACCCCACCAGCTATGCTCAGAGACGACAAGGGGCGCCGGAGCGCCCCCGCCTTAACCTATGTAACCGCTAGTAGGTATCAGTCGTCCCATTCACCCAGCAAGTCGTCGATGTCACTGGCCGGCTCTTCCTTTGGAACAGCTTTCTTTGTGCTGCGGACAACCGGTTCTTCGTCATCTTCTTCAACAACTGGCGCTGCTTTCTTCTTAGGCGCAGGTGCGGGCTCTTCTTCAGGTTCTTCAAAAACAGGTGCCGCTTTCTTCTTGGGCGCGGGTGCGGGCTCTTCGTCTTCTTCCTCGACAACAGGCGCAGGTTTCTTCTTCGCAGGGGCAGCAGGCGCAGTGGCCTTCTTGTTACCGTCAAACGCGCCAACGGTCATGGTGATAGCGGACTTAGCTTCAGCAGAGTCACGCATTTCAAGAGCAATCTCCAGCTCTTCCTGATCCAGTGGGCGCACTGCGTTGAACGACAGCTTAGGCTGCTCACTCGCCACATCAAACTTCATGCGGGTAACCACAGATATTGCGTGCACATTGTTTGCCGCCAAGAACTTACCGTATGCCTGAAGACCCATCTTGCCGTCTTTACCGTCACCAAACACGCTGGTGGCCGGCAGTTGTAACTGGTACACCTCTTTCTTTTCAATGTCCCCATCGAGCAGCACTGCAACGCGCTGGGAGAAACGGCATGATCGAGACTCACCTTGGCCGGAACCTTTGATGTTCTGCGGGCAGGTCATGCACTTGTCGCTCTGGCGTTGATCCTGCGGCACGGACGGGTCTGGTGTCTGCGTGTTAGATGACCAGCAGGTGGGCGGCACTGCTGTGGCTTTGGGGTCATAGGCACCTGCATAATAATGGCGCGACACAGGAGCCGCGTTAACCAGAATCACATCCAGCGTGCGGTCTTCGCTTACGTAAATTTCCTCACCGTTAACCACCTGACGAAACGCTTTGCCCTTGATGGAGATACGACGATTGCCCGCAGAACCAGTGCCGCCCCCAGCAATGGTCTTGGTGATGCTGTCTTCAAACCCAGCCGGCATTGCTGGTAACTTAAACTTCTTGCCTTCAAACAAAGTGATGTTGCTCATACAAACCTCTAGTTATGGTTGCGTTGGTTGTTACAGATCAAGTTCTAATTGCTTTCTTTTTTCTACGTTATCGGCACTGAAGTGACTGACAACCTTATCGTAGTCAAACCGGTGCACGGATCGGTCGTTGCTTGGGACGGAGATGTAGGCGCTGCGCGGTATCTTCCCACTGTCCATCCAGTTACGTATGGTTAAGGTTGACACCTGAAGGCGTTTTGCCAACTCCCCGATCTTGATAAGGCTATCGTCACTCATTATTTCCTCCGAATACTAATTTGGTATTTCGTTTCCGCGTTCATGCCGGGAGGCAAAACGTCAGGGTGTTCTTCCAAGAACTGCTTCACGTTACCTTGGTGTAAACGCTTTTCAAGCAGGTCAGGTACTTTATGCTCAAGCACAAACTCGTGCATTGAAGCCCAGTCGTTGGTCCAGTAGTTGGTCGCAGTGGTGCGGTAGAACAAGCCCGACTTAGTGCGTGCGCCTTCGACGCCGTGTTCTTTGCAGTAATCGAGCAGTGCACCTTTAACCTTTGACATCTGATCTGCCAGCGTTTGCACTTCTTCTTTGTAAGCGTTATCTATTTCGTCCTTCTTTTCCTTCATTTTGAGATACACGCGCACGAGCTTGGTTAGCTTCGGGTCTTCGGTCTCAACAGCTTTTTCTGCGGCCATGATAGCCCCCTTTGGTTGGTTGTTGTTATTAATTTACTATGCTTAATTATACTACGCAAGTACTTTTTTATACAAATCAATCATAGCCGTGTGCACGTTAACCTTGGATTCGAGCATGGTGAAGACATGTGCCTCCGCCTCCGAACCTTGCAGCTGCACCACCGTACACTTGTTCTTCTGACCCGAGCGGTGCACCCGAGCGTTTGCCTGCTCATAAATCTCCACAGATGATGTCGGCCCCCACCACACAACGGTGTCTGCCGCCGTGAGTGTCACCCCGTGCGCCGCAGCTTGCGGCTGTATCACCAGCACCCTCGGGCTGTCCGTGGTTTGAAACCTTTGGAATATGTCTGTGCGGTTGGACGCACTTACACCGCCGTTGATAATCGCGGTGCTTATTCCATCGGCTGATAACTTACTGGCCAGTATCTCGATGACACTCCTGAACGGTGCGAAGATCAGCACCTTGTTCTCGGTCTCGTTGATAACTTCCATTAGCACGTTATAACGCGTGGTAATATCGAACTCGACGGTTTCCCCGTCCTCGCTGTACGCCGCACCTGCTGAAATCTGCAGGAGTCGGCCGAGTTTTACCGCTGCGTTTGCCGCTGTTATCTGCTCACCCGCTGCCTCGACCACCATCTTTTTCTTCATGATAGCGTAGTACTTCGTCTGCTGAGGCGTCAGTTCAACGCGTCGTTTGACGGTGACCATATCAGGCAAGTCCATGCACTCTGCTTTGGTAAATCGAATCGCCGGCTGCAGCGCCTCATGCACGATGTCTTTTGAGTTCGGCCGCGGTATGTATTTAAACTGCGTCAGCTTGTACATCACCATGTCACGCCACCCTGTGAAATACTTGGGCACGCCGTCCGGGTTAACGAGCTTAGCCAGACCGTAGGCATCTTCCGGCGACTGCGCTGCTGGGGTGCCCGTCATCATCCACAACCACGTGCTGGGGCCGACCAACTGCCTCAGCGCCTTCCATCGTTTCGTCTGCACGTTCTTCAAGTATGTGGCTTCATCGCAGATGATTAAGTCGAATCGGCCGTACTTCAGATCGTCCAGCGAATTGACCACGGTGTCGTAGTTCGTGATAACAAACTCAACGTCGCTGTCTATCACAGCTTTGCGCTTCTTCGCGTTGCCATGGGCAACGTCCACCTTGCGGTGCATGATGGTCTTAAAGAAGTCTGCCCGCCACGCCACGTCCATGATAGACAGGGGGCACACCACGAGCACGCGCTGGATAATCCCCGCCGTTAGCAAGTAGTCTGCTGCCCACGCCGCTGCCGCCGTCTTGCCTGACCCCTGCTGAGAAAAGCAGAACGCTCGTCTGTGCAGTGTCAGAAACTCCGCCGTGGTGCGCTGGTGCGCGAACGGGGTGTACAGTCCGGGCCAGCTGTATGCACGGTTAATAGGCGATGGGACTTTCTTGACGCCGATGTTTTTAAGCACCTGCATCTCTTCTAATCCCCAGTTTACTGCGACTCGCCCATCCGGTAGTTGTTTGCTTTTTGGTATTGTGTTGAGTATCTGCTGCGGGTTTTTCACACGCAGTAGTACTGCTTTGTTATCGTAAATCTGCATTGTTGCCCTTACTTCTTCGGTTTGTGCCCATTGCGGCTACGGTTCGTGCTGACCGATTCAATTTTGTAGCCGTCGGCGTTGCTCCCCCCGTTCTTGAGCAGCTTGTTGTGAGAGACGTCTTTACCCTCACGCCGGTCTGCTTTGCCGTTGTTGTTCTTGTCGGCTCCGGTCTTGTCAACCTCCCGTCTGGCACGCTGTCGCTCCATGCGGTCCCCGTGCTCACCCCGCGCCTTGGCGGTCTTGGCTTCCTGCTTATAATCTCGTTTGTACCCCGGTGAACTTGGCATCACATATTCCTCCCGTTATGGTCACTTCTTAGCCCGTCAACCGCGTTCGTAAACGCCGTCAGCAGCGGCATACCGTCGAAAAACATAGCTTTCCCATCTTCGGTTCTAGTCGACGTCATTTCTATAAGCATTTTCTCAAACGTCTGCTCCCACTGTTGTATACGGGCTTCTAGCTCCGTGGCTGTCATCACATATTCCTCCCGTTATGGGGGCAGGTAAGCACAACACAATACTTCTTACACAGCCCTGATGTTTTGGGGTTCCACACCCCGGATTCAATCGCCGTTAGTATCCGCCCGTACCGCTGCAACCACTTGGCCCACAGTGCCGGCGCGTCGCTACGCTTATACTCACGGCGTATAAACGCTTTTGCTATCACAAAGAACAGCGCCGCATCGACCTCTTCGACATCGGGGAAGTGTTTAAACGTCGCCAACGCCATGAGTTCTAGCTGGTCAGTGTCCGCGTACTTGGCACTTGCTCCGGCCTTGTAGTCGAGCACCTTTGCCTTTGTTCCGTTGATGATACTCAAGTCGGCTATGCCACGCCACCACACCTTCGGGTCATCCATTGCACACGCTTCAAGCTCTTCGGTCAGTCCCATCTTGTACTCAGTTAACTTCTCACCCGGCAGTGCCTTGAGCTTATCCAGTGACCGCCTCGCAAATTCAAACTGTGGGGGCAGCTCCGCCTGATCTGACACATAGAACTCAGCGGCCTCGTGAAACATCTCACCGTACATCGCTGCTTCGTTCTGTTCGTCTTTAAAGTCC
>Ga0164293_10001934_pt1 | contig 17505 bp, 15 predicted proteins | sample GEODES118metaG_FD_111487 | JGI IMG/M metagenome (GOLD analysis project Ga0164293, IMG submission 111487) | Eutrophic lake water microbial communities from Lake Mendota, Wisconsin, USA - GEODES118 metaG | ecosystem: Environmental > Aquatic > Freshwater > Lake | place: USA: Lake Mendota...
AAGCTAACGAAGTAGTTCAGGAAGCATTCCTGAAGTTCATGCTTGCCGCCCCAGATCTAGATTCAGCAGATCGCGCAATCGCATACCTTCGTACATCAGTTACTAACCTTGCACTAAACGTAATCCGCGCTCGCGGCGCTCGTCCAAACTTGGTTGCAATCGATGCAGATACAACCCAGGAGCGCCTGAACGAGATCGCAGCAGAGAACCACATTGATCTTGATACAACTATTACTGCAGCCGAAGATGCCGCGATTATCCGCGAAGCACTTTCACGCCTGACAAGTGACCAGCGCACAGCGCTAGTTATGTGGGAAATGGAAGGCCGCACAACAGAAGAGATCGCAACAGCTTTGAACACAACACCTGCCAACGTTCGCCACATCTTGGTTCGCGCTCGCAAGTCAATGGTTCGCGTTCTTGAAGAGTGGATCGTTGATGAAAAGACTGGCCTGACAGCACTTAACGCGCTTTCAACTACTTACAAGAAAACAGTTGAAATGGCGCAGAAGTCATCAAAGGCTGCACTGTCACTTCTACTAGTTATTACAGCTTTCCTAGGCTTCAACTCAATGACAGGTAACGAATCACCACTTCTGCCAGTTGTTGCCCAGTTTGAAACAGAGTCTTCACCAATGTCACCAACTGCGCCAACAGCTGAAGCAACTGCGCCAACAGCTGAAGCAACAGCAACAGCAAAGGCTGCTGCGACAGCTGCTGCCAAGAAGGCACAACTTGCTGCGGTCAACGCAAAGATTGCTCCGCTTTCATTTGTCGGTCTTGATAACAAGGGAATCCCAACAGGTTTTTCAGTAACCGATGAAAATGGAGTACTGGGTAAGGCTCGTCTGACTAAGGGAATTTCAACCCTTGGTACATCAGGAATGCTGATCAACAATCAGCTCATAACGGGCTCAGTTGGTCCAAATGTTCTCATCGATCAGCTGATCACAATTGATGGTTTTGGAACTAACTACGACATTAATAACATCAATATTGGCTTTGGTGGATTGTGGAGATCAGTTGAGATCAACTCAGTTGCTTCATCAATCGAGCGCCTTGCAAATGGTCAGCACTTGATCACAGCGACAGCAAATATCGGCTACCTAAAGCCAACTAACTTTTCGATCCCAACTGGAGCCCGCGGCTACGACCTAGCTGATGCTCCAGCATCGATCACAACACGAGTTCTTCTGAACTCTGGCAAGACCACCATCCTCGCGCAAGCGGTGCAGGTGATAGACAAATAAATAGGTTTCCCTATCGCGTCCGGATACACGATGGGGAATTTGGTGAATCAGCACGTGCGATTCATCGAATCGGGTGAAAAAGACCCTCTCATGACATATGAGAAGGCACTTATTACCCAAAGCCGGCACTCGGATCGTCCGAGGGTCGACTAATCGAAAGGAAATAAATGTCTACAAAGACAAGCATTAAGCGCATTGCTGCTGTTGCTGCTCTTGCACTCACCCTTGGTGGGTTCTCGGCTGTATCAGCGAGCGCTGTTGCACTTCAAAAAATTACGTTGGGTTCTGTGGCAGGTGTTCAAACAACAACTGGCACTACTGGCGTTGCAGTAACAACCTTGGTCAACTTCAATGGTTATTGCACCTACGACGGTGACAAGGCTGTTTACCAGGCTGTTTACACAGCATTGCCAGCAACATCAAAGGTAGGAATGCCAGCACTGACAAACCTCGCCTATACCGACAATACTTACAGCCAACTGTCAAGTTGGTACCAGGCCGGAAATGGCAATGCTCCTTACTCATACTTCATTCAAAAGGGTTTTGTAGAGGGATCAAATGCTGGATCAACTTTTGAAGTTGAGCAAAACTGCCGCCAGTCAGGTCGCTACAACGTCTATGCAACTCTCTCATTTACACCAGACGTTGCTGGAACTTACTCAATCCTGGTTCAGGATCCACAAGCTGCTTACACACAGACAACATGGACTGTAGTTGTTACAGCCCCTGACAATAAGGCTGATGCTGTAAAAACAACTTCATTCCTAAACGCGGGTGAAACCACAACTGCAACTGCAGATGCAACTGTTACTGCTTCAATGGCACTTTCAGATACAGCTACTGCAACAATCGTTGTAACACCAAAGAATGCAGCTGGTACAGCAATCGCACCTACTGCATTGACAGTTTCTGTTTCAGGCCCAGGTACAGTTGCAGTTGGCGCGAACCTCGCGGCAATTACGGCACTGAGCGCTGGTACAGGCCGTGCCGTAACGGGTGCAGCTGGTAGCTACGTAGTTGGTGTATTCGCTGATGGAACTGCTGGCGTAAGCACAATTACTATCTCATCTGGAACAACAGAACTTTCAAAAGAGACTGTAACGTTCTACGGTGCAGCCGCAAAGATCACACCTACTGTTGTTAACTCAGTTCTAAAAATTGGTGCAAACACAGGCGCGGTTACAGCAATTGTAACTGATGCCCTAGGGACACCAGTTGCTGGAACTCGTGTGTACGCTGTATCAGGTACAGATGCAACTATTGATGATGCATACGTAGCGTCAACAGCTGTTTCAACTGCAACAGGTTCTGTTTCATTCGATTTGACTGGTGTTGCCGCTGGTACAGCTGCGATCACACTTACATTGAACTCAGCTTCAACAGGAACTTCAACAGTTTCTGCAGTTGCTGGAACAATGCGTGTAAGTGATGGCGTTGTAACGAAGGTTGACTACGCATTCGACAAGGAGTCATACGCTCCAGGTGAGACTGCAAAGATCACAGCTACTGTGTCAAACGCTGCTGGCGTAATGCCAGCTGGGGAATACACAGTTCTTGCAACTGGCGGAGTTACAGCTAACTACGCAGTTACAGGTCTACCTACAACTACAGTTCTTGCTGTAGCAAGCACAGGAAAAGCTACATACACTGTCGTTATCCCAGTAGGTATTTCAGGCGACTTGCAGCTAATCGGTACAGCATCAGCAACAACTATTGCTGCAACATTCGGCAAGGCTGCTGTTGTAAACGCTGCACTTGATGCAGCAACAGCAGCAACTGATGCAGCAACTGAAGCATATGATGCAGCAACAGCAGCAACTGATGCGGCTAACGAAGCAGCAGCAGCAGCAGATGCAGCAACAGCAGCAGCACAAGATGCAGCTGATGCAGTTGCAGCACTTTCAACACAGGTTACAGAGCAGATTGCTGAGCTAAAGGCTCAGAACGCAGCTCTACGTAAGCAGATCACAGCGCTTACAAACCTAATCATCAAGATCCAGAAGAAGGTAAAGGCGTAAGCCTTAGCTTTCCAAGGATTTAACTCTTAGGAGTTAGCTCTAGTCCGAAGCCCGGTTCTCTCGCAAGAGGGGGCCGGGTTTCGGCTTTCTAAAAGCTTGCTGCTTTGCTTAGCAATAAACCAACATCATCAATTTCATTATCAAGCACCTGGGTATAGATGCTCATGGTTACACGTGGATCCGAATGCCCAAGTAGGCGCTGGGCAGTAGTTACGTGCACACCTTGCTGCTTAAGCAAATAAGCGTAGGTGTGACGCAGTGAGTGAATATCTACGCCGTATGGTTTTAAGACCTTGCGAAGGGTCTTAGGGCTCTTTGGAAAAACTATAAAAGGGCTAACAAGTGGCACAGATCTGATTCCTGCCTTGCTTTTTGTTTGGCCATGAACAGATTTGTTAATCCAAACACGATCATCGTGAATGTCATCAACAGACTGAACCGCTGCAGTTACCGGGGCTACTGATGTAAGAACACCAAACCCAAGTGATGCAACAGCAACAAGCGCAATGCGCTTGAAAGTTGTCTTTGTAGACATTTATTTCCTTTCGATTAGTCGACCCTCGGACGATCCGCGTGCCGGCTTTGGGTAACAAGTGCCTTCTCATATGTCATGAGAGAGCACTTTTGATAGGTGACGGCCATTAGTGGTCACCCTTAGTACCCTTAGAGGGTGAGCTCAAAAGTGGAATATTCAACAATTGGTCGCATCATTAGTTGGACCGCCATTGTGGCGACCCTGGCGATTACGCCGTGGACAACCTTTGATCCCATAAATCTGCCAAAGTTGATTGCTATCGCTGTCGGAGGTTTTATAACCCTTGCTGCCATTGTGGCCAATCGAAAAGCGATGTTTACTAGTGGGCACAAAACAATCCAGATTATCTGTGGCTTGTTTGTAATTGATTTGATTATTGTTTTGTTAGTTGCAGGTACAAATCCTAATCAAGAGTTTTTTGGAACATTTGGGCGAGCAACTGGCTTTGTTGCCTATGTTTCCCTAGCCGCCTTGTTGCTTGGCGCAGCTGTGGTTGCCTCAACAAAATTTGTAGATAGCTTTGCCCGCGCTCTATTGATTGCAGGTGCGCTTTCTATCGCATACGGCTTAATACAAGCCATTGGGGTTGATCCAATTGAGTGGGTTAATCAATACAGCCCCGTTATAGGTTTCTTAGGTAATCCAAACTTCGAATCATCATTTGTTGGCTTCTCTGGTGTTATGGCTTTCGGATTCATTATTGCCCAAGGTATAAACAGGGCAATGCGATTGAGTTTTGTTGCATACTTATTGCTTGCAGTTTTTGTCATCATCAAAACAGATTCTCAACAAGGATTACTAGTTCTTGCAGGTGGAATCGCAATCGTAAGCATGATCTGGATATCTCGTTCCAGGTACAAATTTGTGACTAAACCCGCTTTAATCCTGAGCGGTTTTGGTGCGGTATTGGTTGCATTGGGATCACTTAACAGCGGGCCTTTGGCGTCGTTGTTATATAAGGCATCAGTGACATACCGCGGCGATTATTGGCGTGCTGGTTGGAAAATGACTATCGAAAATCCAATTTTTGGTGTTGGCCTAGATAGCTACGGAGATTGGTATCGCCGCTCAAGAACATTAGAGGCAACGCTGCGCAGAGGCCCCGAGGTCACATCCAATGCTGCCCACAATGTGTTGCTTGATTTTTCATCTAATGGCGGCTTTCCGTTAGTAATTATTTACTTAGCGCTATTGATCTTGGTTGTTATCTCTGCAATTAGATTACTAAAGCGCAGCAAGGGCTTTAACCCGGCTGTTGCTGGTTTAATCGCAGTGTGGGTGGCCTATCAAGCACAATCAATTATTTCGCTTAATCAGTTAGGTCTTGCGGTCTGGGGCTGGATTATTTCAGGTTTGATTATTGGATATGAAATTAATACCCGTGTCCAAGAGCAACCACAGGTTGTCAAAACACCTGTTGGAAAAGGTAGAAATGCCGCACAAGCAATTAGCGAAAAAGTTTCAGCAAAAACTTTAGTGTCAATGGTTGCAGGCGGAGCGATTGGATTGATTGTTTCTCTTCCACCATTTATTGCATCCGCTCAATTCAAATCAGCCTTTGAAACTAGTGATGCGCAGACGATTGAGAAGGCTGCAGCACTATGGCCTGATGAGGCCATGAAGTATGGACAAGTGGCACTTGTGCTTCAGTCAAATAAATTAGATGCTCAGGCGCAAGCTGTAATTGATGCAGCGTTGCTGAAGTTTCCAGATGAGTTTGGCCTCTGGTCGGTTGCTGCAAAACTGAGCACTGCAACTGCAGAACAAATTGCAGAAGCCACCGCACAAATGAAGCGCCTCGATCCCTTCAACCCAGATGTGAAGTAAGCCTGACCTTGTTTAGGTCGGTATGATTACCCAATGCGCGTTGCAATCATCGGTCAAGGGTATGTGGGTTTAACCATTGCTGTTGGCGCTGCAGGAGCTGGCCATCAAGTAATTGGCTTTGATGTAAATGATGCGCTGGTTGCACAGCTAAATTCCGGAAAGTCTCATATTGAAGGCATCAGTGATGCTGCTGTTCAGAATTTTATTTCTTCGGGTCTATATGCGGCTAGCACCAATCCTTCTGTTATCGATGGCTGCGATGTCATTGTGATTGGTGTGCCAACACCCCTAGATGATGCCCGTAACCCTGACTTGTCCTACGTTCATACAGCTGCAGACCTAATTGCAAACAATGTTAAATCTCCTGCGCTGATCATCAATGAATCAACATCGTATCCAGGCACTTTACGTAAAGAAATTGCTGCGCGAATCATCGGTGTAGATCATCAGTATGCATCATCGCCAGAACGCGTTGATCCCGGCAATACGCAGTGGGGAACAAAGAACACTCCACGATTGATTGGTGGATTAACTCCTGCAGCGGTTACGAAGGCACATCAGTTTTATGCAACTTTCTGCGACACAATTATCGAAGTTTCTTCACCTGAAGTCGCCGAAGCAGCAAAGATATTTGAAAATACTTTCCGACAGGTCAACATCGCACTTGTTAATGAGTTTGCTCAGATTGCAGATGCGTTGGGTATTTCAGGTCGTGAAGTAATTGAAGCTGCAGCAACAAAGCCTTACGGCTTTATGCCATTTAATCCTGGCCCTGGTGTTGGTGGGCACTGTATCCCTGTAGATCCAACGTACTTGGCACATGTTGCAAATGAAGTTGGCGTCCCGGCAACCTTTATTGAGCGAGCCAACGAGGTCAACCTTGCAATGCCGGCATATGTAGTAACCCGAGTTATTGCAGGTAGCGGTGGAACAATTAAGGGTAAGAATGTTGTCGTAGTGGGTGTTTCTTATAAATCAAATGTTGCAGATACTCGCGAGACTCCGGCAGCTGCAGTGATTGATTTACTGCGTGCACAAGGTGCGACGGTCACTTGGCATGATGATTTAGTGGGCACCTGGCGCGGAGAATCTTCAGCCGCAATAAAGGGTGCAGATATAGCGGTGCTCGTAACCAAGCATGATGGACTTGATTTAGTGACACTAAAGAGCTGTGGTTATGTCTTTGATTGCACCGGCACCATCGCTGGTATTCCGGGAATCTAATCTAAGTATTTTAGATTTACTGCGAAGCGATATCGCTGATTATTTGATTCAGATCCATTGTTGGAACCCAGCTAATCGCCTTTTTGACCTTTGAAATATCAGGTACTCGGCGTTGGATATCTTCAAAACCTGCCGGGTAAGCATCTGAATACGGTGTGTATGTAATAGAAGATTTTGATCCAGTTACCTTTAAAACCTGCTCTGCAAGTTCTTTAATTGTTACTTCACCTGTGCCGCCTACGTTATAGACATCTCCGATTGTTAAATCAGTTGCAGCCATTGTGACTATTGCTTGGACTGCGTCGTCAACATGGCAAAAGACTCGTGATTGCGTGCCATCACCATAAATTGTAAGGGGTTCACTTTTTAGAGCTGCTTGGACAAACCGTGGAACAACCATTCCGTAATGTCCTGTTTGGCGAGGACCAACAGTGTTAAACAATCGAACAGTAGTTACAGGTAACTTTTTTTCTTGATGAAGCGCAAATGCCATTGCTTCCTCGATCGCCTTGGCATCGCTATATGTCCAACGGATTTTCTGCGGCGCACCAACAACTCGGTCATCTGTTTCAGATAAAGGTTGTTTGGTGTTTTTGCCATAAATTTCAGATGTACTTGCAATTATAATTCGCTTATTGTGTTTAGCGGCAGCATTAAGAACTACTTCGCTACCCGTTATGTTTGTGCTCATAGATTCAAGTGGTGATTCCAAAATTGTATTAACACCAAGCGCGGCAGCCATATGCAAAACAAGATCTGAGTCTTGGGTTAGCTGATCAATTAATTCAACGTTACGGATATCGCCTTCAACAGTTGTTACTGCGTCATCAAAATGCGCGATATTGACTTTGGATCCAGTTGAAAAGTTGTCTAGCAGCGTGACCTGGTGACCGGCGTTTACGTAATGGTCGGCTAAATGAGATCCAATGAACCCCGCTCCACCAGTGATAAAAACGCGCATGGGTTAACCTTATTTCACAATCGATTTATACAGCTCTATGTGAGCGTTAATCATGCGGTCCACCGAAAATAACGCCTGTGCGCGGGCAACGGCTAACCGGCCCATTTCTTCACGCGTGGATTTATCCAGAATCAAGGTTTCAAGAGCAGATGCGATTGACCCTGCGTTTTTATTGGTCACAATTCCGGTCTCGTGGTTCAAGATGACTTCAGATACCGAACCAACATCGGTTGCTACAACAGGCTTTCCGGCTAACTGGGCTTCGATCAGCGCAACGGGCATGCCTTCATTCTCGCTGGTTGAAAGGATGATGTCAGTTGCTCCAAAAAGATCTGCAGCTTCTGCCCAACCAATCACGCTGACATTTGATGGTGCCTTGGCTTTGATTTGTTCCAGAAGATCTCCGCCACCTGCCATAACAAAGCGCGTATCTGGCAGGGCATCTGCAACTTCTAATGCGCGCATTGGATTTTTAACGGCGGTAACGCGCGCAATCCAGCCAACTATTGGGACGCTAGTATCTTCAAGATCTAGATTCTTAAGTGCTTGGGCCTTAGGTGTCACATCGATAGCAACAACACCAGGCGGGATATTTACAAATTGATTTCGGAATCCAATTTTTTGTTCCAGTAATTCATCTGCGACGCGACGACCAACCGTTACAAGTTTTACCGATTTCTTTGCGAACTTTCTTTCTAAATTAACAATGATTTTTGATTTAAACCCCGAAAATTCAGGATCATCTAGCAAGTGGCCATGAAAGGTATGAATAACAGGTATATCTTGCTTCTTCATCCGGATCATATAACCGGCTTTAAAAGTGTGGGTATGAATGATGTCTGGCTTGACCTCTTGAATAATCTTTTCCAACTGTTTGCGAGCTATGTGATCTTTGATTGGTCTAATAGATCTGCCCAAAGCTGGGACTCGAATTAATTCAATTGTTTGTGCTGATGGATCTTCAACCTCGGCTCCTTGCACAAAGCCAGTTGCTACAAATGTTTCGATTCCGTGCTTAGGTAATTCATGTGCAAGTTGCGTTATGTAACGCGCTGTGCCACCAACATTAAGGCGAGCGATCACATGCAAAACACGCATGATTAATGTGCTTCGTAGGCATCAGCTACTAGAGCAGCCGGGCCTTCCATTTTCACTTTTCCATCCTCAAGCCATATTGCACGATCTGCAAGTTCTTTAACAGTACCTGGGCTGTGCGAAACCAAAATAACAGCAGCACCATTTGCAATCATTTTCATGATGCGCTCCTTAGATTTTTCTTGAAACTCAGAGTCTCCGACAGATAAGACTTCATCGATTAAAAGGATGTCAGCTGTTTCATCTGTAGCGGTAGAAAAAGCTAAGCGCGCCACCATTCCTGATGAGAATGTGCGCAGTGGGAAATCCATATGGTCGCTAACCCCGGCCCACTCGCCGATTTCAGCGATTCTGCTCTTTACTCTCTTGGCATCTCGCCCCATCAATACTGAATAAAACAGTACATTTTCAGCACCTGTCATTTCAGGGTGAAAGCCAGCACCAAGTTCGATCATGGGTGCAATGCCACCGCTTACTTTTGATGTGCCCTTTGTCGCAGGCAATACACCCGCCAGAACTTTCAAGAGTGTTGATTTACCTGCGCCGTTGCGCCCCAAAATGGCAAGCACTTCGCCCTTGTTAACAGTAAAAGAAACATCCTGCAGCGCCACGTAATCAACGACGCGGGCTTTGCCCTTGATGGCATCTCTGAACAACTCTTTCAACGAGGTCGATTTGTTCATTAACACTCGATAGGTAACACCAAGGTTGTTTACTTCGATCAATGCCATTAGAGGATTGCCACCGTTCTTGGCCAGTACTTTTTGAAATTATAAATTCCAAGCAATAACGCGAGCATGCTGGAAACAATCATGTAGACCCAACTAAACATGGTTGGCGTTGCGTTATTTGAAAATGCCCAACGGAAAATTTCGAGATAACTGGTTAAAGGGTTCCAGTGGACGACATTTTGCATGGTCTCGTTCAAGATTGAGACGGGATAAAAAATCGGTGTCAGGTACATCATGATCAAAAGGATTACCGCCACGATGTTGCGGGTGTCATCAAAGCGAATGAATAAAATCGAAATTGAAAGGCCAAGACCTGCAACAAAAAGGGTCAAAAAGATTCCAACTAGAAAGGCCAATGGAAAAGTCAATGAAATCGTTTGGCCTGAAACATAAACCACAACAGCAAGCGGAATAAAACCAATTAAAAAGTTAACAAATCCAGCAAGTGCCGCCGAAATCGCAAAGACTTGTGGTGGCACGTAGATTTTTGTTAAGACTCCACCATTGCTAGCAATTGATTCTGCCGAAGTCATTAATCCTTGGCTGAAAAATGTGTTCAGCAAAATTCCAGCCATTAGGTATGGGGCGAATTGTTGCCCTGATGGAAGTTTTGCTGCAAATACAAAGGAGAATACATACCAAAGCACCAAGCTTGTCAGCATTGGGTTCAGCAGGGTCCAGCCGATGCCAATAACGCTGCGTTTGTAGCGAAGAGTTAACTCGCGATTGACCAGCAAGCGAATCAATTGGGTGTATTTCATTATGGCGCAAGGATATCGGTACTTTGAGAGGTGCCTGCCCTTGTACTCAGCGGGTTCGCAGTGATGTGCGATGTAATTAGCCCATGACCGCGGCGACCCGAATTTATAAGCATTCAGCTGCGGGGACTGACTGGTCTGCTTTGTTGCTGGGAGCAGGGTTGGGCAGCAGATGCTGCTGCAGATATTTTGACTTCAGCGGGCGTGGGGCATGTGCAGGTAAATGCGGCGGGAGATTTGGCGTTGCGTGGTGGTTGGTTTGATTCAGCCGCTGGGGTTGTAAAGCCGTGGTCGATTGGAGTTGTAAATCCTGATAACCGAAGTGAAATTGTGAAGGTTTATGAAATCACCGATGGCAACGGCGGTGATGGTGTCTGGCCAAGATTCAGCACCATGGTTTGGACAACCAGAACTTGCGGGGTATCAGGTTTTCGCAGTAACTCGACATGAGCAAAGTGCATGGAGCATCTAAAGTGGGTCATGTGAAAAGCAAGCTCGCAGCCTTTATCGCCATTGTTATTGGCTTTGTCTCTTTTGGTTTTGCGCCAGCTTATGCAATAGATGAGCGAGTTATTGATGTTGTATCCGTTACGTGGGCGGGGGCTCCAGCTCCTGCAGGTGATGCGGCAGCTGTTGCCAAAGTGATTGATACCGAAGTTAACGCGGACTGGAAATTGTTCACGACGATGTTCGGGGATACAAAAGATCGAACCGTTTCCTTTAAGACCGGAAAAGTTTTGAATACTCCCATCTCCTTGCTTTCTAAGATGGCCTGCCAAGGTTTTACTGCATCAGAATTTCTTAGATCTATTCGCCCAGAGGCATATTCACGATTAGGAATTAGTGATTACAGAGAGCGGTACTTGGTAGTCGTTGCACCAAGGGCAGGGTGTATTTGGTCAGGGCGTGCAGTGGTCGGCGCCGCAAACAGCAAGAGTGGCACTTTGATTTTGCATGACAGCACTTCATCATTTGTGATTACCCACGAACTTGGACACAACTTTGGTTTAGGTCACTCAAACTTCTTGCGCTGTGACAGCGGCGCAAATGATGGAGCCTGGGGAGAAACCTGTAAAGGTGTCGAATACGGCGGAACTATCGATGTAATGGGCAATGTTGATACTCGTTCTCCATTAAATACTTATCACCAATGGCGAATGGGATTGATTGATGAATCTCAAATCAAACAAGTCTGGCAATCCGAGGTTGTTAATTTAGCTCCAAGTGATTTTGCAAATGGAGTAAAAGCGATTTACATACGTGACGGCAAAGCTGCCTATTGGGTTGAGTATCGACGTAAGACAGATGGCGTTGGCTATAAGCCAGGTCTTGCTATTTATCGTTTGGATCCACCACCAGCATCTGCAATTGTTTCAGTAAACCCAGAGGATTCAGGATCAGAGTTTTCGCAGGCACTCGGAAGCGATGTCTGGATGCTTAATCTCGATACTTATGTGTATAAAGATTCACGCTCAGTTGGCGGGTCGATGACAGGTCTAACTGCAACAACATATTCTGGCGATGTTTCCTTTAGCGCTGTGGCATCTGAAACAGGCGCTGTAGTAACAATTAAAAAGAAGGCTGATGTAACTCCTCCGCCAGTACCAGCCTTAGTTCCTGTTGCTCAATGGAACTCTCCTAACATGGTGATCCTTACCCCAGGCAATGAAGATGCTGACACTGCAATTACCAGTTTTGAAGGCCAAATAGATGGAGTTGTGCAAACTCTCAAGACATCAGATGTTGATGGTTGGGCGCCTACATACTTAAGCCCTTTCGTGGCTCCTAAGACTTTGTATTTACGAGATTTGCCTGAAGGTAACTATTCATTTCAGATGCGGGCCATCGACATTGTTGGCAACAAGAGTGCCTGGTCTAGTCCCGTCAAGGTGTTAATCGATCGTGCATATCCAGCAGTTACCAATGAGTTTGTAGTTTCCGGCGTAAATTCAGGTGAAGTCTCACTGTTGTGGAAAGGTGCAACTGATTCGGGTAGCGGAATCTGCCAAGTAAGCGTTGTCGATGAGGATGGCGTAGTTATTCAAAGTAGCACCGCAAAGAATGCACCAACATTTAAGTTAACCAGTGGTTCAAATTTATCTGGAACTGCACAAGTTTTTGATTGTCTGGGCAATGGAATGGTTGGTGATCTATCAATCGCTAACACATTTACAGCAGCCGACAAGAGTTCAAAAACAGGTAAGTGGACTCCAGCAGGATCGGCATACGGCGAAGGTGCAATTAAGTGTGTTGGAAGATGCACAGCATCGCTGGCCGTTGCAGGCAAGAACGATGTTTTGGTTGGCGCTGGTGCTGCAACAGTTTCAGTTGGCAATAAAACAGTTGCAACTATCTTGAACAGTAAAGCGGCCAAGATTCGCATTGGTGCAACAGTTGATCTTGGCGCAAGCAAACGAGTTGTTCGCGTAAGCGGAAGCAATTTTGTATTAATTGGCTTATCTTCTTTTTCAACAACCCTAGGAAGCTTGCAGGAACTAGATCGCCCTCCAGCTGTCAGCGACCCATCTTTGGATGACCCAAAGCAAGTAGCGCTGGCCAAGTTTGGTTTTCGCGCCGATGACTTCAGTCCAGAGTGGAGTGTCTTGCCCATGCCTCGAGGAACAACTCTTGAGGATCCATCACTTGACTTATGTAATGGAACATTCGCCTCTGAAAAAAATCGAGTAGAGCGCCGCCAAGTAACAGCAATAAAAAATGACTCTACTTTTTCATTCTTATCAACAGAGGTTGTGAAGTATTCATCGGTAGCAGCTGCAAGCGCTGCACAAAAAGAGTTGGTAAAAGTTTTGGCTCAGTGCCAAGCAGAAAAGGGTTACAAGGATCCAACTGGAACCCTGGTTCCCTATGACTTCAAGACGCTACCTGCCATTCCGATTGGTGTAGTGCCAGAAGGCAATCGAGTCTTTGTACATGCAGTAATTGATAGTGGTTTCAGCGAACGCACTTTGCTTGGCTTCTACCAATTCAGAGGAGATACCTTTACTGGGCTTTATGTTCTTAACTCAGATGGTTTCAGTGATGCCCAGGTTGCAAAGTGGCTCAAGGTTGCTGCGACTATGGGTCAACGTTTACAGGGGAAAAACTAAACAGATAGTGTTGAGCGGAAAAAGCGATGAGCATTCCTACTTTTCAATAATTTTAGACATAACTTTCTAGATATCGGTCACTGTTGAAAAAAAATGCCATTTGTCATTAACATTTATCTCAAGATTATGTAGGCTTTCTTGATGAGAATTAAAGTCTTGAGTTTCTTTCTACTTTCAATCTTGGTAATTCCGACAGGATCTGCTAAAGCTAGTCAGTTACAAGACAATCTTGAGGGGATTAGAGGAAAGTTGGCTCCCATTCTTCAAGAGCAAGCATCACTCTCAGAGACTTTAGCTGACCTTGAGTTATCTGCAGATATTGCAACATCTGATAAAGATACAAATGAACTTGCAAGAATTAAGGATTTGGTAATTGAGCTCATCTACAAGCAGGAATTTTTAGAAAAAGAGTTTCCACCTTTAAAGAAATCTCTTGATGAAGATTGTGTAGAGGCACGCAAAGATAAATCGGAAAAAGCCGATGCAATTGACACATTAGGCGTTTGCGAAGATGCCGAAAGTGTCTATGAAGCCACGATAAACTCGTCAAAGTCATTCAAGGAATCTCAAAGAAACATTGAGGCTAATCTTGCAAAATTTGGATTAACTCTAATCAAACAAACGCCAATCCCCTCGCCTTCCCCGTCAACTCAGCCAACGCCAATCCCCTCGCCTTCCCAGTCAACAAAGCCAACGCCAATCCCCTCGCCTTCCCCGTCAACTCAGCCAACGGTCGTGACCTCAAAGAAACCCACTCTTCCGAAGAAAACGACAATCATCTGCACCAAAGGCAAACTCACAAAGAAGGTGACTGCAGTGAAACCAAAGTGTCCTGCGGGCTATAAACTGAAGAAGTGATCAGAGACAAACAACTTGTGGGTGCTGCAGGTGAGCACCTTGTTCTTTCAAGGCTGCTCAATCTTGGCTACTTGGCAGCTCCCGCGCCCCGCGGCACACGAAAAGTTGATGTCCTTGTAAATCATCTAGAAAACAAGCCTCCTTGCTTGATTCAAGTTAAAACACGAACTGGTGTTGACGCCGATCAAGGCTGGCATATGTCGGTTAAACACGAAGAGATGCGCGATCCTGATATGTACTACTGCTTTGTTGCTCTCGGCGACATTCAAAGCAATGTCTACGTAATTCCATCTGAAAAAGTTGCTGACGCAGTTAAAGAATCACACGCAACCTGGCTGGCGACACCAGGTGCAAAAGGGCAACAACACAATCACACTGATATTCGACGAATAAAGAATAGATACGGGATGGTTCTGGATAGCGCACCTGACGGCTGGATGGACAAGTACTTAGAAAATTGGGGGTTACTCGTGTGAAGAAATGTAAGAGTATTTTTATTGCTTTAGTAATTTTGTTTTCTATCTTCCAGCCAGCTTCATATGCGCAAGATAATCTCTTTACAGACAGATTAGATATTTTTTTTGATCCTGACTTTCCTCTTCCTCCTGGGCAAACTTTGCTTTCTTATTATCAAGGTAAAGAATATAGATATGTCTATCGAGAGATAATTCCTAAAGAAGTAGGCGGCCATACCTACTTTGCAATTCTTGGCTCAAATGGTGGCTACCCTGACTTTTATGGTGGAATTCAATACTTTAAAGATGGGACCAAGGCTGCGATTTTTTCCGCTTGGGATGTAGGTTCCGAAGGATCTTGCGGCACCTGTTTACCTGGTACAGCTGCCCCAGAAAAACAAGTGAGTGTTTGGGCGAAGGGTAATCGAACTGTTACGCGCCCTTTCGGTTACGAGGGTACTGGCATGAATTCCATGATTTATGGCTTTGATTGGAAACTCGGCCAAAAAGTAGGCATGCTTGCTTCAATTGAGCCAGCAGGTTCAGGCTCGCTGATTTCAGCAGCATTTAAGAATGGAAACGATCCTTGGGAGTTTATGACCAGTTTCTATGTACCCACCAGGTACGACATGGGCATGCCTGGCAACTACTCTTTTTTAGAGGATTGGACAGGTGGCGACGATAAAGTTCCAAGGAGTTATCTTGTAGGCCCCAGCTATCTGGAGGATGAAGACGGTAAAGGTACTTTCTTCACGAATGCATACGTTTACGCAAGCAATATTTCTGGAACAAAAATTCCAAATAAACATTCCGTAAAAGTAGATGGCGCTTGGTTGGATGTGCGTTCAGGAATAGATATACAAACGCAGTACTCGGTAGAAAGTCGTTTAAAAGTAAATACCCCAACTTCATTTCCAGATGTTTCAGAAGGTAAAGCTCTCTTGGAAAAAGCGGTGGTGGGGAAATCCACTAGGAACCAAGAAAAGTTGATAAGAATAGAAGCTGAGGCGAAAGCGAAAGCGGATGCTGAGGCCAAGGCGGCTATAGATAGGGCTATAGCGGAGGCAAATGCGAAGGCGGAAGCAGACGCTAAAGCAAAAATTGAGGCGACCCAAAAGGCAATCGCTGAAGCAGAAGCTAAGGTAGCTGCAGAGCTAAAAGCCAAGCAAGAAGCAGAAACAAAGGCCAAGGCAGCCGCAACCAAGAAAACCACCATTACCTGCCTTAAAGGCAAACTCACAAAGAAGTTAACTGCAGTGAAACCAAAGTGTCCGAGTGGATATAAGTTAAAGAAGTGAGAAAACTAGTATTGGTCTTACTTTTGGTTGCAGGACTAATGCCAAACGCTTCAGCATCGGAACTAAATGTTCAAGGTATCGGAAGTGAGTTGGACATCAATTTTCAGACTATAGATTCACAGTTTAGTGAAATGGATAAGTTAATTCTGGGTGAATCCGCATATCAATACTATATCTGGAGATTACCGGCCATTATCTCAGAATTAGATCTAAAGATAGTTGATCTCCAATCACTGATAAATTCTAAAGATTTAATCTCTGCCAACATCCAATCTGAAATTGATCGAATCAAGACCTTCAAAGAGAGAACTAATGGATTTCAAGATGACTTGAGAAATATTAAATCCGAGACATATTTCGATCCGATTCTCCTTGCCAACTCATTGTCAACGACGATGAGCGAAGTAAGACCAATTATTGTCGATCTTAAATTTCCAAAGTCCTTTTACGCTAAGCCATCACCTCAAAGCTATAACCCGAACAACAAACAAGTAATGATCACTTGGGAGATGACCGTAAAGTCAAAGAACTTGATTAATCAAATTGGAATCGTAACCCCTCCAGATTTTTCTGGGATATGGGGTAATTACGAGAGCGCGCAAAACCTCGACCAAACTTCTGTGCTGACAACTCAACCTGAACAAGAGCAACCTCATCTGGTGCTCCTTGAAAGATACTTCAAAGATACGTGGATTTATGAGACATACGCTGGCCGACAATGGAATAACTTTGACAAAGATTGGACAAATGGAAACTCATTTAACACAATTATGGCTTGGGCATCAACCGGCTCAAATGAATTTGGTTATTCCTGCAGAATTTTTGTAAGTGATGCCTATCCAACATTCGACAAGTTGACTTCAGGTTGTTCTGAAAGAGATCATATCTCCCTACCGGTACCTGAGATTTCTTTTTCTCTAGACTCCGTAGATAATTCGATTAACCAAAAGATACTCACAACTTGGCAGAAGCGAGAAAGATATAAGTCGTATATTGAAAAATTGAGTTCCTACCATGCCCTTGATGATTCAAAGATCACTGACATCGAAGCAATATTGTTAGCAAATAAATTATTGATGTTAGAAGTAAATAGTTTTGAAAAGCAACAAAATGAAATATTGGCTCAGCTTAAAGAATCACGGTTGAAGGAATTGGCAAAAAAGAAGCAAGTCATCCGGGCAGTCACAATCAACTGCGTCAAAGGCAAACTCTCAAAGAAAGTAACTGCCGTAAAGCCTAAGTGCCCCTCCGGTTATAAAGTGAAGAAATAACTTACTGACTAGCTATCCCTGAATCAGGGTCGTTAAGCACGATTGATTGCAGCAATGCCAGTTGATCAAGCAGAAAGAGCGTTCAGTCTTTCCACTTCCGCGCTACTTAGCTCAACA
>Ga0164293_10001935_pt1 | contig 17497 bp, 18 predicted proteins | sample GEODES118metaG_FD_111487 | JGI IMG/M metagenome (GOLD analysis project Ga0164293, IMG submission 111487) | Eutrophic lake water microbial communities from Lake Mendota, Wisconsin, USA - GEODES118 metaG | ecosystem: Environmental > Aquatic > Freshwater > Lake | place: USA: Lake Mendota...
CCGGCGGCGGCGGATAGGCGCCGGTGCGCTGCAAGCAATCGGGGCGATTGACCCCGGCATAGGCAACGCGGATCAGCACATCATCGGGGCGCAGGCGCGGCAGTGGCAGCGTCTCGATCCGCATCACCTCCGGCCCGCCTGGCGCATCGAAGCCGATTGCCTGCATGCTTTCAGGCAGGTCTGCTCCGCTCGCTCCAACCATCTTCACCCCCTGTAAAAGCGACATTAACCCTGTGGCTTGCCCGATCGCGGCGCAAATACCCGCCTTGCCGATTGACAGCAAGCCGCTTGGCTTGCGATGCTGCGCGGCAATGGAAGAACCGGACCTCCCGAGACCGAAAGGGGACGCGGCGAGTCGCCTCGCGACCGAGGATCTCGGCCCCTATTCGCAGGCCGAGCTCGATACGCGCATCGCGCAGCTCGAAGCCGAGATCGCCCGGGTCAGCGCACACCGCAACAAGGCCGCCGCACACCGCGCCGCCGCCGACGCGCTGTTTGCAAAGGGTGGCGGGTGACGGCCGGGAATTTTCCTGGCGCGCACACGCAAACGGATTCGCAATTTCCGCGTATCGCCCCATATAGTCGAACGCACCCTCTCGCCACTCCCTTGCCCGGAGTCCTTCTCCTCCTCTCGTAGAGACCTCTCATGCCCAGCTTTGCACAGAACCTCGAACGGACATTGCACAACGCGCTCGGCAACGCCTCGGAGCGCAAGCACGAATATGCGACGCTCGAGCACCTGCTGCTGGCGTTGATCGATGATGAGGACGCCGCCGCCGTGATGGCCGCCTGCGGGGTCGATCTGGCCGAGCTTGGCGAGGTGGTGAAGCAATATCTCGATCAGGAATACCAGTCGCTGAAGACCGAGGACGACGCCGATCCGCAGCCCACCGCAGGCTTCCAGCGGGTGATCCAGCGCGCGATCCTGCACGTCCAGTCCTCGGGTAAGGACACCGTCACCGGCGCCAATGTGCTGGTCGCGCTGTTTTCCGAACGCGACAGCTACGCGGTCTATTTCCTCCAGCAGCAGGACATGAGCCGTTTGGACGCAGTGAGCTATATCAGCCACGGCATCGGCAAGGGCGGCCGCCAGATCGAGAGCAAGACTCCGCAAGGCGCCGACAAGACCGACGAGCCGGCGCAGAGCAAGGAAAGCGGCAACAAGAAGGAGACCGCGCTCGACCAGTTCACCGTCAACCTCAACACCAAGGCCGAAAACGGGAAGATCGATCCGCTGATCGGGCGTGGGCCGGAAGTTGACCGGACGATCCAGATCCTGTGCCGCCGCTCCAAGAACAACCCGCTCTATGTCGGCGATCCCGGCGTCGGGAAGACCGCGATTGCCGAGGGGCTCGCGCGCAAGATCGTCGAAGGCGATGTGCCCGAAGTGCTGCTCGAAGCCGTGATCTATTCGCTCGACATGGGCGCGCTGCTCGCCGGCACCCGCTATCGCGGCGATTTTGAAGAGCGCCTCAAGCAGGTCGTGACCGAACTCGAAGCGATGCCGCACGCGGTGCTGTTCATCGACGAGATCCACACCGTGATCGGTGCCGGTGCGACCAGCGGCGGGGCGATGGACGCCTCGAACCTGCTCAAGCCCGCGCTGTCGTCAGGCGCGATCCGTTGCATCGGTTCGACCACCTACAAGGAATTCCGCAACCACTTCGAAAAGGACCGCGCGCTGCTGCGCCGGTTCCAGAAGATCGACGTCAACGAGCCCACCATCGAGGACACGATCAAGATCCTCAAGGGTCTGCGGTCGGCCTTCGAGGATCACCACAAGGTGAAATACACCCCCGATGCGATCAAGACCGCGGTCGAGCTTTCGGCGCGCTACATCAATGACCGCAAGCTGCCCGACAAGGCGATCGATGTGATCGACGAGGTCGGCGCGATGCAGATGCTCGTCCCGCCGAGCCGCCGCAAGAAGACCATCACCGCACGCGAAATCGAACAGGTGATCGCAACGATGGCGCGCATCCCGCCCAAGTCGGTAAGCAAGGACGACAAGAAGGCGCTCGAAAACCTCGAACGCGATCTGAGGCACCGGGTGTTCGGCCAGGACGAGGCGATCCACCGCCTCGCCACCGCGATGAAGCTCAGCCGCGCTGGCCTGCGCGATCCGGACAAGCCGATTGGCTCGTTCCTGTTCTCCGGCCCGACCGGCGTCGGCAAGACCGAAGTCGCGCGCCAGCTGGCCAGCATCATGGGCATCGAGCTGAAGCGCTTCGACATGTCCGAATATATGGAGCGTCACTCGGTCAGCCGGCTGATCGGCGCGCCTCCGGGCTATGTCGGCTATGATCAGGGCGGCTTGCTCACCGATGCGATCGACCAGAACCCGCATTGCGTGCTGCTGCTCGATGAAATCGAAAAGGCGCACCCTGACCTGTTCAACATCCTGTTGCAGGTGATGGATAATGGCCGCCTGACCGATCACCACGGCAAGACGGTCGATTTCCGCAACGTGGTGCTGATCATGACCACCAATGCCGGGGCTTCCGACATGGCGCGGCAGGGCATCGGGTTCGGCGACGTCAGCAAGGAAGATGCCGGCGACGAGGCGGTGAAGAAGATGTTCACCCCCGAATTCCGCAACCGCCTGGATGCGATCGTGCCGTTCAGCTATCTCGGCCGCCCGACCGTGGCGCGGGTCGTCGACAAGTTCATCCTCGAGCTCGAATTGCAGCTGGCCGATCAGAACGTCCACATCCAGTTCGACAGCGACGCGCGCGCATGGCTAGCCGAAAAGGGCTATGACAAGCTCTATGGTGCCCGCCCGATGAGCCGCTTGATCCAGGAAAAGATCAAACAGCCGCTCGCCGAAGAACTGCTGTTCGGCAAGCTTTCAGATGGCGGCGAGGTGCATGTCAGCATCAAGGACAACAAGCCGAGCTTCGAGATGACCCCGGCCCCGCCCAAGGTGAAGCCGGCCAAGAAGGTGTCGGTCAAGAAGAAGGTCGCCGCCAAAAAGCCCGCACCCGAGGCCGACGAGGGCTGAGCAGGGTAAATCCTGATGATCGGGCGCGGCCGGGGAAACCTGTCCGCGCCCGTTTCGTTTAAGCCAGCATGAGCGCGCCCTTTTCCTGGATTCGGCCCGAGCCGCAGGGGATCTACATCGCCCCGGCCGACACATGGGTCGATCCCTCGCGGGCCGTTCCGCGCGCGCTGGTCACCCATGGTCATGCCGATCACGCCCGCGGCGGGCATGGGGAGACGATTGCGACCCCGGCGACGCTGGCGATCATGGAGCTGCGCTACAACACCCGCGACGGTGCCGCCCCGGCTGAATATGGCGAGAGCGTCGCTATCGGCGGCGGCGTGCGCGCGACCTTCCTCCCTGCAGGCCATGTGCTGGGGAGCGCACAGATCCTGCTCGAACACGCCGGCGAGCGGGTGATCATCACCGGCGATTACAAGCGCGCACCCGATCCCACAGCCGCGCCCTTTGCGGTGACCCCTTGCGACATCTTCATCACCGAGGCGACCTTCGGCCTGCCGGTTTTCAGCCATCCGCCGATTGCTGAGGAAATCACTAAATTATTGATTTCGCTAGATGCAAATCCCGGCTCCTGTATCCTCGTTGGGGCCTATGCGCTGGGCAAGGCACAGCGGGTGATCGCCGAGTTGCGGGCGTCAGGCCATCATGACGCCATCTGGCTGCACGGCGCGATGGAAGCCATGTGTCGCCTCTATGAGGAGCACGGCGCGATGCTGGGGGATCTGCGGCTTGTGAGCGATGCGCCCTCGAAGGAGGCGATGCGCGGCCACATCGTGATCGCACCGCCTGCTGCGCTGGCCGATCGCTGGAGCCGCCGCCTGCCCGATCCCGTCACCGCGATGGCGAGCGGCTGGATGCGGGTGCGCGGACGCGCCCGCCAGCGCGGGGTCGAACTGCCGCTGGTGATCTCGGACCACGCCGACTGGAACGAGCTGACCGCCACCATCGCCGAGGTCAATCCGCACGAGACATGGATCACCCACGGCCGCGAGGAGGCGCTGCTGCGCTGGTGCGCGCTCAATCAGCGCCGCGCCCGCGCGCTGGCGCTGGTTGGCCGAGAAGACGAAGATGAGTAAGGACGAGGATGACTGAGCCCCTCGTCCCCGCACCGGAAGGTCTACTTGATCGCAGTCAGATCGGCGTTGATCTTGCCGAGCAGCTCGTCTGTAATCATCCCTTGCGAGAACGGCGCAAGCGACTTCAGGCTGATCGCCTTGAACTGGTCGTAGGACGGGTGCTGGTCGATGCCGGGCAGGTGCTTGGTGACGACCGCCTTGGCGCGCTCATCGGCCATCAGCGCCTCGATCGGCGTATCGACAGTGAAGGCCGCCGCGGTGGTGGTGGCAGCGGCGTTGTCCTGGGCAAAGGCCGGGGCGGTCACAGCGGCAATGGCAAGACCCAGGGCGGCAAGCGGTGCAAACTTCATAGAGGCGTTTCCTTGATGGCATCACGGAGCGGACGGGAGTCCGATTCGCCCTCTAGCGCAATCATATGGCTGCGCAATGAATGTAATAGGCGCCGCTGATGGAGGCCTTTGCCACCTTGCTCGACGCGCTGGTCTATACCACCAGCCGCAACCGCAAGCTGGCGCTGATCGCCGCCTATCTGCGTAGCATCCCTGATCCCGATCGCGGCTGGGCGCTGGCCGGCTTGACCAGCGGGCTCGATTTTCCCGCGGTCAAATCCTCCACCATCCGCAATCTGATGATGGGGCGGGTCGATCCGGTGCTGTGGGCGCTCTCCCGCGATTTCGTCGGCGATACGGCCGAGACTGCGAGCCTGCTATGGCCTGCGCCCGGGGACGCCGCGCCGCAGGATGACCTGTCGCTGGCTGAAGTGGTCGAGCGGCTGGCGGGCCTCACCCGCGCCAGCGCCCCCAAGGAACTGCCGCTGTTGTTCGACCGGCTCGATGCGCGCGGACGCTATGCGCTGATCAAGCTTGCCACCGGGGGGATGCGCGTGGGCGTTTCGGCGCGGTTGGCGAAGCTCGCCTTTGCGCAGGCCTTTGGTGTGGCGGTGGAAGAGGTCGAGGAATATTGGCACGCGCTCGCCCCGCCCTACACCGAATTGTTCGACTGGGCCGCGAGGGGCGCGCCTGCGCCCGATCTTGCCAATCTGCCGCGTTTCCGCCCCTTCATGCTCGCCCACCCGCTCGAAGACGGCGCGGTCGACCTCAAGGACTATGCCGCCGAGTGGAAATGGGACGGCATCCGGGTGCAATTGGTGCGCGCCACCAATAGCGAGGGGGTCGGAGAAACGCGGGTCTATTCACGCTCGGGCGACGATATTTCGGCCACTTTCCCAGAATTGCTCGGCGCGTTGGCGGTGGATGCGGTGCTCGACGGCGAATTGCTGGTGCGCGGCTCTGCGCAAGGCGGAGAGGCCGGGGGTGCGGCGAGTTTCAACGCGCTCCAGCAGCGGCTCGGGCGCAAAACGGTCTCGGGCAAGATGCTGAGGGAGTATCCGGCCTTTGTGCGGCTCTATGATGTGCTGCTGCTCGAAGGGCAGGACTGGCGCGAGCACCCGTGGAAGTCGCGCCGCGCGGCTTTGGAAGGGCTGATGCCCCGCCTGCCCGCCAGCCACTTTGACCTGTCGGCGCTGGTCGAGGCCGAGGATTTCGCGCAGCTCGCCGCAATCCGCGACACCGCGCGCGACGAGGCGATCGAGGGGCTGATGCTCAAGCACCGGATGAGCCCTTACGTGGCGGGGCGCAAGGCGGCGCTGTGGTACAAGTGGAAACGCGATCCGCTCCTGATCGACTGCGTGCTGATGTATGCCCAGCGCGGCAGCGGCAAGCGCTCGAGCTTCTATTCGGATTACACCTTCGGCTGCTGGGACGGCGATCCCGATGCCGGCGCGGAGCTGCTGCCGGTGGGCAAGGCCTATTCGGGCTTCACAGACGAGGAATTGAAGCAGCTCGACCGTTTCGTGCGCCAGAACACGCTCAATCGCTTCGGCCCGATCCGCGAAGTGACGCGCGCGCTGGTGTTCGAGGTCGCATTCGACAGCGTCCACAGCTCAAGGCGCCACAAATCGGGCCTCGCGATGCGCTTCCCCCGCATCCACCGCGTCCGCTGGGACAAGCCCGCGCACGAGGCGGATCGTTTGGCGAGTCTTCGTGCGCTAATCAAAGATTAGCTGGTCCTCGGCGCTGTTCTTCCGCCGGGCTTCGTCCGGCTCCAGACGCCTGCGGGCGGGCAGTCGCCCTTGCGGCCCGTTGGGCCCCGATGCGGGCGTTGATTAAGGACTGAGCGCGGCCTACCTCACCCGGCAACACCAACGGGAGAGAAGAATGTCCTACGCCACTGCCGCGCTCGCCACCTATGCCAATATGCTCGGCACGCTCGATCACCTTGTGACCAAGGCGAGCGCGCACGAGAAGGGCGAGGCGCTGCTGCGGGCGCAGCTCGCGCCGGATATGTTCCCGCTGCACACCCAGATCCGCTTCACCATCGATCAGGTCGTGACCGCGCTCAATCGGCTCGGGAATCGGGAGCTTGCCTCCGACGATAGCGATATCACCTCTTTCGCCGAGGCCCGCACGCGCATCGCCGCCGCGCAGGCACTGGTCGCAGGCACCGATCCTGCCACCTGGCCCGCGGCGGGCGACACGGTCGAGTTCGACCTGCCCAATGGCATGACCTTCGTGATGCAGGCGCATGAGTATTGCCGCGACTGGGCGACACCGCAGTTCTATTTCCACCTCATGGCCGCCTATGCCATCCTGCGGATGGAAGGCGTTGCGGTGGGCAAGATCGACTATGTCGGCCACATGATGAAATATCTGCGCCAGCCAGCCTCCTGATGCACCGCTACGATCCCGCCCGCCAGCGCCTCGCTTTCGGCCTTGCCGGGCTGGCGGGGCTGGTCGATGCGACCGGGTTCGTGGTGGCGGGGGGCTATTTCACCTCCTTCATGTCTGGCAACACCACGCGGATGGGGGTGGAGCTGGTGGAGCGCCCCGCGCTGGCGCTCGCGCCCTTGGGGCTGATCGGGTGCTTTCTTGCAGGCGTGATCAGTGGCGCGATCATCGGAAGGCGGTTCAAAGGACGACACAAGCGGGTGCTGCTCGGGCTGGTGGCCGCGCTGCTGGGAACGGGCGCTGCCGTGCTCACGGCGGGCCAGCCGATCCCCTTTCTCGCGCTCTCGGCGACCGCGATGGGGCTCGCCAACAATGTCTATGCGCGCGCTGGCGCGGTGACCGTCGGCGTCACCTACATGACCGGCGCGCTGGTGCGTTTCGGACAGGGGGTGGCAGCGCGGATGGCGGGCGAGCCGCTGGTTTCGAGCCGCGGTTACGGGTTGTTGTGGAGCACGCTGGCGCTGGGTGCGGCGAGTGGCGGCGCGCTATGCCAGTTCGCGCCCGAGGCGGCGGCCGGGGCGGCATTTGCGGCGGCTCTGGCGCTGTGGGGGTTTGCCTTCCGGGCCGAACGTTAGAGCGAAACTTGCAGCAACTTGCTCCGCGACGTCCCGCCGCGCGCAGCAGCGTCACCCGCGAAGGCGCCAGCCCCAGCGCGCGCCACCACCTGAACCACCGCCGCATTGGCCGCGCCCTTGTCAGCCGGGGCGCGCACTTTCACCAGCACGGTATCGACGGTGAACACCACCGTTTCCTCGCGCGCGCCGGGCCTCACTTTGACGCCAAGACGTCCGCTTTCGTCGATCCGGGCGCGCAGCGCTGCGGCATCAGGGAGCGCAGGCGCGGGGCGCGCCATTATCCGAGCGCGGCCGCCACCGCTGCGGCATGGGCCTTGGCGTTTTCGGCATAGTGCATCACGCCGACGCGCATGCCGGCAATCGCCGCGTCGTCCAACTCCTTCAGCTTCACCGCTGGCCTGCCTGCCCACAGCTCGCGCTCCCCCATCACCTTGCGCTCGGTCAGCATCGCGCCCGCGGCCAGCATGGCGTCAGAGCCGATCACCGCCTTGTTCATGACAATCGCGCCGAGGCCGACGAAACCACGATCATGGATGGTGCAGCCGTGGACCATCGCCATATGGCCGATCAGCACATCATCGCCGATCACCAGCGGACAGCCATCGGGATCGCCCGGGCGCGGCGGATCGCAGTGGAGCACGCTTCCGTCCTGCACATTGGTGCGCTCGCCGATGCGGATCGAGAACACGTCGGCGCGCAGCACGCAATTGTACCAGATCGAGCTTCCCGCCCCGATCACCGCATCGCCGATGATCGTGCAGCCGGGCGCGATGAAGGCGGTTTCGTGGATCACGGGCGTTTTGCCGTGGATCGGGATGATGTTCACCCCGGGGCGTGTCGTCATGGCTGGTTCTCCCATTCCTGGCGGGTGATGGCGTATTGGATGAACGGTTCCGGATCGGCCGGATCGCTGAAATCGAGCTCTGCCCGCCGCCGCATGCCAAGCTTCTCCATCAGCCGCCAGCTGCCGAGGTTGGCCTCGCAGGTCAAGGCGACAAGCTGCAGCGCGGCGTGGACGGCAAAACCCCGGTCCAGCACCTTGCGCATCGCCTCATGGGCATAGCCCCGCCGCCAGCGATCCTCGCGCACCAGCCAGCCGATCTCGTGATCACCGGGATTGGGCGCGAGCGGATGGTCTACCCGCTTCATCCCACAATGGCCGACGAGCTCGCCGGTCTCGCGCTCCCACATCATCATGAAGCCGAACCCGTCGCGGTCCCACAGCGCCTGTGTGCGGGCGTGCTTTTCGGCGATCGCCTCGCGGGCCTTCACCCCGCCGAGGTGCCGCATCACCGCGGGCGTGTTGAGATGGCGCAGCTGCAGGTCGATATCGCCGGGCGCGATCCGCCGCAGTTCAAGCCGCTCGGTTACGAGAATCGCCTCACCCATTCAGCAGGCGGGCAACATGCGCGGCGTGATAGGTGAGGATGCCGCTGCATCCGGCGCGCTTGAAGGCGATCAGCTTTTCCAGCACCAGCGCGTCGCGATCCCCGATCCCCGCGGCCTGCGCGGCCTCGATCATCGCGTATTCGCCGGAGACCTGATAGGCGAACACCGGCACGTCGAAGCGCTGTTTCACGCGGTAGATGATGTCGAGATAGGCGAGGCCCGGCTTCACCATCACCGAATCCGCGCCCTCGGCAATATCGAGCGCGACTTCGCGCATGGCCTCGTCGGCGTTGGCCGGATCCATCTGGTAGGCCTTCTTGTCGCCCTTCAAGAGCCCGCCAGACCCCACCGCGTCGCGGAACGGGCCGTAGAAGGCGCTGGCATATTTGGCGGCGTAGCTCATGATCTGGACATTGGGGTGCCCGTTCAGCTCCAGCGCCATGCGGATCGCGTGGATGCGGCCGTCCATCATGTCGGATGGGGCGATAATGTCCGCGCCGGCGTTCGCCTGGTTGACCGCCTGATCCACCAGCATCGCGACGGTCTCGTCATTGACGACATAGCCCGCATCATTGACCAGCCCGTCCTGCCCGTGGCTGGTATAGGGATCGAGCGCCACGTCGGTCAGCACGCCGATCGAGTCGCCGCAGGCATCCTTGATCGCGCGGATCGCCTGGCACATCAGGTTGTCGGGATTATGCGCCTCGGACCCGTCGTCCGAGCGCAATTCGCGCGGGGTGTTGGGGAACAGCGCGACCACCGGAATGCCGAGCGCGGCGGCTTCCCTGGCGCGCGCCACGATCCCGTCGACCGACCAGCGCGAGACGCCGGGCAGCGTGGCAATCGGCTCTTCCACACCTGTTCCCGAGGTGACGAATAGCGGCCAGATCAGATCGGCGGGGGTCAGCACCGTCTCGCGGTGGAGCGCGCGGCTCCAGCCGGTGGCACGGGTGCGGCGCAGGCGGGTGTTGGGATAGCTTCCAGTCATGCCCCGAGGTTTAGGCGCAATCACCAAGACACGACAAGTGCTGTTACGGCGCCCCGGGCGAACCGCCACCGGCCGCATACCGGGCCGCCATATCGACCTTCTCGATCTCGCGTTCGGGCGCGCCGGCCTCGGTCGGCAGCGGGGCGAGTTCCTCAAGCGCCTTCCCGACCTCGATTTCCTTCAAGCGCAGCAGCTGGCGGCGGAAATCGATCAACTCGGTGCCATTCAATTCGGCGCGGTTGACGAAGGCGACGCTGGACGGATTGATCACCCGCCCGCCGCGATACATTTCGTAATGGAGGTGCGGGCCGGTCGAGAGGCCGGATGATCCGACATAGCCGATCACCTGTCCGCGCCGCACCTGCTGGCCGGGGCGGACCGCCATCTGGCTCATGTGACAATAGCGGGTCGACAGGCCGCTGCCATGCTCCAGCCGCACCGCGATGCCGCAGCCGCCGGCGCGCCCGGCGGAGCTGACGCGGGCATCGGACACCGCAACGATCGGCGTGCCGTAACGCGCCTTGAAATCCATCCCGGCGTGCATCCGGCGATAACCGAGAATCGGGTGGCGACGCATCCCGAAATTCGATGTGACCGGCCCCGGCACCGGCGCGAGCAGCCCGCGGCGCTGTTCGCCCACGCCCGAGGCTTCGTAGAACCGGCCGTCCTTGCCCCAGCGCATCAGCTGGGTGCGCGGCTTGCCGGCGCGATCGACCCCGGCATAGAGCAGCTTGCCCGCCTGGCGCTCACCGGTGGCGGCGCGGCGATAGCCCAGGATGATGTCGAATTCGTCGCTGGAGCGAACTTCGCGCTCCATATCGACCTGCGCATCGAGCGCCTTCAGGTATTCCTGCACCGCGCTCGCCGGGGCGCCCGCCTGACGCATCGAGCGGTAGAGGCTCGAGCCGACCACGCCGCGCACCCGCAGCGGGGTTTCATCGACGCGGATGATGTTGCGCTTCAATGCCAGCGGCCCGTTGGGGATGATCGGCGTGCCGTCCTCGGCCGTCTCGCCCGCCCCCGGGCGGCTCAATTCCAGTTCGAGATCGAAGCGCGCGCGGAAGGCGAGGCTATCGAGCGGGCGCGGCTCGCCCGGCGCGGGGCGGCGGCCGAGCAGCACGTCCATCTGCGTGCCCGGCGTAATCTCGCCCAGCGCTACCGCCTGCCCGACCAGCGCCGCGGCGCGATCAACATCGCCCGACGACACGCCGGCGCGGCGGAGCATCGAGACAAAACTGTCCCCCGGCGCAAGCGTGACGACCAGCTGGATCTGCGGACGCTCGGGCGCGCTCTTCAAGGGAATGACCTGCGCGGTCGGCCCCATGCGGCGGCCCGAATCCGCGCCCAGCGCCAGCGGCAGGATCATCTGGCTGCGCAATTCGCTGCGCACTTCCTCGTCCTGCGGCATTGCGGGGCGGGCTTCCAAGGGGGTGAGATCGGGCCAGAACGCCAGCGCCAGCGCGCCAAGGCCGACCATCGTGCCAAGCCCGCGGAACCAGCGGCGGCTGCCGACGTCCTCGGCCAGGTCGGGCGCGAGATCAAGCCCGTCAAACCAGCGCGAGGCGGCGAGCTTCCATTCATCGTAACGCTCGCCCAGCCCGCTGACGCGCGCAAGCACACGACGCTTGGCCTTCTCGGCCTTGCTGGGCGGGGCCATCTTCTTGGAATTGCTCAGATAGGGCAGCAGGTCGCGCGCGGTTTCGGGGTCGATCGCGCCGGGTTGGGCGACGCCCAGCGCACGCCCCTGCGTGGCCTCATCCGCGCCGCCTTCTGCCCCGGGCAGATCATCGAAATTGCGTGCGTGACCCAACATGATTGCCCCGAGAGCCGCACCCTTTGCGTGCAAGACAGGCCCATCCTTGTCGCATTTCTCTGCCCGATCAAAGTAAATCCGGCGTTAACCAGCGATCAATTGTGTCGCGGGTGCGATAAGACGTTACCCTTATGCGCCACAAGCCGCCCGCCGCAGCCTTGCTCCGTGTAGGCAAGCCTGCAACAACGCCTCCATTGTGACCGTCCCCCCGCATTCCCGCCCCGCTTACGATCGCGATGAACGCGTGCGCGCGGTGCTCGGGCCGACCAATACCGGCAAGACGCACTTGGCGATCGAGCGGATGTGCGGGCACTCCAGCGGCATGATGGGCTTCCCGCTGCGCTTGCTGGCGCGCGAGGTCTACGACCGGGTGCGCGCGATCAAGGGCGACAAGCAGGTCGCGCTGATTACCGGCGAGGAACGGATCGAACCGCCCGAGGCGCGCTATTTCCTCTGTACCGCCGAGGCCATGCCGCGCACGGTGGGCGAACACGCCTTCGTCGCGATTGACGAGGCGCAGCTGGGCGCAGACCCGGAGCGCGGCCACATCTTCACCGACCGGCTGCTCCACGCACGCGGCCGCGAGGAGACGATGATCCTCGGCTCGGCCACCTTGGAGCCGATGGTCAGGGCGCTGATCCCCAAGGCCGAGATCACCACCCGCCCGCGCTTTTCCACGCTCAGCCATGCCGGGGTGTGCAAGCTGTCGCGCCTGCCCAAGCGCTCTGCCGTGGTCGCCTTCTCGGTCGAGCAGGTCTACGCCATGGCCGAGGCGCTGCGACGGTTCCGCGGCGGCGCGGCGGTGGTGATGGGGGCGCTTTCGCCCGAGACCCGCAATAAGCAGGTCGCGCTGTTCCAGTCGGGCGAGGTCGATTACATCGTCGCCACCGATGCGATCGGGATGGGACTGAACCTCGATCTCGATCACGTGGCTTTCGCGGCGCTCACCAAGTTTGACGGGCGGCGCAAGCGGCGGCTCACCCCCTCGGAAATGGCGCAGATCGCCGGACGCGCCGGGCGCCACCAGCGCGACGGCACCTTCGGGACGCTTTCCGGCATGAGCGCGGCGAGCGACCAAGGCGAACCCCTCGCCTTCACCGACGAGGAAGTCTACGCGATCGAGGAACACAAGTTCGCGCCGCTCACCCACCTGTTCTGGCGTGAGGCCGATCCGCGGATTGATTCGCTGCCCGCATTGATCGAAGATCTTGAATCCCGTCCCGCCCATGCCGTGTTGCGCGGCGCGCCCGAGGCGATCGACATGGCGGTGCTGCGCCGCCTGTCGGAGGATTCGATTGCGCAATCGGTGCGCGGGGCCGGGAGCGTGCGGCGGTTCTGGGAGGCCTGCTCGCTTCCCGATTTCCGCAGCCTCGGGGTGGAACAACACGCGCGGTTTGTGGCGCGCTTGTGGGAGGACTTGTGCCAGGGTTATCTCGGCGCGGATTTCGTCGCCGCGCGCATCGCCGAGCTTGACCGGATGCAAGGCGACATCGACACGCTGCAAGGGCGGATCGCGGCGATTCGCAGCTGGACTTACATCTGCCAGCGGCCCGACTGGGTGCTGGCACGCGACGAAATGGCAGCGCGGGCACGCGCGGTCGAGGCGAAGCTTTCGGATGCGCTGCACGCGCGGCTGACCGAGCGCTTCGTCAACCGGAGGACGACACTCTTGATGAAATCGCTGGGGCAGGACGCATCTGCGCTGCCCGTGACACTCGAACCCGATGGCCATCTCACCGTGGAAGGCGAGAGCATAGGCCGGCTGGAGGGCTTCCGCTTCCATGTCGATCCGGCCGCCGGTGTGGCTGACCGGCGGATGCTGCTCGCGGCGGGCGAGAAGGCGCTGCCGGCGCTGCTGGCGCAAAGGGCCGAGTGGTTGCTCACGCAAGGGCTGGGCGAGCTGGAGATTTCCGGTGGCGCAATCCGCTGGCAAGGTCGGGCGCTGGCGGATATCACCTTCCCGGGCCATCCCTTCGGCGCACCGAAGCTCGCGCTGACCCGCGATCTGGCGTTGCTGACCGAGACTTCGCGCGCCAGCCTTGAGGCTGGTCTTGCGGCCTGGCTCGACACCCAGCTCGAACCGCTCGAGCCCTTGCGCAAGCTCGCCGAAGCCGCGCGCGATCCCGAGGCCGGATCGCAGGCGCGTGCGCTGATCATTACCCTGATCGAGGCGCGCGGGGTGATTTCCCGCGAGGAAGCCGGGCTCGAACACCTGCCCAAGGAAATGCGCCCCTATCTGCGCAAGCTGGGCGTGGCCTTCGGCGCGCTCGATATCTTTGCCGCAGCCCTGCTCAAGCCCGCGCCGCGCCGCTTGCTGCACGCGCTCGGGCTCGATCTGCGCCCGCTGCAGGAAGCGATGCTGCCGGTGCTGGCCGAGGGCGGCTGGGCCAAGGGGCGGCTGCCCGCCGGATACCGCTATGCCGGCGCGCAGGCGATCCGGGTCGATCTGGCCGAGAAGATCCTGCGCGCCGCCTTCGATGCGCGTGCGGCTGTGACCGCGGCCCACCCCAAGGAGCGCAATCGCCCCTTCCGGATCGATCTGGCACTGGCTGTGTCGGTCGGGCTGGAGGCGGATAATGCCCGCCGCCTGCTCGGCAGCGCGGGGTTCCGGTGTGACCGGGCGCGCGCCTTGCCCGAAGGTGCGCAAGGCGCGCCCGCACCCGATCGCTGGCACTGGCGTCCGCGTCGTCCCGGCGAGAAGGAAGAAAAGCGCGGCGAACGCCGTCCCGCGAGCAAGGACACGCGCCAGCCGCACCAGCGCGGCCCGCGCGAGGCCCAACGCGAAAACAAGCCCGACGGCGAGCGCAAGCCTCGGCCTGAACGGAAGGGCAAGCCCAAAGGCGAGCGGGGCGGCGACCACAGGGGCCGCCCGCCGCGCGAGCCGCGTCCCCTGCCGAAGCCCGACACCGGCCCCGCGCGGGCCGGGGGTGCCTTCGACAAGCTGGCGGACCTGCTCAAGGGATGAGCGAGGGCGGGTCGGCCAATGCGCCCGGATCGATCCGGGCCGCGTCCATCCGCATCGACCGGCTGCTCGTCTATCTCCGCTTTGCCCGCACCCGTTCGGCCGCCGATGCGCTGATCGCGGGCCGCGCCTTGCGCCGCAACCGCCAGCACGTGCTGCGCGGTTCCGAACAGGCGCGGATCGGCGATGTGCTGACCCTGGCGACCAGCGACGGCGTGCGGGTGCTGGAACTCCTCGCCCTGCCCCGGCGGCGCGAGTCTCCTGCGATAGCACGTTCCCATTATCGTGAGGTTGACGCTGCGGGTCTTGACCGTAAAGGGCAAATGACCATAGCAGCGTCGCCTCTCACCGCGGGCCTGGCGCCCGACGATCCCGAAGATACGCATCTGAAAGAGCCGCAATGACTTACGTCGTCACCGAAGACTGCATCAAATGTAAGTACACCGATTGCGTGGAAGTGTGCCCGGTCGATTGTTTCTACGAAGGCGAGAACATGCTGGTGATCAATCCCAGCGAATGCATCGATTGCGGCGTGTGCGAGCCGGAATGCCCGGCCGAAGCGATTCTGCCCGATACCGAGGACGGGCTGGAAAAGTGGCTCGAGCTCAACACCCAGTATTCGGCGCAGTGGCCCAACATCACCAGCCAGAAGTCCCCGCCCGAAGATGCCGACGAGCACAAGGGCGAGAAGGGCAAATTCGAGAAGTATTTCAGCGAGCAGCCGGGCGAAGGCGACTGATTTTGCCTGTGAAGCCACCCGCCTGCAAAGATTGGCGGGTGCGCGCAATCGCCGACTCGCAATTTTGTTGCGAGCGTGCTATATGATGGACCGACCGTGTCGGCCCGGGTAGCAATCAGGGGCCGGCGCAGGCGTTGAAACTAGGAAGGCCTTACACCAGCAACCCTCTCCCGGATGAACCGCTCCCGGCGCTTTGCCTTGCCCGAGGCATGGTCGCGCCGCCAGAGCAATCGTCCCTCTCCCGTTGCTGGATGGCCCACAGAAAGGAACTTGCATGGCAAGCACCGCGAACGCATTCACCGTCGGCGATTATGTTGTCTACCCGAAGCACGGCGTAGGCCGGGTGATCGAGCTTCAGCGCGAGGAAATCGCCGGAATGCAACTCGAACTCTATGTGCTCCGGTTCGAAAAGGAGCGCATGACGCTCCGCGTGCCGGTGGGCAAGGTCGAATCGATCGGGATGCGCAAGCTGTCGTCCGACAAGACGCTCAAGCAGGCGATGGAAACCTTGAAGGGCAAGCCCAAGGTCAAGCGCACCATGTGGTCGCGCCGCGCTCAGGAATATGAAGCGAAGATCAATTCGGGCGACCTGGTGTCGATCGCCGAAGTGACCCGCGATCTGTTCCGCCCCGAAGACCAGCCCGAGCAGTCCTATTCGGAGCGCCAGATCTTCGAAGCCGCCTCGAGCCGCCTCGCCCGCGAACTCGCCGCCATGGAAGAGACCGACGAGCCGGCCGCGCTCGGCAAGATCCTCGACGTGCTGCGCGAACACGCACCGCAATATTACGACACCGCCGAAGAAGCCTGAGGCTTCTCTCGCGCCGCGATCATCAAGGGCCGCCCTCGCCGGGGCGGCCCTTTTTGTTTCTGCGCGCCACTGGCCTTGTGCGGTTCGGCTAGGTGTATTATATCGGCAATACGCTAGTGGCCTCCGCCGGGAGAAATCGCATGTTCAAGCCGTCCACCACTCGCCTCGCCGCGCTCGCCATGGCTGCCTCTGCCATTGCGCTGGCCGGATGTGACGGCGCCGATGTCGAGATCAACGGCCAGAAGGGCGTGCCGCTTTCGGAAATCGCGATCGCCGGCCCAGCGCCGACCGAAGTGTTCCTCGCCTCGGGCGACAACGTGATCCTGACCGAGGGTAACACCTTCGCGATCAAGGTCGAAGGGACGGACACTGAGTCCTTGCGCTTCGTGCGTGACAATGAACTGATCGGCATCACCCGCGAGGATGGCTGGAACGGCGAGAACAAGGCCACGATCCGCATCACCATGCCCGCGCCCCGGGAAGTCATCATCGGCGGCGCCGGGACGATCACCGCGCCCGTGCTCGCCAGCGAGGCCGACATCAATATCGGCGGCAGCGGCACGGTCGAATTCGGCAAGATCACCGGCGATCGGCTCGGCATCAATATCGGGGGAAGCGGCAATGTGACCGGGGCCGGCACCGCCAAGGAGCTCGAGATCCTGATCGGCGGCAGCGGCAAGGTCGCCATGCCCGGGTTGAAAGCCGACACGGCCGAGATCACCATCGGAGGTTCGGGCGATATCGCCTTCGCCTCGGACGGCACGGTCGAAGCCAATATCGGCGGCGCGGGCGATGTGAAGGTCGCGGGCAATGCCAAGTGCACGATCAACGCGATGGGTTCGGGCACGCTGACCTGCACCCCGACCGCGGCCGCCGCACTCCCCACCGCCGCGCCGGCTGCGGCACCTGCGGCCAAACCCGCAGAATAGCATTTGCATTCGGGCAAGCGCCGCGCGACAGAGAGTTTCTATGCGTGCACTCTCTCTTGCGGCTCTGGCCCTCGCCTCGCTTGCCCTGCAGGGCTGTCTTGCCCGTGCGGCGGTGGACGTTATCACCTTGCCGGTCGACATCGTCAGCGCCGGGGTCGATGCGGCCACCGAGAGCCAGTCGGAAGCCGACGAAAAGCGCGGGAAGGAAATCCGCAAACGCGAAGAGCAGATCGGCAAGCTCGAACGCGAATACGACAAGGCGATGGAGCGCTGCGGCAACGGCGATGATGCCGCCTGCGATGCTGCCCAGACGCTGCGGGCCGAACAGAAAGCGCTTATGGAGCGCGTGCCGGTCGAGCCGGAGGACAATTGATTTGCAGGTTCGCTAACGCGAACCACTGACCTCCCGCACCGCCTCCGTCCGAGGGTGA
>Ga0164293_10001936_pt1 | contig 17496 bp, 20 predicted proteins | sample GEODES118metaG_FD_111487 | JGI IMG/M metagenome (GOLD analysis project Ga0164293, IMG submission 111487) | Eutrophic lake water microbial communities from Lake Mendota, Wisconsin, USA - GEODES118 metaG | ecosystem: Environmental > Aquatic > Freshwater > Lake | place: USA: Lake Mendota...
TATATGCCAATTGAACATGTTGCATTTTTTGAAAGAATTCCGTTAGGAAGAAAAGCCAACAAAATCAAATCAATAAAAAGAATATATTGGTCCGTTGGCGATGAAGCCCGTGGAGGCAAGACATTTAATGATTTTTTCAAAGAATTTTTTGTAAGGCATGCACACTTGACATTTTCTATGAAATTAGCAAGATTCATATTTTATCCCTATTTATTTTTGAAGAATTATACTTTTATTAAAGAGAGTAGAAAAAGTAAAGTTAAAAATAATTTATATTTCGACAATTATTCTGAATGGAATGAGTACAAAGCTAAACACACTGGAACTTATTCACAAATTTCGGCTATTTGGGGGTTTCCTTCTTCTTTGGACTTTATTTCAAATCCAGTTGCGAAAAAAATTTTTCAAAGCAAAAAATCCGATCAAACTATTGATGCAATTGAGAATTTTTGTAACGGAGTTAAGTGATGCAAACACAACTCAATAGAAAGATTTTGATCAAATCACTCAAACTTTAAGGTAAATCTGATAAATGAAATTTATATCTAATAATTTGTGTTAAATTATTTAACGCGAACTGGATTTAATTGGCGTTGCATTTGAAAGTGCACTTAACTCATTGGCCATTTCTGGCGTAAATGCTGGAAAACCTGGAGATAGAGATACCCAATTACTAGTAATATTACATTTGGGAAATCGTGACTATAGTACTCAAGCACCAATATTTCCGGGAAACCACTCAAAGATGCAAAAAAATGGCCCGGAAGTGTTTCATGTGCGCCACAAAATGTGGCAATAATCAATACTCTGTTTTCAGAGATATATGTTTGGAACCAGATGATAAATTGCCAGGAAATATGGAACAATCAATCGATTCACCAAAAATTTCTCAATTGGATTTTTTTCGCTGGACTCGAAAAAGAAGATTAATTATCTAGTAGGCGCATGAGGTTCAAAATTAAATGGCAAGCAACGACAAAGGCTAAAGTTAGGTGTGCTTTATTTACTAATCCAAACTTAATAGTTATGAATGAAGCAGCAAGCTCACTTGACGCTTCGCCTGAAAACTTAATAAATGAATCAATTTAAAATCTAAAAGAAAACTCTACTATAATCACTCTAACTCACTGGCTGGCAACAAAGAGGAACGCAGATATTGTATGTTACATTCAAGACGGGAAAACAGAAGTAAGTGGTACATTTGAAGGAATCAGAATTGCAGTTCCAGATTTTGATAAGCCAGCTAAATGGCTTAGACTTAAGTCAATTGGACCAATTGTGTTAGTATTCATTTAATGAAAATTTTAGTTACTGGCGCAGCTGGACATATTGGAGCTAATTTAATTTCAAAAATCACTCACAAGTATGAAGTGTTAGGCATAGATAACTTTAGTAACTATTATTTACCTCAATATAAAGAATCAAGAATTAAATCACTTAACATAAACAAAATTATTCTTAATGTAGACATTAGAGATTTGCCTAAAACAAAAAAAACTATCGAATCATTTAACCCAGATGTAGTAATCCATCTAGCAGCAAGGCCTGGCGTTAGGGCCAAGTGGGATCAAATAAGTGAATACGCAGAAAATAACATACAAGGGTTTTTAAATGTAATAAAAATTGCAAAGGAAAATAAAGTAAAAAAATTTATATATGCTAGCAGCAGCAGCGTATATACATCAGAAAATGATGTACCCTTTTCTGAAGAATCAACATTACATTTTCCTCGAAGCTATTATGCTCTTTCGAAACAAACTAACGAGATGGCAGCAAAATATTTTGCAAGCGATGAGTTAAAGGTTATTGGATTACGTTTTTTTACAGTTTATGGTCCATGGGGCCGGCCAGACATGGCAGTGCTGCAATTTATAGGAAATGCGTTAATGGGCGAAAAATCTTTTTTAAAAGCGAGTTTAGATAATTTGCGTGACTTCACTTATGTGGATGATGTTACAAATTTAATATGCGAAGTACTCAATGTAACAATGGAAAATAGCCACGAAGTATTTAACGTAGGTGGAAGTACGCCAAGAAGCTTGAAAGAATTAATTAGTATATTGCATAAGCATGGTGTAAAGCCAGATTTTAATACTACTTTAATTTCAGGTGAAGACATTAAATCAACAAATGCCTCTACAAAAAAATTAAATAGTTTTGGATTAAGCATTCCGAGTATAAATTTGGAAACTGGAATTGAAAAAACTATGGAATGGGTTAATAACACTGATAAAAACCTTTTACTTCACACAATAAGAGAATCAAAGTTATGATTAACCATTATTCTGCAATATTAACTACATACAATTCTGAATTCACAGTTAGGCGGGCATTAGATAGTGTTTTGAATCAAGCAAAAAGCCCTGACGAAGTCATTATTGTAGATGATTGTTCAACTGATAGTACCTGGAAAATTTTAGAAGACCAGGCAAATGTAAATCATAAAATTAAATTGTTAAGTACTAAGTTTAATTCTGGCCCTGCTGGTTCTAGAAATTTGGCAATAGAAAATTGCAGTCATGATATTGTAATTTTTTTTGATGATGACGATGTATCTGATCCTCAGCGGAGTAGTATCCAATTGAAGAATCTAGAAAAATCAAATCTATCTTATGTGTCATCTCAAAAAATTTACAATGATGGTTATAAAACTAATCACTTGAATATAAAATATAGTGGACAAATTGAAGCATGTGATTTGATTAAATACTTATTGATGGGAACTAAATCTAGTAATTTCTTCTTTTTTGTGCCCGCTTCAACGTTAGCAGCTCGTCGCAGCGACTTAGAAAAAATTGGTATGTTTGATACAAATTTACGTAGATTAGAGGACGTTGATTTAGCAATACAGGCATCAATAAACAAATTATTTTTCACTTTTTCAAATGAGATTTTAGTAAAGAGATATCACACAACAGCACCAGATAAAAACGTTACAATTGAGTCAGAAAACCAGATAAAAGTTTTAGATAAATACAAAAAATATATAACGCCAAAATTCTTATCAGAAACAGAATCGTGGTATAAATTGCGCAGATTATATTTTGAAAAAAATTATTTATATTTAATCGTTAATATAACTAAATATATTTGTAAATTTGGTTTAAATAAAAGAACCATAGATATTGGGATTAATAGAATACGTCACGATGCTAAGGTTAACCAAACTAAAAATGATTGATGTTTTTATCATTTATTCGGCAAAACGCTCAATAGATAAGTTGGTAGCGGGATTAAGTTCAATTAGTTTTTTAAATATTAATATAATTGAAGGGGTTTTTATCAACTCAGAAAATGATTTAAGCGCAGAGATATATGATTCAAGCAGAGCTAAACTTATTTATGGTCGAAATCTTTCACTCGGTGAAATAGGATGCGCCTTGGCCCACAATATTTGTCGAAAAAAAGCTGCAAAATCCAGTAATATATCTTTAATTTTAGAAGATGATGTGGCTATTTTCAACCTTGATGCATTGCATTCTTTTTTGCTTAAACTAGAATCTGAAATTAGTATTCAAGACAATATAGTAATAAATATCGCCAAAGATTCTTGGTTAGACCAAAATTTGAATTATCAGAAATTGAATAATTCATGGAGTACAACTCTTGGCGCCACTCCTCTAGCTGCTGCTTATATTGTTACACCTAGATCTGCATTAGCTTTGTACATCAAAAATTTGCCTATTTCTTTTTTGGCTGATTGGCCACCGGCTAAAGTTCGGTTTGGGAAAAGTAGAATATGTCTTTTCATACACGATAGTAATAGTATTAATAGTTTAATTTCAAAAGATAAAGGTAAGAAAAGAAGTGGATTTAGTAATAGAGAGTTAGTTAGTGTTTACACTGCATTTTACTTTGTGAAAAACATCAATAGGTTCAATGGGTTTATGGATTTTCTCAGCACAATGTGGTTACCCAGAGTCAGAGATATGCTTACATATAGAATTGGAGTATAAATATTCAAATTTTATTTATAGTCGATCAACCTAATTCTGCAATTGCTACCTCATGTTTACAATGGGCCAGAATTTTGAATGGGCACATTTTGTATTCTAATGATTGCATAAGCCAAAAAACGTTATTAAAGAAGATTAAATCACTAGATCCAAGAGTACTTTTCTTTGCGTGGAGAGGGGCTTTGATTGATATTGTAAAACTGGCGGAAAATTTAGAGTTTATCAAAAATAATCTACAAGATTCGAAAATATTGTTTTCTATACCAGATTATATTGGAGTGAATAATAAAACAACATATGAAGAGTTTATATTGAAATATGCAGACGGGTATACTGTCGTATCTAAGGAATTGTATGAGTTGTATTCAGAAATGTATCCTTCAAATAAGCCTACTGCAATCATGGAAGATCTTCCCAATTGCGATCTAATTAACACGATTTTTCTTGAAAAAATAGAAAAAAAAGAGCAAATTATTTGGGTTGGTAATTCACTTTGGGGTGAGAGACTTGGATTTCGCGATCATAAAGGATATAACAGATTTGTTTTACCGCTATTTAAGACGTTAGATGATTTAAAGATTTCGCTGGACCGAAAAATTATTGATAGAGGTATCAAATTTACCCCTCAAGTTGAAACACTAAGGAAAATTAGTCAATCAAAATATTTAGTTCAATTTTCTGATTCCGAAGGAACAGGCTTACCTATAATTGAGGCATGTGGATTGGGCACTATACCCATCACAACAGAAGTTGGTGTGGCTAAAGATCTTTTAAAAAATGAGTTTAACGACTTAATAGTAAAAAATATAGATCAAGCTGTAGAGAAAATAATTCATTATAAAGATTTAAATATCGGTGATAAGCTAATAAATATTTATCATTTATATGTTAAAAAAGTGGAAAATAATATTCAAAAAAATGATTTTAATCAAGTAAAAATCGACAAAATTCGTAGAAGTTTGTACATTAGCAATAGTAGTTCAATACACAAATTCAAAATCCGCCTAATGTGGCTGTATCGGTATATAAATAAATACAGTAGAGTGAAACTATGAGGATAAAAAAAATCACTAGCAGATTGTATTGGCTATATAAAAAAAGAGGGCTCCCAAGTTGCCTTAATTATATCTCTGGAAAAATTGTTAGCCCTTCTAGGTATCAGCAATACTGCTCATCAGTAGATTTAAGAAATTCCCATGTAAAACTAGCTAATTGCCCACAGGAGTTTATTATGCTACTTTTCCCAGATTTAGATGAAGAGAACGTAAATGCTATTCTAAATGAAGCAATGATTAAGCTAAAAGATAATAGAAATATTCACTCAACTAATTTTCCAAGTAAATGGAATTCTGGAAGAAACCTACAATTAATCATTTATAGTTTAACTAGAATTTTAACTCCAATGTTGATAGTAGAAACTGGAACAGCCAACGGAACCTCAGCTAATTCATGGGCGAGTGGTCTAAAAGCGAATAACAAAGGCAAACTGTTTACAATTGATATTACACAAACAACCTTACCTGCTGTTGATTCTGAAAATATGAACTATATTGAATGTATAGTCTCTGATGGTTCAATTAAGAATTTATCACAAATAATGAAGAGTGTAAAAAATGATAACAGTGAATATTCAATATTTTTACACGATAGCGATCACTCATATTTTGGCCAATTTACTGACTATGAATTAGCAAAGAGTAATAAATTCAACTTACTAATATCTGATGATATTGACTCGAGCATGGCGTTTATTGATTTTACTTTAGATTTGAACACTGTAGTAATGTATGATGAAAGAAAATTTATAGGGGCAGTTGTGTTGTAAAATGATGATGTATTTGTGGAAAAAATTACCGTTAAACATTAGAAATAATTGTCATCTAATAATTCATCGTGTTAATTCACTCAATTTTTTATTGAAAGTAACATATTTTAGACATTTTATTACCTGTATTTACTTAGCTTGCAGCTCACAATCTAAAATTAGGATTGGTGAATCAAAAAAAATTTCAGGCTGGGTTTCTACTAACTATCAAGTTTTTGCTATCTATTTTCTAGATGCAACAAGAAAGCTTTATTTCGTTAGAGATTTACAATATATAGTTGCCGATAATGTGATCGAACATCTCAGTTTTGATAAAGGACAGAGATTGCTTGAAAATATGTTTAAGTCATTGAGAAAAGGAGGAAAAATTAGACTAGCTACTCCCGATTTAAAAAGTATAAGCAGTGTATATTTAAAACGAAATGAAATGATGCTTAGTGATTATAAGAAAGATTTACAGAACCACAATTTAAAGATTGAATATTTTCCTGATTTGTTGCGAACAACTTATAACGCGTTCGGTCATCATAAGGGGTACATATATGATTTTGAAACATTAGAAATTATTCTAGTTAAAATTGGGTTTAGGGAAGTCGAATTGTTTCGTCCAGGCGTATCCAATGACTTTAATTTATTGAATTTAGAGAATCGTTGTTCAACCAGTGATTTATGGAGTCAAATGTGCATAGAGGCTATAAAACCTGAGTAGATTGCAATAATTGTAACCACTTTGAATAAACAAAGTCATTAGTATATTTTGCAACAGAACGTTTACAATTTTCTTGGATAATAGCAGAATCAATCATATATATTTTTTCGATTTCAACAAATTTTTTACCAATTAGTTCATAGTTACTGTCGTCACTCACTAACCAACCGTTGTATCCATCAGTTATCAAGTCCGAGACACCAGCGCATTCTTTAAAACCAATCGTAGGTATTCCTACCCTTAACCCCTCCGCTACAGAGTTTGGAAAGCCTTCCCATAGCGAGAATAAACAGTTTACATCCGCCGTTTCAAAAATTTTAGCCATATCTTGCTCAGGTTGTTTGATCTCGACAAAATCCTGTATTTCTAATTCCGTAATCAAATTAATTATCTCGCTTTCTCTTTCTCCTGAACCAACCAAAGTTAGATTCGCTAATCCACCTAGTTGCTTGAATCTTTGAAAACCATAAAGTAATTTCGGGAGTTGCTTTTGAAAAGAAAATCTGCCAGCATAAATAAATCTTAATGTTTTATTAGTACGTTTATTGATAAGTTTATGCTCTACTATTGCGTTCGGTATGGTAATTATTTTTTTTCTTAAATATTTCGGGTATTTATCTTTGTATGAGTCAAACTGAACAGTAATTTTATTAGCAAATATCATTAAAATAAAATAAAAGTGTTTATATTTTTTCGCTGAAGTCAAATTGTAAATTTCCGGCGAGTTACGTTCAGACAAGATCAGTTTTTTCTTACAAATAAATAAAGGTATTCTTGAGTATATAAAAGACCCGATCATAAAGCTTAATGAAATATCTGGATCAAATTCTTTGATGATTTTTACTAACTTTATTTGCCTTTTAATCTTTTCAAGTATAGTTGCTTTAAGATTCGGATTGCCAATTCCGATTCCCTCCCATTTTAATTTAGAATTAGTTTCTTGCTTATAAAAACTACTTACTTCTCCACTATCTAAGCTAATTATCAAAACTTTGTAGCCATTGTTGCTAAAGTATTTGGATATTTCAAAAATTTGCCTTTCAAGGCCACCCAGCACATTGTTAATACTTCGTGTAAACATTAATATTTTCAAAAATCCTCCATAGTGCGGTCGGTTGGTTTTGCTAGGCAGATACATTATGCTACGAGTATGGATGATTTGACAGCAAGTGAACTCAATTTGTTTTCAGTTAAACTTAGAAAGTTGATTCTAGAATTAACTAGCATTCATCAAAATGCACATCTTGGCAGCTGCTTATCTGTGGTTGAGATTCTTTCCGTTTTGTTTAAATTACAACTGAAAAACTTCACACCAGTAGATTATGGAGAAACTAGCGACCAGTTTATACTAAGCAAAGGCCACGCTGCTGTGGCGCTATATTCTGCGTTGCTCGAGACAGGGTTTATTTCACAATCGAATTTTGATTCATTTTGCGCGCCGGGTTCCAATTTTGAGGAGCACCCTAATTTTCATATTCCTACTGTTTTATGTACAACTGGCTCATTAGGCCATGGACTTCCTTTTGCTAATGGGTTGGCACTTGCAAACACATACAGAAATTATAACAATAAGATTTTTATTTTAATGAGTGACGGAGAGTGTAACGAAGGTACTGTCTGGGAAGCGGCTCAGTTTGCATATTCAAAGAAATTAAGTAACATAATAGTGTTAATTGATCACAATAAATTACAGGCCACTGGCTCTATTGAAGAAAGTATTGGAAACCTAAGTCTATCCACAATGTTTAGTTCATTTGGTTGGAAAACATTTGAGGTAGATGGGCATAACTTAGATCAGATAAATACATCAATACAAGAATCTAGAGACTCGAAGACACCTTCAGCGATTATTTGTCATACCGTAAAAGGTAAAGGGATTTCATTTATGGAATCTGATAATAATTGGCATTATAGAGCTCCAAATAAAAATGAATTACGAGATGCTCTGAGAGAGATTGGTGCTTGAATGCGAAACGCTTTTGCCCAAAAACTTGCAGAGCTACAAAAAATACAAAACGAACTGGTGCTTGTGTATGGTGACATAGGTAATAAACTTTTTGATAAATTCAAGTCTTTGGATAATTCAAAATATATAAATGCCGGTATAGCTGAAGCCTCAATGATTTCTACGGCAGCTGGATTAGCAAAAGGAGGTTTTCGGCCGATTGTTTATACAATTAATTCATTTTTATATCTAAAATCTATCGAACAGATAAAATTAGATATTTGTTATCCAGAGTTACCAGTCATTATGGTAGGTACCGGAGGCGGCTTTGCATATTCTGAACTTGGAACCACTCATCATTCCCTCGAAGATATAGGAATACTTTCAACAATTCCAAATTTACAAATTCTTAATCCTGCCGATAGTTATGAAGTGCAATCAGCTCTCCAATGGGCGATCAATAGCAATCGACCCACCTATATAAGAATTGGCAAAAAAGGTGAAGAACCAATCCACGATAAAGAGATAAACGCGCACGATCAGCATTTTGGGCCATTTCAACTCATTAATAATCTAGAGGCTGAATCTGCGGTACTTTCAACAGGAACAATCTCTCGTAATGCTTTAAGCGCCACAATGATTGCGAATACTACTAAGGCGGTTGACTTTTGGAGCTTCCCTCAAATAAAACCGTTAAATATGAATTTCATGATCAATAAATTAACTAAATACTCTACTATTTTCATTATTGAAGAGCACAATTCATTTGGTGGGTTAGGCAGTATTTTATCATTTCAAATTCACAAAACTAATAATATGAAAATAAAATTATATTTTATAAATTCTCAAGACAAATTTCATACTGCCGCAGGTTCTTTATCTGATATTCGTAAAAAATTGAAACTTAATTCTGATGAAATATGTAAAATAATTGAAGCAAATTAACTTGAAGATCGGCATTGATCTCGATAACACAATAATTGATTACTCTAATTCATTAAAAAAACTACTCAAAGACGAATATAAAATTGAATTACAAAACGAAATAATTCATAAGTCATTGATTAAAACACAAATAATTGAAAAGTATAGTGATAGAGAATGGACTAGAGCCCAAGGATTATTGTATTCAAAATATTTAGATTATGCAAACCCGTATCCTGGATGCCTTGATGCATTAAAAAAACTAAGCATAAATGGATCCGAACTTTACATTATTAGCCACAAAACTAGATACCCTTTTATTGGCGGAAAGACAAATTTAATTCTATTTGCAAAAAAATGGATAACTACAAACTTAGTTCATGACAATGGTATTAATTTGTTTAAGGAAGCTAATATATTATTTAATGAAAGCATTCATAAAAAAGTAGATAGTATTATTAGTCATGATTTAGATATCTTTATTGATGATCTAGATATGATATTAAAATTATTGCCAAGCAATCTCAATAAAATATGGTTCACTTCTGAAATTATGCCATCAGAATTTATTAAGTGTTCAAATTGGGAAGAGATTATGGGAAAAATATGTCAACTAAAGAAGTAGATAAAGTTGGTCAATGGGTTGAGAAAATTATTTCAGAAAAGATAACAGAATCTTACATGGCTATGGACAGTTTAAACAGTAAGGTATTTATCCATAAATCAAAAACGCGCAAGTATATCACGAAAAAATATAACACTTTTAACAATGGAAGAATCAGATTCGAGCGAGAAGTATATTTCATTAATTTTTGTAAAGATTTTGTACCTGATCAAATCCCGAAAATTTTAGCGTACGATGATTCTAACTTAATTATATGCCAAGATTTTATTGATGGAAACAAGTTGAGTAGTTCACATAATCTTATTAAAGAAATTATTAGTTTTATCTTTAGAATAAATCAAAAAACCAAACAAAGTGAATTCAAAATTGCCTCAGCAGATTGCATGTTTAGTCTTCAAGATTTGTTTACTGAAATAGAAAGACGGCTTTTGGAAATACAATCGTTAAAACTTGGTTCAGATATCAAATATATTCCTAATCTTGAGCGACTATTCTTAAAATATAAGTATGGGTTTATAGAAAATAATTTCAATGAACTTTTTTTTGATAAAAATTTGAAAAAAATATTGTCTCCTTCTGATATAGGTCCACATAATATGATATTTAACCAAGATAAATGTAGCTTTATAGATTTTGAATTTGCAGGCATTGATTCTAATATTAAACTGGGATGTGACATTATTACACATCCAGATATAAATTTTATTTCCTATCAAAATAATGAAATTGACAATATGTTTTTTGACACCTTAAACTTTTACCCGGGCGATGTCCCGTCATCTTTACTAAATTTGTTTCATTTGAAGTGGATTTTTTTGTGCATAAAAAGAGCATCAAAACAAGGGAGATGTTTAAATGAACAAGAAAAGAATTTTATTGAAAATTTATGTAATTAGATAAATAGGATACAATGGTTTTATGGGTGAAGAAGTAAAAATCGTAACAGAAAATCACAAAGCAACTCCTCGTGATTATTTGGCACGTGTAAATGATTCTACTTTTCCAAAATGGAAGGCTGCTGAATTAGCTAAAAAGTATGGTTTTGAATACTGGGACGGCGACCGCAGAGTTAATTATGGCGGATATAGTTATAAGACCGGATATTGGACTCCAGTTGCGATTAGTTTGATTAAAAGATATCGACTTACAAATTCCAGCAAAGTTTTAGACATTGGTTGTGGTAAAGGATATTTACTATATGAATTGACAAAAATCTTGCCTAAGATAGAAGTATATGGGGTAGATATTTCTGAATATGCAGTTAATAACTCACATCCGGAGATATCCAATAAATTAATGGTTGATTCTGCCTCAAACTTAAAATTCTCTAATGATTACTTTGATTTAGCAATTTCAATAAACACTTTCCATAATCTTCATGCATATGACTTAGAAAACGCACTTATTGGAATATCTAGAGTCGCTAAACAGCAATATTTATGTGTTGAATCATATAGAAATGAATTAGAAAAATGCAATCTTTTATATTGGCAGGTAACATGTGAGGCATTTAACACGCCAGAAGAATGGAACTGGTGGTTTCAAAAAACTAATTATGATGGTGACTACGAATTTATATATTTTGAATGAAAACTTTTAAAGCGGCGGTGTTAACGGAAAGCAATAGGCCTCTAGAGCTATTGAACTTAATTGTTCCTGAAAATATTGAATCAAATCAAGTACTAATTAAGATAGATTTAGCTGCTTTATGCGGCTCTCAAGTGGGTGAAATATTAGCTATTAAAGGTACAGATCAATATTTACCACATTTACTAGGCCATGAAGCAATTGCATCGGTGTTAAAAGTCGGTTCGGATGTTATAAATATTGCAGTTGGCGATAAAGTCATTGCACATTGGATGAAAAATCAAAAAAATGATTCAAATTCAATATCTTACAGCACTGTAGATTTTGAAAAAATAAATGCTGGACAAGTTGCTATTTTTAGCGAAGTGGCAATTGTATCTGAAAACCGTTTGACAAAAATAAATTCTCAATTAAAAAACGAACTTTTAGCCGTAATTGGTTGTGGGTTTTTAACTTCATATGGTGTTCTAAAAAGAGACTTAAAAGTTAGCAATTCAAGTAATGGCAAAATTTTGATTCTAGGGTTTGGCGGAATAGGACAAATTGTTTATTTACTTGGTAGAAAATTATCCCAACTTGAGTTTTCTGTACTTGACTATAACGAACTAAATTTAGAAAAAGCTATACAGCTTGGAGTGAAAAAAAGTTTTAAAGAACTGGACGCTTTAGATAGTGCGGAATTCGATTTCATTATCGATACCACCGGAAATGTAAAGATAATTGAAAGAGCTTATCAATTGCTATCAAAGGGTGGAACCATATGTTTAGTCGGAGTTACATCTAGCGGTAGTAAGATTTCAATTGATCCAATGCCTTTACACTACGGACAAAAAATAATTGGGAGTTTCGGGGGACAGGCAGTTCCAGAGGAAGACATACCAGAAATAATTAATTTAATAGAATCAGATCCTATCTGGTTTCAGAACAGTATAGGGGAGAGATTCGAATTAGATGCAATAAACGAAGCTATTGAAACTTTAAGAGAGGGCAAAAATACCGGTAAGATTTTAATTGGTTTCGGCAAGTAATCGAGCTCGTTTAAGGTTTTTAGGCGTTCCAATATCGATAAATTCTCCACTTAGTCTTACAGGTTTAAGGCGAGCTATAATCTGTGGAATAAAATGCAAAGATAAATCGTTTTGTTGGTCATTAAGCTTAGTGATTTCCACTAAACATTTAGTGTTAAATATGTATATTGCGCTATTTGCTAAATTACCGTAATTTGAATTTGTTTTTTCATGGATCTCGAGTATTTTTCCATTCTTGACAACTAATATGCCACATTTTTCTGGTTCATCAGTTATAAATGTACCTATCACTCCAAAAAAGTATTTACCTAAAACAGAAAAACATTTTTTTAAATTAACTAAACTATCTTCGCAATAATTATCACCGTGCATTACCAGCAGATCAGTTATTATCTCATTTTTACAAAGGTTTTTAATAGTAGATGCGGTGCCCAACAATACTGGCTCATATATTAAATTAACCTTTTCCTTAAATTCTAAATTGGAATCGATAAAATCCCTAATAATTTCATATTTGTAATGTGAATTAATAAAAATTTTATTAACACCAATATTTAATAATTTTCTTATATTGTAACTAAGTAATGGCTCATTACCCACCTGCACCATAGGTTTAGGATTACCATCAGCTGAGATCCCTAGTCTAGTACCATATCCCGCAGCTAATATCAACGCATCCATTTACATTAACTCAATTAATTCAACTAATTTACTTTTTTCAACTGGTAAATTTCCATCTTTAGACACATGCAGTGCCGCAACTGCACTTCCAATATATGCACTTTCATAAATATTGGCTCCACTAGCAAGTGATAAAGCAGCTCCAGCCATTAATGAGTCACCAGCGCCAGAAATGCTTTGAGGATTAATATTCAAAGCATTTATTTGGTCTGTTTCAATCTTTGTATTTTGCATTTCATTTATTCCATGAATTAAAACACCATCAGCCCCCAATTTCAATATCACATTTTTGCAAGCTAATTTATTTCTCAAATTTTCGGCAAGAACTACTAATCCACTTGTTTCATCCTTCATCTCAATTCTTGCTTCTTTTTCGGTTGGAGTAACCAAATCTACTCCAATATATTTTGACAAATCCCCAAGCTGAGAAGAACTTTGACTATCTGCAGCTAGCGTAACTTTATATTCTTTGCAAATTTCAATTATGTTGCGTACTAAATAGGGACTAAGTAATCCAAATGAAAAATCAGAAAAAATTAGTAAATCGTATTTTTCGCAATTATTTTTTAAAAATTTAATGATATTGTGTTCAATTTCAGGTCCAATAAATTCATTATTAAAATGATTTAACCTAAACATCACTTGCCGTCCAGACATATATCTTGTTTTTACAGTGGAATTTCTGTTACTGTCAGTAGATACAAAAAGTTCTAGATTTGACTCTTTTAGCTCTTCAAGAGCCCAGTTTCCAGGTTCATCTGTCCCTACAACTCCAATAAATGTGGTTTTCGAACCCAATTTTTCACAGTGCTTTGCAAGAACTCCTGCTCCACCTACAAATCGATTAGTTTTTATAGGGGTTACTACAATAGAAGGGCTTTCTTGGGACATACCAACTGGCTTACACTCAATAAATTCATCGACAATTAAGTCTCCTATTACACAGATGTTTAACCTAGAATAGTTGTTTATTTTTTCAATTATTTTATTCTTGTTTAAATTTCTACGATTTAAATAGTTATAATCGTGGTAAATACTATCTTTTAGCCTATTTCTTGTATTTAAGTCAGTATAAAAATAGCTTCCAGATGAAAAAACTAATTTTCCGCCATACTTTACTAGTTCATCTTCTTCTATATTAGGCAATCTTGAAAACTCGGCACCTTTAACAATGAAGTTAGGTTTGATCTTATTTATTAAAGATTTAATATCTCCAGAATATGTAATTACTTCACTAATAGTTTCTATATTTTTAATTAAATTTATTCGCCAATCTAGTTCTTCAGAAGAAATATCTGAATCATCTACTGCTACAATTAGTTTATCTGCTAAACTAGAAGCTGTATTAAAAAGTCTTAAGTGGCCAATGTGTAAAACTTTAAATTTTCCGCTTACTAGGCAAATCGTCAATTCATCCCCCAATTTTTTGAGATATCATCCACTTAACAGTATGAAATCTTGGATCGTCTTTTACTCTTCCACTTTTCAACCCTTGGTAAATTTCCTCAACCGCATCAATGACTTTAAACTTAGGCTTAAATCCAGTGTTAATAAGCTTAGAAGAATCTATGCGGTATGAACGAGGATCATTGCTTAATAAAGATTTTAAATTAGATCCTGTTACCCTACTAACTAATTCGGCGATCTCGATAACTTTTAAGTTTTCAAATCCGGCATTATAAAAACCAGACGGCAGGTCAAAATTTTTAAGAAAATGTAAGTACACCGCTGCCATATCTTGTATATGGATATTTGGGCGAATTTGATCACCACCTAATATTGTTATTTCACTTTTTTCGTATGCTTGCAATACAAACATATTAACAACGACATCGAATCTCATTCTAGGAGATAAACCACACACAGTAGCTGGTCGTATAATGTGTACATTGAAATAGTCTTTATAGCTCAAACAAATACGTTCTGCAACTTGTTTTGTTTTATTATAAGTAGAAATTGGCACTAACATTATTTCTTCCGTAACATGTTCAGCTTCGCTTACTCCATATACGCTACCAGAACTAGCATAAATAAATGATTTTAAATTCTTAATTGATTTACACTTTTCAAGCAACTCCGTTAAATGTAGAGTATTTACTTCCCAAGAAAAAACTGGATTTAAATCAACACTTGGGTCATTTGCTACATTAGCTAAGTGTATGACATGTTCAACCTGATCTAAATCCTGGTTTTTTATTTCATTAACATTTTTAACCCAAGTAACATAAGTAAAACTTTCTGGGAGAAAATTACCAAACCACTGGGCATCAATATTAATTAATTCTAAACCACCTTCTTTAAGTTTAGGAATTAGGATAGAACCAACATACCCATTGCCACCAGTAATTAAAACTTTCATCACAATTACTTTCTATGTTGATATTCGGTTGGAAATTTCAGAATTTGATCTAGGTTCTGTTTTATCCAATTATAAGTCCTCTTCAATCCTTCATCCAAACCAATTTCATCAGTCCATCTAAGCGAGTCCCGCAACCGGCTGGAATCCAATCTGTACACGGCGTCCTTACCAGCTCTATCTTCTGAAACTTTGGAAATTTCATCAAATTCGATACCCATAATTAGACAGCACATAGAAACCAATTCACTTATTTTGATTATTTTATTTGTAGAAATATGGTAACTCGAACCTATGATTCCATGATTTATAATTTTCAGTAACGACCTTGACACATCATCAATGTGTATAAAACTTCTCTCCGAATTACCTCCACCATGTAAAGATAATTTTTTACCCGTCATACCAAATATAAAAGTTTTAGGAATTATCCTGTAATTACTTTGATGTTCGCCATATACATTTGCAGCTCTCGTAAATATAACTGGAAACCCAGTTGTTTCAAACATAGCCTTTAAATGATAATCACCCGCAGCTCGGGATATTGCATATGGAGTTGTGGGCATAAAACTAAAATTCTCTTTAATCGCACCTGTTGTATTTCCATAAACTTCAGGAGTTGTAAAATGAATAAATTTATTCAATTCAATATTGTTAATTTTAAATAAGCTTATTAACTCGGATAATGCAACAACGTTAGTTCTATACCATTGTTCTGGATATATCCAACTTTCACCCACCATACTTTGCGCAGAAAAATTGACTATTGTGCTGATATTGTTTTTTTTACAGATTTTTATGACCTTATCTGCATTTGTGTTTAGATCTACTTGGTGAAATTCAAAATTGGAATTAGTTACTAAAGTAGAATAGGGGTTATACGGATTCTGAATTTCTTTTTGCCGACTAATTGCTATTACATTATTATTTGCTAGCAATAAATGCTTTATAAGATTTGAGCCAGAAAAAGAGTTGGAACCAATTATTAATATCGGTAAAGACATTTTATATTCTTAAAGCTTCAGTAATAGCATGCAAAATTATTGAGTGACAATCCTCTATTATTCCATAGTCACCAATCCGTGATTCAACGTGTATATAATGATCAACTAAAGTTTTTAACTTACCGCCATCAAAGCCTAATATTCCAAAAGTTTGCACCCCTCTTTCCTTTGCAATTTTTGCGGCTTCAAGTAGATTAAGAGAGTTACCAGAGGATGAAATCAAAATCAAGAGATCCTGACTTGTACTTAAAATTTCTAGTTCGCGAGAAAATACAAACTCATATCCATAATCATTGGCAGAGGCAGTTAAACTTGATATGTTACTAACCAAAGAAATTATCTTCACTGGCTTGTTATGTTTCAAAGCACCTACACCTATATCAGTTGCAAAGTGGTTCGCTAGTGCTGCGCTACCCCCATTACCAACTACATAAACACCACCACCATTTTTATTGATTTCTTTGATTTTTTTACCTAAAAACTCAACATCATTTGTCCGTATGCTCAAAATTGTTTTACTTACACGGGATAAGTAGTTATCAATAGCTAAATTAGTCATCTCTCTATTTGTTCCCATCCACTTTTAGGCATGTGCGATAATACAACCTTTAATTACCGTTTCTAGCTTGTGAAGAGGCTAGGCCAAGATCAGATAACATTTAGCCCTCTTTTGCGTTTGTGCATGTATTTGAACCCGATAGAGCCCCCATCCGCCTTTGGGCCAACCTAGGTCAATCTCAGCCAAAGGTCGTAAAATTAGGCTGGTAAGTATAAGTAGAGGCAACATTTGCCCCCTTTAGGTGTCTTTCTAAGTAGAGGAGTCAAGACGTTGGCTCACCTGAAAGCGGGAAATCAA
>Ga0164293_10001937_pt1 | contig 17494 bp, 14 predicted proteins | sample GEODES118metaG_FD_111487 | JGI IMG/M metagenome (GOLD analysis project Ga0164293, IMG submission 111487) | Eutrophic lake water microbial communities from Lake Mendota, Wisconsin, USA - GEODES118 metaG | ecosystem: Environmental > Aquatic > Freshwater > Lake | place: USA: Lake Mendota...
ACTTGTCCCAGAGTTCGAGCCCCATGTCCAAAAGGGATTGGGAATTTCCCTGGCCCCCCCCGGCACCCTACTCCCTCGCAAATCTGCACGAAAGCAGCTGCAAGCCGAGCTGTATCCAAGCTCACGCTGTATCCAAGCTGCTAGCGCGGGCGGAAACGCCGGTCCCGCGGAGATTTCGATTTGAGCCAGCAGCGTGCCAGCTCACAGCTGCCCGGAGTCGGGCAGCAACGCTTCGTCGATCACTTCCTCGGCCACGAAAATTGGCAAGTGCGGATTGCAGGTAACGGCAATCGCAATCGCGTCCGAGGGGCGGCAATCGATCTCGACCAATTCGCCACCCTGCTTGATTCGCAATTTGGCAAAGTAAGTCTGCTGCTTCAGCTCGCTGATAACCACGCTGTCAAACTCCCCGCCCAAGGCTTCGACCGTGTTGACCAACAGGTCATGAGTCAACGGCCGGATGCGGGGAAAGTCCTTGACCCGCCGATCGATGCTGGTCGCTTCATAGATCCCGATCAAAATCGGAAATTGGCGGGTGCCGTCCACTTCCCGCAAAAAGACCACCTGATTCTCGTTGATCTCGCTGATGATGATCTTCGCCAATTTCATTTCGACGGGCATGGAGGTCTCAATCCTTTCCGAATCCAACAATCTGAACGAAGCAGCGCGACGCACGCCAGCCTGGTTCCACGGGACGGCTTGCGATCGAGATTGCCGGCCCGGTAGCATTATAGGCGCTGCCGCGTTGAGCTGTCACGAATTGCCAAGGATTGCAAGCTGGGCCATTTTGGGACAGCTCGCGCTTCGGACAGCACGTTTCGGGCTGCCATCGGCTGAACTTTCTAGTTAGGCAACCCATGTCAGAAACGCGGCACAGAATCACCCACTTTTTCCTGTTGGATTATTGAATGTTACGAGTCGGGATTGTCGGAATTGGGTTCATGGGCTGGATCCACTGGCTGGCTTATCAACGCGCAAGTGGAATCGGAGTCAGTTGCATTTGTTCCCGGGACCCGGCGAAACGCAGCGGCGATTGGCGCGGAATCCAGGGAAATTTTGGCCCGCCAGGCGAGCAAGTCGACCTGTCCGCAGTCCACGTCTGCGGCGACCTGCGTGAACTGCTGAATTCAAGTGATTTGGACTGTCTCGACATTTGCCTTCCTCCCGACCAGCACGTCTCTGCAGCGGTCGCGGCAGCCGAGGCCGGAAAGCACGTGTTCTGCGAAAAGCCGCTGGCCCTGGATGTTGCTGGCTGCGATCGTATCCTCGACGCCTGTCGTCAAAATGGCGTGCAGCTGATTGTGGGCCAGGTACTACCATTCTTCCCTGAGTACTCTTGGGCTCGCGAGCAGATTGCTTCAGGCCAGTATGGCAAACTGATCGGAGGCTCGTTTAAGCGGGTCATTTCCAATCCTGACTGGATTCCGGACTTTTACGATCCGACGCGGGTCGGCGGGCCGCTGGTAGACCTGCACGTGCACGACGCCCATTTGATTCGTTGGTTGTTCGGCATGCCCCGCGGACTTTATTGTCGCGGGCGCTTTCGGGGTGACAGCGTTGCCTACGCCCATACGGTTTACGATTTTGCAGGTCCCGATGTCGTCGTCTCCAGCGTCATGGGCGTCACCAACCAACCAGGTCGGCCCTTCACCCACGGTTTTGAGATCCACCTTGAGGAAGCAACCTTGCACTTTGAATTCGCCGGCTTCACCGATCATGGTGAGAGCATGCCGGTAAAATTAATGGATCGCTCCGGGCAAGTGCTGCGACCACCACTTGGTGATTTCGATCCGGTCGATGGGTTCGTGGCAGAGATTCATGAAGTCCGAGATGCCATCCTGGGTAACCGTCCTTCGCCGCTGTTGTCCGGCTCCCTCGCCAGAGACGCGATTGTGCTCTGCCATGAGCAGGCTCGCTCGGCCCGCATGAATCAATACGTGCAGGTCTCACCATGACCCGTTCAAAGAAGCCCCTACCGCCTGATGGCGAAGCAAACAGCGAAGGTCCTCTGCCGCTCGGTGAGGACGCAGTCTCCGCAGCGGGAGATGAGCCCGAATTTTCCCTCGAACAACTGAGCCAGGCCTACGCCAAAGTCATTCGAGCGCAAGGTGTGAATCGGGCTCCAAATCAGAACATTCCACCTGCCGAGGACGTGCCTCGATCTCCGAAGCCGACGGAATCCGAGCTCAGCGATGAAGACGATCTCGAATTGGTGACGGGTGAGCTGCTCGATCCAGTCGAACTGGACGACCGGCGGGACGATGCCCCTTGCCGAATTTCCGAGACGACCGTTTTAGAGTCGATCTTGTTTGTTGGATCACCACCCGACCTGCCGCTGACCGCCCGTCAACTCGCCGGCATGATGCGGGACATCAGCCCCAAGGAGATCGCTGGGCTGGTGGCCCAGCTGAACGAACAATACGCCGCTCAAGGAGCCGCTTACCGCATTGTCCAACAGGAAAAGGCTTACCAGTTGGCACTGCTCGATGAACTCAAGCCAGTCCGTGATGCTTTCTACGGCGAAGTCCGCTCGGCGCAATTGACGCAGCAAGCGGTAGAGGTCTTGGCGGTTGTTGCTTACAACCAACCAGTCTCACGCAGCCAAATTGACAAGATTCGCCAACGTCCCAGCGGAGCCATTCTGTCACAATTATCGGAACGGCAATTATTGGCGATAGATCCGCAAAGCGAATCGGGCCGCGATCGGCAGTACATCACCACTGACCGCTTTCTGAAGTTGTTTGGCTTGGGCGAGATTGGCGATTTGCCTCAAGCCCAAGAGGTTGACAATATCGACGAATTTTTCGGCTGAGCCCCGGCTCCAGCGGAGATTTCAGCCGAGACTCTCCGCCGCTCTTCCGTCCTCTTCAATCCAAGCGGTAATTTGCCGCCAGCCGAAGGCAGCGAACCACGAAGGACACGAAGCGCACAAAAGCGGGAGGAGAATGCAGGCGAGACGGCTGGATTGAGGTTCGTCTTTTTGTCGACTCTTTCCTTCGCGTGCTTCGTAGTCAAAAGGAAGCAGCTCGATTGTCCACATCAATCCAATCAGCCTACGTTCCCGCCTAAGCAATTATTTCTTGACGCTTGCGCACGGAAAGAAAGACCGCGTCGAGTTGGCAAAACGACGATTACAAATGTCTAAGTGCCAGAGCCAAGGAGCTTCAGAACTTCCCCTGGTTGAGGAAAGCGACCTAGTTGCACTTTCGAGAAGATTAAATGTCCGTCTTTGTAGACCTCAAAGATGCCGCCTGATTTCTTGACCAGTTCAGCTTCCAGACCAAGTTTCGATTTCAATTCTTCCGCCAGACCGACGGCTTTGGGATAGTAGTTTCACATCCCGCAGTATTCAATTTTGATCTGCATTGTTCCAATCTTTGTCGTGCAAAATTAGTTGGAAAACTTACCCAGGCTCTCTCGGTGAGTTGAGTTGGCCTGCATGTAAAACCGGGGCTGGAAAACCTGACCGGTTGAAAACGATTATTCCGGAAGCAACTCAGAAAACAAGTCCATTCCAAGTAAACGGGGGATTTAGCCGTTGGCCATGACTTCTTCCGATCGCGTGATTCGGAAACCGAGGTCAGCGATCATCTGATAATCAGCCTCGGGGGCTTGGCCTTTGGTAGTCAAATAATCGCCCACGAAGACTGAATTCGCAGCGTAAAGTCCGAGTGGCTGCAGGGAGCGGAGATGCAGTTCGCGACCGCCGGCAATTCGGAGTTCACTGCGCGGGTTCACAAAGCGGAACATGGCCAAAGCCTTGAGGCAAGAGATCGGCGTCAATTTGCCTTCCTCGGACAGGGGCGTTCCTTCAATTGGATTGAGAAAATTGAGGGGAATCGATTCGACAGCAAGTTCACGCAGTGAGAATGCCATGTCGACGATATCGCTGGGGGCTTCACCCATGCCAATAATTCCACCACTGCACAGTTGCATCCCCGCGTTACGCACCGCCTGCAAAGTAGCGAGGCGATCTCCGTAGGTGTGCGTCGTGCAGATTTTGGAATAGAAGTTGTCGCTGGTATTGAGGTTGTGATTAACCTTGTCCACGCCGGCAGCTTTAAGTCGGGCGGCTTGTTCGGGCGTGAGCAACCCGAGGCAGGCGCAGATGTTCAGTCCGTACTTTTCCTTGATTTCCGGGACAATGGTCTCAACCGCTTTCATCTCTCGCTCGTTGGGGCCGCGGGCGGAAATAACGAGGCAATAAGTCTTCGAGTTTCGTTCGGCCGCGACGCGTGCGCCATCGAGAAGTTTTTCCCGATTGAGGATGTTGTAGCGGGGAATCTCGGCTTCGGAAACTTTCGATTGCGAGCAGTAGTGGCAATCTTCCGGGCAAAGCCCGCTCTTGGCATTCATCAAAAAGTACAGCTGTACGGTATTTCCGAAATACTCGCGACGAATGCGGTAAGCGCCGGCCAGCAGATTCAGAAGCTCATCATCCGGGGTCTGAAGGATTTCAATCGCTGGTGGCCGGTCGACTTCAGTACCTTGAATGACGGATTCGGCCAAGTCGAGCCAATGACTGGGTGACGTTGAGAGCATCGCAAAAACCTGAAACTCGTGAAAAAAAAAACGCACCGCTGAAGGGGGATTGGGGGCGGTTAACCAAGTACCCCCGGGGGCCCCCATTGTAGTCGACCGGCAAGTGGAGTCGAGAGTCCTGTCGCGTTGCGAATTGGGGCGATTGAGCCGTCCAGGGGAGCCTCGCCTAAGGTCTTTCATGCGGCGGAAATTGAAGCTGGTAGTCGCGCATGGCGGCTTCAATCACAGATTCTGCGTGCGCGCGTCCGTAAGCCGGGCCGATCGAGACTTGGCTCTCCTGGCCGGGCGAGAGTTTGTACGTGGCAAAGTAATGAAGCAACCGAGCGCGGATTGCATCGGGCACCTCCGCCAATTCCCGAATGTGCCCAAACACAGGATCGTCGTGCATGATCGCGATGATTTTGTCGTCCGCTTCACCATGGTCGAGCATCGGTAGTCCACCGACAACGCGGGCGTGAATCAGAACTTCGGCTCGAGAAATGGGACGTTCCGTTAGGACGCAAATGTCCAATGGGTCGCGGTCGCCGACTTGGGCTCCAGGCATCAGGGAGGCAACTTCCTGATTGGCGTAAGTGCGGGGAATAAAGCCGTAAATGGCTGGCGGCAGGGACGAGGTCTTTTGGGCCCGATCAACACGCAAATAGCCAGTTTCCTTGTCGACTTCGTATTTGACCAAGTCAAACGGTGTGATTTCGACAAACACATTAACAAGGCTGGGAGGCTGAGGCCCACAAGCGAGACCATGCCAAGGATGCGGTCGCCAGCGAGAGTAAGGTTCCATTAGGAGCAGATGGGGTAAAGACTAAGGGCAGCAACCGGGGAAACCGAATGATACGCGATGCCGCCTGCGATCGGCAGGTCAGGGGGAGGGGCCCAGATTGCAGAAAACTTCAGAGAAAAACCTGCGGAAAGCGACGTTTTATCGGTGCCTGTTTGACGATCGGACCGCGAGCGAATACAACTGTGGAGTAAGCAACTGCTGGCGAGGGGGCTCCGTGAGGGGGAGCCGCGAACCGGGTCAGGTCTGAAATATGAAGCAGCCCTAAACGGGGTACTCTTGTGCGGAGTCCTCTCCCCGGCAGTTGATACTGGAAAATGATTCCTGAAGACGCGGGATTTCTGAAATCAGGGATTTCTGAAAACAGGGGCAGGTCCCGATTGTTGGTCCGGCAACGTGGCGCCGCCAATTGGGACCTGCCTCTGTTTTTTATCTGGAGACGGATTGCTAGAAATGTCCGGTCAGTCAGCAAGCTCCTACACGGTTGTCGCTCGACGGTATCGTCCGCAGACGTTTCGTGATTTGGTCGGACAGGGGCATATCGTCACGGCTCTCAGCAATGCGATTCAGCAGAGCAGGGTAGGCCATGCCTATCTCTTTACCGGAGCCCGGGGGACTGGGAAGACTTCTTCTGCGCGAATCTTCGCGAAATGCCTCAATTGCCAACAGGGGCCAACCTCCAATCCCTGTAACGAGTGCGACGTTTGTTTATCTGTCTCCAGCGGTGATGACGTCGATGTGCTGGAATTTGACGGAGCCAGTAACCGCGGGATTGAAGAGATTCGGCAGCTGCGGAGCAACATTAACATCCGTCCCAGTCGCAGTCGCTTCAAGATTTACATCATCGACGAAGTGCACATGCTCACCAAAGAAGCGTTCAATGCGCTTTTGAAGACTTTGGAAGAGCCGCCGGAACACGTCAAGTTCATCTTTTGTACAACAGACCCTCAAAAGCTACCGATCACAGTCCTCTCCCGGTGCCAGCGGTATGACTTTATCCCGGTTGCCACCAATGAAATTACTCAACGGCTGAGGGAAATTGCCACCAGCGAAGGTGTCAAGGCAGACGAGGCGGCGCTGGTTCTGCTGGCCCGTCGCGCTGCGGGCTCCATGCGTGATAGTCAAAGTCTGCTGGAACAGGTCTTGGCCTATTGCGCCGAGCAGATCACCGTTACAGACGTGCATGCCCTGCTTGGGACTGCCGACAGCGGGCGAATTTTCGATCTGGTTGGTGCAATGCTGGAAAAGCGAAGTGGCGACGCACTGCGTTGCATTCAGTCCGCCATTGCCGAGGGGTGCGATGCCGGACAATTGGCCAATCAACTAATTGGCTTCTTCCGCGACTTGTTAGTCAGCCGCGTCGGCGGCGATCCTGCGTTGCTGCTCTCAGTGGACGAACATGAGGCGGAGCGACTGCAAGTACTGGCCCAGCAAGTGCCAGTTGAGATGTTGCTCAGTTCGTTACAAGTACTCGACCAAGCCTTGGTGCGGATGCAATCGAGCATGCATTCGCGGACGCTTTTGGAAGCGGCAGTCCTCCGCGTCAGTCAACTGGAGAATTTGCAGTCGCTGGTTGAAAGCTTGCGGCAATTGCAGCCAGGCGCGACGGCCAGCCCCAGTGGCAGAACGCCCGGAATGCCTGCCACTGCGGACGATTCAAAAAAAAAAGCTGAGCTGACTTCAGCGGGCATCGTATCCAGCCCTGTCAAAGTCCCGGATTTTACAAACGAGCCAGATTCCGGTACCAAATCGGCCGAGCCGCCGCGCGATCGCGGCCACACTGACACAGTTCGTCCGGCATCGGCAAGCTCGCCGGCGTCCCCGGTTGCCAATTTTTCCAGCGAGAGCATTTCAAAGCAGCCAAACTTGACTGCTCGAGCAGCTAGCTCCGTTACACCCACTGCCAACCAGGAATCGGCCAAGCCGAGCAGTAGTGCGGCTGCTGCCGAAATTGCAACGGGAGGCAACTCCGGGTTTGAACAACGCCCCGCGGCCGAGGGCCAGAAAATAAGCAATCCGGAAGCCCTGTGGCGAAAGACATTGGCTGAACTGGGCGACTTCACCGCGGATGTTGCTGCCGATTTCCGTAAAGTGGAGTCGCTCGAGCCTGACTGTCTGACGGTCACGTTAAGTGCCGAGTATCAGGTTCAGCTTTGTAATCGGGCCGAACGACGTCAGCGGGTGGAGGATGCCTTGGCGCGAATTGCCGGCAGGCGAATCCGGATCGATTTCGTGGCTGCCCCCCTCGCTCCGGCTATGGCGCGGCGACGCGAGCCGATCAACCGTCGGCAAGTAATCAAACGGCTCGAACAACACCCAATGGTAAAGAGTATGATTGGAATGTTCGATGGCGAAGTAACTGACTTCGAGTTGCCACGAGGTTATCAGGGCGAACCGACTACGGGAAATGATACGAAGCCCTTGGGGTAGCGAAGCAACGGAGAATTCCTTGGACTGAAGCAAGGATGGCTTCCAAGTTTTGCTAAATTTAAAGGCGTCGGAAATTCGCGGGAATATGTGGAGTAAGGAGAAGCTGCTTTGCTGAAAGGTCTGGGAAATCTAGCCAATCTGATGATGAATGCCCGAAACATGGGCAGCAAAATGGAAGAGATCGCTGAGCGCTTGAAGCAGCAGCGTGTGATTGGTTCTGCCGGTGGTCAAATGATTACAGTTCATGCCAATGGGCTGGGCCAAGTGCTTCAAGTTGTGATCGACCCGAGCCTTGAGTGCCACAACGATCGCGAGCTGATTCAAGACTTGCTGCCGGCTGCGATAAACGATGCCGTGTCGAAGGCAAAGCAAATGCACGTCGAGGCAATGAAGGAAATGACCGGCGGATTGGAATTGCCGGGACTCGATGATGCCCTGAAGCAGTTCACCAATCCGGGATAACCTTGTGGAACCGATTCCCGGGGCGAGATGTAGCAGCAAAGGAAATTTGGCTTCCAAGCCGGGAGGGCCATCGTGGCGCAATTGTCACAGTCAGTGATCGAGCTGATCGAACAACTTTCCCGGCTGCCCGGAATTGGGCGACGTTCGGCCGAACGAATCGCATACCATTTGCTGCGGGTCGGCCAAGCTGAGGCCCTGGCATTGGCGGATGCAATTCAAAGCGTGCGGAAAAACGTCCGCTATTGCTCCGAGTGTTTTCACCTCTCCGAGCAAGCGACCTGTGAATTGTGCAGCGACTCCCGGCGCGATCGCACGCAGCTCTGTGTCGTCGAGCAATCTCGCGATGTGTTGGCCTTGGAGGATTCGGGTCAATTCCGTGGGCTCTATCATGTTTTGCTCGGGCGGATTTCGCCCTTGGAGCGGGTTGGCCCAGATGATTTGACGATTGACGCGCTCGTTCGTCGGGTATCCAAGGCAGGCTTCAAGGAAGTGATCTTGGCAACCAATCCAACGGTCGAAGGAGATGGCACAGCGCTGCACATTTCCAATTTACTCAGCCCGTTTGGAGTGAGCATTACCAAATTGGCCCGAGGAATCACTTCAGGCAGCGTACTAGAGCACACCAATAAAGAAATATTGGCAGATGCGCTCGCCGGCCGTCGCCCTATCTAGCGATTCGTCTTGATCCAGCCGAGCAAAAAACACTGGCTGAGGAGCAACTACAAGTGGCACGCGAGAAAAGCCTATTTGCAGTTTCGGCCGACTGCCTCGGCAATGTTGCCCAAGCGATTCTGTTCCAGTTGCCGCCCAAGGTATCGATTGATGTTCGGGGCGATTCGCGGACCTGAATAAATGAAGCCGGTATAGGTCTGCACCAATGAGGCACCGGCTGAAATCATGTTCCACGCGTCTTCACCGCTGAAAATTCCGCCGACGCCAATGATTGGGATTCGCCCACGAAGTCGGGAGAAAAGAAACTTGACCACTTCCAGACTCCGGGAGCGGAGCGGGGCACCGGAAAGCCCGCCCGCGCCAATCTTCTCAACCTGGTCCGGTTGAGTTCGCAGGTTGCTGCGCGAAAGCGTGGTGTTTGTCGCAATCAATCCGGAAAGTTGGCACTCGCCGGCGAGTTCGACAATTTCCAGAAGTTGGTGTTCGGTCAGGTCCGGTGCAATTTTCAGCAACAGGGGGCGCGGAGTGCTGTTCGACTGCCGGGCCAGCTCGAGATTGGCTTGTTGCAGAGTTTGCAGGATTTTGGTTAGGGGCGCCTTATCTTGAAGCGTTCGCAAGCCGGGAGTGTTGGGTGAACTGACATTGACGACAAAGTAGTCACCGAAAGGATAGAGCAGCCGGAAACTGGCCAGGTAGTCGTTGGCTGCGTCTTCCAGTGGCACAATTTTGGTTTTGCCCAAGTTGATTCCAAGTACGTGCCGTTGGCGGAATTGAGTCAACGAGGTCCGCTCGAGCCGCTCGCGGATTTGGTCCGCACCAGAATTATTGAAGCCCATCCGATTGATCAGAGCTTGGTCGGCCGGAAGCCGAAACAAACGCGGACGGGGATTGCCGGGTTGGCCCTGCCCGGTCACCGAGCCGATTTCGATGGCAGCGAAACCGAGAGCTCCCAGTGCGCGAATCCATCGGGCATCTTTGTCAAAACCTGCTGCCAGCCCCACCGGGTTGGCAAAGGTAAGACCGAACAACTGTTGCGTCAATTGCTCGGAAGTGTGGAAGAAGCAGGCCTCGGACAGTTGCCGAATACCCGGAATGCCCATGCAAACAGAGAACGAGTTCATGGCGCAATAATGCGCTGACTCAGGAGGAAGTTGGAACAGAAGCGGGCGGGCGAAGGATTTCCAAAGGAAGTCAAGCATGAGCAATTACTGGCCTCAAGGGGCCGCTTCTCAATCCGGCAGGGCCCCGCGTTACGAATGCAGCGAGCCGAGAGGCGGAGCAGTCTTCTCGAGGGGCCCGGTCCGCATTAATTAACGAACTCCGCCGTCTCCTTTGTCATTCGAATCGGCCGGAGGTTGCTGGCCACCACTGCCTTCAGTTTCAGGGGGCTGGGGTGCCTCTGGCTGAGGGGACGGAGCATGGTCGTGCCCAGAGTGCTGATCGCCCCCTTCCGACGGTTGATTCGAAGACGATGACTCTTCGCGGGCCGAGCGCTCTTCTTCTAGTTCCTCGGTGGTGGGCAGATCATCCTCGAGCCCATTTTTCGCTCGCTCGTCGATTACCGTTTGCAGCGGGAAGTCCATCGGCCAACGGGTGCCGGCAATTTTCAGGATGTCTTCAAATTGAACCATCTTATCGACCAGCGTGTCAGCCAAATCTCCCTCGCGAAGGCGGCCGAAGTCGTCAAACACTTTAGACCAGGCAGCAAACGCATCAAGATAAACCGTGATTGCACCGCGACGGAGGATTTTCTTCTCTCCGTTCTCCAACTGGTATTCGTCGTCGAACAGGGATTTACGCTGTAATTCAGTCGCATCAAACAGTTTTTGATGAGCGGCAATCGTCTGGTCCTGCGACTCGGCCTCGTTGCGGAAGGCCCAGTAGACGAAGTTGGATGTCCCTTGATCGCGGTCGATAGTGAAAAGCTGTTGACGAGTCAGCAGGAGTTGGTTGAGAAGGTCCCGAGCATCCGTCATTTTTTCGGGAGCAGTTTTTTCGACTCGTTGGAAGATGCGAACGTCAATTTCCTCGCTGGCATTGGAAATCTGCGAAAGCAAACTGCGCGCTCGAGCGTTCTCTTCGTCAGTCCGCTGGTCGGACGGTTTGTCCAGAATCAGCTGATCGCTCTCAGAAAACGTAAACTTGGAGCGAACTTCGTTGACAAACTCGGCGCGAGCACCGGGAGCGAGTTCGTCGAGTTGGTCGCGCAATCGCTGAACTTTTTCATTGGTCTCAGCCAAACCATTCAAAGTCACTTCGACCCCTTGGGAATTGCGGAGCGGCCGCTTGCCGTACTGTTCCCATTCCTCGCGGGCCGAGAGCCAAATCTGCTTGATTTGCTCGTCGGAGCGGAACTCTTGCTGGAGCGCCATGACTTGGTTGCGCTTCTGAGCCGGCTGTTTCATGTAAAAAATCAGGTCGGAAATGTAGGGCTTGGCGCTCATCTCCTCGACCAGGGCGCGGGACTTGTCGTACCAGTGCCACGCCATCAACCAATGGTCATGGCCGAACTGCCGGGTGTCGTAGGCATCCGGTTCAATGAATGATGCAAGTTCGTCGTGAAACTCCGTATCCTTGCGGAACAGCCGACGGTACTGCCGTTTCTCATCCGCATTGCCGATCTTCATCCCGGTGAACATGCCGAGGTTGTCAGTAATGCGATGGTCTTTGCGGTTGTAACCAATCCCTCCGGTCAAGAACCGGATTCCCTTTTTCACCCAATGGTAGCGGGATTCAAAATCGTCAAACTCCATTGAGATGTTGTAAGACAGGTTGTGGGCCTGGTATTCCCAAACCTTGACGAAGTTTGGCTGGATCTTGATGAGAGCGTTGAGTGTCGACTCCAATTGGTCGTAATTCTCGACTCGCTTGTCTTCCATGGCTTGCAGCCAGAGCAAATTGACCGCCACGCCGCGGAGTCCGAGCGAAAGCAGTTTCATCGTCTCACTGGTGGGATCGATTTCCGCGACTCTTGTTTGCGACAGGCCATAACTCTCGCGGAGTTGGGCCAGTTTGCCTCCCTGCTGGCCTGCGGAATCTGCGCCGGCTCCGATCGTTGCCGGACGGGATACGAGCGACAGCGGGATCAGGAGGGCCCCGATCAGCACGATATAAATGACCTTGCGGATAAACGATTTTGAATTCATGGCTTACTTGGCGATTTCCCGCGTCTTGAGGCAGAAGTAACCGAGAATGGTCAAGCCGAGGCAGAACCCGATGCTGATTAGCAGGGCCACACCCAAGCGGCTGGAGTCCACCGAATATCCATACGTCAGGAAGGATGAGAAGTTCATGCGGCGGAAATCGGGGGCGATGTAGGTCAAGGAATTGAGCAAATTCACCAACAGCGTGTCGGCCTGCTCCATCAGCGTTCGCTGGAGTCCGGGTTCCAAATCGACTTCCATGTTCTTTTGGGTAATCAACCGCCAGAACGACTCGATTGGACCGCCACCCGAAGCATCGGGCTGGGCCAATTGTCGGATGAAGGTAGTCGTGAAGCCGACCAGAATCAGCACAATCGTTCCAATAACCGCCACTGGAGCACTGAGGAACGTGCTGAGTGCAACGCCCATGGAAACAACTACCAGCAACTGGGCCCAGATGCCAAGGTAACCCTTGACGAAATTCCACCAATAGAGGTCGTCCGTGGCGCGGAAGTACACGTCGGCCCGAGCCAATCCGAGATACTGGTTGCGGTCTTCGCAGCGGATAATCATTTTCAATCGATGCAAACCATCCTTGGCAAAGTCCTTGAACAGGTCGAAGTCGCCTTCTCGCTGGATCGTGCCGTCCGGATTAATCATTTTGCCAGTCAGCTTGCGGGGGACCGGGATGGTCTGCACGTTGTACTCCTCTGTCTCGAACAGAGAGACTTCGGAGCGAAATACGGGTTCGGTGTTCGGGTCGGCAGGCACGCTTTCAAACTGCAGGCTGCCAATCACCCGTTTCTCGATGTCACCTTTGTAAGTTCGGAACACGCTGAGTGTCATTTCCAGGATCAGCAAGTCTGGATTCTCGAACCGGTCAGGGGTAATGTTGTCGAACACCAACTCTGCTTTGGCGAGAGAGTTGGGGCGGATGGCATTGCCACCATCAACATAGCCGCGGTATGACCATTCCCGGCCGACATCGATACCCCGCTGGTTCGGAGAGCCGTCGCTGTCGAAAAAGACCAGCGAATTGGCGTAGGCCGGAACTCGGGCACGAAAATACCCAGTCGCTGGGCCAAGATTGATCCGCGACACATTTCCCGCTGAGTCCTTGTCCAGCGTTACTTCGTGGGTATGACCACTGGCGGGGTTTACGATAACCCGTTGATAAACTGTTTTTCCATCGGGCAGGACCTTGCTGCTGACAATATTTTCCTTGTTTTCGGGCTCAGGAGCTCCGGGCAGACGAGTGTCCTCAATCAGCTCCACTGAGTGAAGGTGCCCGGAGGCGATATTGGTTCGCCCTTCCAAAATGGCATTTTCGGAGACGCGACCGCCACTGAGGCTTTGGCGGGTGTTGGGATCAATCTCACTGAAAGCGGAGAGGTCCTGGTTACCTACCAATTGATGGTTGTGTGACAAACCGCGCCAGACAAAAAGGAAGCTGAGCAAGCCCATTAAGGCCAGGAGCACGGTACCCAGTCCGACGAAGCCGAGGATTCGGCCAAAGACGATTTCAGTTGCCCGCACCGGCTTGGTCACGACGGTGTAAATCGTTCGATTCTTGATGTCATCCGGCAAGCTGAATGCACTGATCAACATGCCCATGAAGAGAATCAGCAACTGTGTGCCCCAAAGCACAAAGTTGACGTAATTGCGGTCTGGATTATCGACTCCTGCGTTCATGAACCAGCCACCAAAGAGCAGTGCGATGGCGAAGACCGCAAAAGTCACCAGGACGACTTTCCGCCGCAGGGCTTCCTTAACCGATAGCTTCGCGATGGCAAAGACGCGTCGGGGTGAAGTGCCGAAGACATCGGGGAAAAATCCGCCGACTACTTGGGCGACGACATAGAACGCTTCGAACGGTCCGTGCCGAAAGGCGGCGACCAGGTATCCAAAAAAGACGCCGAGCACGATCCCGGCCACACCCAACAGCCCAAACACGTAGAGAGCTGAGGGAAGCCAAGCGAAGAAGTTCTCAAAATTTTCGACAACCATGGGCTGACCGGTGCGTGGGCTGGTGTACGGAACAAACGCGATAACGGGCAGTTATCAGCCAGACTTGCGGGCGCCCTCTGAACGGTGCCCGGGGCGTTGCTGGCTCTCGCGGACAATCGAGAGGAACAGGTCTTCAAGATTGGTGCGAGGATTTTCCAGTGAAAGCACCTCGCCGCCATGCTTTTGAATGACTTGACGAATTTCCGCGTGGGCGCTTTCAGGGATACCTTTGAAGCGAACCTGGGTTTCTTCACCTACTTTGAGAAGGTCATCAACCCGCCCCAGTTCCTTCAATTCTCCCTGGTACAAAATCGCGATCCGGTCGCAAACGTCCTGAACGTCAGCCAAAAGATGGCTGCACATCAGGATCGTTTTGCCTTGAGCCTTCAGCTCGAGGATCATGTCCTTCATCTCGCGGGTACCCAGCGGGTCAAGTCCCGAGGTTGGTTCGTCGAGGAGAATTAGATCGGGGTCATTGATCAGTGCCTGAGCCAAGCCGATTCGGCGGACCATTCCTTTGGAATACTCACGCAGTTGGCGACGCTTGGCCCAAGTCAATCCGACCTTTTCAATCAACTCGGCGGCGCGTTCCTTTCGCAGTTTGGCTGGCATGTCAAACAGTCGGCCGTAAAAATCCAGCGTCTCTTCAGCTGTCAGAAAGCGATAGAGATAGGATTCTTCGGGCAGGTATCCAATTCGCTCGTTCTTGCGTACTTCGGTGGCATCTTTTCCGAACATCAGCGCGCGTCCGCTGGAGGGGAAAAGCAGGCCCAGCAGCAACTTGATCGTGGTTGACTTGCCCGAGCCGTTTGGTCCGAGCAAACCAAACACTTCACCTTTGCGAATTTCCAGGTCGAGCGAACGCAATGCCCTGACCTTTTGCCGTCCCCAAAAATCGCGATAGATTTTGGTCAGGTTCTGAGCCTCAACCACAATGTTCGGATCGTAGTCGGGGTTCGATTGCTCCAGTTTCCGTGGACGCGACTCGCCGGAAGTTGGCGTTTTAGTCGAGCTCATACAAGCAATACTCCAGAGCTGTGGTGTTGGCTGCAGTGGCAACCGAGGGATGCCAGACCGCAGAGTGTTGAGGTGATTAATTCGGTTGGGGTTGCAAAATCGGGGTTGCTAAAACAGGGTTCGAAAATCTGCGCGGGTCGGGGAACTCGCGGAGTGGCTGCGGGACAAAGTCGAACTTGCTCAAGCCGCTTCTGTTTCTACGGAGGTGAGCAAATCACTGTTCTTTGGCCGGGCTGTGAGGAACGCAAGGAAACGCTTCACTCCAATTCACCGCACATCCAGCTTCACCGCACATCCAGCTCGAACTTGTGCCGTATTCATTTCGAGCCTTGTTGCGGCTGCAACTCTGCCGATTGAACTTCGAAGGAAAAACTCCGAAGCCCATTTTCCGGGGCCGACTGGAACAACTCAGCAAGTGCATGATTGGTGGGAGAAAACCGGCGAATTTGCGACGCTCCATGATAAGAGTACGGGGAAAGATCGGCAAGTTGGCGGTCCAGTCGGAGCCGAGGCTTACCCGGTGTCTTGGGGAATTCGACTCCGAGGCAGGGGGCCTTACGCCGAATCTTTGGCGAAGAGAACTTAACAGGGGGCCGTTTGGCTTGCGGAACGGTAAGCTCTGGGAGAAGATGAGCGGTGAATATGCGGCAAGCTGTGACGAACGGGCAGATTAACGGGGAAGGCAAGCGATGACGACCACTGAAAGCGCCCCCTTTCATTCGGCCGTTGAGCGGCTGTTTGAACGAATCAACTACGAACGGCAGGAAGCCGCTCCGCGGGGCGAGCTTAAGCTGGATAACATCCGGCAGCTTTGCCAGACTTTAGGCAATCCGGAGCGCGAATACCCCATCGTTCACGTCGCGGGAACCAAGGGCAAAGGGTCGGTTAGCAGTCTCGTCGGGCGGATTCTGTACGCGGCTGGGCTGAAAACCGGGGTTTACACCTCGCCTCACCTGGAAACGTTTAATCAGCGGTTCGCGTTAAATTACCAGCCCATTTCCGATGGGCGGCTGGACCGGTTGCTAAACGGAATCTGGCCGCACGTGGAGTTGTGCGACCGAGAAGCGGATCTGGCTGGGATTCGCAGGCTGACGTTTTTTGACATCGCGACTGCAGCTGCCTTTCTTTACTTCGCTGAAGAATCGGTGGACGCTGCCGTTTTCGAGGTTGGCTTGGGTGGCCGGCTGGATTCGACCAACGTTTGCCTGCCCGACGTTTGCGTGATTACCACGATTAGTTTCGACCATTGTCGGCAACTGGGGGACACTCTCGGCAAGATAGCCGGTGAGAAGGCGGGCATTATTAAACCTGGAGTGCCGGTCATTTCGGGGGTTTTACCTGACGAACCACGGGTCGTGATTGAGCAGGTTGCCAACCGGGTCGGAGCCCCCTTATTTCAATTGGGTGTCGATTTTGAAGTATCTGGAATCCGGCGAACCCCCGGCGGGCAGAGTTTTTCAACTGCCGGTTTGATTGCGGGCCAAAGATACGAGTTGACAGACGTTTACCTGCCAATGCTCGGTGAGCATCAGGCATTCAATGCCGGGCTCGCGATTGCAGCGGCGATCGCCTTTCAAGTGCGGCGGGAAGTCCCCCTGCTGCGGCAGATTCCTGAAGCAGTAGCTGCGTTCCAGCATGCCGGGCGAATTGAGATTGTGCAGCAGGCACCCACTATCATTCTCGATGTTGCCCATAACGTGGCTTCGATCGAAGCCTTGCTGGCAACATTGCGTGCGGAATTTCCCGGTCGCAGAAAAGTTGGACTGTTCGCCTTCAGCCGCGACAAAGACCAGGCGGGAATGCTGCGCCGGTTGCTGCCCGAGTTTGATCAGGTCATCTTGACGCGGTTTGTCGAGAATCCGCGGGCTGTTAACCCGGAGCAATTGCTGGAGTTGGCTCGGGAATTAGGAGCTGAGCTTGGGGTTACTCCCCAACTGCAAACGGCTGATTCCCCCTTTGAAGCTTGGTCCCTGGCAAGCGCCGATTTGGCCGAAGACGATCTCTGTGTCATTTCGGGGTCGGTGTTTCTGGTGGCCGAATTGCGCCGTTCTTTGGCTCAAGATTCGAGAGCCGCGGGAGAATAGGCCCTTGTTTGAGCATGCCGCTGGCGTTCCGCCTCGGGCGCTTCGGTTTGGCTTATCGGATTTTTGGCCAGAGACCTGCTGGTCTTCAGGGAATGCCCCGCAATCAAAGGGAGATCGCCGACTGCGAGAGAAGAACGAATCAAAAGCGGGCAAGGCTTGCCCCGGCAAGTTTCCGGCGGCGTGGGCCGAGGCATCCGGGTGAGGCAGGAATTGAACCCTTGACCGGTTTCCATTAAAGTAAGACGCTTCGAAAAGAGCTTAATCGCTTCTCAGCATGCAATCAGGGAGTTTGAAATCCATGGCCGCCAGTGAACGTCAACGGGAACTTCGTCGCCTCCGTCACCGCAAGCAAAAGCTGA
>Ga0164293_10001938_pt1 | contig 17492 bp, 15 predicted proteins | sample GEODES118metaG_FD_111487 | JGI IMG/M metagenome (GOLD analysis project Ga0164293, IMG submission 111487) | Eutrophic lake water microbial communities from Lake Mendota, Wisconsin, USA - GEODES118 metaG | ecosystem: Environmental > Aquatic > Freshwater > Lake | place: USA: Lake Mendota...
GACAACAACATCCACACTGAGTCGTCTCCCCTTGAGCGTTGAGCATGTCATGCGTCAATTCAATCGCAGAGGCGACCTCAACGAGGCTCAGTTTTTATATGGCGAAGTCGCGCGTCGCATGGATGAGCGCTTGCGGCTTGTTCGTTTAGAACCCGTGCAGTTATTAGATGCAGGTTGCGGTGCCGGGGCTCAAATCCCACTTTTGCACGCACGTTACCCCAATGCCCACTTCATTGGTCAGGATCACAATGCGGGCTTGCTCAAACTTGCCCAGCAAAGCGCACACAACATCTATCCGCACGGTTGGCGATCATGGTTCGGACGTTTGCGAGGACACCCCCCTGCGACCTCTTGGATCCAGCAGGATCTCGCCCAAACAGATCTCGCCCCCGAGTCCCTCGATCTCGTTTGGTCCAACCTTGCCTTGCACTGGCACCCGGCCCCGCACGAGGTGCTTCAGGAATGGGGACGCATTATTCGGCCCAATGGTTTAGTGTTTTTCTCCTGCTTTGGTCCCGCAACGATGCAAGAGTTACGTCAAGCACTGAGCACGGCTTGTCTCGCCACCGCCACGCCGAGTTTTGTGGATATGCACGATTTTGGTGACTTATTGATAGAAAAAGGCTTTGCTGATCCCGTCATGGATCAAGAAGTACTCACACTGACCTACGCCACGCCGGAAAAGCTTTTACACGATGTCAAAAACCTTGGCGGAAATCCTGCTCTGGGACGTAAAGCGACACTCACGACGCGTCAATGGCGACAACGTTTACTGAATGCGCTAGAACAGCAACGTCATCCTGACGGCCGTATCCATCTGACCATCGAGGTGGCGTATGGTCACGCCTGGCGCAGCGCAACGCGGCGTGGCCAGGCGGGGGAAACGCGCATTAGCGTGAGCGCGATTCAGAGAAAGTCAGCCGAAAAATGAGTAGTAGGCTTTGTAGGACATGTAGGCCGACAAGCCAATGAGCAAGTAAGCAAAAATACGCTTAAGTGTTTTAACAGGAAGATTGTGGGCGGCACGTGCGCCGACGGGCGCCAACACCACGCTGCACACCGCCAAAATAATCAAAGCTGGCCAATAGATGTAGCCGACCATCTCAAAGGGCAAGCCTTCTTTGTGCCAGCCAGACCAGACATAACCGATCGTATTAGCCAGCGCGATCGGAAAACCAAGCGCGGCCGATGTGCCCACAGCCTGATGCAAGGGAACGTTACACCAGAGCATGAAGGGCACAGAGATGAATCCACCGCCTGCGCCCACTAGACCAGATAAGAAACCAATCGTGCCTCCCGCACCCACAATGCCGACTTTGCCAGGCATTTGACGCGAAGCTTTAGGCTTTTTATCGCGCAACATCTGAAAAGCCGAATAGCCCACGAACACAGCGAAAAAGAGCGCCAACCAGCCCGTTTTAAGGAAAGAAAAAACAGCCCCGCCGGAAATCAAACCGCCTAAGACGATACCAGGGGTCAAGGCCGCCACTAAATCCCAGCGTACCGCCCCCCTTTTGTTGTGCGCATTCACGCTCGACACCGAGGTAAACAAAATAGAGGCCATCGATGTCGCAATCGCCGCATGCACGATCAACTCAAGGGGCAAACCTTGCCAAGTCAGCAAAAACGTTAGAAAGGGCACAAGCAGCATGCCGCCCCCAATGCCCAATAAACCGGCGGCAAAACCGGTCATACAGCCTAGAATGGCAAGGGCTAGGATAAATAGTGGATCCATGAGGTTGAACTCGATCTCGACGCTAGTAAAGTCGCTCAGTATACTGACTGGATCCATCCCTTGCCCGCCTCGACCCATTTTCTGAAAGAATGCTGCATGGACTCTCTTGATACCGAAGTATTGAAACAAGCCCGCGAATGGGTGTCGGCCGGTCATACGGTACACCTGGCAACTGTCGTCAAAACCTGGGGCTCGGCGCCGCGACAGGCGGGAGCGATGCTGGCTGTGCGTAAAGACGGACGCGTCATTGGCTCGGTTTCAGGCGGATGCATCGAGGACGATCTCATCGCCAGGGCCCAAGAAGGGAGACTCCCCAACAAGCCCGAGTGGGCGCGTTACGGTGTGTCGCAGGACGAAGCGGCCCGCTTTGGCCTACCTTGCGGTGGCACTCTGCGCTTGGTGATCGAGCCCCTGACCCACAGCAACTGGCTCGAACAGGTCGTCGCTACCACCGAGATGCAACAACTCATCGGTCGCTGGTTAGATATGTCCACCGGTCTATCCACATTGACCAACGCACGTCCAGGTCAACTGACCGAGGTTAAAGAAGACGGCTGCCATTTTATCTATGGCCCACACTGGCGACTTCTGATCATCGGTGCAAACCAAACGGCTCGAGCTCTGGCCCAGATCGCCACGATGCTCGAATTTCAAGTCATTATTTGCGACCCGCGCGAAGAATTCACCGCCGACTGGGATATGCAGGGTGTGACGCTGCAGCCAGGAATGCCTGATGATGCCGTACTGGAGATTCAGACAGACTCTCGCACCGCCATCGTCGCCATCACCCATGACCCAAAACTCGACGATATGGCCTTGCTCGAAGCGTTGAAATCCAAAGCTTTCTATGTCGGTGCTCTGGGGTCGACCCGCAATCAAGCCAAACGGCGAGAGCGTCTGCTGAGCTTTGATCTTTCTGAACAAGACGTTGACAGACTGCATGGGCCTGTTGGTCTTCAAATCGGCAGCCGCACACCGGCTGAAATTGCCGTCGCGGTCGGTGCCCAATTAGTGCAAGTCAGGCGAGCGCTCGAAGACGCACGTGTTGGAGGCCTCAGCCAGCCACCCGGCTCGACGATAGACTAGCTGCTGCGCTTGCGAGACTCAATGCCGAGTTGCTTGAGCTTGCGGTAAAGGTGTGTGCGTTCGAGACCCGTCTTTTCTGAGACACGCGTCATGCTGTTGTTCTCGCGTGCCAAGTGATACTCAAAATACACACGCTCAAACGCATCACGCGCTTCCCGCAAGGGTTGATCAAGCGTAATGTCACCAAGCAAACTTTGATCAACGGGTTCGGCAACCGCTACGTTTTCAGCCTGAGAAGCAGGCTCAGAGATCTGGGGCACGGCACTCATCGCAGGCGCAACGGGCACAAAGGTTCCGTTTGCCGACTTGGCAACCGGCAAACGCCCACGCGCCAAACCTGCAGATATTGTTTTGAGCAAACGCTGCAAAGTGATCGGCTTTTCCAGAAAATCAATCGCACCGATGCGCGTGGCCTCGACGGCCGTGTCGATCGTGGCGTGACCACTCATCATGATCACAGGCATATCAAGCAGCCCCTGAGAGCCCCACTCTTTGAGCAAGGTCACGCCATCAGTATCGGGCATCCAAATGTCAAGCAAAACCAGATCAGGACGTCCACGCAAACGTGCAGCACGCGCCTGAGCCGCATTTTCAGCAAGCTCGATCGTGTGACCCTCGTCATACAGGATTTCGGAGAGCAACTCGCGAATCCCAACCTCATCGTCGACAACCAAAATTCTGGCCATAAATCTTTCACCACCCCTTACACATGAGCATTATCGTTGCCTTGCAGCGGCGCGTCCAGCGATTGCGCCAACTGCGTCAACAAAATCGAAACTTTGGCGCCACCCTCGCGCCGGTTGGACACATCAATTCGGCCTTGATGCTCATCGATAATCTTACGAACAATCGCCAAACCGAGACCCGTACCCTGAGCTTTAGTTGTCACGTATGGCTCAAAAGCGCGTTGCAAAACCTGCGATCCAAATCCAGGACCATTATCCGAAACCGTAAATCTGAGCGCAGGTTGGTCAGGGTGATCGGTATTTTCCCGACTTCCAGCCTGAATCAACTTGGTCGCAACCTCGATAACGCCTCCCTCTGGCTTATCCACTAAGGCATCACGCGCATTCGCCAAGAGATTATGAACCACTTGACGTAACTGCGTGGGATCGCCCAAAACGGGCGGCAAAGCAGGATCAAGCGAAACCTCAAGATGCCATGCATACCGCTCATCCCCTACCATACCATCGATTGGATCCCATCCATAAAGTCCGAGGACCTCATCGACCAGCGCATTAAAATCAACTGCCACCATTAATAAGGCGGGCTTGCGCGCATATTCCTTAAAATCGTCGACCATATGCTTGAGTGAACTCACCTGGTTCACAATCGTATTGGTGGCTCTTTCGAGCAAGGCCGCATCCTGAGGCTCAAGTTTGTGCGCCAGTTTCATCGCCAAACGCTCGGCCGATAACTGAATCGGAGTCAGCGGATTTTTGATCTCGTGCGCCAAGCGTCGCGCAACCTCGCCCCACGCAACGCTACGGTTGGCAGACATGACCTCAGTGATATCGTCAAAGACCACCATATAGCCGTTATCGCGGCTATCAACAAGCAACTGCGTGCCTCGGGCCAGCAGTGTCAGAGTATAGAATTTCGTGTCATCGCTTAAATCAGGGAGCTTGAGCTCGAATTGCTCTTGCCAATGCGTTCGCTCAGAGCCCACTGCGGCATGCTGCGAAAAAGCCTGCCGAATCATGCCGGCAAAATCGATCATGCCATCAATCGTTTCCAACGGTCGACCTGGTGCTGCGCGCAAATCAACACTCAAAATTGCCTGTGCGCCTTGGTTGAATGTCGTTAAGCGAAACTGCTGATCAAAGACGAGCACACCGGCTGACAAGTTCGACAACACACTTTCCAAATAAACGTTTGAACGTTCGAGCTGAGCACGATTGGACTCAACCATTCGACGCGCTTCTTCGAGCTGGCGCGTCATATCGTTGAAGGATCGGGTCAGTTGGCCCACCTCATCGTTGCTCGGTGGTTCAGGCAAAGGCCGAAAGTCTCCAATACTCACCGCTTGGGTACCGGAGGCAAGCGTGAGCAAAGGTTTCACGAGTTTTTTGGATAGATATAAAGCGACCGCGATGGCGGCAAATACCGTCAACAAAAGCGCCAAGGTGAGCGTCACCGCAAACAGATTGCGCAAGCTTTGGCGCGAGAGTGCGAGCTCTTGATAGTCAAGATATCCTTTCTGAACCTCGCGCGCGTTTTGAGCGATCTTATCTGACACCGGTTGTATCAACTGCAACCAGCGTGACTCCGACGTCACACCTAGCGTTGTTTCAGCACGCTCCGGAGACCCTACAGGTACGATCACGCGCAACAGCAGTCCCGCATCGCCCAAATTTGCCGTGGGATTGTCCGAATCAGCCGCCGAATAACCCCGCGCAGTCCGCAACTGATTCAGGACCGCCGCAGGCGGCAAGGGCGGCAAAAGCGTACCAATATTGTCGGTGGCAAATGCGATGAGTCGACCGCTTGTCGTAAAGACCATCGCGTCGATCGCACCACTTGTCTCTCGCAAACGCGTCAACACCGCAGCAATGTCAGGGTCCGGCGTATTGCTTAAATCAGGGGTCATCGACCGGGCGCGCGCATCGAGCTGGGCCAACTGAGAATCAAGGGCGGCACGACCGAGCGCCAAACCTGATTCAAGGGCCGTATCCACCCGAACATTGAACCAGGACTCAATCGATCTGGACATGAATTGCAAAGATACCGTGTAGATGAGCGCACCCGGCAAGACGCCGATAAGGGCAAACGCCAAAGCGAAACGCGCCGTCAACCGAGAACCAAACTTTCCAATTGAAAATTGTTTTGCCAATCGAAGCGTGAGCCACACGACCCACACAAACAAAGTCAGGGCTAAACCACCGTTGAGCCAAAGCAGTAAAGCTTGGTATTGCGCCAAAAGCGAGGCATTGCCTGTCGACCATGCAAGCAACACAAATAAAACCACGGCACTTGCAATGCCTACGCCTGAGACAAGTCGCATGAGGAGATTCATTTCGTCGCCCCAGCCTTGCGTACGGAAAAGTCAAATGGCTTCCATGGGCTCGTCAGCGACCATGCGCCACGATTACGCGCATCCAGTTGCAGGGGCCTCGCCAAATGAGAGGTATCGAGTCTAATGCGCACCTCGCCCTCATACTGAACATTAGGCTCGAAACGATCCAACGGTGCCACCGGCCAACCTCGCACCTTTTCGAGTACGGCCAACGCGTCCTGGAGAGAAGGCACTGGCAAAAACAAATCACCTGTCGCCACACGCCATTGTTGCGTCAAGGTGTTGTAGGACATGCGGCGTGTCAGCGTAGTCTCAACAATGGACTTGTCGAACCACCACCACCGTGGTGCTTTAATTTTTACATCCAGCGTGAAATAAAGAGGGACCCCGCGCTCAGCAGCCTCAAGCACGATCGGACTCAGTTTGAGTTCAATATCCAAATCCATGGTGAGGTGACCCTCGCCGATCAAAGGCTCAATTTTTTTTATCTGTGCGTCGACCGCCAATGCAGCACTCTGAACGAGGGCGCAACTTATCAAGGTGAGCGCAAGTAGCGCACCCCTTACAAAAGTCCAGCCCTTACGTTCAGTCACGATCATGAACACTTAGACCTTTCGTGTAAACAACGCATAGAAGAATCCATCGTAGCCTGCCGGATGCGCTGTGTCTGGTAGCTGCGGCAACAACTGGCCGGGAGCATCCATCCTCTCGGCCTGAGCATGACGGGCCGCGAACGCCTGCGCCTGCTTTTCGCCCTCCTCCGGAAAGATCGAACAAGTCACCATGAGTAGTTTGCCACCAGGCGCGACCACACTCCAGAGGGAATCCAAAATTTCTCTCGCTAACTTGGCCGTTTGCTGCACATCCTGGGCGCGGCGCAACCAGCGAATATCGGGGTGCCGACTCACAATGCCCGAAGCTGTGCACGGCAAGTCCGCCAATACGGCGTCAAAGGGCTTTGCGTCCCACCAAACATGGGTCTTAATGGCACTTTCAGCGACCAAGCGAATGCCTCGACGCATCAAACCCAAGCGCTTGAGATTTTGATGCACACGCTCGAGTCGGACCGCATCAATATCCAGCGCAGTTAAATCAACCTTGGCCAATTCCAATAGATGCGCTGTTTTGCCACCAGGGGCCGCGCAAGCGTCCAGCACCTGCATCCCATCTTGAACGTCGAGCATCGGGGCGGCTAGCTGCGCGCCTGCGTCTTGCACTGACCACCAACCCTGAGCATACCCAGGCAGTGATGTAATCGGACGGGGCACCTTTAAGACAAGACCTGCGCTACCAAAAGCTGTCGCTTCAATATCCTGTTCAGCGAAAGCTTGAAGAACAGCCTCGCGCGTGGTTGCACGCACATTTACCCGTAACGTGAGTGGCGGATGCGTATTCGCCGCCACCAACAGCGCCTCCCAATCCTGGGGATAGTGCTTTTGCAAACTTTCTATCCACCAGCGTGGATGGTTCCACTTTGCTTCGAGGTCAGTGGAGACTTTCGCCAACATATCGCTGCGCTCGCGCTGAAAACGACGCAATACTGCGTTGACCAAACCTTTAAACGACGCGGTCGAGCGATGCCACTGCGTGGCTTGAACCGCTTGATCCACCAAGGTATGCGCGCCATAAATGGGCGTGCCTTCGGGGGGCGTTTCTTCTTGGGCGCGGATCGAAGCATCCAAGAGCAGCAAACTCAGGCCGATCAGAGCATATATGGTCGCGCTAGGCGGCTCACGTTCGACGAGTGTGCGACGCAAAGCTTTGGCCATCCCCCAGTGGCGCATGGCGTAAAAAGCAAGCGCTTGTGCCGCGGGTCGCACATCGGGGTGAACGTCGGCAAGTGCTTCGGTCAGGGACTGACCGGACTCCACGGCAGCAACGGAACTGGCTGCGGCTAGCAAAGAGTGGGATAGGGCGGGTGTGACTGGATTCATTCCTCAATTGTAGGGTCTTTGGCCCTTCTGTCCGCCGCGGTTGCCTCAACATAGCGCGCAAAGTCCGTTTTACCCGCCTTGCAAGGTAAAATCACACCCTGTTTAACGCGGGTCACGATCCGCCAGGTCACACACTATGTCTTCGCCAAAAGTCGGTTTTGTCAGTCTCGGTTGTCCCAAAGCGCTCGTGGACTCGGAACGCATCCTCACACAGTTACGGACTGAGGGCTATCAGATCGTTCCTGACTACAACAATGCCGATGTGGTCGTGGTCAATACGTGTGGTTTTATCGACAGCGCCAAAGCCGAATCGCTCGACGCGATCGGTGAAGCCATCGCGGAAAATGGCCGCGTCATCGTGACCGGATGCATGGGGGTCGAAGAATCGGTGATTCGCGCGGTGCACCCCAGCGTATTAGCCGTAACCGGCCCTCAGCAATACGAACAGGTCGTTCGCGCCGTCCATGAAGCGGCCCCGCCCAATGCCTCGCACGACCCCTTTCTTGATCTGGTGCCCCCTCAAGGCATCAAACTCACGCCGCGCCACTACGCCTACTTAAAAATATCCGAGGGCTGTAACCACCGTTGTAGCTTCTGCATCATCCCCTCGATGCGCGGGGACTTAGTGAGCCGCCCCGTGGGTGATGTACTCGACGAAGCGCAGCGCCTGGCAAAAGCCGGCGTCAAAGAACTACTCGTTATTTCCCAAGACACCAGCGCCTATGGGGTTGACGTCAAGTTTCGCAGCGGCTTCTGGAATGGTCGGCCCGTCAAAACGCGTATGACCGAGTTGTGCTCTGCTTTGTCTGAGCTCGGCATCTGGGTTCGCCTGCACTATGTCTATCCTTATCCGCATGTCGACGAGGTGATCCCCTTGATGGCTGAGGGCAAGATCCTGCCCTATTTGGATATCCCGTTTCAACACGCGAGCCCACGTATTCTCAAAGCCATGAAGCGTCCAGCCTTTGAGGATAAAACCATGGCGCGCATTCACAAATGGCGCGAGCAATGTCCCGACATTACGCTGCGCTCGACCTTTATCGTCGGCTTCCCAGGCGAGACGGAAAGCGACTTTCAATACCTGCTGGACTGGATGTCAGAAGCGCAACTCGATCGCGTGGGCTGTTTTCAATATTCTCCCGTTGACGGTGCGCCCGCCAATGCACTCGAGGGCGCCGTCCCCGACGAGGTCAAGCAAGAACGTTGGGATCGCTTTATGGCGCACCAACAAGCCATCTCTACCGAACGTCTGGCCAAACGCGTTGGCCGCGAAATTGAGGTGCTCATTGACGAAGTCGACGAGGATGGTGCGGTGGGTCGCTCAAGTGCCGATGCACCTGAAATTGATGGTTGCGTGTACGTTGATAGCGATACACCTCTCAAACCTGGAGATCTTATCCGTGCTCGTGTAACAGACTCCGACGAATACGATCTCTGGGCAGAAAAGATTGGAACGTGATGTGATGCGTGTCGGCTTTGCCGGAACACCCGAGTTTTCCAAGCGGGCCTTACACGCCATATTAAAAGCGGGTTTTAAGGTTCCGCTCGCACTCACGCAGCCAGACCGCCCTTCGGGGCGCGGTCTCAAACTCACCCCGAGTCCAGTCAAACAGCTCGCACTTGAACACAACATTGCTGTTCTTCAGCCCCGCAGCCTGCGTCTAGATGGCAAGTATCCCGAGGATGCACAGGCAGCACAGTTGGCTTTGCAGCAGGCTCAACTTGATGTCTTGATCGTCGCCGCTTACGGTTTGATCCTGCCTGCCTGGGTGTTGCACACACCACGTTATGGCTGCCTCAATATCCATGCGAGTTTGCTGCCTCGCTGGCGCGGTGCGGCACCGATTCAGCGCGCGATCGAAGCAGGTGACATACAAACTGGCGTGACGATCATGCAAATGGACGAGGGTCTCGATACTGGTGCAATGTTGCTCATAGAGCCTCTAAACATCGATCCCAAAGATAATGCCGCAACCCTACACGACAAACTTGCCGAACAAGGTGCGCGCCTGATCATTCAAGCACTGCGTGCGCTCCCCGAGGGAGCACTGACCGCCACTGCACAACCTGAAACAGGTGCCACCTATGCGTCCAAACTCGACAAGGCCGAAGCGACTTTGTCGCTGAGCGAACCCGCCGAGTTGTTGGCGCGTCGGGTACGTGCCTTTAATCCTGCACCTGGTGCAACAATCAAACTACCCGGCATCGCCGAGCCCGTCAAAGTATGGGAAGCGATTGCGCTGACTGGCGACACCATCACGTCTCACGCTCAAGCTGAAGGTGATGCATATGTCATACGCACAAGCGCTGATGGCATTGATATCGCCACCGGTCATGGCGTTTTGCGTTTAATAGAGCTCCAGCGCCCGGGCGGCAAGCGGCAACCCGCTTCGGCATTTATTGCTGGGTGGTCGTCTTTTTCTCGCTGAGCTTGAGCACTAGGATCGTAGCCGACAAAACAAAAGTAATGATGTTGGCGATGATCATGGGCATAGATTCAATGAGAAAAGCATAACCAAGCCACAGGGCGATCCCTGTTGTAAACATGACGTACATCGCCAATGAAATCGACGCGGTATCGCGAGATTTAATTGTTTTAATTGTTTGCGGAAAAAAAGCGGCCGTCGTTAAAAAAGCGGCGATGTAACCCAAGGTTTCAATATGCATAGGAAAGGGTTATGCCCGCTCCAGTTCGCGCTGTTCTTTACGCAGCTTGGCTTTAAGACGTGTCTGTTTTAGCAGAGACAGATGCTGCACGAAGACCTTACCATTCAGGTGGTCGAGTTCATGCTGGACGCAGACCGCTAACAGTCCGTCCGCCTCGAACTCATAGGTATCGCCTTGTAAATTCAACGCTCGCACTCGGATTTTCGCAGGTCGATCAACCTCATCATAGACCCCAGGCACGGAAAGGCAGCCTTCTTCGTAGGTCTTGTGCTCTTCGCTAAAGCTCAAAATTTCTGGGTTAATCAGTACTCGCAAATCATTTTTATCTTCGCTGACATCGATCACCACCACCCGCTCATGCACATCGACTTGGGTCGCGGCTAGGCCTACACCAGGTGCTTCGTACATCGTTTCCGTCATATCGGCGACAAGTTGACGAATACGCTCATCCACCACGCGCACAGGCTTGGCAACCGTATGCAGGCGCTTATCGGGATAGTTCAAAATATTGAGCAAAGCCATAGCGAAAAACCACGTATTTACATAACTATTTTTATTTTAAATTAATTAATCACCAAATTCGATGCATTCCGCACGATTTGGGGGGTATTTTCAGGACACTTTTGTCACGTTTCTGCGTAAGGCGTGTGGCAGACTAGTTCATGCCTCACACTCTCTCAACAGAAATGCTGACCGCCTGGCTGCGCCTGAGCATGACTTCCGGGCTTGGGCCGATTTTGTGTCAACGCCTACTCAGCCAGTTTTCTACGCCCTTGGAAATTGAGCGGTGCACGCCCGAGCAGCTCGCGGCCCGGGTTCCCAAAGCACTCTGCGAGGCCTTGCTTTTGGCCCGAGGTGAGCCGGTGACGCAACAAATCGTATCGGCCTTGGAATGGGCTCGACATGATGACCAATTTATTTTGACTCAAGATCAAACGCAATATCCTGCGATGCTCAGGCAGATCGCCGATGCGCCGATTGTCTTATTCGCCAAAGGCGCTTTATCACGACTTGAACAACCTGCTTTGGCCATCGTTGGCGCACGCCATGCGACGGCGGATGGACTGGAACATGCCAGCGACTTTGCCAGCGCCCTCGCTCGGCAAGGCTGGTGTGTGATCAGTGGTTTGGCTCAAGGCATCGATGCGGCCGCGCACCGAGGTGCCCTCCAAGCAGGCTCGACAGAGGGTGGCACCATCGCCGTACTCGGGACGGGCGCCGATGTCGTGTATCCACGTAACCATGCCGAACTCGTTCGTCGCATCCTCTCCGAGGGTGGCTTGATCATGACTGAATTTCCGCTCGGCACACCTGCGCGGCCCCATCACTTTCCGCGTCGTAACCGGATTGTCGCGGGACTTTCACATGGCGTACTGGTTGTAGAAGCCGCGCTTAAAAGCGGCTCGCTGCTGACCGCGCGCTTAGCTGTCGAAATGGATCGGGAGGTCTTTGCGATTCCTGGCTCGATTCATTCGCCCCTCTCACGGGGTCCGCATACACTGATTCAGCAAGGTGCAAAACTCGTCGAAAATGTCACAGATATCTTGAACGAACTCGAGGCATTTTGCGTACCCCAGACCTTACCCACTCCTACCGCAACGACAAGCTCTTCGAGCAAAGTCGCGCCCCACTCACCTGTTTGGGACGCAATCGGCTACGATCCAGTTAGCGAAGACATTCTGCAACAGCGCACGAACATGTTGCCCGCCATCCTACAGTGCGAGCTTCTGACGCTCGAACTTAATGGCGATATCGAGCGCCGCCCTAATGGTCGGATTGTTCGAGCGCGCAAGCGATCCTAAACAAGCGACTGACTCCATGCACACTCATAGTTCTACGTTCAAACGATTTCGACACGCCTTCATCGTCATGATTCTGAGTCTCTCAGGAGGTTTTGCTGTCGCCCAGGACTGTGCCGCCACCATTGAAAGCGATGATGCACTTCGTTACGATCCGAACAACATCGAAATCCCTCTCACATGTAAAACCTTTACCGTCACGCTCAAGCACACTGGGCGCCTCCCAAAGCTCGCAATGGGGCATAACTGGGTATTAGCCAAGCTCAGTGACCTGGATGGCGTGGCGCGTACGGGCATGCTTGCAGGCGCGGACAAAGCTTATGTTGATCCTAAAGATCACCGCGTCCTTGCGCACACGGGAGTCGTCGGTGGCGGGGAGTCATCGTCGGTGACCTTCGACACAGCAAAACTAGTGCGCGGTGAGCGCTATGGTTTTGTTTGCACATTCGCCGGTCATTCGCCGGTCATGCGCGGTGAGATTGTTTTAAAGTAAAGCGAATCTACAGGGCGCTAAGCTGCGTAGTCTCGTGCACCAAAAATAGCAGATCCTACACGGATCTCGGTTGAGCCCTCCTCGATCGCCAGCTCAAAATCACCACTCATCCCCATCGACAGACGATCTAATTCGATGCCGGCAATCGCCTCTTGCTTGGCCTGATCCCGAAGCTGTCGCAACTGAGCAAAACACCGACGCACCGCGGTTTGGTCTTCGGACAAAATCGCCATGGTCATCAGGCCACGCACACGCAGCGTTTGAAAACCACTCAGCTTTTTCAAAAATGGGATCAGCTCAACTGGGTCGAGCCCGGCCTTGGTTTCCTCTGGTGAGGTTTTGACCTGAACTAATACATCAATCGAACGCCCTTCAAGCTGCAAGCGTCGATCTAATGCCTCAGCCAACTCCATCCGATCCAAAGATTGCAACTCATGGGCAAGGCGAGCCACTTCTTTCGCCTTATTCGTTTGCAGCTGGCCGATCACCACCCACTGGATATCGCAATCCGCTAAAAGAGGTGTTTTTTGAGCGATTTCTTGTGTGCGATTTTCACCGAAGCGCTTATAACCCAGGCTGACTGCGCGTCTGATCGCTTGGTCGTCAAAGGTTTTACTGACTGGGAGCAATGTGACCTCATCTGGAGCACGACCTGCGCGCGCACAGGCTTCGGCCATCCGAGCCTTGATGCGCGCGATGCGTTCGGACATCGCGATGGTGGCGTCATCGTTCAGATGTGTCGTTTGGGTCAGGTCTGTATTCATGCGATTGGTTATCTGTGTGATGAGTCTTGTTGCGCTTATGTTACGCCATTGCATTAAAGGTTTTGTTCTGATCAAGCTTGAACCAGAGGCGCTAAAAGGGGATTCGGCACGCCTGACGGGTGGGCGTTGCCCACTGCCCTCAAAAAGGGCGTGCAAGCGAATCGACTCCGAACTCGGCCCTGTCGGGCCTCAAACAGGCGGAGTCGAGTTTTCGCCTACACGCCCTTTTTGAGGCTCGTCCTGATGCGCCGAATCCCCTTTTAGCGCCTCTGGTCCAAGCGGTCAGGCACTGTCTGTCTCTGGGGAGAGCGCCTAGGACAGGCCGAATCGGTCAAGCCGATCGCGACAAATCAGCTCCGCCTGTTTGAGGCCCGAGAGGGCCGAGTTCGGAGCTGATTCGCGAATGGCTTGGTCGATGAGGGCAGTGGGCAACGCCCACCCGTCCGCCGCTCTCCCCAGAGACAGACAGTGCCTGATCGCTCATACCCGAATACCCCAAAACCCATCACCCCACCCGCACAGCATATTTACATTCCCATACAATATAAAAAAACACCGTGAGGCAAAAATATGTGGGACGTAGTCGTAGTAGGGGGTGGCAATGCCGCCCTATGCAGCGCATTAATGGCAAGAGAAGCTGGCGCAAGCGTATTAATTTTAGAAGCCTCGCCCAAAGAATGGCGTGGAGGCAATTCCCAGCACACGCGTAATCTGCGCTGTATGCACGATGCCCCTCAGGACGTGCTGGTCGACGCCTATCCCGAAGAGGAATACTGGCAAGATTTACTTAAAGTGACCGGCGGTATCACGAATGAAAAGCTCGCACGAATGGTCATTCGAGAGTCCTCCACCTGTCGTCCTTGGATGGAAAAGCATGGTGTTCGCTTCCAACCCTCCCTATCCGGCACGCTCCACGTCGCGCGTACCAACGCTTTTTTTATGGGTGGAGGCAAAGCTCTGATCAATGCCTACTACCGCAGCGCTGAAAATCTAGGTATTGATATTTTGTATGACTCTCCCGTCGATGACCTTGAAATCAAAGATGGCAAATTCATTGCGGCCCGCGTGGGCGACAAGCGCTATGAAGGACACGCCGTTGTCTTGGGCTCTGGCGGCTTTGAGTCCGACCGGACTTGGTTGCGCGAAGCTTGGGGTCAAAATGAGCGGGGCGAATGGCCTGCAGATAATTTTCTCATCCGCGGTACCCGTTACAACATGGGTGTGATCATTAAAGTCATGATGCGCGAAGGCGCTGACACCATGGGAGATCCGACTCAAGCGCATTGCGTGGCCATCGATGCGCGCTCCCCACTCTACGACGGTGGCATCTGTACGCGAATCGACTGCGTCTCACTGGGTATAGTCGTCAACCGCGAAGCCAAGCGTTTTTACGATGAAGGCGAAGACTTTTGGCCTAAGCGCTATGCTTTATGGGGTCGTCTCGTTGCGATGCAGCCCGGACAAATTGCCTACTCCATTATCGATGCCAAATCCGTCGGTAATTTTATGCCTCCCGTCTTTCCTGGTGTCATCGCCCATACACTGCCAGAGCTCGCCAAGAAACTCGAGCTTGATGTGGATACGTTCATGGAAACGGTCAATAGCTTCAACGCAGCCTGCCGCGTGGGAACGTTTGATCACACGATCCAGGATGACTGCCACACCGAAGGCATCACTCCTGAAAAAACACACTGGGCGCGCCCAATCGACAAAGGTCCTTTTTACGGCTATGCCGTTAAGCCAGGCGTGACCTTTACCTACTTCGGCCTCACCACTGACGAAAAAGCCAGCGTCTTTTTTGATGGAAAAGCGAGTCCCAACATGTTCGCTGCTGGGGAGATCAATGCAGGCAACGTGTTGGGCAAAGGCTACACAGCGGGCGTCGGTATGTCCATCGGTACGGCCTTTGGCCGGATTGCCGGAACACAGGCTGCTTTAGCGGCAAAGAAAATGAAAGAAGGAGCTCCACTGCATGCAATCGCTTGATTCACTGACCCGCGAAGCACAAAACTTAGCGGGTGCCTCCGAGCACTCGGTTACTTGGCACAACAAAGGCATCACTGAAAATGAAGCCGAGGTCGCACGTCAGATGCAAATCTGTAACGCTTGCCGTTATTGCGAGGGCTTTTGCGCCGTGTTTCCTGCAATGACGCGCCGCCTGAGCTTTGACAACAAAGCAGACCTGAACTACCTAGCAAACCTCTGTCACAACTGCGGCGCCTGTTTACACGCCTGCCAGTACGCGCCACCTCACGAATTCATGGTCAACGTTCCCCAAGCGATGGCTAAGGTTCGCATGGAAACCTACATGGATTTTGCATGGCCTTCTGCGCTGGGTGCCTTATACAAACGTAACGGCCTGACCGTTGCGATGGCAACTGCGTTTGGTCTTGCCTTGTTCCTAGTATTGGCTTTGATTTCTCAGGGCACACTTTGGCACGAGCCTCTTGCCGGCAACTTCTATGCCGTATTCCCACACAACACCCTAGTCGTTGTGTTTGGTTCAGTGTTTGGCTTTGCGGTTCTGGCACTGTTAATCGGACTCGTTCGCTTCTGGCGCGAGATCACGCCGGGGCATGTCAGTGGTGTCGCCGTTGGCGAAGCAACTCATTACGCGCTCAAGCTAAAGTATCTCGACGGAGGACATGGCTTAGGCTGTAACGACGAGGACGATAAATTCACCTTGCGGCGCCGCATGTATCACCACTTTACCTTTTACGGTTTCATGTTGTGCTTTGCGGCAACCTCAGTGGCAACGATCTACCACTACGTTTTTGGCTGGGAAGCCCCTTACGGCTATACCAGCCTGCCGGTGATACTCGGCACCGTGGGTGGCATTGGACTATTGATTGGTCCAGTCGGTTTGTTTTACCTCAACAAAAGACGATCACCGCTTCATGGCGACAAAGCGCAACAACCGATGGACCGTGGCTTTATCGCCCTGCTGTTTTGGACAAGCCTAACAGGATTAGCCCTGTTAGTCTGGCGTGATACAAGCGCGATGGCACTATTGCTCGCTATCCATCTTGGCGTGGTCATGGCCTTGTTCCTCACCATGCCTTACGGCAAATTCGCACATGGTTTTTACCGTTGCGCTGCGCTTCTTAAAAATTCGATTGAAAAGCGTATGCCCAATAAGGTCTCGGCAGGTTCTGAATGATTTAACGCTGTACCTGTTTAATAAAAAAACCCGCTGCATGCTTTTACTCACGCAGCGGGTTTTTTATATCCAGCCATTTAAAAACCTGCGGTTTTAGAGCCAAACATTCGACGCAACCCTAGCCACTGCTGAGATAAAAACCCTCGTCCGTAATCTCTATTGCCGCCTTCAGGTTCTTGGTCATGGATTCCTGTCTTGGCATAACCAGTTTTGTATTCTGCCGTACGAAACAAGATATCCCAAATCGGAAATAGCACAGCAAAGTTGTGACCTCGAGCAGGTCCCGCAGTCGATTCGTTATATTCAATCGAATGATGGAAGCGATGAAATTTTGGACTCACGATCAGACGCTCGCCAATTTTTCCAAACGACATCCGGATATTGGCATGTGAATAGCTTTCAATCAATTGCGTCAACACGACAATCAATACAAATTGACCAGGTGGCACACCAATCACTTTAGCCACCAGCACGAAAACCGAGCTGCGTAAAAAACTATCCAATAAATGATTGCGATTGTCACTCCACATCGTCATTTGTCGCTGACTATGATGCACCGCGTGCAGGCTCCAGAACCACGAAAATCTGTGCTGGGCGCGATGATAAAAATAGTCAACCAAATCGAAGATCACAATATAAATGATCAAACTGACCCAGGCGATGTCGGTAACGCCCGGCCAAACTTGATCAACGTGAAAGGTTGAAAGTCCATGCAAGCTTGCTTGGCCGAACAAAAAATCCCAGACCGGTCCAATTGAAAAAAATAAAACTAACCTAAACAGACCCAGACGGTGAATCAGTGTGTATAAAATATCAATTCTGACCTGCTGTTTATCGA
>Ga0164293_10001939_pt1 | contig 17491 bp, 15 predicted proteins | sample GEODES118metaG_FD_111487 | JGI IMG/M metagenome (GOLD analysis project Ga0164293, IMG submission 111487) | Eutrophic lake water microbial communities from Lake Mendota, Wisconsin, USA - GEODES118 metaG | ecosystem: Environmental > Aquatic > Freshwater > Lake | place: USA: Lake Mendota...
CCGCACCGTCGAGGCGGTCCAGGATGCCCTCAAGATCATCCTCGAAGCCATCCCAAAACACGAATGCGCAAACTACATCGCAAATGCAGGATACAAATCAACCTAATTGCGAAATGCTCTAATGTGATCTTCACGCCAAAGCCGCAGGCATAGATGGCAGAGTTTTTGTAGTAACAAAAATCACCGCATCACCACGTGCCGCGTCAGCCGCTTTTCCATCAAATCCCAGAGCCGGCGGATGATCTCGACCATGGCGAGGTAGAGGATGGCAGCGTAGAGGTAGATGCTGAGATCGAAGGAGCGGGAGAAGGCCAGCCGTGTCGCGCCCATCAGGTCGAACAGCGTCACCAGCGAGGCCACCGACGAGGACTTGATCATCACGATCAGTTCGTTGCCGAGCGGGCGCAGCGCCACGATCATCGCCTGCGGCAAGATGACATGGCGCAGCGCCGCCCAGCGGTGCAGGCCCAGAGCCAGCGCGCCCTCGAACTGGCCCCTGGCGATGGACTGGATCGCGCCGCGCAAGACCTCGGCCTGATAGGCGGCGGTGTTGATGGTGAAGGTGACCAGCGCGCAGTAGAACGGCTCGCGGAAGAACCACCACAGCCCGACATCCTGCCAGAAGGGCCTGAGCTGGCCGAGCCCGTAATAGACCAGGAACAGTTGGCACAGCAGCGGCGTGCCGCGAAATAACGTGGTGTAGCTGCCCACCATGACGCCGGCCCAGCGCGGCCCATAAAGCCTGACCAGCGCCAGCCCCAGCCCGATGATGCAGCCGAGCGAGACCGAGATGACGACCAGTTGCAACGTGATGCCGAGGCCCGCGGCCATGCGGCAGCCGTAGTTCTGGAGCACCTCGGAGCCGAGCCAGAAGCCGGGATGATCGCACCACCTCATCGGGTCTGGCCCCCGAAGGCGGCATGACCACGGCTTGAGCGGCGCTCCAGCCGCTCGAAGAACCACCACGAGACCAGCGAGAAGGCGAGGTAAATTATTGCCGCCGTGGCGAAGAACAGCAAAGGCTCCTTGGTGTTCGACGAGCCGCGCTGGGCAATGAACATGATGTCCTGCAGCGTGATCACCGAGACCAGCGAGGTTTCCTTCAGCAGCACCATCCAGTTGTTGCCGAGACCCGGCAGGGCCACGCGCATCAACTGGGGGAGCACGACCAGCCGGAAGATCTGCGCCTTGCTCAGCCCCAGCGCCGCGCCGGCCTCGCGCTGGCCCTTGTGGATGGAATTGAGAGCGCCGACCCAGACCTCGCTTGAGAAGGCGGCCAGCACGATGCCGAGCGCCACCATGCCCGCCACGAAGGGGTGGATCGAGAAGCCCTTGATGCCGATCCCCTCAAGTCCGCGCTGGACGAGGATCTGGACGCCGAAATAGATGATGTAGAGCGTCAACAGCTCCGGAATGCCGCGAAACACCGTGGTGTAGACCGTGGCGAACCAGCGTGCGACCGGGTTGCCGGAGCGCGCCATCAGCGCAATCGCGAGGCCGAGCGCCAGACCGAACGGCAAGGTGGCCAATGCGATCGAGATCGTGACGCCCGCGCCTTGCAGCAACGCCCAGCCCCAGCCGCCATCCCCGAAGCCGATCAAGTGGAGATTGCTGAACATGCAGGCGGATCACCTCGGCGGGGATGTCGTGTGGCGAGCTTCGGTCTTTTCCTCAGGGCCCTCATCCTTCGGCGGACTCGGGATGAGGATGATGGGATGAAGTTGGTGGAACGAGGATGGCCAGACCAGGATGGCAGGAACGGCACGGCGTCATTGCAGGACTGCAGAATGCCGAACCCAGAAAACCTGTGTCATTCCCGGCCGGAGCGCAGCGGAGGGGAAGGGAATCCAGAACATTGACCCAAGAACTGGATTTCCTTCCCGGCCCTTTGGGCCGCCGGGGATGACACCGGCGCGGATCCCTCACATCACCGGGAACTTGAACCACTTGGCGGAGATGCGGGCATGGGTACCATCGGCGAGCGACTCGGCAATCGCCTTGTTCAGCATCTCCTTGATCGCCGTGTCCTCCTTGCGCACGGCCATGCCGACGCCGGGGCCGTGGATCACCGGATCGCGCTGGATGTCGCCGATCAGGCGGCAGCAATCCTTGCCGCGCGCGGCGAGGAAGTCCTCCAGCGCGAGGCGGTCAGCCACGATGTAATCGAGGCGGCCATTGAGCAGGTCGAGGTTGGCATCCTCCTGCTTGGGGTAGAGCCGGATGTTGCTATCCTTGTAGTGCTTTTCCAGCCAGTTGGCGTGGATGGTCGAGCCCTGCGCGCCGATCGCCTTGCCCTTGAGCGCAGCGGGCGACATGTCATTCGAGGTGGTGGCCTTGGCCGAAATCATCGAGATCGGCGTGCGGGTATAGACCGCGCTGAAGTCCACGCGCTTGGCGCGCTCCTCAGTGGCGTTCATGCCGGCGATGATGACATCGTATTTCTTGGCCAGAAGGGCAGGAATGATGCCATCCCAGTCTTGCACGACCCAGGTGCACTTGATCTTCATCTTCTCGCACAGCGCATTGCCGTAGTCGATCTCGAAGCCGACCAGTTCCTTGTTGGCATTCAGCGCATTGAAGGGTGGATAATCGCCTTCGGTGCCCAGCTTCAGTTCGGTGATGGCCTGAGCCTGCGCACCGACCAGGCCTGCGGCGACAAAGGCGGCGGCTGCGGCGAAAGTTGCGATTGTCTTCATGGGTAAACCTCCACTCGTCCCCATCCACGGTCCTCGGGCACCTTGGCGGCGCCCGTCCGTGGATCAGGGGCCAGCTTGTGCGAGGCATGGCCTTGCCGCAAGAGGCACGGCGCGCCGGCTGACAATTTTGTGGGCACCGGCGGCCTACACGGCCTCAGCCGGAGAACGCCGCGCTGTCCACAATGGCAGGCTCCGGCAAGCGTTGCGAGCGCTCGGCCAGAAGCTGCGCCGCGATGCTGGCGGCGATCACGGCGGGTTCCTTGCCGGTGATGCCAGGCAGCCCGACCGGACAGTGCAGCGCGGCGATGCGCGCCTCGGTCAGGCCAAGGTCGCGAAGCTGCCGCACGAAGCGGGCTCGTTTGGTTGCCGAGCCGATCAGGCCGACGAACGGCAGGTCATCGCGGGCAAGTGCGGCTGCCGTGATCGCCAGATCGAGGCCGTGATCATGGGTCATCACCAGCACAAGCGCACCGGGCGGTGTGCGGGCGATCACGGCCACAGGATCGGCAAGCGTGAACGCATCGCAGTTGGCCGGCACCTTGTCGGGGAAGGCCTCCTTGCGGCTATCGATCCAGACCAGATGGAATGGCAGCGGGGCCAGCGCCATCGCCAACGCGCGCCCGACATGGCCAGCCCCGAACAGTGCCACCGGCTGGCGCGTGTCCGCCGACAGGGCGCTGCGGATGCGGCTGGCCAGCCACGGCACCTTGTCGCGTGCCACGAGCGCGAGGTCGATCACCACATGCCCGCCGCAACATTGGCCAAGATCGGGGCCGAGCGCGCGCCGCATCTGCCGGGCCTCGGTGGTGCCGGCGGTGGAGAAGGCGGCATGCATGGATCGGGCCTGGGCCTGAGCCTCCCATTCCAGCGCGCCGCCGCCGATCGTGCCGAAATAGCTGCCATCGACGAGGACAGCCATCATGGCGCCTTCGTCGCGCGGGGCGGAGCCTTTCGTTTCGGTCACGGCGACGATGACGACGGGCCGGCCTTGCTCGACCGCATCCAGCACCCGGCGGAAGAACAGGGCTGCCGGGCTCATCGACATCGGCCGAGCGCCTTCACCTCTCGCCTCCCATGGCCCGGCCCTGCACCGCCTCGCAGGCGCGCAGGATCGCTTCGGGCGTGGCTGGTGCATCGAGCGACACCGGCACTGCAGGATTGAGCGCATGGACCGCATCGGCCAGCGCCGAGAACACAGCATTGGCCAGCATCACCGGCGGCTCGCCGACGGCCTTGGAGGCGTGGACCACATCGGCCCGGTTGGCATTGGGATACAGCGCGACGCGGAAATCGGCCGGCACATCGCTGGCGACGGGGATCTTGTAGGTGGCGGGCGCATGCGTGAGCAGCTTTCCCCTGGCGTCGAACACCAGTTCCTCGGTGGTCAGCCAGCCCATGCCCTGCACGAAGCCGCCCTCGATCTGGCCGATGTCGATGGCCGGGTTCAGCGAGCGGCCAACATCGTGCAGGATATCGACCCGGCGGACGCGGTTCTCGCCGGTCAGCGTGTCGATCTCGACTTCAGCGCAGGCCGCCCCGAAGGAGAAATACAGGAACGGGCTGCCGGTCTTCGCCGGCCTGTCCCAGGTGATGCCGGGCGTGGCATAAAAGCCGGTGGCGGACAGGGGCACGCGGTCGAGATGGGACTTCAGGGCCAGTTCGCCAAAGCCCAGGCTCTGGCCCCGGGCGTGGACCCGGTCATCGCGGAACTGCACCTCTGACACCTCGCAGCCCCAAAGCAGGGCGCCATGCTCCGCCAGCCGGGCCTTGATCGTTTCGGCGGCATTGAGCGCGGCACGGGCGTTTAGATCGGTGCCGGACGAGGCCGCCGTCGGGCCGGTGTTGGGCACCTTGTCGGTGGTGGTGGCGGTGATGCGGACGCGGGCGATGTCGACGCCGAAAGCCTCGGCCACGACCTGCGCCACCTTCTGATAGAGCCCCTGCCCCATCTCGGTGCCGCCGTGGTTGAGCTGGATCGAGCCATCCTGATAGACATGGACCAGCGCGCCGGCCTGATTGAGCTGCTTCAGCGTGAACGAGATGCCGAACTTGACCGGCGTCAGCGCCAGCCCCCGCTTGATGACGCGCGAGCCGGCATTGAAGGCGGAGATGCCGGCGCGGCGGGCGCGGTAGTCAGAGGTCTCCTCAAGCTGCCGGATCAGCGCGTGCATGGTGCCAAGTTCGGTGACGGTCTGGCCATAGGGCGTCACATCTGCGCCGGGCCGATAGAGGTTGGCATAGCGCACGTCGAGCGGATCGCGGCCGGTCGCCCAGGCGATCTCGTCGATCATGCGCTCGGCCATGAGCATGCCCTGCGGACCGCCAAAGCCGCGGAAGGCGGTGTTGCTGACGGTGTTGGTGCGCAGCCGGCGCGTGTTGATCCGTGTCACGGGCAGCCAGTAGGACGAGTCCGAATGGAACATCGCCCGGTCGACCACGCCTTGACTGAGATCCGCCGAATAGCCGCAGCGCGCCAGATAATCGACATCGTAGGCCTGGATCACGCCGTTCGCGTCGAAGCCGACGCGGTAATCGCAGCGGAAATCATGGCGCTTGCCGGTGGTGGCGAAATCGTCGTCGCGGTCGAGCCTGATCTTGCAAGGGCGCTTGAGCCGGTGCGCCGCCAGCGCGGCGATGGCGGCCCATTGCGTGGCCTGACTTTCCTTGCCGCCGAAGCCGCCACCCATGCGCCTGACCTCGCAGGTGATGAAGGCATCGGGCAGGCCGAGCACGCGGGCCACCACGTGCTGCACCTCGGTGGGATGCTGCGTGGAGGAATGCACCAGCAACTCGCCATCCTCGCGCGGGACAGCCATCGCTGCCTGCCCTTCGAGGTAGAAATGCTCCTGCCCGCCAATGCGGAAACGGCCTTGCATTTGGCGCGGGCTGCTGGCCAGCGCAGCCTCGATGTCACCGCGCTCGAAGGCGTAGTCGGGCAGCACTGTCTCGCCGGTGATCTCGGCATCATCGACGCTGACAGCCGGCTTTTCGGCCTCGATAGCGACGTCTGCCAGTCGGGCCGCGCGCCGGGCCGAATCGCGGCTGGTGGCGGCGACAGCGAACAGCACCTGCCCGTGGAACAGCACCTCGCCATCAGCCAGCATCGGATCGCCGCCGATCGAAGGCGAGACATCGTTGCGGCCGGGCACATCTGCAGCGGTGAACACCGCGACCACGCCCGAATGGGCCCTGACCGCATCCAGCCCCAAATGCGTAATGCGCCCGCGCGCCACGGGCGACAGCCCACAGGCAAGATGCAAGGTGCCTTCCGGCTCCAGCAGATCGTCGATATAGGCCGCCGAGCCCTGCACATGGCGGGCAGCACTGTCATGGGGAAGCGGCTGGTGGACATGGCGCAGCGGCGCAGCCGGCGAGCCGGGAATCGGGCGAACCAAGGAGGCGGGAGGCACGTTCCTGTTCACTGGGCTGCCTCCAGCCCGCCGCGATGGGCGATCAGGCGCGTGACCTCGGTGTCCGCGCCGGCTACTTCGGTGAGCGCCTTGAGCAGCAGGTTGCGGGCGACCATGCTGCGGTAGGCGCTTGTAGCGCGTTGGTCAGTGAGCGGCTGGTAGTCCTCAGCGAGGGCATCGAGCGCCGCATCCCAGCCGGCCGGATCGGCCAGCGAGACGCCGGCCAGGGCGGCTTCGCTCAGCTGCGCACGCTTCGGCGTGCCGGCCATGCCACCGAAGGCGATGCGGGCTTGGGTGATCGTGCCGCCAGCAAGGCTGAACCGGAACGCGCCCATCACCGCCGAAATGTCCTCGTCGAAGCGCTTCGAGACCTTGTAGGCGCGGAAAACCTGTCCCGCGACAAGGCGCGGCACATGCACCGCCGTGACGAACTCGGACGGCAGCCTGTCCTGCTTGCGGTAGGCGAGGAAGAAATCCTCCAGGGGCAGGCGGCGCGCCGTGTCGCCGAGCCGCAGTTCGAGCGTGGCCCCCAGCGCGATGAAGCAGGGCGCCAGATCGCCGATCGGCGAGCCATTGGCGATGTTGCCGCCAACCGTGCCGGAAGCGCGGACCTGCGCCGAGCCAAAACGGCGCATGACCTCGCCCAGATCCGGATCGAGGGCGGCGAGCACGGCATGGGCCTCGGCATGGCTGGTGCCGGCTCCGATGCGAATCAGGCCGGGCTCTTCGCGGACGCCCGCAAAGCCCTCGATGCCGCCGAGCCAGATGATCTTTTCCAGCGCCATCAGGCCCTTGGTCAGCCAGAGCCCGACATCGGTGCCGCCGGCCAGCAGCGTGGCACCGGGATGGTCGAGCGCCAACCTCGCCAGCGCAGCCTCGCTGCGCGGAATGGCGAAGAAGCTGTCCCCTTGGCTGACCACGACCTCGCCGGCATCATCGGCAAGGCCTTGCAGCAGCGCCAGCGTCACCTGCCGGGCGGCCATGAAGCGATCCGCCGCCTCCGTTGCACAGGCCGCGAAGGCCGCATCGATGATCGGCCGGTAGCCGGTGCAGCGGCACAGGTTGCCGGCCAGCGCATCGCAGATCGCCGCGCGTGTGACCGGACGCGCGCCTTCCTGATAGAACGCGAACAGGCTCATGACGATGCCGGGCGTGCAGAAGCCGCACTGAGAGCCGTGATGCGCCACCATGGCCGCCTGCACCGGATGCAGCGCACCATCGCGGGCCAGATCGTCGACCGTGATCAGTTCGCAGCCATCGATCTGGCCAAGCAGGAGAATGCAGGCATTGACCGGCTCATAGACAAGCTGGCCGTGCCTGAGCCGGCCGAGCACCACGGTGCAGGCCCCGCAATCGCCCTCGGCGCAGCCTTCCTTGGTGCCTGTCAGGCGCTGGTCCTCGCGCAGCCAGTCGAGCAGCGTGCGGCGCGGGCTGAAACCACCCAGCGCGACCACGGCCCCGCGATGCACGAATCGGATGTCTTTTCGGATGGCGTCGGTCATGGTCTGATCGTGGCAAATCGCGTCATGCCTCACAATGGTGCGATGCGGATGCGAACGGAAGAGGGGCAAAGCCGTGTCGATTGGTAGCAAGGAAAACGTTGCGCCCGCCGTGCCGCCGCACGGCATGGTGACCCCCGCTGTGCTCGCCCGGCGCATTGCTGCAGGCACGGGTGAGGTGCCGGCCGATCTTGTGATCACGAATGCGCGGCTCTTCTGCCTCGTCACCGGCGACATGATCGAGACGGACATCGCCATCGTCGGTGACACCATTGTCGGCACCCATGGGCGCTATGCGGGCGAGCGCACGATCGATGCTGCGGGCCGGATCGCCGTGCCAGGCTTCATCGACACCCATTGCCATGTCGAATCGTCGCTGATCACGCCGTTCGAGTTCGAGCGCTGCGTGCTGCCGCGCGGCGTGACCACAGCGATCTGCGACCCTCACGAGATCGCCAACGTGCTGGGCGCGGAGGGCATCCGCTATTTCCTCGCCTCGGCCGAGCGCATGGTGATGGACCTCAGGGTGCAACTGTCGAGTTGCGTGCCGGCAACGCATCTGGAAACCGCCGGAGCGACCCTGACCGCCGATGACCTGGTGCCATTCATGAACCACCCCAAGGTGATCGGGCTGGCCGAGTTCATGAACTTTCCGGGCGTGATCCACCGCGATGCCGGCTGCCTCGACAAGCTCAGCGCCTTCTCGGGCCGGCACATCGACGGGCATGCACCCCTGCTGCACGGGCTGGCACTGAATGGCTATCTGAGCGCCGGCATTCGCACCGACCACGAGACAACGACGCCGGAGGAGGCCCGCGGAAAGCTCGCCAAGGGCATGCACATCCTGATCCGCGAGGGCTCGGTCTCCAAGGATCTGCATGCGCTGCTCGGCCTGATCGACCGCGACACCAGCCCGTTCCTGGCCTTCTGCACCGATGATCGCAACCCGCTGGACATCGCCGAGGAGGGCCATCTCGATTTCATGATCCGCACCGCCGTCGCGCACGGGCGCGATCCGCTCGCCGTCTATCGCTGCGCCACGCTCTCGGCCGCGCGGGCCTTCGGGCTGAGCGACCGCGGCTTCATCGGGCCGGGCAAGCGCGCTGACATCGTGCTGCTCGACGATCTTCATGCCTGCTCGGTCAGCCTCACACTCGCGGGCGGACGGCTGGGCGATGCGGCGGCCTTTGCGGCGCGCGAACCGGTGCCGGTTGTCGGGCGCGGCAGCGTCAACTCGCGCCGGCTGGTCGCGGAAGATTTCGCGGTGAAGGCAAAGCCCGGCCCGGTCAGCGTGATCGGCGTCGTGCCCGGCAAGATTATCACCAGACACCTGACGCGGTGCCTGCCCGAACCAGACGGCGCGTTGCGGGCCGACCTCGCGCAGGACGTGGTCAAGGTCAGCGTGATTGAGCGGCACGGTAAGCACAACGGCATCGCCACAGGTTTCGTGCATGGCTTCGGCATGCAGCGCGGGGCCATCGCCTCATCGGTGGGGCATGACAGCCACAACCTGTGTGTGGTCGGTGTCGATGAGGCCGCAATGGCCGCTGCCGCCAACAGGCTGATTGTTCTCGGTGGCGGCTTCTGCGTCTGTGAGGGCGATACGGTGCTAGCCGAGCTGGCCTTGCCGATTGCGGGGCTAATGAGCGAAGGCAGCTTCGAGGCGGTGCAAGATGCGCTGATCCCGCTCAGGGCGGCGGCGCAGAGCCTCGGCGTCACGTTGAGCGAGCCCTTCCTTCAGGTCGCCTTCCTGACGCTGCCTGTGATCCCGCATCTGAAGATCACGGATCTGGGGATGGTCGACGTGGACCGCTTCGCGCTGGTCTGAGCCGGAAGGCGTCAGTTCTGCTTGCCTGAATGCATCCCCAGCAGGCTGGCAACGCGGCGGGCCTCGCCGACCTGAAGGCGCTTGTAGTCCGCCTCGGCGCGTTGCAGGCGCGGGATGACCTGCCCGGCCTCGTAGCGCGCCATCAGGAAGCTGAGCACCGTCTCCCATGTCAGCGGCACGGCCTTGGCATAGGCCAGGAAGCCGCCATGCACATCGAGCGCAAACGCCCTTGCCACAGCCTGTACCGAGACGCCGACCTTGACGGCCAGTGTGCCGATGGCGGCATCTACCGAATGGGTCGCAAGCAGATGGCGCAGTTCCAGATCGATGGCCGGGGTCCGATCCACCGACGCGGGCGCAGGTGATGGTGCCGGTGACGGTGCGGGTGCAGGCGGCGGCGGTCCCCAGGCTGCGCCGGGCGGCGGCGACGCGTCGAGGCGATCGAGGTGTGCTGCCAGATCGGGCCGCTGCTGGACGATGTCGTAAAGACCGCCATCGTCGAGGGCCGCCTCGACCAGCCGGTTCTGGCCGCGCTCGGAAAAATGCGCGCCTCGGTTGCTGGCCAGAGCGATCAGGATATCGCCATTGGCACGCGACAGGATGATGTCGGTGACGCCGGCATTGATGTTCGCGCGCTCGCAGATGGCGAGCAAATGCTCGGGGCTCTTCACTGTGGCGATCGCCAGCAGCTGCTCGTCGAGCAGGAGCGGCGACAGGCGGATCACGGGGCGTGCGACGAGGATCGAATCGTCGAAAGCCAGTTGGCGGATCACCCTGATCGGCGCGCGCTCATTGGGGGCAACCGCCTCGGCCAGGGTCTTGCGAGCCTCTTCCGAGCAGGCAGGGATCAGCGACACGAAAATGCTGTCGAAGGTCTCGACTCCGCCTTCGTCTAGCAGGTGCGAGACGCCTTCGAACAATTGCGCGAACTTGACAAGCATGTCGTCGCGCCGGGCCTGTCCGGACCCGGCGAGACTCTGCGTCAGTTCGCCCATCAATGCCGCAGATTGCGTCATGTTGCCCACGCGTGACGGATGCGGCCCGACGGCCTTTCTGGCCGGCATGAGCGGCCAGACATCCGAGTTCAGCCAACATGAAGATATGGCTTCGAATGCTAAATAAAATGCAAACCTTCAGGCCTGCGTTTCAGAAATCTGCAATCGAAACGCCATCTTGCGCCGCTTTGAGGCGCAGGGCCATGCGTCTGGCGCCCGGCAGCCGCGCGCCGGCTTGCGTCTCGATGGCGGCGGCGAGGCTGGTCATGCGTTCGGCGAACCAGGTCCCGCCCATCGCCGACGGATCGATGGCCATGATGAGCTGGCCGGTTTTCGGCGGGCCGCCCTCGCCATCGAGGAAGGACGAGGCCTCGTAGGCGAAATGCGCGCCGACGAGCGCTGCGGCAAGAATTTCGACCATCATCGCCAGGGTCGCGCCCTTCGCGTCGCCCAGCGGCACCATGGTGCCGGCGATGGCCTTGGCCGGATCAGTGGTCGGCTTGCCGTCGACATCGAGCGCCCAGCCTTCGGGGATCGGCTCGCCCTTCTGCCGGGCCGCAACGATGGGACCGCGCGCCACCTTCGACAGGGCCATGTCAATGACCACGGGCGGACGCCCTTCGAGCGGCGCAGCAAAGGCGATCGGGTTGGTGCCGAAGACTGGCTTCGAGCCGCCCCAGGGCGCCATGGCACCGGGCGTGTTGGCGAACAGAAGGCCGACAAGCCCGGCATCGGCCAGCTTCTCGACATGCAGGCCCGCTGCGCCGCAATGGCTGGAGTTGCGCACCGGGGCGATAGCGATGCCCTGCGTGCTGGCGATTTCCGGCAGCCTTGCCAGCGCCAGATCGATGGCTGGATAGGCAAAGCCGTTGCGCGCATCGATGGCCAGCACGGAGGGGCGGGGCTGGCTGGCTTCGGGCGTGGCCTTGCCGTCGATCTTGCCGGTGCGCACCATCGCCAGATAGGTTGGCACGCGCGACAGCCCGTGGCCCTTGAGCCCGTCAGCCTCGGCGGAAACCAGCGCCCGCGCCACCGACAGGGCATTGGGCTGGCTGACACCGGCAGCGACGAAGACGTCGGCGACATGGTCGATGGCGGTGGGCAAGGGCAGGGTCGGCATGGCACATCCTCGGCGTTGCGGCGGCAGGCGGTGGGCTCAGGCGAGTGCCTTCTTGACGTTCTCGACCGTGACCCACGAGACGCGGACGTTCGATTCCTCGGTCACTCCCGCGATATGCGGCGTCAGGATCAGGTTGGGGCAGCTGGCAAACAGCGCAGCCCCTACCCCCTTGAGCGGCTCGGTCTCGAAGACATCGAGCGCGGCTCCGGCAATCTGGCCGGCGTTCAGCGCCATGACCAGCGCCTCCTCGTCGATGACACCGCCGCGCGCGGCGTTGATGACAATCGCATCAGAGCGCATCGCCTTCAACGCGGCGGCATCGATCAGGTTGCGCGTCGCATCTGTCAGCGGCACGTGCAGGCTGACCACGTGGGCCGCAGAGAGCAGATCGGGCAGGCTGGCGGGTTCCGCGCCGAGCGCTGCCCAGACCGGGTTGTCGGCCTTGATGAAGGGATCATAGGCGATGACGCGCATACCCATGGCGCGGGCGCGGGCCGCCGTCTCGCGCGCGATCGCGCCGAAACCGACAAGGCCCAAAGTCTTGCCGGATATCTCGCAGCCCATCAGGTCGTTGCGTGGCCACTCGCCCGCTGCCACGCGATCCGTGGCGAACCAGGCCCGGCGCAGCAGCACCAGCGCGGCCGTGATGACATACTCCGCCACCGACACATCATTCGCGCCAGTCGCCGGATGAACCGCGATGCTGCGTGCGGCGCAGGCCACCATGTCGATGTTGTCGAGCCCGACGCCGAGCCGGCCGACCACCTTGAGCCGGGGTGCGGAGGCCAGCAGGGGTGCTCGCACCTGCGTGCGGTTGCGCACGATCAGGGCGCGGGCATCGCCCAGCAGCGAGGCGAGTTCCGCCGGTTTGTCGACCAGCTTTGGGTCATAGACGACATCGTGGCCCTTGAGGCCTTCGGTGATGGCCGCTTCATCCATGAATTCGGTGATGACGATGTCCGGCATGGGAAATGTCCTAGGTGACGATACGAAGGCCAGCGATGACAACAAGCAGGATGACCAGCGTGGCGCCCATGAAAACGGCGATGTGCCGCCAGCCAATGGTGAGGATGGAGGTGAGCGAGGTGCCGAGCCCGAGCGCGGCGATGGCGATCAGCAGGCCCCATTTCGAGGCTTCGCCGAGCAGGCCCTTGATGACGGGATAGCCGGTTGCCGCCGCCAGAGCGGGGCTGGCGACCATGAGGCTGTTGAGCACGCACAGGCCGAGGAAGACCAGCGCGAACACCGGCACAGGCACCCTCGCCTCGCCGGTCTGCTTACCATTGCGAATGAACCACCAGCCGATGGCGAGGACCATGGGCAGCAGCAGGAAAACCCGGAACAGCTTGACGATGACCGCCGTGTTGCCGACGCTGTCGGAGACGGCATAGCCCGCGCCGACGACCTGCGCCATGTCATGGATGGTGGCCCCCAGCATGATGCCGGTGAGGCGTTCGTCATAGCCCAGCCAGAGGCAGAGCGGCGGATAGGCCAGCATCACGACGGTCGAAATGGCATTGGCCATCACCACGGTGAAGGCGATGTCGGCGCTCTTGCGCTTGTAGTCCGGCACGACGGTGGCCGTGGCCAGCGTCGCGGACGCGCCGCAGACGGCATTGGCCGCGCCCGCGAGTGCGCCGAAGCCGGCGTCGCAGTCCAAAACCTTTGCCAGCCAGAGCGCGGCAGCTACCGTGATGACCATGGCGGCCACGACCAGAAGCGCCACACCGAGGCCGAGCCCGATGATATCCCCCAGCGCGATGCGCAGGCCAAGCAGGCCGATGGCCCAGCGAAGCAGCTTCTTGACGCAGAAGGTCATGCCCGGCTCGAAGCGCGGTGTCATGACAAGATTATGCAGGGCAATGCCGATGATCAGCGCGATCACCATGTCGGGCAGTGCCACGCGCCCTCCGGTCAGTGTCTTGAGCAGCGGGGCGGCCAGATAGGACACAACCGCCACCGCCAGCGACAGCAGCACGCCCGGCGCGAGCTTCCGGACCGTGTCGGCAGTGGGCAGGGAGATGGCGGTCATGTCATGGCGCCGTCATTGCGAGCGCAGCGAAGCAATCCAGAACGGCACTGACCGAGACTGGATTGTTTCGTCGCTTCGTTCCTCGCAATGACGATCATCGGTCTCACGCCGAGCGATACAGCTTCGTCATCGAGAACTCGCGATGGCCGAGCGCTTCGGCGGCCGTGAGGCGACCGTTGGAGGTGCGCACGATGTTGCCGATCAGCGCGTCGCCAGCCTCGGGTATCGTCATGTCACGGCGGAGGATACCCGACACATCGACATCGATGTGCTCCGGCATCGTGCGCATGGTCTGCGGGTTGCCGGTGATCTTGATGACCGGAACGATCGGGTTGCCGATGACATTGCCCTGCCCGGTCGGGAAGGTGTGCACGACATAGCCGCCCGCCGCCATCAGGGTCACGCACTCGGCGGCAGCCGAGGAGGTGTCCATGAAGTAGAGGCCCGCACCCTTGGCAGGAGCTTCCGCTGGCTGGAGAATATCGATGTACTTCGACTCGCGGCCGATCTTTTCAAGATTGCCGAGCGCCTTCTCCTCGATGGTGGAGAGGCCGCCCTTGATGTTGCCCTTGGTGGGCTGGCTGTCGGACAGGTCAGTGGTCTTGAACTGCTCGATCACGTCGGTCTGATAGGCCTTCCACATCTTGTACCATCGCTCGCCGACCTCAGGCGTCGCCGCGCGGGCCTTGCACAGGTGCTCGGCGCCGGTGATCTCGGAGGTTTCGCCGAACACGCCATAGATGCCCTTGGGCAGCAGTTTGTCATACATGTTGCCGACCGTCGGGCAGGAGGACAGGCCCGTCGTGGTGTCGCTCTCGCCGCACTTGGTCGAGACCCAGAGTTCGCCGATGTCGCACTTCTCGCGCTGCAGCTCGGAGGCCCACTGCACGAATTCCTTGGCGACATAGCTCGCCTTGGCGATGGTGCCGATGTCACCGACGCCCTCGATGCCGAAGCCGACCACGGGCTTGCCGGTCTTGGCGATGCCGTCGACGATGATCTTGGTCCAGCCATCCTCGATGCCGATCACCACCACGGCGGCGACGTTGGGGTTCGAGCCGGCCCCGATCAGGGTGCGGAAATGGATGTCGAGGTCCTCGCCGAACTGGAGGCGGCCATAGGCATGGGGAATGGCCAGCGTGCCCTTGATGTTGTTCGCGACAGCTTCGCAGGCAGCGTTCGACAGGTCGTCGAGCGGCAGGATCAGCACGTGGTTGCGCACGCCGACGCGGCCGTTCTCGCGGCGCCAGCCAACGAAGTGGTCGTTCTTGGCGCTGGAGCGCTTCTTCAGCACGGGGGCCTTGAAGCCCGGCACATCGATCTTGCGGCCCTTGATGGAGGCAAGGCGGTTCTTGTTGAGTTCGAAATTAGCGACAATGGTCATGGTGTTTTTCCTTTGAAAATCGCAGGTCATCCCGGTCAGAGCGAAGCGGAGAGCCGGGATATCAGGCCGCCGGAAAACTGTTGGAAACCTGCCCAAGCGATCCCGGGTCAAGCCCGGGATAACGGCGCAAGCCAGACGCCTCACCAGCGCTTGGTCTTGAGGTTGTGGACGTGGACGTACTCGCCGACTTTGGCGGGGCCGACCATCTTACCGATATCCTGGCCATACTTGATGGCGGTGTCGCCGGCCTTGAGGTCCTTCAGAGCGACCTTGTGGCCGATCGGCACATCGGCCTTCACGCTCAGTTCGAACGAGGAATTGTCGTGCGTCACCACGCAGAGCATCTTCGTGCCGGCCTTCAGGCCCTCGACCACGACCACGCCGACATTGTCCTTGAGCTCGTGAACGAGCAGATGCGGTGCAGACATCCTTGCACTCCCTGGTGTTGCGCCGGCCTGTTCTGGCAGGCCAGCTTCATGCCGATTTGGCGTTTGCAGAATAGCGAGGCAAGCTGACATTCAGCCCCTCGACGGCTTCAATGTTTAGTCTTATATAAGACATATGACTTCTGACAAGCCGGAAACTGCAATGGAGATGACGAGCGCTCAGCCCGTGACCGTCGGCTTCCGGCCGCTTTACCGGCAGGTCAAGGACGAGTTTGTGAAGCGCATGGTCGACGGGGTCTGGCCGGCGGGGTTCCTGCTCCCAAGCGAGGGCCAGCTGGCTCAGGAGGTTGGCGTCAGCCAGGGCACGGTGCGCAAGGCGCTGGACGAACTGGCCGGGGAGAACCTGCTGGTGCGCCAGCAGGGGCGCGGCACGTTCGTGGCCCAACACGATGAAAAGCGCATTCTTTTCCAGTTCTTCAAGCTGGTGCCGGATGATGGCATCGCGCGCTTTCCCGAAAGCGTGGTGCTGGAGGCCAGCACCTTTCCTGCCACCGAAACCGAACGCGAACAGCTCGGTCTTGGCCCCGGAACAAGGGTGGCGCGGGTGCGGCGCATGCGGGCCATTGACGATGTGCCGATGATCATCGAGACGCTTTCGCTGCCCGACGCCATGTTCCCCGGCATCACCGACGGCCCGGTTCCGAACAGCCTCTATGCATTCTATGCAGAGCGCTATGGCGTGACCATCGCCCATGCGCGCGAGAAGCTGAAGGCGATCACACTCAACGCCGAGGATGCCGCGATCCTGCGCAAGCCGCCGGGGCATCCGGCGCTGATGGTGCAGCGGCTGGCGCTATCGCTGGAAGCCAAGCCGGTCGAATGGCGCGTAAGCCTTTGCCTGACCGATGATGCGCACTATCTCTCGTTCATGCGCTGACAACACGTCATCACACACTACAAGAATCCACCCTAGGGAGAACTGACATGACCGCCAACGACATAACACAGCCGCCCCGCATCAACATCTCGCGCCGCGCCGCGCTGGCCTTCGCAGCCGGTGCCCTCGCGGTCGGCTTCGCCGGACTTGCCGCCACCCCCGCCCTTGCTCAAGGCTTTCCCACCAAACCGATCACGCTGGTTGTTGCCTTTGCAGCAGGCGGACCCAGCGACGTCATCGCGCGGCTTCTCGCCGAGCACATGAGCCGCACGCTCGGCCAGCAGGTCGTGGTCGAAAACGTGGCAGGCGCCGGGGGCACAACGGGTGCAGCGCGCGTTGCCAGCGCCCCGGCGGATGGCCATACCGTCCTGATCCATCATCTGGCGCTGAAGGCCGCGCCTGCGCTCTACAACAACCTGCGCTACGACACGGCGACTGCGTTCGAGCCGCTGGGCATGATCAACACCGGGCCGATGGTGGTGACCGGCAAGCTTGGGCTGGCCCCAAGCACTGCCGCAGAATTCTTCGCCTTTGCCAAGGCGCAGGGCGACAAGCTGACCATGGCCCATGCCGGCATCGGTTCGAACTCGCATCTGTGCATCCTGCTGATGGGCCAGGCGGTTGGCTCCAAGCCGACGCAGGTGGCCTATCGCGGCACCGGTCCTGCGATGAACGATCTGGTGGCGGGCCAGGTCGACGCGCTGTGCGACCAGTCGACCAGCGCCATCCCGCAGATCCAGGGCAACAAGATCAAGGCCTATGTGGTGACCTCGGAACAGAGACTCGACATCATCAAGGACGTGCCAACAGCGCGCGAGAGCGGCACCGCCATCGACATGACCATCTGGCACGGACTCTATGCGCCGAAGGGCACGCCGGCGGAGGCTGTCACCAAGCTCAGCAGCGCCCTGCAGGCAGCGATGAAGGATGACGGCATCAACGCACGCTTCGCCTCGTTCGGCACCACGGCCTTCCCCGAAGCCCAGCGCACGCCCGCCGCGCACAAGGTCGCCTTCGACGCGGAAGTGGCCAAATGGGCGAAGGCGCTTAAGGAAGCAGGGGTCAACGCGGCCGCTGCGAACTAAGCGGCAGTGCGCGCCTCGGGCATGCCGGTCTCTGGACGGGCTGCTCCCTGGCGCACTGATCCTGCGACGAGATCATCCTGCGACAAGATCATCCTTCGACAGGCTCAGGATGAGGATCG
>Ga0164293_10001940_pt1 | contig 17491 bp, 17 predicted proteins | sample GEODES118metaG_FD_111487 | JGI IMG/M metagenome (GOLD analysis project Ga0164293, IMG submission 111487) | Eutrophic lake water microbial communities from Lake Mendota, Wisconsin, USA - GEODES118 metaG | ecosystem: Environmental > Aquatic > Freshwater > Lake | place: USA: Lake Mendota...
CTTGAAGGCAAGGAATACGTGGTCCAAGACGGCGACGTCGTGGAGTTTCGATTCAACGTCTAATCTCTCTTCAAAACAGCAGGAAAAATCCTATCAAACTCAAGCTGCTGCAGTCTCTGGCCGCTCGATGGTACGGAAACGAAAACGCTCATCGTATTTTCCACCGTTGTGCTTGCGACAACATTTGATGCAGGCAGCCTTGCGACGGAGAATTTTTACACGGGCCAGGATCGTCGAGCACTCGGGGCACGCATAAAAAAACTTTCGCGTGATGCGGCGGCGTTTGAAGGGGAGTTCATGGCAACGCGCCTCGTTTGGAATTCCAAGATCGGCGCAAGCCTGATGCCACTCCTCACCATGCGCTTCGATACGATGGCGACCGACACGGTGCTTGGCCAAGAGGTGAGCCAACTCATGGCGCAACGTCCGCTGAACCTCCGCAGAAGAAACCTCAAGAAGCTTGGGATTCAAAACGACCATTCGATCACTCCACACGGCCAGACCAGCCGTAGTACGGAGGCCGGGATTCCAAAAGACACGCACTTGAAGTTGCCGACACCCAACGGACTTGAGGAGCTGGTTTGCAAAATCCTCCAGCAATGGATCATGGCGCAGGCGGGTCTTGCGCCTTGGAAGTACGATCTCATCAGGCGAGGCGCGTACGCGCCTCATGACCGAGCGTCCAAAATCCATGACGAGTTGTTTGTATTTCACGCACCCAATGCAGGTTGAAGTTTTGCGACGCGAGCGATGGCTATGGATGCGAGATCGACACCAGCCTCCGTGGTGCCACGCCCCATGGAAAACCTGACCGTAGCCAAAGCCGTTCGTGAATCAACGCCCATGGCAATGAGGACATGGGAAGCCTGAATCGAGCCGACCATGCACGCAGAACCACTGGAAACACAGACGCCCTCCAAATCGAGCCCCATCAAAAGTGATTCCCCATCTGCCCCCGGGAAACTAATATTCAGTGTATTGGCTAGTGATCGTGCAGGGTCACCGTTTCGAATCGCCTGCGGGCAGACGAAATGAATTCGCTCCCAGAGCCTCTCACGAAGTAAGACAAGGCGCTCTGCGTCCTCTGCAGCGCGGTTTATTGCGACTTCGGCGGCTGCTGCCATTCCCACGATGGCGGCGACATTTTCCGTTCCCGGACGACGGGAGTTTTCATGCGAACCGCCATAGGACGTGCGTGACAGCGCAATGCCTGCGCGAAGATAAAGAGCTCCCACACCTTTGGGACCATAGAACTTGTGAGCTGCGATTGAAATGGCTGAAAGACCCGGCAACGAGGTAGTAAGAGGGATTTTTCCGAATGTCTGAACGGCATCTGTGTGAAAAAACACGCCCCGCTCTGCGCAGAGCGCTGCAATTTCCTCAAGCGGCTGGATTACCCCAGTTTCGTTGTTCGCATGCATGATGGAGACAACGCTTGTCTCCTTGCGAATCAGACGGGCCAAAAGCGTAGGATCAACGACTCCGGCGGAATCCACCGGAAGGAGAGTGACCTCGAAACCTTCAAAATGCTGCAGGTGTTCGGCAGCGTGGAGGACGGCATGATGCTCCACAGCGGAAACGATGATATGTTTGCCACGCACGGCATGGGCGCGAGCGATGCCGATTAGGCCTAGGTTGCAAGACTCGGTGCCGCCTCCCGTGAAAATAATCTCATGCGCCTTCGCCCCAAGCAAAGACGCCATGCGGTCGCGGGCATCATCCACCGCCGCCCGGGCACGCCGCCCCGCGGAGTGGATGGAGGATGGATTCCCATACTCCCCGTCAAGAAAAGGCAACATGGCCTCTCTGGCCTCTCTGGCTAGGGGTGTCGTGGCGTTGTGATCTAGATAAACCATTCGATATCCTCGGATGCGGTGCGTTTGGATTTATTAAGGATACGCAATTGTTTCTCCTCGTAAACCACCAGCGAATCCGAGGGAACACTTTGCATTAGGAAAACATTGGCGCCGATAGTGCTGCGATCACCGATTAAAGTCTCGCCACCAAGAATTGTAGAATTCGGGTAAATTGTTACACGGTCTCCTACATCAGGATGGCGCTTCCCGCCCTTCACGATTTGTCCAGACTCATCCTTGGCAAAGCTGCGGGCTCCGAGCGTCACGCCATGGTAGAGCTTCACGCGTTTGCCGATGCGGCATGTTTCGCCGATGACAACGCCGGTGCCATGATCGATGAAAAAATACTCCCCGATTTCCGCGCCGGGATGGATATCGATACCGGTTCGCGTATGGGCCCACTCGGTCATCATTCGCGGCAGAAGGGGCACGCCCTCGCGATAGAGCACATGGGCGCACCGCTGAATCGCAATGGCCTCAAGAAAGGGGTAGGAAAGAATAATTTCCTCGCTGCTTACGGCAGCAGGATCGCCTTCATAAGCAGCAAGAATATCGGTTTTCAACAACTCCCGCACCGCAGGCATGCGACCGAGAAAGCGCATCAAGACTTCGTTGGCGAGCGATGCCGGCGCTTGAGGATTTATGACCAAAAGGCTTTTCCCAATCTGATCCTCAAACTGCTCCGCCAGAGCGCTGAGCCGCTCGCGGGTGATCGAGGCCAATTCGCTTTTGTGAATCGGCCGCTCATCATGAAAACCAGGAAATAAAAACTGAAGCAACTGTTCGCAAAGATTGTCCAGCGCTCGCTTGGAGGGCAGGTTGTGACGGTCCGTGTTATTCAAGCCTCCAACCTCTTCGTAGGAGGCAAGAATTCCCTCTGCAATCTCATCCAATCTGCATTCCATGACACGATACTATTAGGTCGGGGATGCGGTCTGCGAGCTATTTGGACGCTGGAGACGCAGTGCTTGCGTATTTTCCCGAACAATAAAAAAACGCGCCGATAAATCGGCGCGTTTTTGAGATTTACTGAGCTGTGAAGAGGATTAGTTCGCAGTAACTGGCACAACGTTGACACGGCGGCCACTGCGGTCAAATTTCACGTGGCCATCAACAAGAGCCCAGATCGTGTAATCACGGCCGAGGCCGACATTGCTGCCAGGCTCGAATTTGGTTCCACGCTGGCGGAGAATGATATTTCCGGCGATGACGGATTCTCCCCCGAATTTTTTAACGCCAAGACGCTTGCTGATGCTGTCGCGTCCGTTTTTGACACTGCCTTGTCCTTTTTTATGAGCCATAAATAGTTACTTAGTTGAGATAGATTCGATTTTGAGTGTGGTGAGACGGCGGCGGTGACCGACCGTGCGGTGATAGCCTTTACGACGACGGAATTTGAATGCGATGACCTTGTCGTCTTTGAATTGATCAACAACGGTTGCCTTGACGGTGGCACCATCAACGAAAGGTGCTCCAACGTGAAGGTTGCCGCCGTCCGAGACGAGCAGGACTTCGGAGATTTCAAGTGCCGCGCCGGGTTCGACGTCGAGCTTCTCGACTTCGATCTCATTGCCGGATTCAACGCGGTATTGTTTTCCGCCTGTTTGGATGACTGCGTATGCCATAAAGTATTTCCTTATTGAAGAAGAGTTGAATAAAATGATGGGACAAAAATATTTTGCAAGCGTAAAAACGCCGTAGAGAAAAAATGTTCGGATATGCCTGAAAAGAAAGCGCGCGTTTTGATAGTTGGCTCTCAGGGGCGGCTTGCAGGTTCTTTATTAAAATGCTGGGAGAAATCCCACGAAGTAACCGGACTCGCTCGTCAAGCACTGGATGTTTCAGATTTAAGTTCCTTGCCAAGGATACTCGGCGATCTGGATTTCGATGTGCTTGTGAATGGCACAGGTCTTACCGATGTAGACCGCTGTGAATCCGCTCGTGAAGAGGCCCATATCGTCAACGCCCTTGCACCGGGGGTCCTGGCAAAATGCGCTTCCCGGCAAGGCGCCAGGCTTATTCATTTCAGCACGGACTACGTTTTCGACGGAAAGAAACGCGAACCCTACAGAGAAGAAGACACGCCGTCACCACTTGGTTTTTACGGAAAAACCAAGCTCGAAGGCGAGTGGCGTGCGCTGGAGCAGGATGCACGTCACGTGGTTGTTAGGATCTCGTGGGTTTTCGGCCAGGCCAAGACATCGTTTGCAGATTCACTTATAGAACGTGCAATGCGAGAAGATCGAGTGGAAGCCATCGAGGATAAGTTTTCCTGCCCCACATCGGCCGAAGACGCAGCAAAGTGGTTGGAGATTTTTTTTGATCCCTTGGTGAAAGGAGGACTTTATCACGCCTGTAACAGCGGTCAGTGCTCATGGCGCGAATATGGAGCAAAGGCTCTTGAATTCGCTCACGAAGTCGGCTTAAAGCTAAGAACGAATCAGGTTGAGCCTATCCGATTAGCGGAAATGAAACAATTCATTGCACAGCGCCCCGTTTTTTCGATGCTCTGCACCCGTAAGCTCACTGCTTCAACAGGCATGACGCCCCGACACTGGCACGAAGCCCTGCGCGAATACATTATCAAAAAATATGCACCGATTTCATCTGCCTCCTAAAAACTGGGAATCCGCCACACTCGATGAGGAAGAATCCCACCATTGCCTCAATGTTCTCCGCCTCGCGGAGGGAGATCGCATAACAGTTTTTGATGGAGATGGGCGCGAAGGGCAGGCCGTGATCGCATCCACTGCTGGATCGAAGACAAAATTGAAAATCTCCTCCACCGCGACAACGCCTCCCCCGCCCTGCGCGATCACGCTCGCACAAGCCGTCCCGAAGGGAAAAAACATGGATCTCATCGTGCAGAAAGCCGTCGAGCTTGGCGCAGCACGCATCGTCCCGCTCCTCTCGGACCGCACAGTGGTTCAGATAGATGCGGGAGAAGCCGCAAAGAAACGCGAAAAGTGGAGGGCCATCGCACTCGAGGCCTGCAAGCAATGCGGACAAAATCATCTCCCGGAAGTCGCCGCCCCCGTATCGCCAAAATCCTTCGCCGAACATTTGGAAAAAGGCGATCTACACCTCATCGCTTCGCTTCAGCCCGATGCGCGCCCGATTAAAACCGTTCTTGCCGAATATGGCAAAACCCCGAAACGCGTGACCATTTTTGTTGGCCCAGAAGGGGATTTCACACCAGCAGAAATCGCGCTCGCTAAGAGCCATGGTTGCCAACCCGTGACTCTAGGTCCGATCATACTCCGAACCGAAACTGCTGCTATTTACTGTCTCAGTGTGCTAGCGCACGAACTATTCAACCCAAGCCAGGCGTAGGCGGAGGTTCGCCAAGCAGCGGAGGCAGTGGTTCAGGAGTTGTCTCGGGCTCAATCACCTCGGGCGTAGGACTCGGCTTGGCAACAGGACGAACCATAGGCGTTTGGCTTTCGCGGGCATGTATGGGAGGCTTGAAAAGGGGCTGCAAATAAAACCAAGCCACCAGAAGAAGGATAGGCCAAAAGAGAGCAATGAGTGAAATAAGCAAAGCCATGGAGGCCTTGCGCGAAACAGCACCCATTTCCAAGCGCGCAAGCTCACGCTCTTTCTCGGCAATCAATTCGACACAGGCAAGCCTCTGAGCAGACCGCTCACGAAAAGTCGGTGCGATAGTCTTTAGCCTCTCCAGCGAATAGGAGGAAAGACCAGCGCGGGCATTATCAACGAGCTCAAAATCTTTGTTATCCATCGTTGGAACAAATCAAGCACCCCATCAAAACTAGGCGCAAAGGATTTTTTTGTTAAAAACAGGAGGCTCCCCCTTGCGGGAGAGCCTCTGAGTCATTTGATATCAATCTTGCCTTGGAGCGGCACTTAGCTAATCAAGCGAAGGATCGACTGCGTCGATTGATTTGCTTGGGCGAGCATCGCCGTGCCGGCTTGTTGCAGTATGCTGAACCGGGCGAGCTTCGTACTCTCGTCGGCGACATCCACATCGATGATGCGGCTATTTGCGGACTCGAGATTGGTTTTGTTCACTGCAAGCATATCTGCGGCAAAGGTCAAACGGGACTGCTCTGCACCATTATTGGCACGGAGAGTTGCGAGGTTTTGAATCGCGGCTTGGATAGATGTCACAGCATTGTTAGCATTTGCCGTGGTAGAAATATCCATGTTGTTAGATGAACTTGTGTTACTGATATCAAAAACAATTTGATTCAAATCGACCTGCGTTATTCCAACTGTCTGCGCACCATCATGCGAGGTCACCACGGTTAAGGTGGCACTCTGACTGATAACCACATTGTTGGCAGATGAGGAAGCTCCTTCCGAGAAAAGACTGATTCCGTTGAACTTCTCATCCAACATAAGGTTGAGCTGGCCCTTCAATTGAGTCAGTTCCGTGTTGTAGAGTGAAAGGTCGCTGGTGGATTTGGTCACGTCTTGAGCTAGGGTTGCAAGCTCGGACATGCGGTTAAGGATTTTATCCGCCGTTTTGATGACTCCGTCCTGAGTTTGCAGGAAGGCGAGTGAATTATTGACATTAGCCAGGGTGGCTTCGGTGCGGCGAATCGAAGCACTGAGCTTCATTGACACAGCGAGTCCACCAGCATCGTCATAGGATGAATTAATTCGTGAACCACTAGATAAGCGATTAAGGCTCCTCTGGAGGTTGACGTTGGTATTGCTGAGGTTGTATGCAGCCGAGGTAGCGGCTGAGTTGGTGTTAATGACTACTGACATATCCTTTGTCTTTCCGTGTTGCGAAGTCCGTCTCGCTGGCGGGCCGCTTTGGTTCAGTGTTCGACCTCACTGGGAGAGTTGTTCTCGGTTAATTAATCTATCGGCGAACGTCTGTGAGAACTTTAGAATATTTTTTTGAACATGGAGCACTCTAGCCTTTCCGCCAAACGGTATAAGCGCCTTCGCTGTCGTCTCCAATTTCAGCTCTTCAGAACCGAAAAGAGGGTTGAAGTTTATTCTCTGGTTTTGTGTGGCGCAGGGGGGGGCTATCCGCCTCATCACTGCACACCTGCCTACCCGCGTAAAACGACTTCTTTCAATCGCCGGCTTTCGGGTTTACACAAAAGCCCACTCGAAAAAAACTCCCATCAGAAGGTCGCTCTTGAGCAAAAATCTAAACGTTCGTCTAAATTTTGGTTTAGACGAATTACTAGTCCGTAATCAGCATGCAGTCCCCGTAGGAGAAAAAGCGGTAGCGCTCTTTGATGGCCTCGCGATAGGCGTTCAGGATGGCTTCGCGACCGGCTAGGGCGCTGACCAGCATGAGGAGCGTCGATTCGGGGAGGTGGAAGTTTGTGAGGAGTGTGCCGATTTTTTTTAATTCGTAGGGTGGATGGATGAAAATGCGGGTGCGTCCCTCGCAAGGCTGGATCGGGCCGGGTGGTTGGGATTCCAGCACACGGGTCACGGTGGTTCCGATGGCCACGATGCGTTTGGCGGAGTTTAGCGCGGAGGCTGTGGCCGCGCTGATGGAGTAGACCTCCTCGTGCATTTCGTGGTCGGTGATATTTTCAGTTTTCACCGGCAGGAAAGTGCCTGCGCCGACATGCAGGGTCAGGAAGGCGTGTGGAATTCGGGAAAGAATCTCGGGAGTGAAGTGCAGGCCCGCCGTGGGAGCGGCCACCGAGCCCGGCATATTCGCATAGACCGTCTGGTAGCGCTCGTCGTCGAGCTTTTCGGCTTCCCGCTTGAAATAGGGAGGCAGGGGCATGTGGCCGTGCTTTTCGAGATCGGGGGCTTCATCGAATTGCATGATGCGCTCACCACCGGGCAGGACTTTAGCGACTTCCGCTGTCGTTCCGGCGATCGCCACGCTCGTTCCGACGCGCAGTTTGCGACCGGGCTTGACGAGGCATTTCCAGCGTGTGCCACCAAGGTTCTCGAGCAGGAAAATTTCGATCCCCGGAGGATCTGTGAGCAGGCGGGCTTTGATGACGCGCGAGTCGTTGAGGGCAACAATGTCTCCTTCGCCGATATAAGATGGGAAGTCCCGGAAGCTTCGGTGCTCGATCCGGCCGCTTGTGCGGTGAAGCACAAGCATGCGGGACTCGTCGCGGCGCACGGTGGGCGTGGTTGCGATCAGCTCCGGCGGCAGGTCGTAGTGGTAGTCGCTTATGTGGCCCGACATGGGTCAGGACTTTTTCGTGATGCGGGTGAATCCGCACCGTGAAGCCGCATTTTCCACCAGATCGGCGACGCGGCGCTTCAGGCGGCGGGCTCGCCGGACGAGGACCAAGAGAAAAATGCTGTAGAGCACCCATGGCCACCAGTGGGCATTGGGAATCAACAGCTGCTGATAAGCCAAAATCGCCAGCAGGATGAAATTCATCAAAATGGTGGTCGCCACCATGCGAAGTTTCAGGTGCGCACGTGTCAGGCATTTCGGCCCGCCGTGGTATTCCGTCACCGAGCGCATTTGAATGCCCCACCAGAAGCTGCCGTAGATTTGGACATCCCAGTTCTTCCAGCCCGTGTCGATCGAGTAGTTCCAGCCTTCGCTTTCGAGGGCGCTGATTGTTTCCTTGAGCAGGAGTTCTCGTCCATGGCCATTCTCGCTCCAGAAGCGGAGGTTGGTGATGCTGCCACGCGAGCGTTTGAAGTCTTTTTCCTGCGTGGCGATGACCGCCGGAGGAGTGCGCTTGAATTTGAGCCAGGTGAAATAGCGGGCCCATCCACGCACGAGCGGTTGGGCCAATGCGAGGAATGCGACGAGCAGGCGTGCCGGAACTGTGTCGTGCTTGGCCTCCAAGCGCGCATGGATCATATAGGAAAGGGCAACGAGCAGTGTTCCTCCAAACATGAGATAGGGCACAATCCGCAGGAAGGGGACCGGGATGGACGCCGCAAACACCAATGCCGTCAGCGCAACCCACTCGATGCTGCTCAGGTAGGCGGCGACATCCGACTGAGGGGTGGGGTAGATGGATTGGAAAAGCCCCTCGCCAAAGATGCCGTGATAAATAATCGGCTTGTTGATGAGCCAAGTGAAGCGTGGTGCGCCGTAAATCTGGCCTTTCCACTTGGCTGTGCCTGTCGGGCCGAAGAATACAAGGTGCTGGAATCGCAGCATTGATTCAGCCTCGCCGTAGCCTTCCTGCTGTTTGCGGAAGGCTTGCAAAGTGAAGCGACGGTAGTGCCAGACGATCGCGGCCGGGCTGAAGGCGATCACACCACCGCTTTGTTGCAGGCGCCAGCAGAAGTCCACATCATCACCTGCCTTGCGATATTCTGGATCGAAGCCGCCCACTTGGTTGAACGCCCAGCGGTGAAATGCCATGTTGCAGCCAGGGATGTGCTCTGCCACAACATCGGTTAGCAACACATGGCTCGGACCTCCGGGAGCCGCAGCCACGCAAGCCTGAACCCAGTTTTCCGCAGGTGGCGAAATGTTTGGTCCGCCGACTCCAGCAAAGTCGCCGCTTAGCAGTGTGCCAATGAGATAGTAAAGCCAGTCTGGATCCGCCATGCAGTCGCTGTCTGTGTAAACAATGACATCCCCCGTGGATTCATGGGCGCCGACATTGCGGGCGAAGCTCAGGCCTTTGTTTTCTTGGCGGATGTTTTTGATCCAAGGATGACGCGCCGCGATTTCTTGCGTGTCATCCTTGGAACCGTCATCCACCAGGACGACTTCGTAGTTTGGATAATTGATGTCCTTGAGCGAAGTCAGGCAGCGGTCGAGCGTCTTGCCGCCATTGTATGAGCAGACGATCACCGAGGCTTTTGGATACTCGCGCAGCTTGACACGCGAGGTCATGGAGCCTTCACCGAAGAAGAGGCTCTTAACGGTCTCAAACGCCGGTTTTTTTGTACGGTCGCGCCGCACCAAGCCGAATGCCCAATCTAAAATTTCCTGTCCGCCGCGGAACCATTCGTCCGTCCAAGCATAGACAATCGTGCCGGCGAGACCCCCGCGAACGACGCTTTCGATGTGCCAGCGTAGCATCTCCTCCTGTTCCTCCTCGGGATGCCGGATCGTATCCATACCAAATTCGCCAAGGATGAGTGGCTTGTCATCGGCGAGATTTTGAAGGCGCGCCAAGTAGCGGTCGAAATCATCCTGCCGATGCAGGTAGACATTGAATGTCACGAAGTCGCTGTTTTGCGGCAGGAGATATTCGGTGGGCGGATAGCTGGCGTAGGAGAAAAGCGCACGAGGGTCCTCCTCTCGACCGATACTGATCAGTTGCTCGACGAATTCCGTAACCTGACGCGCACCAAGCCAGCGCACCATGGTCGTCGGAATTTCATTTCCGACCAGATAACCGAAGACGGCCGGATGCCCTGCGTTTTTGCGCACCCCGTCTCGCACCGCATTTTTCGCCTGGTTGCGTATTTTCGGGTTGTTGAGAAACTCCAGATGCTCTGCCCATGGGATCGATATCAGAGCACGAATGCCCCGCGAGGCGCACAGATCTAAGAACCAGCGGGGCGGCACATAGTAAATCCGCACGAGGTTCACGCCAGCCTCGACCATCATGTCGAAATCCTTGGCCGCCGCCTCGGGAGTTCCAAAGTGGTCGCCCTGCGCATCAGGCGCAAACGGACCATAAGTCACCCCCTTGATAAAAAACTTTTTATCCCCCTCGAAGAAAAACTTGGCGCGCACGCGCACTGGCTGAGTCTCAGTCACGATGGATGGTATAAATTGCCGCTAAAAAAATGCGAGAGCGTATTTTGAGGCAAAAGACCACGCGAGAGCATGCAATAAACAGCATTGCTTTGCACTCACAGCGAAGGCACTTCGACATGTAACTCAGCGTCTCATGACCGCGCAGCAACACGAATCTTAACTTTGGGATGGGCATCTTCTGGCATGCCCCATTTTTGCAACCGCGTTGTGACGTGGGGCAAAGTGTGTAGTACTCGTCGAAAACTGATCCAGAATTTATGAGAGATAGCGGCGTGGAGCGCGCAAGTAACTCTGAAGAAAAGACACACATCGGAAGGAATCATAAGAAAGCTGCATGAAGCCCAAGGGATTATCGCGGCAAGCAAAGAAGTCGAGATTTCCATTCGAACCATTTGCGTTAGCATGGCGACCTGGCAGCGATGGAAGATTCTCTATGGCGGCATGAAAAAGGACGCCTTCAAGCGGCTCAGGGAACTGAAAAAAGACAATGCGCGGCTCAACCAGGATGTGGCGGACATTACGCTCGATAGGGCACTCCTTGAGGAAACGCTGAGGGTGTCGGGGAGGGAAGAGCGTGATGGTTACCGCACGGTCTGGCGCCATCAGCGCCGCAATGTTTGGGAGGATAATCACAAGCGGTTGCAGCGAATGGGTGCGAGCCGCAGAAATCATGTATGAAGCTACGATTTTGGTTTCGACCAAATCGAAGGAGTCGGCGCTTGAAATGGCCCGTGGTTCTCGACGAATACATACGCGAATGCCTTGCCCTGGAGTTGGATCACGCCATGGGAGTCGGCGCAATTTTTATTCTGTAAAAGTTTGCGATTAATTTTGGGTTGGGTCAGCAGGGTTCATGTTGAGGTAGGTTTTCCCGGTGAGCCAATCTTTGTTGATTTAGCAGAGGAGAGCGGAGGTGAGGCGGAGAAGGGAGGCTTCGTTTGGGAAGAGGGAAGCGAAGCGGGTTCTGTGCTTGAGTTCTTGGGTGACGCATTCGAGAGCATTTCTTATGCGCATTACTCGCTGGAGGGGATGAATCCGGTGGATTTTGCGGCACGCTGTCTTGCTGCACTTCGGCTTACGACCTGAACTCCGCAATACAGCGAAACCAACCCGAAAGACCAGCCAATCCTCTCATAATAATTGGATGAAATTTCCGGGGCACTCCATGACAACCCTGTCGAACCTGATTAGAGAAATATCTGGGGATTAATTTTTGCAACGCAAGACTCTTTGCCAAGAAGCCAAGATGTGAGTCATTGTCACTTCATGATGGAGCGGTGTTTTTTTGGGGTAAAGTTTAGGCAGCGGGACAACTAATCCTTTTCAAGGATCCAATCGGCGTTAGGTAGCAAGAGCTGCCACTCATCTTTGAAGATATTCAACTGGGCGTGGAAGCGGAAGTTTGATCTGCTTTTTGCCAGGTCGCGCAGTCGGTCGCGAGTGTCTTTTTCAGGGCTGAAGAGTTTGTAGGAGATGCCATTGAGATTGACAGTGACAACACCGCGTTTGCCAACTTGGGCTTGGGCGTCAATGAGGAAAATTTTGCCGAGCCATTCGGGTTTGCGGAAATCGGTGTTGGGCGGTTCGTTAGCGGGAATGATGGCTGTAGCGAGGATTTCTTTCAGAGAAACTCCGCGCACAAGTGGGATATTTTCCGGATCAGGGGTGGAGGGATTGGTTAGTGGCATCCATTGGTCTTTGCACTTCGTTTCGGCAACACGGAATCGAGCTAGGAGGGGAAAGTGGTCGGAAAATCCGGAGGGATTGGTGCCGCGCGACCAGCGGAGTGGGCGGCCCAGCGAGTCGGCGTTGAAAGCGGGAATCGCAAGCACCTCGAAACTGTTATCCTGATATTGTAGGCCTTTATTGTCGTAGAGACCTCTGGAGACGATGAGGTGCATAAGGGTTCCCCATTCGTTCTGGTAAATATCGCTGCCACGTTTTTCGACCGGGAGCTCAAACCAGAGATTGTAGAGATCCGCCTTGCCGCTTTCGAGGGCGGTTTCGTTGCCCTGCGAGCCGAGCACTTGATTGATACCGGATTTTTTGAAGTTGGGATAGCGGAGCGTCTGGTTGTAATGGGAATTGAAATCCCCCGCCAAAATGACATCTGCCGTCGGATCCTGCTTGAAAATTTCGTTCAGCCGATCGCGGAGTGTGCGGGCATTTGCCATGCGGATGCGTTCGTTGTCGATATCACCAGCGCCGGATTTCCAGTGGTTCGCAAAGACTGTGAGCGGATGGCCGTTCACATCGAGTTGGGCTTCGAGAATGGCGCGGGCATTGAGCGTATGGTGGGTTTTTACGGCTGTGACGCGGAAGCGGGAGATGATGACATTTTTAACGGAACGACAGTGGCTTTCCTGATGACAAACGGGAGGCTCGTCAGGAACGACCAAATGATATTGCCCTAGTCCTGCGTCCTCCAGAGCCTTGAGGAGCCAAAACTCAGCAGGCAGCGAGGCAGTCGCTGGCGGCAGCGGGGATGTGCAAAGAAGCTTCTCGAGCGTGAGGGCATTGACTGATACCAGCCAATCCATAGCCTTCAGGCCCTTAGCGTCTGGGGTTTGATCGATTTCGATTTCGTTCAGGATGACCACATCTGGACCTCGTCCGGCATCCACCGTGGAGAGTACCTTGGCAGCATTACGGGCCTTCACCAAGAGATGACGAGGAGTGTATTTATCAGGACCATAATCCTCGTAGCTTGCTGTCCCGTCGAGATCGAAGAAATTCTCCACATTGTAAGCTACGACGGAGAATCCCGATACTCGTGCTGGAAGTATGAAAACGAGCAGGACGAGAATGGCGGCGAGATGTCGTATGGTCATTGCCAAGGCGAATCGGAGCGATAAAGAATGGAGCGCTTTCCTAGGGCAAAATCAAACGCTGTATTGCAGCGCCATCGAGCGGGCGATGGATGCGATGCGCTCGCAGAGTTCATGCGGCTCGAGAACCTTGGCATGGGTCCCCCACCCCAGAATCCAGTTTTCCAAATCGGGAGCGAGGCCGACTTCGAGTGTGAGTTCGGCACCGCCGCCGGCGATGGGTTTGATGCGTTGGGATTTGTGCCAGACCCGCTCGGAAGCGAGGCGTGCGGCAAAGGCGTCGAGGCGCACGACTACGCGAGTAGGCTTGGGCGTCTCAAAGGCCGAAAAGCTGGAAGCCATCATTTCGCCTATGGAGAAATTTTGCGGGCGCTGGAAAATGAACTTAAGCAATTTCGGGTTGCTCAGGCGGGTTAACGCGAAGGTGCGAATGCCGGCGCGGACGAGGTCATTGCCGATAAGGTACCACTGATTGTCGATGCAACCTAGATGGTAAGGTTCCACGCGGCGGCGCTCGGATTTTTTACCAGTTAGTTTGAAGTAATCGAACTCCACCGTGCGCTGCTCCAGCACGGCCTGGGAGAGGATGTCGAAGACACGGAGCTCCTGAATCGCGTATCCGACCGGGCGGAACGAGATGGCGGCATTCAAATCCTGAAAGGAAAAGAAGCCCTCATCCTCCAGATTGGAGGTCATTTTTTGGAAGGCGGACTTAAGTGGCTTCTCAAAGACAGTGCCCTTGTATTGCTCAAGGGATTTCTGAGCCACTAGGAGGGCAACGATCTCGCCCTCGGTAATGGTCATTTGCGGAAAGGCGCAAACCGGCTTTGTATAGCAAAAACCTCGGTTGAGAGCATTGTAGGCAATCGGGAGGTGCATCTGATCCCGCATGAAATCGATGTCGCGCATTACCGTCTTGCAGGACACCTCGAACTCCGCTGCCATGGAGGTGCAGTTCGGATGTGCATTGCGGCTGATGAGATCGTGAATGCGAAGCATTCGGGCCATCGGAGGGCGCGAATGTTGCTCCACGCCGAATCTCCGCGTGCGGCGGCCCTTTTTGGGACTGGTAAAGGGTATCTCGGACTCGCCAGCCAAAGCGACCTGCTTACCGGAGGTGAGGTCAGTCATGGCTTTTAATCTGGGGGGATTTCCCGACGCCAAAGCCATATTCGTAGACCAATGCGCCGCCATAATGACCGGCTTGAGCGACATGGTAGGTGGTCATGAGTGCAACCAAAGCACTAGCTGCGGCTAGGACGTTTCTCACCAACCGCCAGCGTGCAGTCATAACAGTGAGCACAGCAAGGAATGCTGCAGCGAGTGATAAGTTGCGGGCGCGCTTGCCAGCATGTTCGTGATTTTTAAAGAACTGATGCAATTCGCCGTTTATCTTGGGCAGTCGATGTTCCTCACGCTCGCCGGTTTGCACTGCGACGACCGCTCCGGCGGCTCCGAGAAAGAGAATCAAGGCAGTGGGAATAGCCCATCTTGGAAAAACCACAGCCAGAAGAGACAAACCAGCTCCAACCAACAAAAGGGCAATCGGAAAATGTACAACCGCAGGATGCAATGGCTCAGGGATGGGTATCATGCGCAATCTATTACAATGCGCACACCACGCCGCAAAGAGGAATCCGTGCTTGGTCGGACAACACCCCATTTCTTGAGGCGGCAGACAGGTATCTGCTGAATGGCCAGAACTGATGACCAAAGAAAAACCTCACATCGAATCGCGCAGAGCGAGAGAAGTTAACCCCTGGTTATGAAAGCGAACTCTCCTTGGCCGGGCAGCCCCTCACCACTGGGAGCGACATGGGACGGTGACGGTGTGAACTTCGCCATTTTTTCAGAGAACGCCACGCTCGTGGAACTTTGCCTCTTTGATTCGACCACTGACGAGATCGAGAGCGCCCGCCTTGTCCTTCCGGAAAAAACAAACCAGATCTGGCACGGCTATCTGCATGGGGCCGGTCCCGGGCTGATCTATGGCTACCGGGTCCACGGGCCTGAAAATCAAGCGTTGGGCCATTGCTTCAATCCGCGAAAAGTCCTGCTGGATCCTTATGCAAAAAGCATCGCTCGAACTTTCGCCCATGGCGTTGCGACCACCGATCCCCTTCAGGATAATGCAGCCACGGCTGCCCTCGGGAGGGTTATCGACCCGTCATTCCACTGGAACGGGACGGCGCCACCGGCGACGCCCTGGCATGAGACAATCGTGTATGAGGCGCACGTGAAAGGCTTCACGAAACAACATCCCGCCGTGCCTGAAAATTTGAGGGGCACCTATGCCGGCTTTGCCTCGCCTGCCGCGATCGAGCACTTCACATCCCTCGGTATCACGGCAGTCGAATTGCTCCCGGTGCACTACCACATCGATGAGGGTCGACTGGTCGATGCGGGACTGGTGAATTACTGGGGCTACAACACGCTCGGCTTCTTTGCACCAGACCCGCGCTATTGCTCGAGCGGACCTGAAAATGCCGTGAACGAATTCAAGGAGATGGTACGTGTCCTGCACGCAGCAGGCATAGAGGTCATATTGGATGTCGTTTACAACCACACCGCCGAAGGCGACCACACCGGACCTGTGCTGTCCATGCGGGGCATCGACAATTCCTGCTATTACCGTCTCGCTGAGGACCGCAGCCGTTACATCGATTTCACGGGTTGCGGGAACTCGCTCAATGTCGCACACCCGCATGTACTGCAACTCATCATGGACTCGCTCCGATACTGGGTTTTGGAAATGCATGTGGATGGTTTTCGTTTTGATCTGGCCAGCGCGCTGGCGCGCGAATTGTGGGACGTTGACAGGCTCGGATCGTTCTTTGACATCATTCACCAAGATCCTGTCTTGTCGCGGGTGAAGCTCATTGCCGAACCTTGGGATTTGGGGCCAAACGGATATCAGGTCGGCAATTTTCCGGTCCTTTGGAGCGAATGGAATGGTCGATACCGTGATTGCTTGAGGAGGTTTTGGAAAGGGGATGGAGCCACAGTCGGCGAGTTGGCAACGCGCCTTTCGGGCAGTAGTGACCTTTATCTACACAATGGCCGCCGACCTCATGCGAGCCTGAATTTTGTGACCTGCCACGATGGGTTCACGCTCGCGGATCTAGTTTCGTTCAATACCAAACACAATGAGGAAAACCAGAACTCCAAATCTGACGGAACAGATCAAAACGACAGCTGGAACTGCGGCGTCGAGGGGCCATCCACAGACCCCGCCATTCACGCACTGAGGCTTCGGCAACAGAAGAACTTTCTATGCTCACTTTTCCTTTCACAAGGTGTTCCCATGTTGCTGGCCGGGGATGAATTCGGGCGCACGCAATGTGGTAACAACAATGCCTACTGCCAGGACAACCCCATCTCATGGCTCAACTGGAATCTTGACGAAGAACGCCGGGCTCTACTGTACTTCGTGCGACTCCTGATTGATCTCAGACGCAAGCAACCCGTATTTCGACGCAGACATTTTTTTCAGGGACGCGCGATTCATGGCACGGACATCAAGGACCTATACTGGATTCGGCCTGACGGCATGGAGATGTCCGAAGTGGACTGGAACTCTCCGCATGTGCGCTGCCTCGGCATGGGACTTCTGGGCGACCAAATCGTAGAGTGCGATGAGCGCGGGCAACCGGTACGAGGAGATTCGTTTTTGATTCTAATGAATGCTGGGGATGCAACCGTGCCTTTTTGCCTTAGCGCACGCCAACGGCAAGTTTCGTGGACACTTGTACTCGATACATACGATGGCGTGAACTCCTTGCAGGAGGGCACCTTTGCACACATGGCCGAGTATCAGCTTCAATCTCGCTCGCTTGCCGTCCTACAACCGCACTATGTGCCTTTTACGTAGGATTAATTGCGCCGACATTAGGCTTCTAAATTCCTGCTGCAAGAGATATTCAGATCACGCTAATCATCAAGAGTTTTCGAAGTATAGCTGTTCATTGCGGGAAAATCTTTTCAAGAAAAGCGCCCCAAAACAACCACAGGATACAAGAATGGCGGGGATGCACGAAATTACATAGTCGCCCCTGAAAAACCCTCACGCTGGCAGCGGCGAACGAAAAGTCCGACATTCTTGCGCCCAATATTGGATTGCTGAAACAAGGGCAAAAAAACCTGCCTCATCCAGAGGC